>Ga0105104_10000590_pt1 | contig 28078 bp, 32 predicted proteins | sample PPLLaktember2015_3_FD_87034 | JGI IMG/M metagenome (GOLD analysis project Ga0105104, IMG submission 87034) | Freshwater sediment microbial communities from Prairie Pothole Lake near Jamestown, North Dakota, USA - PPLs Lake P7 Core (6) Depth... | ecosystem: Environmental > Aquatic > Freshwater >...
AACCTGGTTGCCAAGCGCTTCTTCATACTCGTGAGTGATTTCCCACCTCAGGTTATTGAACTCATCCACATATGCCCAGCCGACAGGTTGACAGTTGTCGAACCACAATCGTGTATTCGCACGAACTATTGCAGAGGCAAGATCCTCTTCAAGATTCACTTTGGCGGGATAATCGTTGAGATGTTCCGGTGACCGGACTTTGGTGATCAGGCCGGCTATGATCTCAATGTCTTTTTTGTCTTCGTAGGTGCGGCTTGTGATGCGATTCAATTGATTCTCTCCAGTGTTTCCGCTTCCATTGATACCCTATCGTAAATTCCCAGCAGAAACAGCCAGGTTAACGCTGCCTCACGCGTGGATCTCCATGCCCGGATCGCATGGATTTGTAACAGGCTATCGCCTCGACTACTCAAAATATCCAGCTTGTCAGCGGCCAGTCCAGAGACATCAATCCTGCTTGTCTCGCACATCAACATGGTACGCGACAGGTGATAACCTTGTGTGACAAGGATGGCTGTTCCGCCTGTTTTGGCAAAGTGTTTACAGGTATCGTTGGTATCGATTCCAAGTTTATCAATAATAATGTCGTTTGTGTGAACTCCATTCATCACGGCATACTTTGCCATTTCCTCCGCTTGTTCATTGCTGCGGTTGTCTCCCGAAAGAAACAGTTTTTTCACCTTTCCCAACTTGTACAATTGAACGCCTGCTTCAACCCTTTCCCGTGTGACATCGCTAAGAGAGTGATCGTCATTTACCCACGCGCCGAAGATGACCGCAAATTCCTGAGCAGGGATTGGATCAATTTGCTCGTAGATCACATCGTTGTATTTAATTCTTAACCAAATTTGGGGAGCGAACAATATCCCTACGAGAATGGAAAACAGAAGGAACCAATTCGTCAATCTTCCTGTAAAAGTTGCCTTCCTCGATTTCATCTCTGACGATTAACCTTATCACTCGGCGTATTGGGCAATTCCGTTGCCGAACGACCAGTTTTCCTTCTTCACTTCGACCCGGCTGATAAAAACATCCTCCATGCGAATACCCAATTCTTCATGCAGGTGTTCTGCCAGTTGTTTGTAGAAAGCTTTCTTGCGTTCGAGCGTCCTGCCTTCATTCAGTGTGATTTGGATAACAATGATTCCGCCGGTGCGCTGGATGTTGAGGTACTCAGAAACTGTCTGACAACGCGGTGACCCCCACCCCGGCAGCCGGGTCAGTCATCCTTCAGTCATCCTTCGCTCATCCTATAGTCATCCTATAGTCATCCTATAGCGCGCCCGATTTCGTCCAAAACGACCTGTCATTGCGTGTAGTGCCATGCTTCGACCACCAGGATAAATGTGTGCGGATGCAAAAATGTTCATAAGGGAATAGCCACATTGTTAGCTCCTAAAGAAACGATTCTGCCAATCTCGTCCACCATTCATCCTTCTCCCCGTACACAAAGGGAATGTAAAGTGTCAGCCGGTCAGCGATGCCGTCATAGCGCTTCTTCAATTCATCTGCCAGCTTATCCTCTTCAGTCACCAGGCAAAACTCACTCAACATATCGTCGGTGATGAGCATTGGCATCTCGGCCCATTCGCCCTTCGCCGCGTGCGCGGACAGCTTCTCTGCCACAGCGTTCCAGCCGTGGAGCGCCATCACAGGGCGATACGAAGGTGTGGAAGCGTAGAACGCGAGCTGGGCGCGCGCAAAGTTCATCTCTTCGGGTGTGCTTGCCACGAACGCCGTGACGGATACGCTCACATCTTTCCTCTTTCTTTTTTCTTTTATCGCTCCCTCCTCAATCGCCGGCAGGATCACCTCCCGCAAATACCTCACGCTGTGGAAGGGATGCGCATGGAATCCCTCGCACAATTCGCCCGCCAGTTTTGCCAAACCGATATTTACGCCTGCAATGTAAATAGGGATATTCGGATGCTCAATGGGGCCTGCGTTGAAAAAGGGAGACATGAGAGTGATCTTGTAATACTCCCCACGATGGGTTAGCTTCGTTCCATTCTGCCAGCAATCCCAGAACGCGCGGATGACCTGGATCTGCTCGCGCAATTTGCCCGTCACCGACTCGGGCCAGGGCTGGCCAAACCTGCGCTCGATGTGCGCCTTGACCTGCGTGCCAAGCCCCAGGATGAAGCGGCCGTTCGACTGCGCCGCCAGGTCCCAGGCGGTATGGGCAAGGTTCGCCGGGGAACGCGCGAAGGAAACGGCGATCGCCGTCCCGAGGCGCAGCTGCGAGGTATGTTCCGCGATCAGCGTGCAGGGCAGGAACGGGTCGTGCTGGGTCTCCTGCGTCCATAACGCGTCGAACCCGATTGCCTCCGCAGCTTTCGCAAGCGCGGGGACCTCTTTCAAATGGACAGGCGGAAGTGTGGCATCGAGTTTCATAAATCCTTTTCACCGCGAAGCACGCGAAGAGCGCGAAGGTTTAAAGCGTTTTTCTTAGCGTACTTCGCGGTCTTGGTGGTTCGATTATTCTGAAAGAAGATACGCCATGATCCAGTTCGTTGTGGCGGTCAACGCCTCGAGATGCGTGCGTTCGTAGTTGTGTGAGGCATCCACGCCGGGGCCGATCAGCGCGACAGCCACATCCCCGCCGGCGCGCCAGAACGCCTCGCCGTCCGAGCCGTAGAAAGGATAGATATCCACTCTATATTCAATACCATTTGCGTCGGCAATTTGGCGCAATTTATTGCTCAAGCCATGATGATAGGGCCCGCCGCTGTCCTTCACGCAGATCGTCGCGTGATATTCGTCGGACGACTGCCCTGCGCCGATCGCAGCCATGTCCACGGTGACCAGTTCATGGACCTCGGGTGGGATCCCTGCCGAAGCGCCGTGGCCAACCTCCTCATAGTTGCTGATGTGGAAGTAGACGCTGCGCGCGGGGCTGAGACCTGCTTCCGTTAATGATTTGATCGCAGCCACGATCGTCGCAACGCAAGCCTTGTCGTCCAGATAGCGTGAGCGGATAAATCCATTCGTCAGTTCGACGCGCGGGTCGAACGAGACAAAGTCCCCCACTTCGATCCCGAGTTCGCGCGTCTCTTTTGGGTTCGAGGCGCGTGCATCGAGCCGTATCTCCATCGACTCTTCCTCGCGCTTCGTCTCATTGACCTTGGCCGCGTACACATGCGCGGCGGACATGTTGAGCATGTAGCTCCCGCGGATCTGCTCCCCCCGGGACGTATGGATCCAGCAGCCTTCCGTCTCGACACCGTTCAAGACCAGCCCGCCGATGCGTGAGAGTTGTAGCCGTCCATTCGGCTTGATGTCCTTGACCATCGCGCCGAGTGTATCTACGTGAGCAGTCAGCGCGACGGGTTCGGCGTCATTTGCGCCAACCCACTTTGCGACCAGGGCTCCTTTGCGCGTTCGTGACAGTTTCAATTGCTTGAACTGCGAGAACTCCTTTTCGACAAAGGTAATTGCGTTCTCTGTAAAGCCGGTGGGGGAGGGGATGTTCAATAACCTGACAAGAAAGTCAACGAGATGTTCCTGATTGATGGCCGGTAACGACATGGTTCTCCTCTTTGAATCTATAAACCTTCAAACTGTGCGATTTTTTCTCTCCACGCCTGTGGAATGGAAATTGTTTTTCCGGTCTCGTAATCATACGTCACAATCACAAGTTCCCCCTTTGACAATTCTTTGTCTGTCTCAGCATCCACAATATTCTGTTCCCACGTCATGGATTTATTCCCTATTTTCGCAGTCCGGACTCCAATCTTGATGTTTTGCCCGAAGTAAACAGGTGCAAGGTAGGTGAGATGGACATCCGCGACGATCACCCCAATCTTCATAAAGGATTGATCTTTGGTGAACAGTCCCAATTCGATCATGTAACCCACGCGCGCCTGCTCAAAATAGGTGAGATGTTTTGCATTGTTGACGTGCCCCTGCGGATCCAGATCCCCGTAACGAACTTCAACCGTATGATAAAAACGAAAATCGCTCATGGAGCGATTATACCGTTTCACTTAGGGGCATTCATAGCTTTTCGACTTACTGTCGACCATGAGCAGCCTTGATGTTCTGCGCTGCCAGACGAACTGTCTCTTCGATCCGTTTCCGCCTGGTTTCGTCACGTTTCGCGCTTGCGATCCAGAACAGGATGATTTTCTTCGATGAGGTACTGAAAGTTTCAAAATTGCGTTTGGCTTCCGCGTTCGCAGAGAGTTGCTCGAGCAGGTCCGCCGGCGGCACAAGGTTGTCCACCGCATCAAACGCCTTCCATGAGCCATCTTTCCTGGCTGCTTCGATCTTGGCGAGTCCGGCGGGCGTCATGCGGCCCTCTTTGACGAGCTTGCGTATACGCTGCCTGTTGAGCCTGGACCAGACACTTCCCGGTTTGCGCGGTGATAGGTACAACTTGAAGTGCTGGGCGTCGAGAGAGTCCGCCCCTCCATCGATCCAGCCGAAGCAGAGAGCCTCTTCCACGGCATCTTCATACGTAATGCCCTCCCCATCTGCTTTCTTTTTGATGATGACAAGCCAGATCCCTTTCGAGGTGGCGTGGTTGGTGTCCAACCACTTATGCCACTCCGTCCGGGTCCCGGGTGGATAGGATGGGATTGAGGCAGCCTTAGGAGACATACATTCCAATTCCAGCGATCAGCGACAGAACTTCGCCAGTCCTTCACTATCCTTGATCGCGATCCTTCCCTCGGCACTCGTATCGATCAAACCCTGTTCCTTGAACAGCACCATCGTCTGGTTGACGCGCTTGCGCGAGGCGCCGACCAGGTCGGCGATGTCGCCCTGCGTCAGTACGATGCGGATCTGGGTCGTGCCGTCTTTTTCACGCCCATACTTCTCGGCGAACGCCAGCAATTGACGCGCCACGCGCCCGTTCACGTCCAACGTTGCCAGCGCCTGGATCAACTGATCCGAGAGGCGCACACGCGCCGAAAGGATCCTGACCAGATTGCGCGCCACTGGCGGGAAGTTGTCGAGGAGGTAATTGAAGCTGTCTTTGTCCATCCAGAGCATCAGGCTGCTTTCCAGGGTCACGGCGCTGGCAGAGCGGCCGATGCTGTCGATCAGGCTCATCTCGCCGAGCAGGTCGCCTGCCCCCAGGATCGAGATGATCACATCCCGCTCCCCCTGCTCGATGTGGATCTTCACGGTGCCATGCAAAATGATATACACCGCCTCTCCGGGCTGTTCGATGGTCAGCACGTTGCGCCCCGCTTCGAACACGCGGCGATGCGCACGTTGCGCGACCCAGTCCAGTTGTGTGGGAGTCAGCCCTGCGAACAGTTCAATGTCCGCCAGCAGATTGCGAGTGCTGTCTTTTTGGATGTCAGTCATTGTGCGCATATTTTACATCCCTTTCGTATCCCCTAACCCCTTTCCCCATTTCAGACGCGCGGGAAGCGGCGCTACTCTGCCCAGCATGAAGGGGGGAAGGGTTAAGGGAAAATGCCATCTCCAGCCCCTCATATGCGGCTTGTGCGTCGCTGAACTTGGCCCTGGCGGCAGCCTCCATGCCCGTGACCAGCGCGTCAGTGTAGGCGGGGTCATGATGGAACAGGACCAGCTGCCCCGCCTCGCAGGCGGCAGCGACCTCGCAAGCCATCGCCACGGTCGAGTGCCCATATCCCTGCGTGGAGGGGAATCCCGCCAGTTGCCCGCGATAGTGTTCCTCCGAATATTGCGCGTCGTGGATCAGCAGGTCCGCATCTTTGGCGAATTGCACCAGCCTGTGGTCCATGCCGACGTACCCTTCGGTATCCGTCGCATACACCACAGACTTGCCGCGCCAGGTGATCCGATAGACGTAGACCCCGCCTGGATGCGCATACGACTTGTGAATGCGGATGACGAGCGCGTCATTGTCGTTGCCCAAACCCTCGCCTGAGTCTGTCACATGGACTCCGGCTCCACCCCAAACAACGACCTGCGACTCGCGCACTGATTGGATCTCCTTCGAAGAAGCCATGTCGCGCAGACTGACGGGGAACGTCTCAGATGATTGGTTATGTTCCAGCACGCGGCTCAATGTCTCCGGTGTGCCGCCGGGCCCGAAGATGTGCAGCCGTGCATTCGGCATATACGCCGGGACAAAGAACGGAAAGCCCTGGGTGTGGTCGTGATGCAAATGGCTGAGCAGCAGGACGACTTCGAGTGCGTGTCCCCGCGTCAGCTCGCGTCCCAGGGGAATGATCCCGGTCCCTGCATCCAGGATGATCGTCCGTTCGCCTGCGCGGATCTCGACACAGGCAGTGTTCCCTCCATATTTCACTGTCCCCGCACCCGGCGTAGGATAACTCCCGCGCACACCCCAGAATTTGACTCTCAGTTCATCCGTCATTCCGCACCTCCGGTTTCCAAAACTGCTCTTGCCGCCGTCCCTGGCGGCGTGCCCGCCGTCTTGAGAGGTAGTTACGCTTTTATTATCTTCAGCGGCTGTTTTTTCTCAAGGAAAGTTTTCACACGGAGTGTGAGAAATATTTCACAAGCTGTTGCCTCGCGCTGAGCGGAAGACCGAGCAAAGCGAGGTCGGTAGACGAAGCGCACATAACCTAAAAACTTTGATTTGTCTTGGAAACCGCGCTTCGTCTACGCTCACGAAGACCACTCGCTCCGCTCAGCGCGAGGACAGGGTAAAATTAGAAAATTTGTGCTATACTTTGCCTTTATGGCAAAATTCAGGTGAAATATGGCTGTTATCCGCTCTTCTGACATTGGAAACTATCTCTATTGCCGCCGCGCCTGGTGGTACCGCAAGCTGGGTTTCGAATCTGAGAACCAGGCGGAACTCGCCGCCGGGACCGAAATTCACCGCCAGCATGGACGGAAGGTCGTTGCATCCAGCCTGACACGTTTGCTGGCATTGATCCTGCTTTTTGCAGCACTGCTACTCCTTGTTGCCTACTGCACGATGCAAATCGTCTGACAACTTATCTTTGTGGAGGTTTGTATGTCTCCGAATGATCTCGTGTAAAGAAAGTTATTAAACAAGCTAATCATTTGTAAGTGATCGAAATGAGCAGACTACTTGAATTCTTACTGGGTTCAATACTAATTACCGTATTTACCGTTGCTTTGATGTTCTTTTCCGTACTGCAGTACGTCTTAAGAGCAGGTAGGGTTGCCGATTGCGCCTGGCAAGGTTCTGCAAGAACGTGGATCGACTCGAATGGCGATGGGCGGGTCAACCGCGGCGAGCCGCCGCTGCGGGGCGTGGAAATTCATGTGGATGACATTGGGAACGGTCTCGTCGCCGTAGACGCTGCAGGCTGGCCTGCGCTTACGGATAAAGATGGGGATGTGCAGTTCAATATACCGATGCCGGGATGTTCGAATACCACTTTTGAGATCTTTGTGGATATTCCGGAAGGATATCGCCTGACAACCAGTCCGCGCATCGAAGTCGATCCGGAGGTTTGGGGAAGCCTGGATGCCGAGCGCATCTATTATTTTGGCTTTGTATCTGACCGGTGAATTGATCCAGATGCTATATATCGCCCTTGTTCTTCTAGTCCTTGCAGTCCTCTTTTTCTGGCAGTCCAATCGCCAGCGCAAAGCCGCGGGGCTGCCGGGGGGGCGCGTCATCTACACCGACACTCGCGGCTGGGGGAAGCTGGAGCGGCCGCTCTTCCACCAGGCGTTAGGCTTGACCGGCAAACCAGACTATCTTATCGAGCAAAATGGACAGATCATCCCGGTGGAGGTGAAATCGGGGCGTGCGCCCGAATCGCCGTACGATTCCCATATCTATCAACTGGCTTCCTACTGTTTGCTGGTGGAAAAAACCTATGGCAAACGTCCGCTCTATGGCATCATCCATTACAACAACCGCGACTTCGCAATCGATTACACCCAGGAACTGGAATCCTCCCTGCTCGAACTGCTGGCTGAAATGAAACGGGATGAACACAAAAAGGAAGTCCCACGTTCCCACGAACAGGCTGTCCGTTGCGCGCGTTGCGGTTTTCGGAAAGTATGTGATCAGAGTTTGGCGTAGCCACAGAGATCGCAGAGACTTCTGAGAAAATAAAAATTCTGTGACTCTCTGTGTGCTCTCTGGCTATCAAAAGGTATAATCTGTTCACCATGTCTGACACGTTCATTCCAAAGCGACCTGTTGTAGCTGCCTATCCCAAAATGCCCGGGACCTTTGTGGCAGCAGAGGCAATGGCTAACTACCTAAAGGAAAAGGGTTTGGAAGCAGCCTTTGGTTCCATCTATGATGAGACTCTGCGCAAGCAGGTCCGGCGCGGCGAATTTGATCTGTTCATCATGGCAGGTGGAGATGGAAGCCTGCTGCGTGCCGGGAATCTTTGCGCTCCCAGCAAAGTCCCGATCCTGGGTGTGAATCTGGGGAGGATCGGTTTTCTGATCCAGATCGAAAAAGAGGAATGGCGCGAGTACTTCGACAAACTGCTGAACGGTGAAGCCTGGATCGAGAACCGCATGATGCTGCACGCGGAGCATATCCGTTCGGGGGAGGTGCTGGGATCATGGGACGCATTGAACGAAGTGGTGGTCGCCCGCGGGCCGAATCTTCGCCCCGTCCACCTGTCTGCTTCGGTGGATGGGCGTCATCTGACGAGTTATGTTGCGGATGGACTCATCGCCGCGACTGCGACCGGCTCCACGGCGTACGCTCTCGCCGCCGGTGGACCGATCCTCCCGCCTGAGTTAAGAAATATCTTGCTGGTGCCGATTGCTCCGCACCTCTCTGTAGACCGTGCGGTCGTTTTAGCGGAAGGTTCCATGGTTAGTATGCAAATTAATGGAGAGAACGCTGTCTTGAGTATCGATGGGCAGGCTTCCATCACCCTGTCGGAGGACGATCATGTGGACGTGCGCGCAGCCGAAGTGACCGCGCAATTTGTCCGTTTTGGAGACCCGGGATACTTCTACCGGAATCTCACTGCTCACATGAATGAAAATTCATTAGGATTGCCAAGATGAGAAGCTTTAAACACAAAGGACACTACGGACACGAAGGCAGGAGAATTGAAGGGGTAAAAAATTCCCCTTCGTGGAACTCACCTGCACTCGATTTGCTTAGCAAATCGGCAGGCGCAAGTGTCGTGTCCTTCGTGGTTAAAAAATCTCCAGGATTGCCAAGATGACCGAATCGACCACGCTCTACTGCTATGTTCACCCCAGCCGCGAGACTTCCCTGCGGTGCAATAACTGCAATCGCCCGATCTGTGCCGCGTGCGCGATGCGTACACCGACAGGCTATCGCTGCCGGGAATGTGTCAAGGGTCAGCTCAAGACGTTCGACACCTCGGAGTGGTATGACTACATTACGGGCTTTATCGTCGCAGCGCTTCTTTCCGCCGTCGCCTCATTCCTGGTGACGTTTATCGGCCGCTTTGGCTTCTTTGGATGGATCCTGATTGCCGCGGGCGCTTCGACAGCCGGAGTGGCAATTGCGGAAGGCGTGCGATTGGTGACGCGCCGCCGCCGCTCACGGGCGTTATTCATCACCGTTGCCGTTGGGGTCGTCATGGGCGCGCTGCCCATTATGCTGATCCAAGTGCTTGGCATGAATGTGTTTGACATTCTCTTTCAAGTGCTCTATCTTGTGATTGTTGTCCCTGTTGTTTACTCCCGACTTTCTGGAATCCAATTGTTCAGATAACCTATAACCTATGTTAACAGAACTCCGTATTCACAATTTTGCGATTATCGACAAGCTTGATTTGCGCTTCGGTCCCGGACTCATCATCCTGACGGGCGAAACCGGCGCAGGCAAATCCATCATCCTGGATGCTGTTGTCATGCTGATCGGCGGGCGCGCGGACGCGACGCTCATCCGCACCGATTCAGATGCCGCGTTCGTCGAGGGGGTGTTCCACCTCAAAGGTCCCGAAAAAGAGGCGGTGCACTTCATCTTGCAGCGCGAAGAGTTGATGGATGATCCCGATTATGTGGTGCTCACGCGCGAGATCCGCAAGGAGGGGCGCAGCGTGGCGCGCGTCAATGGCCGGACAGCCAATGTTTCCTTATTGAAGGAACTGGGAGCCATACTGATCGATATCCACGGGCAGGCGGAACATCTGTCGCTGCTCGATCCGCGTGCCCACCTGGGCCTGCTCGACCGTTATGCAGAGGTGGCGCAGCCCCTCAGCGACTACCGTCAAACCTACCACGCGTTGTTGAACCTGCGCCGTGAGTTGAACGATTTACGCAAAGCCCAGGCGGATGCCGCCCGCCGGGTGGAGATGCTCACCTATCAAGCCGAAGAGGTCGAAACCGCGCACTTGAAACCCGGCGAAGACGAGGAACTGCGCAAGGAACGTGACCGCCTGGCGAATGCCGAATCGCTGTCGCAGAATGCCCAGGAAGCGCTGGCGGTGCTGGATGAAGGCTCACCGGAAACGCCCGCCGCAACCGATCTGGTGGGGCAGGCAACGCAGGCATTGGCTGCGCTGGCGAAAATCGACTCGGCGCAAAATGAGCTGGCGAATCAGGCGGAGCTCTTGCTCGATACGATATCTGACCTGATCCACAGCTTGCGCGATTATCTGGAAGAGATCGAGTTCAACCCGAAGCGCCTCGACGAAGTGGAGGAGCGCCTCGACCTGATCCATTCACTGACACGCAAATATGGCGGCAGCGTTCCGGCGGTCATTGCCTATGGCGCCGAAGCCCGCAAACAGCTGGAGACGATCACCACCGCGGGCGAGCGGATCGAAGAGCTTGAAACGCAGGAAGCAAAACTGCTGGAGAAACTTGCCAAACAGGGAAGCCTGCTGAGTGACAAGCGTAAGTCCGCGGCAGTTGAGATGGGCAATGGCATCGAAACAGAACTCGATGATCTGCGGATGGAAGCCGCCAAGTTTGGCGTGGACTTCCAGACCAAGCCCGACCCGAACGGCGCGCCTGTCGTGAATGGCACGCGCATTGCCTTCGACCAGAACGGATTCGATAAGATCGAATTTTTGATCGCTCCCAATCCCGGCGAAGGGCTCAAGCCGCTGGCCAAGATCGCCTCGGGCGGTGAGACCTCCCGCCTGATGCTTGGCTTGAAGAACGTGCTTGCCCGCGCCGACGAGGTGCCGTCCCTGATCTTCGATGAGATCGACCAGGGCATCGGCGGTCGCGTCGGCATGATCGTGGGACAAAAGCTGTGGAATCTCTCGCGCATGCACCAGGTCTTCTGCGTGACGCATCTCCCGCAGCTCGCGGCGTTTGGCGACGAGCATTACCAGGTGCAGAAGCTGGTCCAGGGCAATCGCACCTTGACGCGCGTCGAACGCCTCGATGGGGAGCCGCGCCTGCTCGAACTCTCGCAGATGCTGGGCGAAGTGGGTGAGGGCACGCTCCGCTCGGCGCATGAGTTAATGCAGGTGGCGAGGCAGATGATCAAGGGGACGTAAATATAAAAACCTATACCCGCCATGGATTTAATCCATCCCACAATCATCATTGTGACAGGCAGACCCGCAGCGGGAAAATCGACTCTTGCCCAATGGCTGTCACAGGAGCTTCAATTGCCGCTTGTCGGTAAAGATAGTATCAGGGAGGAGTTATTCGATCGTTTGGGGTGGAAAGACAGACAGTGGGCACAGGAATTGGGAAAAGCCAGCGTCGATATGATGTTTTATTTTGCCCGCGCCGAACTTGCAGTGGGTCATTCGGTCATTATGGATAATTCTTTCCACCCGACTGTTTCCAATCCAAGGTTTCAAGCTCTCAAAGAACAATACCATGCGGAAAGTATTCAAATTGTGTGTGATTCAGATCGCGAAACACTTTTCCAAAGGTTTAGCGCGCGGGCTGATTCAGGGGATCGCCATCCCGGTCATGGGGATCAGGATGTTCTTGAAGAGCTTTATGCGAATCTTGCCGATGTTTCTTCGCAGATCCTTGAAATTGGCGGCTCCGTGATCGAAGTAGATACAACTGACTTTGCCAAAGTTGATTACCAGAAAATTTTGGAGCGTGTGAAATCATCACTTCCAAACCAAGCGTAGTTTGTTTCAGCGTGTTTGAAAATCTGGGGAAATCTATAACCAATCTCTAGTAGAATTCTACATAAATCTACATTGCACTTCGCAAATTTCTGCCTAAAATTACAGTTGGCAGGGCATGGATATCTCAAAACGGACTTCCTGCATTTAAATTTCCTCACCGCGAAGCCTCTTTCTTCTTTCCTCTTTTCTTTGTGGTGAATAAGAAAGTCAATATGTTTCTTAAACGTCTCCAGCTTGGTCTGATCCACGTCGCGGTCGCGATGACGCTCGTTCCCATCAACAGCACGCTCAACCGTGTGATGATCAAGGAGCTTGCCATCTCCGCCACGCTCGTTGCCATTCTTGCCTCACTTCCTTATTTGTTTTCCCCCATTCAAGTTGCCATCGGTTCGTACTCAGATCGCCATCCCATCTTTGGCTTTCGCCGTACGCCGTATATCCTTGTGGGACTGATCCTCTGCGTGACAGGGGTGATCGTCTCGCCGCAGGTCGCGTTCCTGATGGCGGAGAATTTGCCGCTTGGCTTGCTCGTCGGTCTGCTGGCGTTTGGTGCCTGGGGCATGGGTTACAACCTCTCCGCGGTTTCCTATCTTTCCCTGGCATCCGAACTTTCAGGCGAAAATGAACGCGGCAAAACGATCGCGACCATGTGGTTCATGATGATCGCTTCCATCATCCTGACGGCGATCGGGCTCAGCCGCATGGTGGATCCGTATACGCCCGAGGCATTAATTCGTGCCTTTGCAGTTGTCGCCGCGGCAGCTCTACTTCTCGGGCTGCTCGGCCTCCTCAAGCTGGAACCACGCTCGGGCGTTTCCCGCGCGACGGCCTCCGAAGCGTACACCGTTAAACAGATGACATCTGCTATTACGGCGAATCCGGTCGCGCGCGTGTTCTTTATCTATCTGCTTCTGCTCCTCGCCGCGATCCTCGGACAGGACGTCCTGCTCGAGCCGTTCGGGGCCGAAGCCTTCAGCATGACCGTGACCCAGACGACGCGGATCACATCCATTTGGGGGACGTTCGTGCTCCTGGCGATCATCATTGCAGGCCTGCTCGAAGGACGCGTGTCCAAACGACTGGTCGCCCAGCTGGGTAATACCGGTGCGCTGCTCGGGTTCATTGTCATTGTGATCAGTGGTATCCTTCTCAATCAGAATGTGTTTTATACTGGTGTAACGTTACTGGGCATCGGCACCGGACTCTCCACGGTAGCAAATCTCTCGTTGATGTTCGACCTCACCATCCCTGGCATGGTGGGACTCTATATCGGTGCCTGGGGCTTCTCGAATGCGTTGTCCCGTTTAACGGGATCCGTTCTCGGCGGCGTAGTGCGCGATGTGGTGACCCAAGCCACAGGCCTCGCGTTGAGCGGATATCTGGTCGTGTTCAGCATCGAAGCACTGATGCTGCTCGTCGCCACGATCATGCTTTATCGAATTGATACCAGTGCCTTTCGAAGGCAGGTGGAAGAACCATCCTTTGTTGAGAAAGTGGCAATCGCAGCGGAGTGATTATGGACGAATGGCTTTCCCTCAGTGACGCGGCAAAACTGCTTGGTGTGCATCCGAGCACGGTTCGACTCTGGTCTGATAAAGGTGTCCTGCCTACGCACCGTACCTCGGGGGGCCACCGGCGCTACCGCCGCAACGAAGTGTTGCTATGGGCGAAGACCACCCGCGAGGTCCGTGCGGAGCCTGAAAACATTATGCAAACGGCCATGAAGAACGTCCGTGTCCAGATCGGTGAAGCGCATCTGGAATCAGAGGGCTGGTATCAGAAATTGGATGAGAATGCGCGCCGACAGTATCGTGAAAGCGGTCACTCCCTGTTCCGGGGCTTGATGACTTATCTGGCTTCCGAGAACGGCGATGACTTCGAAGCGCATGCCATCGGTTACGAATATGCCTCGCGTGCCCGCCGTTATGGGCTGAGTGAAGTGGATGCCACACGGGCATTATTATTCTTCCGCAACGCGCTGATCGAATCGGTCATGAAAATATATCGTGAGGCGAATATTCTCTCTGGAAAAGCCTGGGAGGAAATGCTTCACAAAATGCATACCTTTACCGATCAGATCCTGGTCAGCTTGCTGGAAACGTATCATAAGTTGGAAAGTGTTAATCACTAATTCTTATAGTGTTCTTATCTCTATCATAGATATAAGGGTGGACTTAAAGCTATAATGAAATCATGATCCTTGACCCGATCCTTGATTTGCCTCCCTACCTGGCAACCAGGCGTAATCATGCCCTGGAACATGCCACACTTCACATTCTTGCGCGCAAATACGATGATAAAAACCTGGCCGGGCATTCCAATCCCACAGGCTTCTTCCTGTCTGGTGAGATTGTCATGGACGATATTCGCAATGCAATTCAGGAAGCGCTGACCCGCCTGCACGCGGGGGAATGGGAGCTTGCCATCCATCCTGGTTGTGGCACGAACATTGCCACCTCCCTGGTTCTCCCTGCGACCTTTGCTTTCCTGCCAATGCAGCGGACGCGCTCCAATTTTTGGCGGTTTCTGTTGATCCCTGTCGCTTTGATGTTTGCCGTCTTTGGCTATTTGTTGAGCAAACCCCTGGGTCCCTGGCTGCAGCGCAATATCACTACCAAAGCAGATTTGGGGAACATGCAAGTCACGGAAATCCGCCCTGTGCGCAAAGGGGTTCACCGAATTATTACGAAGTAGGGGCCGCTCTGTGTCGCGATCCGCCTCGACCAAATTAATATATTCTTATTTGTACGGCAAACGAAAGGATAGCTTTAACGCTATAATAAAATCATGATACTTGATCTTCCCTATATTCTTGAAACAAGGCGCAATCACGCGCTCGAGCATGCCACGCTGCATATGCTGGCACGCACCCATAAAACCTCCATGGCTGGCCATTCCAACCCAACCGGCTTCTTTATCTTTGGTGAACTGCTGACAGGGGACGTCCGGGCGGCTTTGGATGAAGCCTACACGCGTCTGCGTGCAGGTGAGAGGCAACTTGCCGTCCATGCGGGCTGCGGGACGAATCTGGTCGCGACAGCATTCCTTCCGGCGACGATGGCCTGGATGCCGATCTCAGGAGTACGCTCCAACCGCTGGCGTCTCCTGCTGCTGCCCATTGCCCTGGTATTTGGTGTCTTTGGCTTTTTCCTGAGCAAGCCGCTGGGGACCTGGCTGCAGCGCAATGTCACCACCGAGGCGAACCTCGGCAATATGCAGATCATGGATGTGACCCTGGTACGAAAGGGTGTCCACCGAATCATCACGAAGTAATTCACCACCAAGGGACACAAAGGGGCACGAAGGAAAATCTATGGAAAGGCAATTGGCTCATCCGACCAACCTTAGTGTCCTTTGTGGTTAAAAAATCATGCCCAACCTCTACTTCCTCTTCGGCAACGACGAATTCGCCATCACGCGCAAGCTCAAGGAGTTTGAGGCTGATTTTACCGATCCCACCAGCGCGGACATGAACACGGCGCGCCTCGACGCCCGTTCGGCGAGCGAAGATGACTTGAACAACGCCCTCAATGCCATGCCGTTCCTTGCCAAACGACGTTTGGTATTGCTCGAAAACATCTCCTCCAAATACAACAATCCGTCTGCCCGCAAAAAGTTTCTTGAATTCATCGGGAAAACACCGGAGACCACGCGCCTGGTGATGTATGAATCTGTGGAGCCTCGGGATGCCGAGAAACACTGGCTGATGAAGTGGGCAGAGAAAAACAGCAAGCTGATCCAAACGCGAGCTTTCATGCTCCCACGCCTGAAGGACATGGCAGGCTGGATCGTCAACGAGACGAAGAACCAGAATGGGAAGATCGAGCCGCGTGCTGCGGAAATGCTCAAGGACATGGTCGGCGTGGATACGCGTCAGGCGGGGATGGAGATCGCCAAACTGCTGGCATATGTCAACTGGGCGCGACCGATCACCAGTCAGGATGTGGAAGCGGTCTGCATCGTCACATCGCAGCAGTCGGTGTTCGATTTTGTAGACGCGTTAGCCAACGGCAACGGCAAATCTGCACAACACCTTTTGCATCGTTTGCTCGAAAGCGAAGACGAGTTTGCGTTGTGGGGCATGGTTGTGCGGCAGTTCCGTTTGCTGCTCCAGGCTCGTGAAATTTTGGACGGACGCGGCAATCAAAGCGACGTGGCGCGCGCCCTGGGTGTGCACCCCTTCGTCGCCGAGAAAGCTGCCCAGCAAGCCACACGCTTTTCGATGGAGTCGCTTGAATCGATTTATCGCAAGTTGTTGAGAGTTGACGAGGGGGTAAAGACCAGCCAGGTCACGCTCGACCTGGCTTTGGACACGCTCGTGGTTGAATTGGCGGGAAGATAAATTTATTGCTGCACTGTTCGTATGACGACCAGCTTATCCGCGCCTGACTCCGCGCCCCAAACCTCGCCCGGTCTTCCCAAAATTTGACGGACGGCCGCGTTCGGGCTGGGCAGCTCGAAAACGGTAAATTCCTCCGTCGCGGGGTCGAAGCGCACGAGGGCGTTCGCGCCGAAGTCGCTCAGCCAGACCCTATCCTGATCGTCGACATAAACGGCGTAGGCTCGAGGATTGTTGCCCGGCAGTTTCCACTCCTTCCACGAATCATCCGTGGGATCGTATACGGCAACCTGGCCCGCTTCCCACTCGCTCACCCAGATCTTTCCGGCTGAATCAGACCAGACGCGCCGCGCGCCCTGACCCGTGGTGGGAGGATCCAGGACGGTTGCTTCGCCCGTTTGTGGATCGACCCGCCCGACATGATCGTTCGCCAGGGAGGCATAATATACGATGCCATCGGGCGCGGCTGTGATGCCATACGGACCGCGTCCACGCGGCGCGTCGAAAACTTGCATCTCCCCGGTGGATGGCTCCAGGCGGCCATAGATGCCGCCCTGACCGGTGAACCACAGGATGCCATTCGAGTCAAAGGCTGCGGTATTGAGGTTGACATATCCGGTGCCGGCTGGCAGTGGGAATGCCTGGACCTCTTCGGTTTGCGGATCGACGCGCACGATCGCGTTCAGACCGCTATCCGTGATCCACGGCGCCTCGTCGGGGCCGACGATGACTCCGTGCGGCGAGGAGCCTGCACCGAGCGGGATGTGATGCGTTGCGCCTGTCGCCGGGTCGAGGCGGCCCAATTCGCCCGTTGCTTGCGCGGTATACCAAACGGTCCCATCCGAGGCGGGCGCGACATCGTGAGGATGGCTTCCGGCCGGAACAGGATATTCCTCGATTATGTAATCTGAAACGGCATTTCCCGTGACCGGCATTTCAGAAGCAGGTTCGCTTGTCGGGGCCTCCTGAACTGCTTCTGCAGATGGTGGGCTGGCTGGTGACTGCAGGGTTGGCATGACCGTCGGAGTGGGCGCACTTGTGCATGCCGCCAGCAATAGGATAGCGAGAAACGTCAGAAAATTTCGATACATTGCAATACCTATAAGAATGGAAATGGCTTAGTCGCTATCGACAAATTGCCAGCGGGTAACATCATTGGGAAATTGCTTCCAGGCAAATCCCAGGCGGGGATGGAAGATATATATTCCCAGCTTTTCATAATCTTCCGGGCTTGGACCATAACCGTATTTTTCGGCAGACCCTTTTGTCAATTTAAGGGCCATTGCATGATCAGGTGTCTGCAGACGTGCATCGCCATGCAAAATCACTACATCGTCGCTGCTATCAAGGTGGATGGACACAGCCGGGTTTGTGGCGAGGTTGCGGTTGCGTCGAGTTTGAGCGCTGCCACTAAAATACAACTTGTCGTCAAGCCACAAGCCATCCACGGGTGTCACATGTGGGCGGCCATCGGAGCCCACGGTACATATCCAATAATGCATGGCTTGAGTCATGCGATCGGTCACGTGTGACCAGGCGAGCAAATCTTTATTGTTCTTCGGGGTGCCGTACTCCGCAGGGATCTTCGGTCTGCTTACGGTTGGATTGTTCATGGGGCTGGATTGATTCTTCTTTGAGACTTGTTTCGCGTTCATATCTTGTCTCCTAATAAGAATATGCCTATCTACCCCCGTTTTGATTTTATTGAGCTTGAGAATTTTAGCTGATATTTACTGTAAATTTGACCAACTTTACCACAATACTAATGCTAAACACAATCACTTCCAGGATGTCAGCCATGACATCATTCATAATCCTTTAGAACAATTTACTCACTCCTTCAAGGATCAGATCCGTCACAGCTGCCGGGTCGACCAGCATGTGAAAATGACCTGCTTCCAATTCATAGGTCCGCCAGCCTGCCTGGCGCGCCTGGGCGGCTGGTCTTTGATAGGGCGCGCTGAATTGGATGTAAGTGCAAGGTGCATCGGGCCAGCCATCGACCACAGGGATGGGTTCCGTAAAAAAGGCTAGCCCGCGCGGACGAATTTCAGCGACCATTTGCCTGCGCAGCGCCTCGTCCGGGATGACTTCCTGCAAGTCGTCAAAACTCCAGTTTGGGAAACGTTCCCCTCGCTCAAGCTCCTCCTGGAATTGTGCTGCCCATTCCGGGTCTTCCGATCGCATCAAATCGAGCCGCGTGGCTCCGTCCTGTGGAATGCCCGCGTCCACAAACACATACGCATTGACAGGATTCGCGCTGAATTGTCGTATGGCTGGGAGCAAAGGACCTGCGCCACTATGGGCAACCAGTGTGAGCGAACTTGTTTCAGGACCTGGGGCGAGCGCCTTGGAAACCGATCTGACGTGCTGCTTCCAAAAAGGTTCTTTTGAATCGGTTGCATCATGGAGAATTGGAACGAGTACATCTACACCACGCTGACGCATCTGGTCGGCAACCAGCGTCCACGTTAACCCACCAACAAGAGGGCTATGGATAAGGACATAAACGTTGATTTTGTTCATCATTGCTGCTAGACAATCGAATAACCTATTAGGTTGGCAAGATAGCTGTATTTAAAGAAGTGACCCTGGTTTACCATTTCTTCAAGATTCGCCCCGGATACCCACTTCCAATTGGCGACTTCCGGTCCCAGGAGAGGCGCGCCGATGGAGTTTCTCGAAACATCTGCCAGCCAAACATCCTCAACTCGATTTTCCATTGTATGCCGGTCAAATCGTTTTAGGTGGGCAGGGGACAATTTAATTCCCAATTCCTCCCCCACCTCTCGAATGGCACCAGCAAGGCTGTCTTCACCTGCCAGGACATAACCCACTGTGGTCGCCCAAATGCCCGGACCAGAAACAAGGTGGAATGCTCTCTGCTGAATTAGAAAACTGCCGGACTGGTCTCTAATCCAAACATGGACCACCAAATAAAATTCACCGGCTGGCAACTCAGTACCCCGAGGCACAACCCGGCCTGTGCGCGTACCGAATTCATCAACCACATCACATATTTCCATGTTGATGTCTTTCCGCACTCGCTTATAGAAAAGCAAGTCTCATTTTTACTCTACCCATAAAGAAGTCTTTATAAGAAGTGTCAAATGTTTTTTCTAAAACAGCGTTTCCTGCTTTGGCTCATCCTCCTCGCCCGGACCTTTCCAGCCATACTTTTTCAAGTCGATCTTGTCTTTTACAAAGATGACATCCTCTGCCTCCAGGAGTTCACGCTGCCTCTCTGCGCCGGGGCGTTCGCTAATCTTTCCCTGCGAATTGATGACGCGCTGCCAGGGGACGTCGTCGGGGCAGGCTGCCATCGCGCCGCCCACCCAGCGCGGACTGAACGCCTTGTAGCTATCGAAATCAACGCCGACAGGCGGCTGGATCATCAACGCGATCTGCCCATAGGTCGCAACCTTGCCATGCGGGATCTGGCGCACAAGCTGCCAGACTTGTTCGTAATAAGCCTGCTGATTAGGAGGGGAGGAGAAGCGCATATACCATACCACCTTTCCGTCATTGCGAGGGCGAAGCCCGAAGCAATCTCCTGTACAGTAATTGAGATTGCTTCCCGAAGGCTTGCAATGACGATAGTATTATTCTACGAACGTTCCACCCTGCGCTTGCTGTTCGATCAGTTCGCGCGAGGACGTGAATTTTAACTCGACTTCGATCTGCTGGAAGCAGCGCCCGCTGCCCATCAATCCCTTGCGGACAAAATAGACGTTGCGGTTGTCTTCGAACTCGAGACTGAGATCGTTATCCAGGTCCACGCGGCCTTCGACGATCTCGCCACAGCGATTGCATTTCACATTGAAGATATAGTATCGTTTGTCAGGTTTGGCGGACCCGCCGCCGAAGAGGTTTTTGAGAAAGCCCATGTTGTACTCACTTTATATCGTCACCAAGATTGATTTCATTTGTGCTGAGGACTTGCCGGCCTGGCAAATCTATTTTAGCAACATAATTCTTGCCCAGAGAATGATACATCACAAACAGGGTGTCTTGATCGTCCGCCAGCATGTGACCCAGAACATCGTCCACATCCGGGATCACTTCTGTGGGAGTATTGCCTCCCACATCTGTAACCCCTACGGTCAGTTTATCGCGATAATCCAAAACATTGTTCTTATTGGTATCCTCTTTTGCGAGCACATACAGCCACCACTGCACAGGTTCGAAGTCTTCCGGGTTTTCTGTCGGATTGCCGGAGGGAAAGCCGACAATCTGAAGCACTACATACTCGTTTGTCGGTATTAATTTGTTGAAACTTTCGGTTTCGCTGCCAAAAAATACATAGTTGTAGATCTCATAACCGGAGTACCCCGAGTAGCCTCTTTCCGTCCAGCTGAACGGGGAGTAGTCCACTCTGCCGCTCTCTGCCGGGTTGCCGGAGATGTTCGCGATCATGTACTCTGTTCCCTCGATGGGGCTGAATGCGGACAGGTGCTTTTCCACAGGTTGGGGTGTGCCATCCGTAGGGCCGAAAGATCGATAACAAGCTGCTCCTGTTATAAGGGCAATGACGAGAATGAAGAACAAAGGCAGCCTGCGTCGCATTTGCGCCATTCCTAACTCCTCAAGATCGATTCTATCTTATCCAACTCTTCATCGCTGAACTTCAGGTTGTTCAACGCGGCGAGGTTGTCTTCGAGCTGCTTGACGCTGCTCGCGCCGATCAATGCCGACGTGACGGCCGGCTTGCGCAAGACCCAGGCGAGCGCCAGCTGCGCCAGGGATTGCCCGCGGGCCTGCGCCAGCTCGTTCAGTTTTTGGACCTTGGGCAGGTTCGCTTCCACATCGTCGGGCGTCAGCCAGACGCGCTCCGTTTTGGTGGCGCGCGCCCCAGCCGGGATCCCGTTCAGGTAACGGTCGGTCAGCTGTCCCTGCGCGAGCGGCGAGAAGACGATACAGCCGATCCCCTCTTCGCGCAGAACATGCAGCAGTCCATCCTCCACCCAGCGATTGAGCATGCTGTATGACGGCTGGTGGATAAGACAAGGCGTTCCCAACTCACGCAGGATTTGTGTGGCGCGCTGGGTCTGCTCCGGATTGTAGCTGGAGATGCCAACGTAGAGGGCTTTGCCCTGCCTGACGGCGGAGTCGAGCGCGCCCATCGTCTCTTCGAGCGGGGTCTCCGGGTCGAAGCGGTGACTGTAGAAGATATCCACGTACTCGAGCCCCATACGCTTGAGCGAGGCATCCAGGCTGGCAAGCATGTACTTGCGCGAACCCCATTCGCCGTAAGGACCGGGCCACATGTCGTAGCCAGCCTTGGTGGAGACGATGAGTTCATCGCGATACGGGTGAAAATCCTGCTTGAACAGGGTCCCAAAATTCTGCTCCGCCGAGCCGGGCGGCGGACCATAGTTGTTGGCGAGGTCGAAATGGGTCACGCCGAGATCGAAGGCGCGCCGGGCGATGAGGCGTCCATTTTCGAGCCGGTCGACGCCACCGAAGTTGTACCACCAGCCCAGCGAGATGGCCGGGAGTTTGAGTCCACTCAGACCGACGCGGTTGTAGGTCATGGAGTCGTAACGGGATTCGGATGCAAGGTAGGGCATGATATTTTCCTCTAATTATTACTCGGTGGTCGAGTAGTTCCGAGCCGCCGTGCTGAGCTTGTCGAAGCGGACAGCGAGGAACGTATCGAGACCACGCGTTTTCAAGTTGTTTTACATTTGCATGCAACTTGTTGGTCTCGACTGCTTGCGTCTCGACCAACGATTTTATTTATAAATCATTCGGAATCGTTCACAAACCAGCGGCATCTCTTCTGAAAACTCTTTTCCAATTTTGGGCAGCGTCCGCGAGAAGAAATTTCTGTGTGCTTTGCGCCAGTAACTCAAAGACAGATCGCCTTCGCCCTCGTCGCGGGCGAAATCGGCATCCACTTCATTGTACCTGTGGATGGCCACTTCCACGGTCTCCACGATGCAGAGCGGCTCCCCGCGTCCATCAAGGACGATAGTGATCAAGCCTGCCTGTGGGATGGGATTCCCTTCCGCTTCCCATTCCCAGAGAGAGGAACAGGTGGCAGTTTTGATGCCCTGCGCGATCAATGCCCCCAGTTCATCTGCCATGGCAGGCCCATCTCCCCAACCTTCGGCGGTATACGTCTTTACACGATAGGGAGAATTGGGCGGTAAGCTGGCAAGGAACCGTTCCCAATAATCTTGTACAGTTTCTTTTGTCATTTTATAGGAACTTAAAATGGACCAGCCGATACCCTTTTGTCGCCTTGTCGAATTGTTCATCGTTCAGCTTTTTGGGGTTGACTCCAAACAGCGGACCTGCAAATCCCGCTGCAATGATGACCTGCCTGAGCAGAAATAGCCGGTTCGGCGAATGGGAAATATCTTCTGCACAGGCGGAACGGTTTGCTTCCGGAAGCCATAGCTCGACTTGTGGATTGACAAGCATGTTGCGATACCAGTCGGAGATGGAGCCGAACCCTGCCGTGCAATAGATCTCGCCATCCACATCCGCATAATTGACGGGCGTAAGATACTCCTTACCGCTCTTGCGCCCGCGATGTTTGATGATCATCACCCGGCCCATCTTCTCGGGCCAGATGTTGATCTGTTTTCCCCAGCCTCTCTTCCACATCCAGACCATGAAGCGATTCATGCTGTGGAAGAATTTCCGCAGGGACTCATCCTGCTGTGAGGTAGCTTTTGTATTGTCCATGTTGCCCTCCCGAAAGTAATGTCACCCTCCCGAAGGACATCGGGACGATGTGAGCGTAGCGAAGGGTCTCTACGACAACCTGTGAGACTCTTCGGTCGCGGCGAGCGCTCCCTCACACCGCCCCGGCGCCCCTCCGGGGGAGTGACATTACCGTTATTTCCACTCCCAGCTCTTCAACACATCCATGGCTTTGTAATGGGTCAGATCGAGCTGCAGGGGTGTGACGGATACATATCCCGCGAGGAGTGCGCCGACATCTGTTCCTTCTTCGTCGACGCCGCTCGGTGCTTCGCCGCCGATCCAGTAGTAGGGACGGCCGCGGGGATCAACGCGCCGGTCCAGGGCATCGTGGTAGAGGCGCAGGCCCTGCCGTGTGACGATGGTCCCTTTCATGTTTTCCACGCTGAGATAGGGGACATTCACGTTCAATACAACGCCCTCTGGCAAGCCCCCTTTAAGCACCTTCCTGGCGACAACTTCCGCAATCTGCCCGGCGGGACCATAATCCGTCGGGACGTGCATGGGCTTGTCCTGGGATGCCAGCGAAAATGCAATGCCGGGCACGCCCGCAATGACCGCCTCCATGGCGGCAGTCACGGTGCCGGAGTAGGTCACATCGTGACCGATGTTGGAGTTGGGATTGATCCCTGAGACGACGAGGTCCACTTTCTCGGTGTACCCGAGCAGCGGCAGGGCGACACAATCAGACGGCGCGCCGTCGGACGTAAAGGCAGTTGTGCCATCCGCCAGCATGGTTTCGGTCACGCGGATCGGCCGTTCGAGCGTCTTGACATGTCCCGAAGCGGACCAGTTGCGGTCGGGCGCGAAGACGGTTACCTGAGCGATCTTCCGCATCGCCTGCGCAAGTGCCAGGAGTCCGGGCGCCTGAACGCCATCATCATTTGTAACGAGGATATGCATGAATTCATCCCAGTTCGGTGGTCGAGTAGACATGAGCGTAGCGAATGTCGGATCGAGACCACCATGTAAGCAAAATTTGTTTTATGGCCTGTTGATCTCGATATGGCGGGCGAGCGCCGCCTTGTTTCGACACGGCTTTGCCGTCAACACGAGCCTCGACCAACGACGTTCGATGATTATAACCCGCCTGTATAATATCCTTTATGCGACATCATTTACGAATTCTGTTTCCTCTTTTCACCTTCCTCCTCATTTCCTGTGTTTCTCAAACCAAACCGTCCGCTCAAACTTCGCTCTATGTTTACCGACCCACCCCGCCTGCTTTTATCGAGTTTTCCAAAGATCTTCAAGTTATCCGTGAAATCCCATTTGCCATCCCTCCCGGTTGCGGACTGGTGAATGTCTTTCCTTCGCCAATTGGACAGCTCATGCTGATCGAGTTGAGCTGCCCCAATGGGCAGACAGTTCTTTTGCTGAATACGGAGACTGCTTCCGTGACCCAGCCCGTCACAGACTCTGACAGTCACTTTTTGGCCTGGACGGAATATGGCGGGTCTGTTGCTTTGCGCGTGGATTCGCTGGGCGACCCCCGCATTGTGCGCCTGAACGTGGATACTTTGCAAACGGAGGTCATTCCCATCCCTGGTTTAACGTATGATCTCGCTGCCCAGCCTTACACCTATCAATTCTCCTTCACAACGTCCGGCGGACTTGGGCATGGCAGCGAAATGTACCTCGCTAAACATGACGGTCAAATCGTTCAGTCATTGTATGCCGATCCATATCACTACCTGTCATTTGCAAGCTGGTCTCCGAAGGCAACCCAAATCACATTCATCAAGATCCCGGATAATCAGACTCCGTTCACAGTGGGGGAATTGTGGGTGATGGGTGAGGATGGCTCGAACCCGCGCAAGCTGGCAGATGCGGACGCCGGTCACGGCTACGCCGCGAACTGGTCGCCGGATGGGAAACGGATCGCGTTTGTCGCCCGGGAGAATCCGGAGGATGAACGCGCCGACCAGTCGAGCGAGGCGCTGATCAGCAATATCTACCTTGTCGAGGTGGAGAGCGGAGCGTTGGCACAGGTCACTCATCTGGAGCAGGGGCGTGTCGAGACGCCGTTCTGGTCGCCGGACGGGAACACTTTGGCATTCCACGCGGTCATAAATGATAGAATGGAAGTGCGAATCGCGGACCTGACAACCGGAGAGATTCATACACTGATCACGGAATCAATCTGTTGTCCCGCGTGGATGCGAAAGTGAGTCATTAGCTACAGAGACGCAGAGCCACAGAGTTTTATTTTCTCCGCGTCTTTATTATCCCCTTCAGGGGACTGTGACTCTGTGGCTAAATGCGAAAGTGAGTCTACATGATTCGGCGAATCATATTTATCCTGATCGTAGCGTTGCTCCTGGCCTCTTGTGCCGCGGCTCCTGCGGCGACTCAAGCCCCTGACGCAACGGAAGCCGCGCAGACCGAGGCGCCGGTGGAGGCAGAGGCAACCGAAGCTCCTGAGGCGACAGAACCTCCGGCGTTTCAACCGGAGCCTGTCGGAACATCTGTTCCTCAGGCAACCCAACCTTTATCAATACCGACCGACACCGCCCTGCCAACCCTTGACTTGCCGACGGAAGCGGTCAACGCTCCGGCACAGATGGTCTGGGATGGGGTGCCTACCTATCTGGGCGAATCACTTCCGGGATATGCGTTCCGTGTGACTTATGACCCTGATCTCTGGGCGCTGACCACCGACCAGTTTGGCTTCCCGGCGCTGGCACATCGCCAGGTTTCCGCCTGCGTGATCGCAGTCACATCGGGCCGCGGCTTGCCCGGCAACATGACTGTGGAACATGAGCTGCTGAACGTCGGGAATATCACCTTCGACGTGGGCAGGGTCGCTGAAAACGGAGCCTTGAAATTCGTGACCTATACAGGTGGCGATGGGACGATCATTACCGGGTTCCAGGTGAGCTTCGAAGAGCTGGTGGATGAATGTCTCCTGGATGCAGAGACGGTCATTTCCACGCTCCGGTCTGTTCCCGTTTCACAAGCCACGCCTCAACCTTGATGTAAAATGGATAGGGCAGGTTTGGAGCCTGCCAACTTTAAGCTCGTCAGGCTGAAAGCCTGACCTACAAAACATTGTGACCCGTTCATTTCGAAACGCACTCACAGCTATCCTGCTCTGCGGACTCTTCCTCAGCGTACGCGGCGCCTCTGCGGAACGCCGTGTCGACGCCGCGCCTGCTCAGGCTGTCACGCCGTTTCTTTATCCTCCTTACCCGGGGACAGCTTCCCAGGAATCGGTCTTCGACCATTCCACGCCCAACTACACCTACGACAATATTGTCCTGGCATATACAGGGGACCAGGCACGCAAGAATTGTCCCTCGCCTGCGCCGCCCGGCACGCCTCCGCCGCAAGCCGGAGTCTGCAACGCGGGCGCGGGCGGCTACTGGTCATACAGCCTCGGCGATTGGGTCTATTACGACGGTCACGATGGCATCGACTATGGCATCTCGTACCGTCCCGTCTACGCGGCGGCAGATGCAGACCAGATCGTCTACGCGGGCTGGTGGGACCCGCAGAACCACAAGATCAACGTGGGCATTTATGTCCGTTTGCACCACCCGAATGGCTACAATACGTATTATGGGCACATGAGTTCGGTTGCCGTGCAGTCCTGTTCGACGCCGGGCTGCACGTTTGTGCCGCATGGCGAAATGCTGGGCATCAGCGGCACCACCGGCAACTCCTCGGGTCCGCATTTGCATTTGCTGGTCCGCAACCCTGCCAACCGGTCTGTCGATCCGTATGGCTGGCGAGGCGCCGGCGTATCTCCCTGGCCGCACAACCAGCGGGAATCTCTGTGGGTGGCGTATCCCTCCCTTGCTTATTACGGCGCCCAGATCTATCCCTCGGGTCCCGCACTCGATTATCCACGGACTCCGTCCACGGGCATCCTGGTGGACGATGGTTCCCTGGGCTTCGATGAAACTCCCGATGAATGCTGGAACGACATCGCGGTCAGTGGTGCGCAGGGCGGAGTGATGCGTTTCATCCGGCCGCGTACCACCGCGCCCACCTGCACCGCGCAATGGAATTTTCCGCGCGGTGCAAGTATTGGAACGTATGCTGTCTATGTCCGCATCCCGGCGACCCGGGCGACCACGGAGGGCGCGATCTACACCGTTCGTCACGCGGGCGAGTCTGACCAGGTGGTGGTGAATCAAGCTGTCTTCCCCAACATCTATTACGTCACAGATGGATGGCTTTACATTGGCAAATACAACTTCAGCGGCATGGGGGATGAATATATCGAGCTGACCAATCGGACTCAGGATGAAGTGGCGACGGTCGCCAACTTGTATGTCGGTGTGGATGCCGTCCGGTTTGTGCTCCAGGGTGTGGCGACCCCGACTCCGTCCACGCCTGTGACTGTTACCCCGACCAAATCACCTACCGTTACGCTGACACCTTCGCGCACACGGACCCCCACTATTTCGCCCACACCAACGCCAAGCCGAACCGCGACTGTTACGCGTACGCCCACGAAGACGCGTACGCCAACGTTTACGGTGACACCCTCCCGGACCCGCACGCCCACGCGTACACCCACGATCACCCGTACTCCAACGGCGACGCGTACGCCTACTTTTACTCGTACCCCCACGCGGACACGGACGCCGACCTTTACGGTGACACCCTCCCGGACCCGCACACCCACGCGCACGCCTACCCTGACCCGGACACCTACCGCAACCCGTACCCCAACGGCGACGCGTACCCCTACTTTTACTCGTACCCCCACGCGGACACGGACGCCAACCCGCACGCCCACGATCACCCGCACGCCTACTGCGACGCGTACCCGGATTCCGACAGCCACGCCCGCCTATAAACTGATCGATGTTTACTTCGTAAATAAGTTTCGTTATGACAATAACCTGCCGCCGTTCGAAGTCCATGGCGTGCGCTGGGCACGCTCCAGCATGCTGCCTCAGTCCGCGCTCAATGAATACTTCAAAGGTCCCGGCTCGACCGAACGCTTCTCTTACGGCTGGATCGCGCTTTACAACGGTTTTACTGGCTACAGCAGACTCGAAATCCGTGACGGTGTCGCGCATGTCTATCTTATCGGGACATGCACGCCCGATGAACGGGA
>Ga0105104_10000591_pt1 | contig 28070 bp, 23 predicted proteins | sample PPLLaktember2015_3_FD_87034 | JGI IMG/M metagenome (GOLD analysis project Ga0105104, IMG submission 87034) | Freshwater sediment microbial communities from Prairie Pothole Lake near Jamestown, North Dakota, USA - PPLs Lake P7 Core (6) Depth... | ecosystem: Environmental > Aquatic > Freshwater >...
CAACTCCAACACCCATCAATAAAAGGACAGACATATGACAAACACAGTTAACCTAAAAGGCAGTCCTGTAGAGATTGGCGGAAAATTCCCACAAAAGGGTCAAACCGCCCCTGATTTTAATCTGGCTGACAAAGCAAGAGCTGACGTTACTTTGGCAAACTTTGCTGGCAAACGTAAAGTATTAAACATTTTCCCTAGTATTGACACGCCAACCTGCGCAACATCAGTTCGTACCTTTAACCAGCAAGCCAGCAAACTCAATAACACTGTAGTGTTATGCATTTCAGCTGACCTGCCTTTTGCACAAAATCGTTTTTGCGCTGCTGAAGGCATTGAAAACGTAGCAACACTTTCTACATTCCGCAATACAGCCGCTTTTGCAGAAAGTTACGGTGTAGCGATTAAATCCAGCAGCCTGGCCGGGCTGACAAGCCGTGCAGTAGTTGTATTGGATGAAAATAACAAGGTTCTGCATAGTGAATTAGTATCTGAAATCACCAGCGAACCTAATTATGATGCTGCGTTAGCAGTGCTATAAATTCACTTAAGCATAAAAAAACCAGCGTTAAGCTGGTTTTTTTATTTCTCATTCTCCGTATATGCCGTGTACTTTGCATTACTGCCCCGCGCCTTATCTGCAGGATATTTTTTCGCATTAAGTATTATTTTTTCATTGGCAGCTTCTATCAGATCGATCTCCAGTACCTCAGCAAGACGCAACAGATAAACAAAAGTATCTGCCAACTCATGGCTCACCGCTTCCCGCTTTTCTATGGTTAATTGCTGGCTTTCCTGCGGGGTATCCCACTGAAACTGCTCAACCAGTTCTGCCGCCTCAACTATCATCGCCATCGCCAAGTTTTTAGGCGTATGAAACTGCGCCCAATCACGCTCTGTCACAAAAGCATTGATGCGTGTCCTTAACTCAAAAAGAGAATCAGCCATCATTCTTATCCTTGCGCTTAAGCTATTTTCTATTACTACCCGCAACCATTTTAATCTCAAACAAGCGGCACTCTAACGGCCCGTTAAACAATGGTGTACGCTTGCTTGGGGTAAGGCGCATAAGCTTGGGCATGCGCAAATCATTGGTTAAGAAATAAGTATTCCAACCCGCAAACTTGCGTTTCAAAGCTTCGCCCATTTTTGGGTACAGCAAAGCCAACTCTTCATCTTCACCAATACGCACGCCATAAGGCGGGTTAGCTACCATGACGCCGCTATCTGCCGGCGGAACTGCATTGACCATATCAACATGCGCGACTTGCACGGCTTCCAACAACCCTGCAGCCTCCAGATTTTGCTTAGTGACACGCACTGCACGCAGATCAAGGTCTGAGCCGTATATTTTTTGAAATGAGGTTTTCTTAACCTTAGCCAAGGCCTGGTTTTTTATTTTCTTCCAGGTATCCGACTCAAACGTTCTGAGTTTTTCAAAACCAAAACCTCTTTTTAATCCCGGTGCAATATCAAGTGCAACCATTGCCGCTTCCAGCAAAAACGTACCGCTGCCACACATTGGATCTAATAATGTCTGCCCGACTTGCCAACCCGTCAATTTCAAAATTCCGGCAGCAAGATTTTCACGCAGTGGAGCCTCAATACTTGCACCACGATTGCCGCGCTGATATAGCGCGGCACCTGAAGTATCCACATAAAACTGGTACTCATCCGCCGTTAAATAAGTATGAATGCGCACCGCCGGCGTTTTGGTATCAATATAAGGCCGGCTACCGACGGCTTGTCTGAACTTATCACATACCGCATCTTTAATTTTTAAGGTTGCAAACTCAAGGCTTTTAAGTGGACATTTCACGCCCGTTACTTTCACCATGAAATCATGTTTAACCTCGAACCACTGCGGCCAATTGAGCTTGTAAGCAGCATTGAACAGATCTTCTTCATTGGCGTACTTGCCGCGCCCCACTTGCCACAAAATGCGTGTGGCAATCCGTGAGTGCAGGTTGGCGGCATAACATACCGCCCAGTCACCATCAAAACTCACTCCGCCATCGGTGACTTTAATAGACTTGGCGCCGACCGGCTGCAATTCATCCGCCAATAGCTGCTCCAAACCCCGCGGGCAGGTTGCAAAATATCTGTTAGGTGCAAGTTGTGCCATAAATTTAATTATCACTTTTCATAAAAATTCGGTTGCTGGTACTGTCATTGTGTTCTGCCAGTTTTTCCACAAACTGCAAAAATTCGATCTTATGTGTTTTTTCCAGTGTTTTTGCGCGATTGCGCAAACTGCTCAAGCGCAAATCAGCTGGCTCACGTTTAAAACCGAATACGGCAATATTGCCAGGTCTGCCTGTAGGCAGCATCAATGCCTTACCGTAAAAACTCTGTTCTATTCTATTCAGATAAACGTCAAAATTCTTATCACTGCCCCATAAATTGATGACTAAAATACCATCATACTTGAGCGTATCAGCACATTGATCAAAAAACTCCTGGCTGCAAAAATCAGGCGGGATTCCGTTGCTGTCAAAAGCATCGATCATCAGCACGTCCGCAGTATCTGTATGCTCTGCCAGATATTGCAGACCGTCCGCTTCGATTACTTCCAGCCGCTCATCATTTTCCGGCACATGAAACTGATTGTGCGCCACCTGAATGATTCTAGAATTAATCTCAATCACTTTGCTCGCAATTTCAGGACAGTTTGCATACACGTACTTTGCGACAGAGCCACCACCTAAACCAATGGTAAGCATATGCCTGACACTGGTATTAAACAGCAAAAAACACATCATGGCACGGGTATAGGTAAGCTCAAGCGCAAAAGGATCCCTGATGCGCATTGCGCTTTGGATGGTTGCTGATCCTAAATGTAAAGCACGTACACCATCAAGTTCACTCACTTCCACAGCATCATCTGCCGCAGATGTATGCGTAAATCCACGCAACAAATGTTTAGCCGTACGAAACACTACTCAACCTCTACTTTATTTTCTAAATCAGCAGCACTTTCTACAACAGTGCTTTCCAAATCTACACTTTCAAGACCAATGCTATCGCCATCATCGACTTCCAACACCAATGGCTGCACCGGTTCTTCTTCAAGCACACGCAAAAATTTAGTACGCAATTCCATAATGAGCGTATCTACATCCTGCACTTGTAGGCTCACGCGCGTACCCGCTTTTAATTCCGGCAGCCCGTATACTTTCGTCATATAAGGCAAATGATCAAGCCGTACCAGATTTTCACGCCATACGGTTGCATGCACTTCTTCAATGTTCTCTTGAATCAAATACTGCAGGCACCAATAACGCTCCATACGCATCTGAAACTCGCTATAGGCTTTATAGGTGAGCTCAAAGTTGCGCATATGCGTGGTAAGCGCATCACTATTCAACGGATAAGCCGGTGCTGTATTTTGCACGACACTGATGATTTGCCGCTGATTAATCAAATCTACAGCACGCCTGAGCGGCGAAGTGCTCCATGCATACTGAGCCACACCCAGTCCTTGATGCGACTCTGCTTTAGTGGTCATATAGACCTTGCCACCTGACTGCGCACGATACAAACCAGGGACCTCATGTGCTGCCAACAGTGCACCCCATTGGCTATTTGCCTCTATCATCAATTCCGCCACGACTTTATCCATCGGTGAACCGCGGTGGCGGCTGACAATACTGACTTTGCCATCATTCACATAAAAATTGTAATCAACTTGCGGTGGCTTTGTGGGGTCATATTTGCCACGCGCTTTTTCTAATGATTCAGCCAAATTAAACAAAAACAGCAGCTTGGACCAATATGGATGTCCGCTATCGGCATCCAATGTTGATTCATTGAAATAAGGCTCTAATGCATCATGACGTAAATTATCGGCTATTTTAATACGCTCAACTTTGCTATCACGCTGCAAAATCGTTAAATCTGCGGCCACATGCAGATACAACGACAATACAGGCTTAATCTCGCCCGCGTCCAGGCTGAATGGCCTGATCGTTGTTTCAGGCAGCATGGTGATTTTATGCCCTGGCATATACACTGTAGATAACCGGTGCATGGCATCCATATCCAATGGACTATCAACCGCAATGCCCAACGCTGGTGCCGAGATGTGAATCCCTACCCGTGTTACGCCTTCAGCCAATTGCTTGATTGAAAGCGCATCATCAATCTCGGTTGTCGTACTGTCATCAATACTGAATGCTTCCACATCGGCAAGCGGCAAGTCAGTTGGTGCGGTCGGGATTTCATTTGTACTGAAATCCGTGCCTTTGGCAAAATACTCGCGCAAAAATGCACCCAAGTGATAATCATGAATCGATGGAATAGCTCCGCACGCATGCAGCAGCTTGATGTGACTCAGATGCAACTCGCTTGCCGCACCATCCAGCGTTTTGTATTCAAATGAATTTTTATCAGGCTCATACAACAGCATATCCAGCTTTTGCATCAACTCTTCAGGCATGGTGTGCGCTTTCAGCTGCGTAATATAACTGGCCATTTTCTCTGCCAGCAAACGTTTTTTTTCTAGCCCTGCAAGTGCGGCTTTTAAGATTTCAGCAGGTGCAGCCTTGTAACGGCCTTTACCTTTACGGTTGAAGTATACCGGTGCACTATGCAGCTTAATTGCAATCGCAGCGGCTTCTATTGGCGTTGGTTTTCTGCCGTAATAATCAGTAGTAAACTCTTCAAATCCAAATTCCGGTTCACCACAGCATTCCCACAAAAAATCCAAATCCAAGGTTTCAGCCTCAGCGTTAGCTGCTTCAAGGAATCCCGCCAATGGCGTTTCAAAACGCATCAAAACATTGCTGGCTTTTATTTTACTGCGCTTACCGCTTGCAGATTCTATTTGCATAGAACCCTGCGTTTCGGTCATGATAGAGGCAACTTTAAAACTGCCGTCTTCTTCAAAAAATACATTCATACTGTGCCGTGGATTAGGATTTGGGGTAAATTAAATTTGAGTGTGTTAAGTGAGAGGTCATCAAACTTTGCACATTTTACCTTGTTATGACGGTTTCGCTTTGATACTAAATAAATTTAAGCCCGCAAAGTACAATAAAACTAAATAAATTATGGATAACAGAATACCTGTCACCCTGCTCACTGGCTTTTTAGGTAGCGGTAAAACAACACTGCTCAACAAGCTGCTGCATCACCCAGCAATGCGCGACACCGCCATCATCATCAACGAACTTGGCGATGCCGGACTTGACCAGATTTTTGCCAACAGCAATCTGGCACAAAACATAGAGAGCGAACATATTGCTGACAACACCGTGCTTCTCAGTTCCGGATGCTTATGCTGCTCACTAAAAAACGAGTTGGCTGACACCATGCGCGATTTGTTTTTTAAGCGTGCACTGCAAGCCATTCCAGAATTCAAACGCCTGGTCATTGAAACTACGGGCATGGCAGACCCCGGCCCTATACTGGCCAATCTGCTGAATGAACCGGTCATTGAATCCACCTACAGATTAGATGCGGTAGTAGTTACTATAGATAGCATTTATGGCCTGGAACAATTAACCACGAATAAAGAAGCCCTCAAACAGGCCGCCGTGGCTGATGTGCTGCTTTTGACCAAAACCGATTTGGCTAGCGCTGAACAAATCAGCGCTTTAGAGGAAAAGCTCAACGCTATCAACCAAGGTGCTACACAACACAAAATCGCACATGGCGAGCTAGACCCTGCTTTTGTGATTGATGTGGGCTTATTTGATATTGCAACCAAACAGGCAGAGCCGCAACGCTGGCTGCGTACACCAGATAAAAGCAAGCTGCCAAAAGGTACTCTTCCGCAAAAAATACATAATGACGAAATCACCAGCTTTACCGTCACCATGCCTAAACCGCTCAATTGGCGCGACCTGAAGCCCGTAATCCTTAAACTATGCCAGACACATGGCGAAAAATTGCTGCGCTTAAAAGGCATTATTCATGCAGATGACCAGCCTGCACCGCTAGCCATTCATGCAGTGCATTTCACACCTTACCCACCGACTTTATTAGAAGGCTGGAATGAAGATACGCCTGAGTCACGCATTGTAATCATTGGTAAAGGCTTGAATGAACTTGAAATCAGAAAAGTACTGATGCAGGTTTAATATTTAACAAGTAGCTTAAAAAGCAGTTGGTGATATAGTCGCCGCAATGGAGGAATGCAATGAACTCTTTTGAAAAGAAACAAGCAGAAAAGTTTATGCGCCGAGCAATAGAACTAGGCCGCAAGGGTATGGAGTCTGGCGACGGAGGCCCTTTTGGAACGGTCATTGTCAAAAATGGAGAGATTATTGGGGAAGGCTGGAACCGGGTAATCGCCACCAACGACCCCACTGCGCATGGTGAAATAATGGCGATTCGTGATGCCTGCAAACGAATGAGCTCCTTCAATCTTAGTGGCTGCGATCTTTACACCAGCGGGGAACCATGCCCGATGTGCCTCGGTGCCATCTACTGGGCTAAAATTGATCGCATATTCTACGGCTTTGGCATCCAGGACGCCGCCGAAATCGGCTTCGATGACAGTTTTATCTATGCGCAGCTGGCAAAGCCGCTAAAACTTCGTCAGATACCTGAAATACAAATCCTTGATGCTGAAGCCTTGGAAGTACTCAAAATGTATGCCGCCAATCCTGATCGGATAAAATACTAACTAGGTTACAAGGCCAGCACCAGCCCAACAAAATTGTCTTTTATTGTTCACAGTGATTTTTATCGTGGGGTTTCAGCCCCCTGCTTTGGCTTGGCTTCCGTTGCGTTGGCCTGACAACCAAAGTAGAGTTTAAAGGTGACTTTTTCCAGCTTGGCTTGAGCGGGGTCATACAAACCACGCGTTTTTTTGCGACGATAAAATATACGCCCCCCAGAATGGGCAGCCACCGTGAACCAAGCCTATGCATAAAACCAAGTCGCTTATGCCACGCCTCTTGTTCAAATGGCGGGACGTGACAGCACATTTGCACTGACACAACTTCAAATCCTAATAATGAAAGCCAGTCTTTTAACCGCACCAGCCCAATAAACTTGCCATCCCATGGGAATGTTTTAGCGCATGATTTACTGAATAATATATTTTTGAATCCTGATACGGCCCCCCAAAAACTAAAAGGATTAAAGCCGGATATCAGCAGATGCCCTTCTGGCATCATGACTCTTTCAGCCTCACGTAGCGTCTGGTGTGGACGCTCACTAAACTCCAGCCTATGCGGTAGCAATAAAAGATCCAAACTTGTGTCAGCAAACGGCAAAAAATCATCGCAGCAGCGCAGATCGCTTATTAATGATGTCGTAGAAAATTCCGAGGATTTATACCGATTGGCAATGCGGGAGTTACGCAATAAATCCATCTGCAGACAGCCCATTTGCAACGCATTGAAACCGAATAAATCAAAAACAGCTTTATCGTACAAAGCCTGCTCTTCTTGCTGCAAATACCGTCCAAGCGCACAGTCAAACCACTGGCACTGTGCATTGTCTACTTCTTGCTGATCCGGCTGCGAACTCATTAAAAAGTTATCATCCCAATATAACTAAAGTTAGTTGACATTTGAAGCACATAAACAAATGATAGTCGATATGCAACATCAATTACAAATTATTCCAATTCCGGCTTTCAAAGATAATTACATCTGGCTGATTCATAATGGCTGTCTAGCCGTTATCGTGGATCCTGGCGATGCAGCGCCTGTGATAAACACATTAAAAGTATTGGGGTTAGAATTAACAACCATCCTGATTACCCATCATCATCATGACCATATTGGCGGCGTTAATACATTAATAACCCAATATCCCGATGTAAAAGTGTTTGCCCCAAGATTGGAGCACTATAACTTTAAACATACACCAGCAGGCGAACCTGATGTTATCAATGTTTGTGATTGGCTGCCCCATGCACACGTGATAGACCTGCCAGGCCACACACTCGGCCATGTTGCATATTATATTGATCACAGCAGCCAGAAATTGCTTTTCTGCGGGGACACCTTATTTGGCGCAGGTTGCGGTCGCCTGTTTGAAGGCACGCCATTACAGATGATGACATCATTAGAAAAGCTGGCCGCACTGCCTACGGATACTCAAGTTTTCTGTACACATGAATACACGCTTCAAAACATCAACTTTGCATTATCACTGGAACCAGGCAACGCGGCACTGATTCAACGGCAGCAGAACACCTCAGCCTTACGAAACTTACAGCAGCCTAGCCTGCCATCAAGCATTGCTTTAGAGCTTACCACAAACCCTTTTTTACGTTGTGACTCCAAAGAAATTCAATCGTCAATTCAACTAAAAAATCCGACATTACTGCAAGTTTTCAGCACAATAAGAGAAATGAAAAATGTTTATTAATCATCATGTTATGATTAATTTATAAGGTAATTTACACTTTTTATTTACTTGACTTAACAAGCACCTGTTCGTTACTATGTTGCAACATTATGATCAAGAGCGTTTTTATGGGTTTTCAATTATTTTTGCGCATTTGTCATTCCACCAAAAATATTCAGCGTCATGCTAGAAATATATCTTCTAGAATTAAATTTTCCAGCTTTTTCGTAAGCACACTCGCGGCTAGCATACTTGTTTGCAATTCACTACATGCAGAGCCTAATGTCAGCTCTAATGTTGCCGGTGATGAAATCATCATTTACTCAGATGATAGTTACAAACCAGCAATGCGTGATTTCGGCAGCATTGAAAACCCAGTTCAAAACGACACTAATCAAAAAGAAACAGTTAAAAAAAATGTAAGTCCTGCCTATAGTAACAACACCGCCCCATCTTATGGAGTGGCTACCAGTAATGGTGAAAGTGTAGCGCCCAAAAGTGCACGAAGCGGTCGCTTTGGCAACGCATTTGACACCAGCTTGAGTGACCCTGCCCCACAGTCAGCAGATAATTCAACTGATGTTGAAAGAGATGACCTATGGCAACGCATCAAAAATGGTTATGCAATGCCTGATTCACAATCAAGTCTTACCGAGCGCCATGAGGCATGGTACAGCTCACGCCCAGACTATGTAAAACGCATGGTTGAGCGTAGCCAGAGATACTTGTTTCATATCGTTGAAGAAGTTGAAAAACGCGGCATGCCCACTGAAATCGCGTTGCTGCCGATGATAGAAAGCGCCTATAACCCTCAAGCTTATTCTACCAGCCGGGCTTCCGGTATCTGGCAGTTCATCCCCTCAACCGGTAAGCATTTTGGCCTTAAACAGAATTGGTGGGTAGATAACAGACGCAACATCACAGTAGCTACTGATGCAGCACTGAATTATTTACAAAAACTTCATGCGATGTTCGGCGCCTGGGATTTAGCGCTTGCAGCATACAATGCAGGTGAAGGAACCGTTGGGCGCGCAATTGAACGTAACCGCAAATTGGGCTTGCCCACCGATTATGAAAGCCTGAATCTACCACCTGAAACTAAAAATTATGTACCAAAACTACAGGCGGTTAAAAACCTGATGACGAACCCTGGCAACTACGGTCTTAATATCCAAACCATTGCCAACACACCTTACTTTGCTAAAGTTTCAGCACCAGCCCAGATGGATGCTCACTTGGCAGCCAAGCTTGCAGAGATCAGTGATGAGGAATTTCTTGCGCTAAACCCAAGCCACAACCGGCCTGTGATTACCAGCGAAAATAAAAACCTCGAATTACTGCTGCCAATTTTATCTGCACAGACTTTTAGAACCAATTTGACTAATTACAATAAACCATTAGTAAGCTGGCAAACTTATTTTGCAAAACGTGGTGAGCGCATGGATAAAATTGCCAGTAAATTTGGTATCCACATAAGTAAGTTGCGTGATGTTAATGATTTGCCTGCACAAAAGAAATTCAAGAAAACTTCTACCATATTAGTACCCAATGGGAATCATGCCGACTTTAATGCGGATAAAGTCGAATTAGCCAGCGCCTCAGAAACCTTACAGGTCGATGAGACAGGCAACCAAATCAACACTGAACAAAATTCAGCCAATATTGATATTGCCAATAGCCAAAATAATTTATCGAACAACACCGAGAACAGTTACGAAAATGAAGCTATAGCGCAGCGCAGCGTCACTCACAAAGTTAAAAAAGGTGAGGTGATGCAATCCATTGCAAAACGCTACGGTGTAAGCGTTAAGCAGATTATGGCAGCCAATTCACTAAGAACCAGCCGGTTGAAAGCTGGCCAATTACTTAGCATTAATACTGAAACCGGTAATAAATCAGATAGTCATAAAACAAAAAATAGTAAAAAAACCAATAAAAAACAAACATATATCGTGAAACGCGGCGACACCCTACACAGCATTGCTGAAAGATTCGATGTTGCAATCATTGATCTTAAACGCTGGAACAAGAAGTACAGCAATCATATTCAACCTGGCAATAAACTCACCATCATGCAATCCGATGCAGTCTAATTAAGTACTGTAACAAATAAGCACTATAAGATGACAAACCTAACTTCAAGCTTTATAAAATTAGCTTCTATTACGTTCGTCTCTATACTGCTATTGGCATGTGAATCCTCTACCGACGCCCCATCCTCCAACCTAGATTACAGCAAAAATTATCCTGTAGAATCTGGCGGCACATTGGTTAGTGCCATGACTGCCGAGCCAAGCGGTTTAATTTCCATGATTGCCGGCGAATCCGCCTCTTCAGAAATTACTGCCAACATTTTTAACAGCTTGCTCAAATATGATAAAAACCTTGAGCTTGAGGGCGATCTGGTAAAAAGCTGGGAAATTTCAGCTGACCAGAAAACCATCAACTTTAAGCTCAGACCCAACCTGAAATGGGCAGATAACAAACCAATTACCAGCGCAGATGTACTGTTTACCTGGCAAGCAGTGACAGATGAAAAAACAGCCAGCCCCTATGCTTCTGATTTTCAATTGGTTAAAAAAGCAGAAACGCCTGACGCACTGACGTTTAGTGTGACTTACGACCAGGCCTACGCGCCCGCGCTTGATAGCTGGGCAGGTTTGCAAATATTGCCTAAACATCTGCTTGAAGGGCAAGACTTGCACACCACGGCTTTTGCACGAAAGCCTGTCGGCAGTCACTATTACAAATTAGATAGCTGGACACATAGTGAGCATTTAAAACTGTCCAGAAACGCCAATTCCGTTTTAGGCCAGGCCAGGATTGACCAGTTAATCACACGGATTATTCCGGATAACTCCGCCCAGTTTTTAGAACTGATGGCCGATAATATAGACCTCATGGGCTTGGACCCGATAAAATATTCACGCATCATCCCCGCGCGGCCGGAATTACTGCAAAAACTCGCGCTCTACAAAGAATTAGGCAATAGCTACACTTACATGGGATTTAACCTCAAGCATAAACCCTTTGACGATGTACGCGTGCGCCGTGCAATAAACTACGCCATCGATAAGCAGGAAATTATTGACGGTGTGTATCTAGGCCTGGGTATTAACATTGCCTCACCCTACAAACCGGGCACGCGTTGGAGCAACCCTGCTCTCACGCCTTATCCTTACAACCCGGCCAAGGCCCGCGCACTGCTTAAAGAATCTGGCTTTGAAGACAATAATGGTGATGGCATTCTCGAACGCGATGGCAAGCCGTTTGCCTTTGAAATCGTGACCAATCAGAACAAAGAACGTGAAAAATCTGCCGTATTAATCCAACGTCGGTTAAAAGAAGTCGGTATTGATGTCAAAATCCGCGCCATTGAATGGGCAAGTTTTATCAGTCGTTTTATTAAAACAGGTGACTTTGATGTCGTGGTATTAGGCTGGGGACTTGGTTTGGACCCTGACCAATACAACATCTGGCATTCAAGCCAGCAAGCACCGGGGCAGTTTAACTTTATTGGCTACAATAACCCGACTGTGGATAAATTACTGGAGCAAGGTCGCCTTGAATTAAATTCTGACAAACGTATGAAAATTTACCATGAATTTGCGCGTGTTTTACTGGAAGACAGCCCCATTATTTATTTATCAGCCGGATACGGATTAACAGCTATTCACAAACGCGTGAAAGGTATTGATAACCCGGCCCCGCCCGCAGGCATTGGCCACAATTCACAAGACTGGTATATTCCGCAACCGCTTAGGCGTAACGAAATAAGTCAATAATATAAACCATGCTTAAATATCTTATTAGACGTGTACTGTGGATGATTCCTATGCTGATCGGCATCAGCCTGATTTCATTTCTTATCATGCACCTGGCACCGGGTGACGTCACCAGCAATGAAGCGGCATTTAACCCAAAAACCAGTGAAGAGTCCCGTCAAAAATTACGCGAAATGTATAATCTGGACAAACCCATCATTGTGCAATATGGTTTATGGCTCAAACGCATGGCGACTATGGATTTTGGCAAATCCTTTGCCAGCCACCAAAAACCGGTGTTTTGGCAAACCACTGATAAAGATGGCAACGTCACTAAAGGCCTCATTCAAGAAGCCCTGCCCATCACATTAATGATTAATTTATTAGGGCTGGCGATTACGCTTATATTAGCGATACCGCTTGGCATCATCGCTGCGCGGAGGTATTTAGGTTGGCAGGACAGGTCCATCACCCTGTTTAATTTTTTAGGCTTTTCTATACCAGGTTTCTGGTTATCTTTACTTTTAATGTACTGGCTGGGCGTTGTAAACAACTGGTTTCCAATTTCAGGGCTACATAGCCTTAACTACGAGTCATTGGATACTTGGAGCAAAATTAAGGATTCGCTCAGTCATTTATTTCTACCCGTCATCATTCCCTCCATTACTGGCTTAGCTGGCATTACACTGTTTGTTAAAAACGGCATGCTGGATGTGTTGCATCAGGACTACATCACCACCGCACGTGCCAAAGGCCTGAACGAGCGTAAAGTGATTTATACCCACGCATTGAGAAACGCCCTGCTGCCATTGATTACCATTATTGGTTTATCCATCCCCGGCCTGATTGGCGGCTCGGTAATCGCTGAAACCATTTTTGCCATACCGGGCATGGGCAAGTTGTTTTACGATGCGGTTCTCATGCGGGATTTTCCTGTGGTGATGGGTATACTTACTATCGGTTCAGCTTTAACGCTTATTGGTAACCTGCTTGCCGATGTTATGTATGCGTGGGCAGACCCTCGCGTAAGGCGAGGCGTGGCAAAGGGTTGAACATATGAATAAAAGTCTATTCAAAAAAGCAATGTCCAATCCCCTCGCACTTGCCGGCTTTATCATTATCTTGCTGGTGTTTTTGCTGGCAATGCTGGCCCCTTTTATTGCACCCTACGATCCCAATGACATCAATGTAAAAGCAATCCTGCTTGAGCCATCAATGCAGCACTGGATGGGCACTGACGGTCTCGGGCGCGATGTACTTAGCCGCATGCTGCATGGTGGTCGCATTTCTTTGTTAGTGGGCTTGGTAGCTGTTGGCATCTCGACTGCCATTGGCATTCTGTTGGGCGCAGTTGCCGGATTCTATCGTGGCTGGATAGATGCCTTCATCATGCGTTTAGTGGATGTCATGCTTTCAATCCCCAGCTTCTTTTTAATATTGGCAGTCATTGCATTTCTAACGCCATCTATCATCAATATCATGATTGTGATCGGGCTAACATCATGGATGGGGGTTACACGCCTGGTACGCGCCGAGTTTTTAAGTTTGAGTCAACGTGAGTTTGTTACAGCCTCGCGGACACTAGGGGCAAAAGATGTACGCTTAATTTTCACGCACCTTTTACCTAACAGCCTCACACCAATTATCGTCAGCGCAGTACTAGGTATAGCCGGTGCTGTGCTAATGGAATCAGGATTGAGCTTTTTAGGACTTGGTGTACAGGCACCACAAGCATCATGGGGCAACATACTGACCGATGGCAAAGAATACATTCAGTTTGCATGGTGGTTATCGCTATTCCCGGGATTAGCGATTTTAATTACGGTGTTAGGGTATAATTTACTCGGTGAAGGTCTGCGCGATGCGCTTGACCCGAGAAGCGGGCACCGCAAGTAAACCCGCATGGCAAAAAAAATATCAGATTTAACAAATCATTACAGGATTCATTATGGGATTTTTAACAGGCAAAAAAGTACTTATCGCGGGCTTATTAAGCAACCGCTCAATCGCTTACGGTATTGCAGCGGCAATGAAACGTGAAGGCGCTGAACTCGCATTTACCTATCAAATGGAAAAACACGAAAAAAGAGTGGCTGACTTAGCGGCCGATTTTGACTCCAAAATCGTACTGCCGTGCGACGTTGCTGAGGATGCACAAATCGACGCCCTCTTCCCTGCCCTAGCAAAACACTGGGACGGTCTGGATTCACTCGTGCATTCTGTCGCATTTGTACCTAAAGTGGCGCTGGATGGCGACTATCTGGACAATATCAACCGTGAGTACTTCCGTATTGCACATGATATTAGCTCATACAGTTTTTCTGCACTGGCTAAAGCGGCTTACCCAATGATGGAAGGCCGTAAAGGTAGCCTGCTTACACTTAGCTATTTAGGTGCAGAACGCACCATGCCTAACTACAACGTCATGGGCGTTGCTAAAGCCAGTTTAGAAGCTAATGTACGCTATTTGGCACAAAGCCTGGGCCCACGTGGCATCCGCGTTAATGCAGTGTCTGCAGGCCCCATAAAAACGCTTGCAGCATCTGGCATCGCAGACTTTGATAAAATGATAGGCTTCAATGAAAAACATGCGGCACTGCGTCGTAATGTAACGATTGATGAAGTTGGTAACGCTGCGGCATTTCTATGTAGTGACTTAGCTTCAGGCATTACTGGCGAAATTACTTACGTTGACGGCGGCATGAACATTACAGCCGCAGGTGTCATTGACTAAGCGATAATTTGAACTTGAATCAAATAAAAAGGCACCATTTAATGGTGCCTTTTTATTATATAAAATCTAAGTTAGCTAACTATTGCTCTGCGTTATTATCCAGCAATAATCGTTGATTAACTTTCACTTTAGCTTTATCACGCAATGACTGTTTGTATGCAGCTAGATACTCGTCAGCAAGTGCGACACCGAGTTCTGATTTAGCATTTTTTACAGCTTCTTCATCAGCAGCAACAGAGCTATCAATACTTATTACTTTCACCAGCAAATAACCTTGTTTGCTATCAGCCAAACCTGAATAAGCCGGCAGTTTGCTAATATCAGTTTTAAAGATTTGTGTCATTGCCAGTTGTGTCAGGCCTTGCGCATTCTTACGGTCTACAGTCACCTCAGGAATCCACTCAACATCCGCTACAGCATCACCCTGACGCAAACTCTTCAATGCGGCCTCACCTTTAGTCACAGCTAACTTAGCCGCGGCTTCAAGCTTGAGCAGTTCTTCAATACCAGCTTTTACATCATCAAAAGCTCTAGGTGCTGAGGCTTTATACTCAACCACCCGGGCTGAAACTAAATTATTTGGCGAGACTTCAATGGCTTCGGTATTACGACGATCTTTAAGTAACTCTGCAGAAAAAATCGCGCTGACAATTTTGTCATTTTTGAAGAACTTAGCAACATCCTCACGTGTTGACCAATCAGATGTTTGCACTAGACCACCAAATGCTTTTGCAGCTGGTGCCAAGCTATCGGACTGTTCATAGACAGTATTACTAAAGCCTTCGGCTTTTTCCGTGAAAGCCGCCTGAGCTTTTTGATAAAGCAATTCAGCTTTAATTTGCGGTTTTAAACTATTAAAATCAGAACTCTGGCCAGTGATTTCAGTAAGTTTGATAATGTGATAACCAAATTCTGACTCAACCAGATTACTTACTTCATTCACTTTCATGCTAAATGCAGCATCTTCAAAAGGTTTCACCATTGCACCTCGGCCGAAGCTGCCTAAATCACCACCTTTAGTAGCCGAACCTGGGTCTTGTGAGTTCTTAATCGCCAACTCTTCAAATGACTTTGGATTCTTTTTGATTGTAGCCAAAAGTGCTTCAGCTTTTGCTTTTGCTTCCTGCTTTTGCGCAGGCGTAGCACTAACGCCGAAACCAATCAGGATATGGCTGGCGCGTCTTTGTTCATTGCCCTGGAATTTAGATGCATTTTCATCATAAAACTTTTTAATCTCGGCATCATCTATCTTAATGGTAGGAACCAGGCTACTGGCTGATAGCAGTAAAAATTCAATTTTTACCTGCTCAGGAACACGCAATTTATCTTTATGCTGCTCATAGTAAGCTTTAACTTGTGCAGGATCGATTTTTACCTGATTGATAAAATCTTTGGTTTTAATTTCAGATACAGTTACTACACGTTTTTGGTTGAGCAGTTTTAATGTATTGTCTGCGCGAGCATTGGAAATAAAACCAAGTTTTGCAATACCGTCTTGCGCCTGCTGCGCTAATAAATCAGCGCGTATTCCAGCTTCAAATTTTTTAGGTGTTAATTTATTCTGTTGAAGTAACTGGTCATATAACTCTTGTGAGAACTTGCCATCTTTTTGAAATGTGGGCATACCAGTGACATACGTCGCAAGTTGCACATCACTAATGGCATAGTTGGCGTGTTTGATCTCTTTTTCCAGCAACTGCTGATTAATTAACTTATCCAACACCATTAATTTAACTTCAGGGCTGTCTAACTGCGCTGGGTCTACCTTACCCTCCGATTGCATACGGTTGCGTAGATTTTGCAAGGCGTTAGAATACTCTTGTATAGATATATCACTACCATTGACTTTAGCAACGGCAACGTTATTGCCTGCCTGACTCAAATAAGAGTCGATACCAAATAATGCAAAAGGAATGGTAATCAAGGCCAATATAGCTTTACCAACCCAACCTTGTGCTACAGAACGGATACTATCTAACATAAAAATTCTCTTCTTAAACTTTCACTAATCAGTAAAAAGTAAAACATTTGCAAACCGATAAAAATAACAATTGCCAGCTAAAAGCGCAACTAATATATCACAAGTTTTAACTGTTATACGAAGCCAACTTCATATGACTCATGATATTCAAAACCTGTTCATCTTTAATTTTATGTCTAATCAATCCATGCTCGATCAAACGTGGATATTTAAGTCCTAAAATTAAGCAAAAAAATTAATATAAAAATAGAAATAAAAAAAGCGAGTCATAAGACTCGCTTTTTTTATTTGGCGGAGTGGACGGGACTCGAACCCGCGACCCCCGGCGTGACAGGCCGGTATTCTAACCAACTGAACTACCACTCCATAAAACGTAGCGTATTATAAAACATTTAATACACTTTAAAAGTTTGCGCTTCTCATATTTATTTCTTTATTTTGCAGATTTTTTACAAAATAAAGAGTGCTTAAACTACCAGCACTCTAAATTAATAAATTAGAAACGGCTTAGTCACATTGTCGTCGGTTTTTTGGTGGGTGCTAACGGGGTCGAACCGCTGACATTCGCCTTGTAAGGGCGACGCTCTACCAACTGAGCTAAGCACCCTGCCTAACCAACGAAAACGCTAGTTTACAGCATCTTTAAGTGCTTTACCAGCCCTAAATTTAGGAGAATTTGCAGCTTTAATCTTAATCGTCTCACCAGTACGTGGATTACGGCCGTTACGAGCCTCGCGTTTACCTACATAAAATGTACCGAAGCCAATCAATGTTACTAAATCACCTTTTTTTATTGCTTTTGTAATTGCAGCTGTTGTTGCGTCTAATGCACGGCCAGCAGCAGCTTTAGAAATACCTGCAGCACTTGCAACTTGATCAATTAGTTCTGATTTATTCACGTGTAATCCCCTCTCAAGGTTTATTAAATAAAAACAACGGTAATTTCTCTGGGTAATAAATCCCCGTATCAGCTTTATATCAAGCCAACAAAGGCTATGTCAAGCTTTATACGTGCATCTACAGACTTATTTTATTAATGTTTTATCGCATCTGCAGTTACCGGCTGATTTTCCTTCGATTTATCAGCAGGTTGAACCTCTTTTGCAATATCCACATTAACATCAGCGACTAATGGTAATGGCTTGGGTTTTGATGCCAGCGCTAGTGCCAACACGTCGTCTATCCATTGCACTGGATGAATATCTAAATGGTTTTTGATATTTTCCGGAACATCCGCTAAATCCTTAACATTTTGCTGGGGTATCAATACCGTTTTAATTCCACCTCGATGTGCTGCCAATAGCTTCTCTTTCAATCCACCAATAGGTAATACTTCGCCTCTCAAGGTAATTTCGCCAGTCATTGCTACATCTGCACGTACAGGAATACCTGTCAGAATTGAAACCAAAGCTGTAGTAATGGCGATACCTGCACTTGGGCCATCTTTGGGTGTTGCTCCTTCTGGAAAGTGAATATGAATATCATGCTCTTCATAAAAATCACTTTGAATACCAAGACGTTGCGCACGACTGCGTACCACACTCATTGCGGCCTGCGTTGATTCCTTCATAACATCACCGAGCTTACCTGTGGTAGTAGTTTTGCCTTTACCTGGTAACAGCACCGCTTCAATCGTTAACAACTCCCCGCCTACTGACGTCCAGGCCAGACCTGTAACCTGCCCAACCTGGTTTTCTTTAGCTGCTACTCCAAAATCAAAACGCTGCACGCCTAAATACTTATCTAAGGTTTTTGGGGTTACGTTAATTCTCTTAGCGGCTTTAGCACCCTGCTTTGCCTTGGAAGTAAGCAGTTCTTTTACAACTTTTCTACAAACTTTTGCAATTTCCTGCTCCAACCGGCGTACCCCAGCCTCGCGGGTGTAATAACGTACAATGTCACGGATTGCAGCTTCTGACACATGCAGTTCATCATCCTTCAATCCATGCGATTTAAGTTGCTTAGGCAAGAGATAGCGCATGGCTATATTTACTTTTTCATCCTCGGTATAACCGGACAGATTAATAATCTCCATACGATCCAATAAAGGCGCAGGAATATTCATTGAGTTGGCTGTCGCGACAAACATGACATCAGACAAGTCGTACTCAACTTCTACGTAATGGTCGACAAAAGTATGGTTTTGTTCCGGATCTAAAACTTCCAGCAGAGCTGAAGAAGGGTCACCTCTAAAATCCTGGCCAAGTTTATCTACTTCATCCAACAGGAACAGTGGATTTTTAACCCCGACTTTAGTCATACTTTGCAGGATTTTGCCGGGCATAGAGCCAATATAGGTGCGTCTATGACCGCGAATCTCAGACTCATCACGCACACCGCCTAGCGCCATACGTACAAATTTACGGTTAACCGCTTTGGCAATACTCTGCCCCAGCGAGGTTTTACCCACTCCTGGAGGCCCAACCAAACATAAGATAGGCGCTTTAATTTTATCAACACGCTGCTGAACAGCAAGATACTCAACAATACGCTCTTTAACTTTTTCCAAGCCGTAATGGTCATTATCCAGAACCGCTTCCGCAGCCACCAGATTTTTACTGATCCTTGTTCTTTTGCTCCAGGGCAAGCTAATTAAGGTATCAATATAATTACGCACCACAGAAGCTTCTGCTGACATTGGCGACATCAGTTTTAATTTTTTGAGCTCACTTGATACTTTCGCAAGCGCATCTTTAGGCATACGTGCGGCTTCAATTCGTTTCTCAAGCTCATCCATCTCGGCATTCTCATCCTGCTCGCCAAGCTCTTTCTGAATCGCTTTTACTTGCTCGTTCAAATAATATTCACGCTGAGTTTTCTCCATTTGGCGTTTTACCCGGCCACGGATACGCTTCTCAACCTGCAGAATATCTATTTCGCCTTCCATCAGGCGCAGCAAATGCTCCAAGCGTTCAGCAACATCGAACATTTCAAGAATTTTCTGCTTTTCTTCCAGCTTGAGTGTCAGATGTGCGGCAATGGTATCTGCCAAACGACCAGCCTCATCAATAGTGGCGAGTGATGTCAGGATTTCAGGGGGGATTTTTTTGTTTAATTTAACGTATTGATCAAACTGCGCAAACACCGTGCGCATCAAAGCCTGTATCTCTACATCGCTCACAGATTCCGCAATAAGCTCTGCACGCGCAGCAAAGCACTCCTCAGTTTCTGTAAACTCGCTAACTTTAGCGCGCTGCACACCTTCCACTAACACTTTTACCGTACCATCTGGCAATTTCAGCATTTGCAGTACCGTAGCCACTGTGCCCACTTCATGCAAATCGCTCGCTTCCGGGTCATCCTTACTCGCTGACTTTTGTGCGACCAGTAATATTTGTTTATTGCCTTCGGAGGCAAGCTCAAGTGCTTTTACAGACTTGGTGCGTCCAACAAAAAGAGGGATTACCAAGTGCGGATATACAACGACATCACGCAACGGTAAGAGCGGCAGCAAACCGCTATCTGGACTATATGAAGGTAATAATTGTGCCATGAGTAGACTTCCAAAATTAAGCTAAAAGGTTAAGCCAAAAACACTTATATAGATGTTGATGGGGTTAATTCTTAACAGTTCAAGTATTAGTTAACATTTAAGCACTAATTTAGCTACTTAAAGTAAATTTTATAAAAGAAATTTAACGAGATTCGTTAGAAAGAAAATGGGAGTGGGATATTTATGAATTTGATACAAGCCAAGCTGCAATCTCTGCTGTTAAGCTGAGATTACAGCTGACTTCTTAAGACTTTTTAAAACGTGTAAAGATTAACCTGCAGCCTCTTCAACCGGCTTATCTTCATAGATCAGGATAGGCGGTGTGTCACCACGGATAGCGCCTTCATCTATAACGACTTTGCTCAAGTTTTTCAGAGATGGCAATTCATACATGATTTCAAGCAGCGCATGTTCCATAATCGAACGCAGGCCACGTGCACCAGTTTTACGCTCTAATGCTTTTTTTGCAATCAAGAGTAAAGCAGACTCTCTGAACTCCAAGTCTACGCCTTCCATCTTGAACAGCTTGATATATTGTTTGGTCAGCGCATTTTTAGGTTCAGTGAGAATAGTCATCAGTGCAGCTTCATCTAATGATTCCAGTGTGGCTACAACCGGTAAGCGGCCAATAAACTCTGGGATTAAACCAAACTTGATGAGATCTTCCGGCTCAACATCGCGCAGTACCGCACCTACTTCACGAATATCAGCTTTACTTTTCACTTCTGCGCCAAAACCAATACCGCCCTTTTCTGAGCGCAGGCGAATCACTCTATCCAAGCCATCAAATGCACCGCCGCATATAAACAGAATATTTGTCGTATCGAGCTGAACAAATTCCTGATTAGGATGTTTACGGCCGCCCTGAGGTGGGATTGAAGCAACTGTACCTTCAATTAATTTCAATAAAGCCTGCTGTACGCCCTCGCCGGATACATCACGTGTAATAGATGGATTATCAGATTTACGGGAAATCTTATCAACTTCATCAATATAAACAATGCCGCGCTGCGCTTTCTCGGTATCGTAATCGCACTTCTGCAGCAGCTTCTGCATGATATTTTCAACGTCTTCACCGACATAACCAGCTTCAGTTAAAGTGGTCGCATCGGCCATGACAAAAGGTACGTCCAGCAATCTAGCTAAAGTCTGTGCCAATAACGTTTTACCTGAACCGGTTGGGCCGATCAGCAAAATGTTGCTTTTGGCAATTTCAACTTCGTCTTTTTGACCGCCATTGGATAGATTGTTATGACCCAGACGTTTGTAATGGTTATAAACCGCTACCGCAAGATTTTTCTTGGCCTGGGTTTGACCGATTACATATTGATCCAGAATTTTGCAAATTTCTTGAGGTGTCGGCAGGCTGGCTTCTGTGGATTTCAAGCCATCCGAGCTTTGCACTTCTTCTTTGATGATGTCATTGCATAAATCAACACATTCATTGCAAATGAATACTGATGGCCCAGCAATGAGCTTTTTTACTTCATGCTGGCTTTTGCCACAGAATGAGCAATAAAGTAATTTATCGTCGTCGGCTTTAGTGGCCATGGATTATGTCCTATTTAATATATTGTATCGGCGCCGTTAGATATTATGACATTCCGTACAAATTTGATGTAATCACTATACTATTAATACAGTTAATTAAACAGTTTCGTTGCGATTTCCAATAACTTTATCAATCAAGCCGTATGCAACGGATTGCTCAGCACTCATAAAATTATCACGCTCTGTATCGCGGTCAATTTCTTCTGAAGTCCTACCAGTATGATGCGCCAATATATCATTTAGTTTTGAGCGCAAATACAATATTTCTTTTGCATGAATTTCAATATCTGATGACTGACCTTGGAAACCACCTGAAGGCTGATGGATCATCACACGGGAGTTAGGCAAGCTAAAGCGCTTATCTTTAGCACCAGACGCCAATAAGAAAGCACCCATGCTAGCTGCCTGACCAATGCACAATGTACTTACATCAGGCTTGATAAATTGCATGGTGTCATAAATTGACATACCAGCGGTTACTGAACCGCCAGGTGAGTTGATATACAAAGAAATATCTTTGTCCGGGTTATCAGCTTCTAGAAACAATAACTGGGCTACAACCAGGTTAGCCGTCATATCATTAACAGGGCCAACCAGAAATATGACGCGCTCTTTTAATAAGCGTGAATAAATGTCAAACGAACGCTCACCGCGACCACTTTGCTCAATCACCATTGGGATATATCCCAAACCATTAGGTGTTAAATCAAATTGAGCTTGTGGTTGCAGTATATTGTTCATTTAAGCATTTCCCATTAAATCGTCAAACTTAACTTTTTTATCACTTACTTTCGCTTTAGAAAGCACCCAAGTTACAGCATTTTCTTCTGTAGCCAGCGCAGCAGGCTCATCCAAACGTTTAGGATCAGCATAATACCAAGTCACAACATCTGCTGGACGCTCAAAACTTTGTGAAAACACATCAACCATCGCACGCACCTGATCAGCATCTGCATGCAAGCCATTGGTATTGATTAACTCACCCAAAATCAAACGCAATTTAGTGCTACGTTTTGCTTGGTCTTCAAACATCGCGGGTTCAAGCCTAATATTACCTAAATCTGCACCACGTTGCTTGAGATTTTGTTCAGTAGTTTGCATCATGCGGTTAATTTCGACCTCTAACAACGCACGTGGAATATCAAAATCCGCACTATCTACCAACGCCTGGAACACTTGTTCTTTTAATTTTGCACTAACGCGCTTAGCCACTTCCTGTTTTAAGCTCTCGGTAATTTCAGCTTTCATCTTCTCAACATCACCGTCTTCAATGCCTAAACTTTTCGCAAAGTCAGCGTCGATTTCTGGCAATTTAGGTTGAGCAACACTGATGAATGTCACTTCGTAACCTACAGTTTTACCCGCCAATTGCGCTGGGTTGTGGTCTGCCGGATAAGTGATATCGAATTTTTTTGTAGCACCGGCTTTACCGCCAATCAACTCATCATCAAACATTGCAACGCGGGTAGTCTCACCCAACACCAATTCAATACCTGCGTCGCCGGTTGATTCAACTTCTTCGCCATCAATGAAAGCTTTAAGTGTTACGTTTACGCGATCACCTTTTTTAGAAGCGCGTTTAACCGGATCAAAAGTCACACGCTGTTTTACTAAAACATCCAATGTTTTCTTCACATCAGCATCAGAAACCTCAATCACTGGACGCTCGATTTTAACTTTTGCCAAATCGCCAATTGTAACTTCAGGAAACACTTCAAAAGTCGCTGTGTATTCCAAGGTTTCAGATGCCGCATCAAATGGCTTGTGCTCAATATTAGGAAAGCCTGCTACACGCAACTTACTTTGTTCAACCGCATCACCAAAACTTTTTTCAACTGCGCCAGAATAAACTTCATCGCGCACTTGATTGCCGTAATGCTGATTCACCAAGCCCATAGGAGCTTTACCAGGCCTAAAGCCGGCAAATTTTGCAGTACGCGAAATTTGGTTTAATCGTTGTTTGATTTGTGCCTCTAGTGGCTGAAGTGGAACGCTGATAGAAATTCTACGTTCGAGGTTGCCGAGGGTTTCAACATTCAGAGCCATGCTGTAATTCCTAATTTTTTAACCGCAAGCCATGATTAGATACTCTATATCAGGCATCTTCATATGACATGCTATTTAAAGTAAAGTTGGTGCGAAAGGAGAGACTCGAACTCTCACGCCTTACGGCGCTGGAACCTAAATCCAGTGCGTCTACCAATTCCGCCACTCTCGCAGGTAGTGTACGACTTACAAAACATCAGTCGTTCAGATAATTCGCTATTGTATCTCAACTTTTCACAATCAGAAAAGACAAAAAACAAAAAAGCCTGGATTTATTCAACATTGAATCCAATTATTAATCATTGCGCATTGTTTAAAATCTAGCGGTGCTGTCAGCGATTGTGCGAAAATAATGTTAATCTTTACAAATACATTTTAAAACCTGAAGCTAAACATCATGCCAAATACAATCAATCAAAATGAAATCAATATGCTACGCACAGAGTTAGAGCTTCTAATGCGTGAAAGACAGACATTGTTAAAAGTCGCTGGTGTTGCCGCCGGACTGATTGCGGAAATGGATAGTCATGATTTACCCATTTCCACAGTGGAGGCAGCAGACTTATTGGCGACTTCAATCAATGGCTTGAGCGAAGAAACCCTGCAAGATGCGCTAAGCGCAGTGCATGCTGTAATTGTTGAGTAAGTTGTATTGAATAAATATACACATTGCTTACTTATTAACTAACCAGTTACAGTCTTGATTAAAACCACCTATACAAGCTCAATGGCTACGCACAAAGCTGCCCTGCTTACCTGCCTATCCATTGCATTGGCTGCTTGCGGCTTTCAAGAATATATCGCAAAACCAATAGACCCCAATGCTTTAGCACAGAAAATTAACAACAAACGCCCCAATGACATCCAGTTTCATCAATTTCTAATTAACAACGGCTACTCAACCGAGCAACTGCCTATTCAACAATGGAGTTTGAATGAACTCATCTATTGTGCATTATTTTTCCACCCAAGCTTAGATGTCGCGCGCGCGCAGTGGCGGGCAGCTGAAGCAGGAAAACATACAGCTGCAGGAAAACCCAAGCCTACAATTAATGCAAATGTTGCAAAGAGCAACAATGCAAACGATGACATTAGCCCTTACGCGTTAGGTTTGAGCATTGACATACCGATTGAAACTGCGAGCAAACGCGACATACGCATTGAAAATGCAGAGCATTTATCACAAGCAGCCAAACTCAAAATAGCACAAACGGCATGGCAACTGCGTAATCAAGTGACACAATCGTTGCATGAATACCAGTTCAATCAACAGTTAATAAAATTATTAACCAAAGAACAAGCGCAAAGACAAGATATCGCAGCAATTTACCAGAAACGTATCAGCTTGGGCGAATCGTCCAATGTTGAAATGAGTACAGCAAAACTACAACTCCAAACAGTGACTACTGAATTAAATTCAAAACAACGTAACCAGTTAGTTTTACTGTCAAAATTGGCGAGCAGTTTAGGCTTACCGCTCGCTCAATTAGAGCAAATGTCACTGGCAGACAGTCTTGATACAGATAGGCTCACAACATCCCTAATTAACGACCATGCGTTATCAGACATTCAATCACAGGCGCTCTTAAACCGTCTGGATATTAGAATTGCACTTGAACGCTACGCTGCGGCTGAAGCTAAATTAAAATTAGAGATAGCCAAGCAATACCCGGACATTGTTCTTAGTCCCGGATATGCGTATGAATTTGGCGATAAAATATGGTCTCTCGGCATATCCAGCTTGCTTACATTAATAAATAAAAATAAATTGGCAATTGCGGAGGCCATCCAGTTACGCGAGGTAGAAGCGGCGCAGTTTGAAGCGCTGCAAGCCAGCGTAATCGCCGAGGTAAATGTTGCAAACGCCAAACTGGCCCAAGCAGTACAGATGATTGAGAATCAGAAAAATCAATACCGGCAGCAGCAATTTAATACCCAGCGCATGCAGAACAGGCTACTTGCCGGTGAAATAGACAGGTTGGAATTAACATATGCCAAGCTAGAGGAAGTGATTGCGGAAAAAAATGTCGCTATGGGAAATTACCAGCTTGAATCAAGTATTAATGAGTTAGAAAACGCATTACAACTGCCGTTGATAGAAAACAGTATCAAAAATGAAAAGATCGAAAGCTTATCTTCGGACAGATAAGTCGGACAGATAAGCATTTAATAAAACTAAACTTACTCAAAAAATAATGTTAGCTATAGGCACCTAAGCCAATTTTTAAGCTTAATAGGGATGAAATAAAAATGAATCGTAAACTAGCTATTATCATTGGCTTACAAGCATTTTTAATTGTCGTATTGTTTTGGGTGTTGGTCTTTTATGGTAAAGATGAATTTGAAGCCTTAACGCAGCAAACTGAAGAGGAAATTGAAACCCCTAGCCGTGTCGTTAATGAAGCAGGCATGGCAATCATTACCATCAGCCCAGCCACACAAAAACAAAGCGAAATCAGCACCAGCCCTCTCAAATCCAGCACGCATCAGGCAAGCATAAGCACTTATGGCAGCGTTTTGAGTATTGATAGTTTAATTGACCTCCGCACCCGATATTCAGCCGCAAAGGCAGAAGTGGAAGTATTGCGTACTGCATTAACTTACAATAGAAATGAATTCACACGCCTGCAAGCACTCAACCAGGACGACAAAAATGTATCGGATAAAGTAGTCGCAACGGCAAAATCCAATATAAAAGCGGATGAGGCAAAAATAGCAGCCGCTGAATCAAGCGCCAAGAATATTGAAGATAGCATGCGGCAAATTTGGGGTAAAACACTTACGGAACATGCAATCAACCAAACCAAGAGTGAGTTATTACAAAACCTGATTACCAACCAGGAAGTGCTTATACAAACCACTTTGCCATTTGATGCCGCAGAGCCTGGAGAAAAGAGCAGCATCATGATTGCGCCAACGGCAGCTCCGTCACACAGCATCCGCGCCTACTATATTTCACGCGCGCCTGTCAGCAATTCTACAATTCAAGGCAAAACCTATTTCTATCGTGCAAAAACCAATGAACTGCGCTCCGGCATGCAAGTAAACGCACTTAACGCCACATCAAACAAAATAAGTGATGGCGTTATTATTCCAAACGCAGCGATCATTTGGTATGCAGGGAAATCCTGGGTATACAAAAAAACTGAAGCTGATAAATTTAGCCGCATTCCAGTCAGCACTGACATAGAAGTTGAAAATGGCTGGTTTTATCAAGGCAACTTAAAAGCTAAAGATCAAGTGGTAACGAACGGTGCCCAGTTACTGCTATCGGAGGAGTTTAAATCGCAAATCACCAATGAAAACGAGGACTAACTTGTTGAATTTGTTTCAAATTTTGCTGCAGCCCCATGCGAACGCCATGTTATATCATATAACCAAGAATAAAGACTAACCTATCATGATGTCAGCTTTAGTTCGCTTTTCCATTCGTTTCAGTGGCGTCATTATTGGCTTAGCTACTTTAGTCGTTTTATACGGCCTCTATAGCCTGACTCGCAGTAATTTAGACGTATTTCCCGAGTTCTCACCTACCCAGATCATTATCCAGACTGAATCACCTGGCTTATCTGCAGAACTGGTAGAAAGCCTGGTCACACAGAGGATTGAAACAAGCATCGCAGGAACAGTTGGTATTGAAAGCATGCGCTCACAATCGATACCTGGTCTCTCCATCGTTACCATTATCTTTGATGAAAAAACTGACATATACCGTAATCGTCAGGTCATTGCGGAGCGTTTATCGACCATCAACAATAAATTACCGCAAGGTATCACACCCAACATCACCCCGCTTACCTCCTCTGCCAGCACGGTACTCGGATTTGGCTTGACTTCAAAAACTCGCAGCCTCACCGAGATAAGGACACTTGTGGACTGGTCTATTGTGCCGCATTTGCTGGCAATCCCAGGTGTTGCCGATGTTAATGTATTTGGAGGAAAAGTACGGCAACTCCAGGTACAGGTTGACCCTGAAAAAATGATTCGCTATGGCATTTCACTACTACAAGTAGAGGAGGCTGTAAAAAAAGCTACCGGTGTACGCGGTAACGGTTTTATAGAAAACCAGAATCAGCGCATAGTGATTAACACCGAGGGCCAGTCTACAACTCCAGAAAAACTGGCATTGGTCACATTACTGCATAAAAATGGCCAGACGATCAGGCTGGGCGATATCGGCCAAGTCGCGGAGGG
>Ga0105104_10000593_pt1 | contig 28049 bp, 16 predicted proteins | sample PPLLaktember2015_3_FD_87034 | JGI IMG/M metagenome (GOLD analysis project Ga0105104, IMG submission 87034) | Freshwater sediment microbial communities from Prairie Pothole Lake near Jamestown, North Dakota, USA - PPLs Lake P7 Core (6) Depth... | ecosystem: Environmental > Aquatic > Freshwater >...
ACTCCATTGGAAAACGGGCATAATTTTTTTCCTTATGGTATTTTCCGATAATGACAAAGTCCTGGCCGTTATAGTATTTAAGGGAGTCCTTTGTTTCTCCGGATGTGCAATAACTATTTTTCGAAGGAGCCAGCAAGATCAACAGCACGAAAGAAATCAGGCTGAATATATACCTATGGATTTTTTTGCAATTTTTTTTCATTTTCTTTTTGGTTTATGATTGTCATGGTTCTTAAGAACAACCGGAACCTGTTATCGATACCGCCTGCGAGTATTCTGCTTTCAAGTTCGGCTGATTTGTTCCCGTCATTTTCAAACCTGGCGAATAGCCATTGCATGTGAGGTGAAACAGTTCCGGGCGATATTTTCCAGTTATACAATGAATCCTGTTCTGTCCTCCATTTTGACATATAAAGGTCCGCTTCGTGTTGTTTTTCTTTTTTCCGGAAAACGCGGACGGCAACATCAGTCTGAATGGGATCGCCGGAATTTCCCCAATGTGCACGGGAGTAATCCAGAATCCGGTTGAAGCAGGAATCTGACATTTTCTGATCCCCGATGCGGGAATAACAATAGGCTGAAACATAATCCCCAAACCTGGTATCGGGTTCATATGGCATTCCGGCCCCCAGGTTTTCAGGCCATTTCCCGGCCTCGTATACAGCCTGGAGTGCTTCCCTGAATTTCCCCTGATCCATATAATCCACGGCCATTCCAAGTTTTGCTGTTTCATATATGACATGACCCTCCTGCGCACCCTCCTGGGGTAAAATGTTTACTCTGTTAAGAATTTTTATACATTCTTTGTATTTTTGCAAATTTAAAAGCGCTTTAGCCAGGTCAATACCAATCACAGGATTATCAGGGAACCGGTCATAGGCTTTTTTTGCATTTTCAAGCTGAAGCTGAAAAGACCTTTCAGCCTGTAAAAACCCGGTAAGATAATGCCATGTCCTCCATTCGGAGGGATTCAGCCTTACAGCCCGGTTATAGTCATTACAGGGATAACAATAAGGAGTCTGTGCATTTTGAAACAGTTCTGCCCGGGCAATATAAAAGGGGGCATAATCGGGTGCGTCCCCGCATTGCTCAAAAAGTTCCCTGGCTTTATCAATGCGGTGTATGTTCCAGTAAATCAGTCCCAGATAGTAGGTTGTTTTCCAGTTTTCGTGCTGATCCCCTGCCCAGCCTAATACCGGGATGGTTTCCAGTCTGTACGGAAATACCAGGAAGGGGGACATTTCTTCCGCACTTGTCAGGTATGATCGGCTTTTTTCGGGGTTGGAATTCCGGTGCAGATAGGAAAGCCAATAATAAACAACCGGATAAGGGGGGGATTTTTCCAGGACCCGGATGGCTTCCCCGGTCAATCCCAGGTTTACATAACCAAGGGCTAGTTCCAGGTAGCTTTCATACGGCAATTCATTCCGTATGCCGGACCTGAAGCTTTCCAGGTTGGCTTCGTCAGGATGTGACAGATACAGTTCAAATCGGGCATGGTGATTCAGTGGATCTGTCTCGAGCAAGACATTTGCGGTATTGACCGCTTCCTGCGATCTGCCGAGTTTCCTGTTTGCCGTCACCAGTAATTCGTGTGCCGGGATATTCAGACGGTTGTAATCCAAAGATTTCTTTGCAAAGGCAAGCGCGTTGATAAAATCCTGGTTTTTCATCCTGATCGCCGCAATCTCAAGAAAAGATCCGGAACGGTATTCCATTGTTCTTGCCGCAACACTGAAAAACTCTTCAGCCTGAGCCAGGTTTCCAAGTTTTCTGTGGATGACACCGGATATGAAATTGGCACTTCCGTCGTATGTGTCGTTTTCCAGCGCCCTTGAAGCAAATTTAAGGGCCTCATTGTATTCTGCCATGCGGTAATAAAGTTCAGCCACGGCCGGCAATGCCCTTCCATGATCGGGTTCCTTTTTCAGACAGGCAAGATAATACTCCAGGGCTTTGTTATAATTTCTCATGGCTTTCTCGTCCTCAGCCAGATTGTAAAGAAATTCAGCTGAACTGAAATCCTGGTGGGCCGACTTTGCAGGTCTTAGTGTTCTGTATTCATTTATGTCGGATGTGTAGACCAGCAATTTATTTCCGAGAATTACCCTTACCGGCTGGGAATCACCGGCAGCAAAGGGAATGACTTTCCTGAAAACCTGCATGGGGTTGAGCCTGACAAATGCCGAATAAACGGCCTTTTCGCGACTGACAACTTTCAGGCTGTCATTTATTACGCTGTTTGCGCAAAAACGGATGTGCAGGCTGTCACCGGATCTCATTATGTTAAGTGTTCCTGCAGGGGACGCTTCTACGATGCCCTTCGTCTCTTTTACCGGAAACCAGTATTCAGTTTTGGTTTCGGTATAATAGGGCCTGATTGAAAGCTGATCAAAAGGGCTGTTAAAACCGCTCTCCCTGCTGGCCTGATTAAACTTCACACCTGATTGGGCTTCAATGTACTGGCCGTCGGAGTCCGTAAGCAGATCTTCCCATATAGCCCCGTCACGCGCCTGTGACCAAATCCAGATCTTTTTACCCGGTGCATCCGAATAAGGAGCATAATGCCCGAATCCGAATTCATCATCATGCCAGTATCCACCAAACCAGTTCGTAAACAAACCTGAGACATGATATGATTTGCTTGTGCCAAAATTGTTTTCCCTGTAAAGGGATAGATCGCGGCCATTTGCGTCCACCGGCCATGGGTTTACGGCGCCGTCATGGCCGATATAGTATGTGCCAGGAAAATAGAACTGCAGATCACGCGTAGCTTTAAACCCCGCATTTTCCCACGACAGATAGGCATCATGCAAAGGAGACGGGTTATACCATATGCTCTGCGTCACAAAATAGGCTTTGTCTTTTGGCAGGATAATGCTGACGCGCCATTGCGTGCGGGATGCCGGATCAAACCCTCCTACTGTGCAGGTGACACTCCCGTCTTTGCCTGCTTTTGTAATATAATCCACTGCAGATGAAGTCCAGGGTGCATGACCGAGGTCGAGCCCGAAGTTATGTTCAATGCCACCGCTTGTCCAGGGACCGCGTATGCCAATTGCACGAAATTTAAGCACATGATTCCGGTAAATAAATTCCCTGCCTGTGGATTTTTCCGTCGCACCCCATACTTTTCCTCCAACCTCCGGCAGGATTGACAAACTTATGTAATCATTTTCAAGTGTTATTACACGCCAGTTTTTTGTCAGGGCGCGATCCGAATAACCGTCAAAAACATACCACGGGTAGAAAGGAGAAACCATGGAATTCACTGCCATGGAAGGCAATGGATTGGGATCGGAATATGGATATGTTTTAACCGGTATTGTTTCTTCCGTGATAGCAGTATTCTGGCCTGTAACTGCATGCAAGCCGGATAACAGACCCAGGAAAAGCAAAACATACCACCGGATACGACCGATCCAGATATTCATTTTATTTTTTTTCGGTTACCATCTCTGTGGATCCTGAAATCTTATTGTCCCGTGCATCTATCCTGCTTGACTTCTTTCCCACAAGGATTGCCGTTGCCTGATTTCCCTTCCCGGTGGAACGAATTGTGTTTCCTTCTATCTTAATGTCATGTGTTTCACCGCCAATGTAAAATCCGCTGGCTTCCCTCGACATTCCATTGTTTTCAATTATATTGTTGGTAAAGGTGTTGCGATGACCGCTGTTCTGTTCGGTCTCTTCACGGAATAAAACACCCCAATGGCCGTTTTCATAGATATGGTTGTTTTCGAAAATATTGTCGGTATCCTGATGACCTATTGATATTCCATTGTGGGCGTTGGCATAGGAAGTGTTATTCCTGAAAATTCCATTCTGTACCCGCCAGCATAAAAATATTCCATCGCCATTGTTGTCGTGGCTTATACAGTTTTCAACCAACGATCGGTCAGAACCTGTACCCGGATGAAATCCCAGTCCATTTCCATTGGAAGCTTCACAACCCCTGACCGAAATGTTTTCTGTGATCTGCCAGCTGAAAGAATCACCGTTGAATTCATTAACGGTAACATTTTCCACGAGGCAATTTTTTGACCTGTGAATATAAATGCCGCCGCCACGGCAACCATTGATATAGTCGTTGGTGGCCTTATTGCCTTCGACAACAAAACCGGCAATTTTTACATTTTCAGCATCCACGGCTTCTATGATGGAACAGCCGTTTGATATTTTCCCATCCAGCGCGGCGATGTAATCATTTACCGTATTGTTATCGAAATAGATCACATTGCCGACAATATCGGTAATAATGGCTGTGGTTACATCCCAACCCTGATTATGCTCATTGTCAGATAATTGTATACCCATTCCTTTCCTGAATCCTGATACATCCTTTACCACAGCTTTTAACATGCCCCAGTCCGCGTCCACAATAAAGTTGGTCCTGAATCCGTCACACTTTTTCAGAATTGTAGACTTGCCGGCGCCGAGCAGTGTGGTATTGGAAGGTATCCTTACCGGGGCTATAATGTCAAAAACTCCGGAACTCAGTTTTACGGTCCCGCCACCTCTTGTTTTGATCGCATCCAGGGCGATCTGAATTGCACCTGAAGAATATCCTGCAATATCTGCCTCAGGTCCTCCCACTGTTATAACCGGTTCAGCATGTCTGACGTCCACCAGTCCGATAACCTGACTGTTTATTTGATTGGTAAAGCACAGGCATAATGCCACCAGGCTTATCTTCCCCAAAAATCTTAATTTCATTTTCTGTCCCTCCTTATTGTTTAAAATCAAATTATTCATTCCTCTTTTTGTTTTCCGGATCATAACCGAAAGTCAATGCGATTTATTACGATGGTGCACAATCATTTCACCCAGGGAGATCCTGCTCTTATCCCATTGTTCCGCGTCATAGCTCCAGATATCCAGGTTTCCTATGGATTTCGGTCCGAAAGGCAATTTAATAATGCTGTTCACCACAGAGTCAGCTCGTTCCCTGTTTTTATCCAGGCCAGCCAGCAATCTCATGTATTCATACTCCTGCACACCGTTCCTCAGGGTTTTTAAACGAATGGACGGACAGGGTCCGTATATATTGGGTACAATCCCGGGACTATATACAAGCAAAGCATTGCCATTCAGTTTTTTATATGTAAATTCCGCATCTTTTTCCTGCCTTTCCTTTGAGGCGTCCTTCCAGGTTTCCGGGTCGTACCATGCATGATCCCATCCTGCGCCAATCCCCCAGCTGATCCAGGAATGGGTATTGTATTTCCAGCAACTCCAGCTGATTGCACGGTCATTTACCATGGGCAGATCGATAAAAGTAATGCTTCCGACCCAGCTGTTGATCTCACTTTCGTACAGAAGGGGCCCGTAAAGCCAGTCCTTTATTCCCATTTCCTGGTACTTCCTGATCAAATCAATATCATAATTAATTGTATGGGAAGCCCAGGAATCGATTGATTTTTTCACCACCGCCATGGCTTCTTCACTGTATCCTCCATCAATTCTGAAATGCGCATCGGGATAATACTCGCGGAACAGATCGCCATAGTAAACCATCCTGTCCCACGCTTCCGGGAAGTAGGATTCGTCCAGTCCGTTCAGATAAACGGTAATTTCCGTTTTTTCAGGGTTTATAAGCGAAGCATAATGATTGCGGACCTCATTGACGCATGAGACATAGATTTTCCTTTTCCCCGGATCTCTTTCCGTATCAGGTTTGCCTATGTCAGGCCAGCCTGCAGTTCCATGTTTTCCATACACATCAAAAGGAAGCACAAAGGTTTCCAACGGTTCTCCGTAACCCGGACCGTAGTTATAGCCGTATTCTGCCGTAAATGCCCTTCCTGAGAAATATTTGTTCAAACGGTCATCCAGGGGTTTCCAATCCAGTCTGACCTGTCCGTTTTCTGAAATATTAAGTCCGGGATCATAGGTCGGATCCATCAACGCAATGCGGTTGCGCTTAAAAAGCTGATACATTTCAAGTTCCTGTTCCGGGTCCATGTTTTTCAAAAAGCCCTCATGCTGCAGGCTTGCCTTAAATGTGTTTTCATTGGGAATGCCAAAATCCCAGACGTTAAGATCTATGGGTATTTTTTGTGTCATCCCGTCGATCGTTACTGAAATGGCTGAAGAATAAACCCCGGGTTGCGCTTCCTTTTCAGACAAGGGAACATACTGATCAACCCACACGATCATTGATTTCTGCCCATCAATCCGATTGTTGAAATCCGGGAGCCAAAGCGGATATGTCCACCGCGATTTGACCGCAGAAGAATCCTGCTGCAAATATCTGAACGGTATCAATGCATCAGGATACCAGCCTGTACCCAGTGAAGCCCTGGGATATCCCGTACTGGGTGATTTGACCTCCACTGACCATTCAAGGAACAGTTCAGGATCTGCCGGAAACCTGCCTTCGTTGTTTTCAAACGGGTCCATCTGAATCCGTATGTTTTTCAGGGTTTCTTCTGTGCTGTTGGTAACAACCAGCTGGAAGGAAATATACTCTCCCCGTGCAGCACTCAGAACGACCTGCTTTCCGTCAAATATCCAGTTCTTTCTCAGAAGGGATTCCTTGCGGGCGGGTTTACCTTTTAAGAGAATGAACCTTTGCTCAATTATTTCATTTGTAACAGGGTCAAGCCGGACAGACGAGGGTAAAACTGAAATTTCCCAGGATGAAGTTTTAGAATCTGGTTTTACCGATTTGCAGCCTGACGCAAGTAAAATCAGGAACAACAAAAAACAAGATTTTGGCATAAGTTTATTTTTTGACCTTAATACCGGATTCAGGCAAATTTTCCTGACCATACGACCGCAAATCCGCAAGACCGCAAGGCTGTTTCTTCCCGCTTCCGAATTTAGGAAAAACTTGGTTAAGATGATTATAATCCCTGTAAAAATTCCACTTTCAATTTTTTGCTATATTGCAGGGCGGCATAATTCTACTTTGACAGATTTAAATAATTTCAAATCAATATCGTCCCTACGGGACTTTGAAATATAAGCGTGATCATTTTTCTACCGATATTTCGCCCTGCCTGCCGTCGTTCTGGCCCAAGCCAGGCAGGCAGGTTCTACGAAGCTGAAAAGTGCCGGAGGTACAAAATATCGGTAGAAAGGAAATCTTTAATATGGCTCTGCAAGTCCCGTAGGGACGATATATCTGAAGTCTGTCAAAGTAGAAATAACTTAATCTTAAATAATGAAAAACGGAAATACTTCTTCGGATAAAACTCATCAGGCATCCTGGATTACAGTGGGAACAATCGGATTGTTTTTTTTCATTTTCGGGTTTGTAACCTGGCTTAACGGCATATTGATACCCTATCTGAAAATATCATGTGAGCTGAACCATTTCGAATCTTACCTGGTGGCCTTTTCCTTTTATATTGCCTATGTGATCATGGCAATTCCTTCATCCTGGGTGCTGAAAAGGACCGGATTAAAAGCTGGGATGATGATCGGTCTGTTTATTATGGCAGCCGGAGCGCTTCTGTTCATACCTGCTGCCCTTTCAAGAACATATTCCCTTTTCCTTTCGGGTTTGTTTATTATGGGATCCGGCCTTGCACTTATGCAGACTGCCGCAAATCCCTATATTACCATTTTGGGTCCCATTGAAAGCGCTGCACAGCGAATCAGTATAATGGGCATCTGTAACAAATCGGCAGGCATAATAGCCACATTTTTATTTGGAGTGATGGCCTTAAGTGACGGGGATGCGCTGCTTGCCCATTTAAAAACACTTGATGCTGTGCAAAGGGCAGCAGCACTTGACCAGCTTGCTTCCCGCGTTGTCCTTCCCTATATCGGGATGGCTCTTATCCTGGTGACGATCGGTATTCTGGTTAAAGTATCCGGCCTGCCCGAAATAGATCCCAACACACAAAACTCAATCGAAGACGATACTTTTCATGGTTCGAAAAGCTCAATATTTCAATTTCCATTCCTTCTGTTGGGAGTAATTGCTATTTTTTGTGATGTGGGTCTTGAGATCGTTGCAGGGGATACGATTATTAGTTATGGCCTCAGCCAGGGGATTCCCATTTCAATTGCAAAACATTTCACATCCTTCACCATGATGGCGTCTATCATTGGTTATACCATAGGAGTTATTGTTATACCCCGGTATATTTCACAGAGCAAGGCTCTTCGCATCTGTGCCATACTCGGCATTGTTCTTACGCTGGCTGCGATCGGTTCACCCAGACTGACCTCGGTGGTTTTCATAGCCCTTCTTGGTATGGCCAATTCACTGATCTGGCCTGCTGTCTGGCCCCTGGCAATAGAAGGACTTGGAAGGTTCACGCGGATCGGCTCCTCCCTTTTGATCATGGGTAACCTGGGTGGTGCTCTCCTACCCCTGCTGTATGGACGCCTTGCAGATATAATCAACCCCCAGGATGCATATATGGTTGTTATACCCTGTTATCTCTTTATATTGTACTATGCAATAGCGGGTCACAAAATCGGTAAAAGGGTCAAAGTTGTTGCCTGAATTATGTAAATCGGGTAAAAACTTTCTGTAATTTTATCCTTCTTAACAAAAAAACACCGTATGAAACACGTATCCCGGAGAGGTTTTATTAAATCAGGTACCATCGCCACATTGGGAATGGGGGCCCTTTCAAAATCCGCCTATGCGGCCGGCGGAAACGGAAATGCTGTAAAAGTCGGCATCGTTGGCACAGGAAACAGGGGGACAGGCCATGTCAGCACCTTATTGACCATTGACGGTATTGAAGTTGTTGCACTTTGTGATCTTACAGAGAGCAAGGCCTTAAATGCCGCAGAGTTGTGCGTGAAAGCAGGGAGAAAACGCCCGGTCATTTACATCAACGGTAAAAATGCGTACCGGGACATGCTGGAAAAGGAAAAATTGGATGCGGTCATCATAGCCACCTATTGGGATTCGCATTCCGCCATCGCAGTGCATGCCATGAACAATGGTATTTACCCGGGTATTGAAGTGCCCGCGGCACTTACGATCGGGGATTCCTGGCAATTGGTTGAAACGTCCGAAAAAACCGGGATCCCATGTATGATGCTGGAAAACTGGAGTTTTCGGCAGGATAACCTGACACTTTTGAATATGAAGCGCCAGGGATTGTTCGGGGATATTGTGCATTGCCATTGTGCCCATTCCCATGACTGTATCGACCATTGGTTTTTCGACAGCAAAACCGGAGATCAGAAATGGCCGGCCGAATACCTGCTTAAATATAACCGGGACCAGTATCCGACGCATTCCGTAGGACCTGTGATCAGCTGGATGGATATCAACAGGGGGGATATTTTTACCCAGATTTATTCTACTTCCTCAGCCTCAAAAGGCATTAACGCTTACTTCCGCAGAGAGTTTGGCAATGACCACCCCAACAGCAACCTGAATTACCGTCAGGGTGACATAGTAACTTCCCTGCTCAGAACAAAAGGAGGCAAAACCCTGGTGATCAATTATGATATGCAATTGCCCCGCCCTTATTCAAACAGGTGGATGCTGCAGGGCCTCAAAGGGGTATACGACGAAGAGAAAGGTACAATCCATCTTGTCGGAAAGAGTCCCGAATATCACCAGTGGGAACCATGGAAATCCTATGAGCAGAAGTATAACCATACCTGGTGGCAGGGTGATTATTCTTCACAATCACACGGAGGCACTGATTTTGTTATGCTGAAACAGTTTACGGACGCAGTGAGGACAAAAGGGCCTACTCCGATTGATGTATATGATTCCGCTGTGATGACTGCCATTGTGGAGTTGTCCGGAATTTCAATTGAGAAAAATGCACCGGTTGATTTCCCTGATTTTACAAAAGGGAAATGGCAAACCAATAAACCTTATTTTGCCCTGGATCTCTCCTCTTCTCCCACCTGATCGGAAGGCAGGTGGTCAGAATATTGGTATACATGTAAGGATTATTTTTTGGCAACAGTCCTCAGAATTATCTAATTTTACTGAATCTTAACCATGAATATTCTTCCCCCTCGCCTTTAGGAGAGGGGCAGGGGTGAGGTGAACATATGAAAGTAAAATTTTGCAGAACGGAAGTGGACTTTCCCGGCGACAAACTGGGTGAGTTATGCGATTCCTCGGATCTGCTTTACAACCGTGAGGCTTTGATAAGCAGGATACAGCAGGATGGTTACCTCTTTCTGAGGAATTTCATAGACCGTGAAACGGTAATGCAGGCCCGGGAAGCCATTGTTAACCATCTGGCCGGCAACAATGCGCTGGTCGAGGGTCAATCTTTGCTGGAGGCTGTTATGCCCAAATCGGGTAAGGAAGTCAGGATGACCGGGCAGAATGTTATCACCCATCATCCTGCGTGCCTGGCCTTGTTTGAAAATCATAAGCTATTTGATTTTTTCAGACTGTTCTTCGGTGAAAATGCAGTAACATACGACTACAAATGGCTGCGGGCGGTCGGAAATGAAAATTTTACGGGCTGTCATTATGACGTGGTATATATGGGCCGGGGATCACAAAGGGTCCATACTGTCTGGATCCCGATTGGTGATATTCCGGTCAGCCAGGGAACGCTGGCTGTGTGTGAGGGATCCCATAATCTTGAGTCATTTTCCCGCCTGAGAAGCACTTACGGAGGTATTGATGTTGACAGGGACCTGATCAGCGAAGGATGGTTCAGCTCGGATCCTTATGAAATCACGGCAAAATTTGGAGGGAGGTGGCTGACCACCGAATTCCATCCGGGTGATATTCTGATTTTCGGATTGTATACCCTCCATGCCTCCACAACCAATCTTACCAATAAGTTCAGGATCAGTTGCGATATCCGTTTTCAGCCTGCCGGAGAAAAAATAGATGAAAGATGGGCAGGCAGGAATCCCCAGGGACATTATGCATGGGGAAAGGACGAACGAAAGGAACGACCAATTACAGAACTGCGGAAAGAATGGGGAATTTGAAATTTACCGAAATATCATAATGATCAGAATCGAAGCAAGCGTCTCAAAAGGGTGGCTCCACAAACATGGCGGATTCAATTTTACGGAACAATATTATACCGATCCGGTTTTTCGATGGGAACAGGATAAAAAAATAAATGCTTATGTAAAAGAAGTATTTCCACGCTTTCCCATTTACAACATGGAGGCCAACCTTGTGCAAGCCGAACACGTCAGGGAAAATCACGTGCTAATAGGTGCCATTCAGCCCAATATGATCCTGGCAACTCTCCTGGGAGCCAGTTTTTCTTTTTTTGAAGATAAAGATGCCGATGTACTGGGAAGACCGCTTGAAAATATATCCTCTCCCGAAGAGCTCGTTTCACCTGATTCCATTTTGACTCATCCGCTGGTCAAAGACCTGGAGAGACAAATTCAGGAAACGCGTAAAGCGGGTCCTCATTTAAAGGTGATCCCTCCGTTTTTCTGGGACGAATCAGGACGTGCCACAATCCACGGGATTATAACAACATCCCTTAAACTTACAGGAGACAACATCATGGTGATGATGATGTCGGATCCTGATCTCACACATGCCATTCACCAGTGGATTGTTGATGCCTATGTTAACCTGATTCATCATTTTGCCCGTCTGGGCGATGTCCCGGTTACTTCGGTTCACGTCGGGGAATGCGCCGGGACCATGATATCCCCTGAATTGTACGATGAGTTTATTGTTCCCTATATCAGTCAGCTTGGCCATAAGCTGGGTTCTGTCCGGCTACATTCATGCGGTTTGTCCGATCACCTGATCCCTGCCATGTCGCATGTCAGCAATCTGAAAATAATTGATTCCGGATCAGGAACTTCTGTAGGCAAAATCAGAGAGGTCATGGGCCGTGAATTTATCGTCCACATTGCTCCTCCCATGGAATTACTGCTCGAAGGCGTTTCACCTTCGGAAATATTAAAATGGCTGGATACCACCCTTTCAGAAAACAGGGAAGGCCCGCTTCAGATCGCATATCATATTGAACCCGATTATGATACACGGAATTGCCTGGCCATTCATGAAGAACTTGAAAAAAGGGGACTTTTTATAAACAGGCGGTTATACTAACGATCAATCCGGTTCGGATTCAGGACCTGTTTCAATGCTTACCCTGCGGTAATCGAATTTATGTCGTTGAACAGGCCTGTTGAAACCCTCCTCCAGGAACTCATAGCTTTCGCATTTTAACCACAGGTCAATTCTGGTACCCCCGGGAACAGCCTGATCTATCAGAATCCGCGACTGCAGATTCGGTGCGCCGCTGTATTCAGCTCCCTTTATGTTGTACCGGAGATCCGGAACACTTATCCATTGGTATTCGGAAGCATTGAGGAGGTATGCCGGGTGCCAGGTATTCCGGTCAGCGGATCCCATTCCCCTTGAAAGGCGAATATATAACTCTATGGTCTCTCCGGGTTCAGGTATGGAATTTCCGTTGCCGGTGCCTCCGCTCAGGGTATCCATCAAAATCTCATGTGTGCGGTTATTATAAATCTCTGCCTGCCTGCTGTTCCCGTCAAGGATCATAAGATCAGCCATATCAGCCGGCAGGTGTGCTTTGGGTACCGGATATATCATAAGATCCAGTTTATCCTGCAGGGTATCGCCATCCATGACCCTGATGGTAATTCCCGCGATAATTTCTGCGCTTCCTCCTGCAGTGTCAGGTTTTTCTGTCATTACACGGAAAGGAAAGCACTGTTTTAGCTCCTTCTTCTCACCTGGTCCGATGCTTTCCACTTTCATCTTATCCCGGATGAAACTGACACCTGAATGGCCGGTTCCGGCTTTCAATTGCAAAGGTCCCGACGATTTGGTACCTACATTTACGAGAACAAAATCCAGGCTGTATTTCCGGCCTGTTTCACAATACATGTCCTCCTGATCATGAAGCGGGATCAGAAATAATTTCGCGCCGGAGTCTGCAGTTTTTATTCCCAGCGCATGACCTCCGCCTCCAAGACGGATCTTAAGCCTTCCGTCTACATCAGCCTGCGCCCCGGAAATTTGAAAATCTCCGGTTGAACGGTTGAAATCGGTTACAACATAATGTTCCGAAGGTTTATACAAGGCATCCGAAAAAAGGGTAATCTCTTCATTCCTGACCAGGGGTCCGTTGGGCAGATAAGGCCGTGAACATACCAGCATCCCCGAGGCCGACACTTTTTCAAGTATTGTAAAGGCAGCAGGATCGCGTTGGACACTGACTTCGGTATTCCAGACCCTGAAACAGGTAAAAGGATCAGCATGATGCCAGGTAAGGGGAACAGGATGTTTCCTTGTAAACTCGTCCATATGGAATTCAAACTGATCCGCAATTCCGACCGCCCGGTGATCAGGATAATTTATAACCCTGTATTCAAACCGGCCCAGGTCTGCCAGATCCCAGACACTTTTTTGTTCTGCATAGTACTGGCGGTACCGGTCACCGTCGGCTATGGTGATCCGGAGCGGTATTCCTTTCAGGCTCCGGTAGAGCTCACGGTTAACAAAACACACTTCCTTGCCAACCGGACCAAACATGGCAGCATCCGGGGAAGGGGAGAACATGCTGGCACACCCGATGAGATCTTTGTTCTGACTGGCAATCCAGGGCGACATGAGCCCACCCATACTTTGTCCCGAAACAGCCCTGTGATCCCGGTCGGGTATTGTGCGGTAAAGTGAATCTACAACGCCTATCAGTTCCCGTATGTATTTTGAAAAATGCATGCCGGTCATTGCAGGCCTTCCTTCCTGTGTGCGTGTGCCATATTCAAAAGCCAGTCCGTAGTCCCATGTGGATCCTCCGGGCGTCGTTCCGTCGACATTTACAATAATCAGATCATGATTATTTATAAAATCTTCAAATTCAGATCTGTAAGTCTCCTGGGCATAGGAACCTCCGCTTCCGTGAAACCAGTATAAGACCGGATAACGCTTCCCGGATTGAGAGTAGTCAGGAGGAAGAAACACTCTGTAATGGCGCGTGGAATTCATTACTGTACTGAAATGAGAACGGTCTTCAATTGCTGCACACGGGCAACGTAAGTGCATGAATACTGTCAGCAGCAAACCTGACTTAATGGCTATTCGGATCCCGGTTTGACACATGAGTTTAAAATTAAATATAAAAGTTGATTTGGTTCCTCAACATTTGGCGGATTAATATTCGATATCATGATAATTTCCCTAATTTGGTATCTGATTAGTCAGATCCGATTTTTTTGTGTAAAGCATAGTTAAAATTTCATATTTCATGAAACAGGGATTATTTGGTTTTCTTCTTGCTGTTTTGACTTCGTGCAACAGATCTGAAAAAGTGGCTTATCAGGACTTAACACCAGCGGAATTTTCATCGAGGCTGAGCAAATGTCCGGTTGCCTATCTTCCATTGGGTACCCTGGAATGGCACAGCCACCATCTGCCTTTGGGATCTGACGGTTTGCAGTCTGAAGGATTCTTCAGGCGGCTTGCCAAAGAAACGGGAGGCATCGTTCTTCCCATGCTGTTTATGGGTCCTGATCCTTATGATACCACCATTGACGGCCGGGATTATTACGGGATGGATTGCGGTAAGCTGTTCAGTGATCAGTGTACGTATGAAATACAACAGCTTACGGGAAGTGTTTACTGGGTGCCGGATTCAACCTTTGACCTTATGATAAATGGCCTGATGAAACAATTAAGCCGGGCCGGATTCAAAATTGTGGTCGCCCATGGTCATGGCCCATCCACCAATTATATCAGGGAGCATGCCGGGGAATTCAGGGATCGTTATAATCTCACCGTGATGCATTGCTGGGGAGATGACACAGAGGACCTTTGCCTGCAATGTGATCATGCCGCTGCCAACGAAACATCGATCATGATGTACCTTCACCCTGAGTTGGTGCACATGGAAAATCTGCCATCCGATCCGGCTGTTTTTCCCCTGGGGATGCTTGGCAAGGATCCGAGGATACACGCAAGCAAAAAAATGGGAAAGGCCATTATTGATTTTGAAATTGAAAAAATGAATAAGATCATTAAAAATGAATTGAAAAGAATGGGTTACTAGGATTATTGTTTCAGGGGCTTCGCCCGTTTCAGGTTTCAGCGGTCAGTGGTCAGCTTTCAGCCTATAGATACAACCTACAACTTACAACCTACAACCTACAACTTACAACCTACAACTTACAACAAACAAAATACAACCTACAACCTACAACCTACAACTTACAACCTACAACCTACAACCTACAACATACAACATACAACCTATAACATACAACCCTATGCGATACATACCGTTCCTCCTCCTTCTCCTTTCTTTTCCTGCAAAGTCGCAGGATGCCATTATACGTGAGACAAAACGTTCAATGATCACTTACCCGTATTCCGATCCTGACCCCGTGGCCCGTCCCGGCCGGGTTTATCCTTATTTCCGTTTCGATGTATTCACCAGCAATCCCGTAACCCATGAATGGAAAATGGTGGAGCTTGAAAACGATTTCATAAGGTTGGCCATTACTCCGGAAATTGGTGGAAAGGTTTGGGAAGCGTATGAAAAATCAGGTGAATTCCCGATAATCTTTTCCGGACACTCGGTGAAATTCAGGGATGTGGCCTTACGCGGGGCCTGGACCTCCGGTGGCCTTGAGTTTAATTTCGGGGATATCGGCCATGCTACGACCACTTCAACGCCTGTGGACTATTATACCCGGACCAATGTGGACGGTAGTGTCAGCTGTTTTATCGGTGCAACCGAATGGGCTTCCCGGACGACCTGGCGGGTTGAAATACGACTTGCACCTGATAAGGCGTACTTTACAACCCGCTCCTGGTGGTACAACAATACTCCCGTTGAGCAGGAATTATACCACTGGATCAACGCCGGTTTCAGGGCACCGGGAAATCTGGAATTTATTTTTCCGGGTTCCCATTATATCGGACACCAGGGTGAATATGACACCTGGCCTCTGGACTCCGTTGGTCGCAAGATATCATTTTATGATCACAATAATTTTGGCGGTTATAAATCCTTTCACGTGCTTGGACGGCCGACTAATTTTTATGGGGGTTATTGGCATATGTACGATATGGGATTCGGACACTATACCCCCTATTATGAGAAGCTGGGCAAGAAAGCCTGGTCATGGGGACTATCGCGTGAGGGACTATTATGGGAAAGATTGCTGACTGATACGGATGGTCCGAATGTGGAACTGCAATCAGGCCGTCTGTTTAACCAGGCCTCTCCCGGGAGCGAGTTAACTCCTTTTAAGCATGTGGGCTTCGCACCCTATTCGGCCGATACATGGACGGATCACTGGTTCCCGGTGAAACACACCAGGGGTTTGACAAATGCGTCACCCCGGGGAGCCTTAAATCTGCGGGCCGATGGAAAATGGCTGAAAATTGACTGGATGTCCCTTGAATACCAATCTGATTCAATCGTGGTATCAGCATCCGGTTCTCCAATATTGAGCCGGCAATTGAAACTGAATCCCATGGAACTTTACCGTGATTCGGTACTTTGGCAGGGTAACATGGAAAAGGTAAAAGTAGAGCTCGGAAAGGATGTATTGACAGACGACCCCGGACAGCCCTTAAACCGCCCTTTGGACGCTCCGGATAATTTCGACTGGAATTCAGCTTACGGGTTGCTTTTGCATGGTACGGATCTTTCCAGACAAAAGAACTACAAGGATGCAGAGGTATATCTCCTTAAAGCCCTGCAAATGGATCCGAACGTATTGCCTGCTCTCACCCAGATGTCGCAGATCAGGTTCAGGCAGGGATTATATGATGAAGCCCGTGATTATGCCGGCAAGGCATTGGCTGTCAATACATACGACGGTGAAGCAAACTATTTCTGGGGACTTTCAGCCGTTCAGACCGGGCATGACACGGACGCACTGGACGGCTTTTCTGTGGCTGTTCTTTCACCCGCATTTCGCCATGCTGCCTGGCTGCGCATAGCCTACCTTGCCATAAACCGGAAGGACTGGAATGAGGCGGAAAATGTCATACATAAATGTGTGAACGCATATCCACCTGATGAACATGCATGCACTGTCAAAGCCATGATCAAACGGAAACAGGGTGATCCGGCTGCCGCAATGAAGTTGCTCGGGGAACAGCTGTTGATCGATCCGCTTAATCATTTCGCACGTTTTGAAAAATATTTGAATTCAGGACTGGAATCAGACAAAAACGAATTCACCCGGCTTATCAGACAGGAATTGCCCCATGAAACCTATATCGAAATGGCCATCATGTACCATGAATGGAATATGGAGACGGAGGCTTTGCGGATCCTGGAGTTATCCCCTGTTCACCCTATGGTTCAGCTCTGGCAGGCTTATCTGATGCATAGAATGGGGCAGAAGGCAATCGCCGCAGTAAAGCTCGAATCTTCCCTGGCGGCCTCTCCTGAGCTTGTGTTTCCTTTCCGTCCCGAAATGATCAGGTTGTTATCCTGGGCTGATCAGGTCAAACCGGGCTGGAAGTGGAAGTATTATGAAGCCCTGGTCCGCTGGCAGCATAACCAGCCTGAGAAGGCGAAAGCTCTTTTCAACAGGTGCGGAATGGAACCTGACTTTATGGCTTTCTATCTTGCAAAAGCTAATCTGTACAGGGATGACCCTTCAACAGTAAAGACGTCACTGGAGAGGGCATACATGCTTAATCCGGATTCCTGGCGTACATCCCGTGAGATGGTAAAAATTTATGTTCAGGAACAGCAACTGGGTAAAGCCCTCGTCCTGGCAAACAGGAACTTCAAGAACAATCCCGACAACTGTGTGGTGGGATTGCAGTATGCGCATGTACTCAGGCTCAATGGACGATACAGGGATGCCCTGAATACACTGAGCCAGATTGAAATGCTTCCTGCAGAGATGGATAAGTGGTCAGGAGAGATGGATGGACAGAGCCTTTTCAGAGAAACCAATGTCCTTTTAGCCCTGGATAATATCAAAACCGGGAAATTGAAAACGGCAATAACTTACCTTAACGAATCTGAAACATGGCCGGAACACCTGGGTTCAGGCGAACCTTATTTTCCCGATAACCGGCTTACACAACTGATTATTGCTTATTGTCTTGATCGTTTGGGGGACAAGCCTGGCATGAATAAATCCCTGAATTATATTATGATATTCAGGGATCCTGACGGACCATCCGGTCAATTGGGCAATAGTATTGCCGGTGTTTTAAAGCGTGGCGTACGGGATTTCAAAACCATAACGGAACAGGTGCTTGGGGAGGATATTAAGAACAGGGATGTGGAGATATTAAAGGAATTTCTGAAAGTGCTGTAATAACCTCACCCCTGCCTGACGGCAGGCAGGGGTGAGGTAGGGGGTGAGGTAGGGGGGTGAGGTCAGAAATAGTCAGGTTAAAACTTTTTAAATATGAAATACTTTTTCTTTGTGCTCCTGGTGGTTTCAATTTCAGTAAAAGCCCAAAAAGCTGTGATAAGGGAGGTCACTCGTCCCATGATCACCTATCCCTATTCCGATCCTGATCCTGTGGCCCGGCCCGGACGCGTATATCCTTATTTCAGGTTTGACGGATTTACGAATGAATCTACCATGCGGAACTGGAAAATGGTTGAACTTGAAAACGACTATATCCGACTGGCCGTTGCTCCTGAAATCGGGGGCAAAGTATGGGAGGCCGTTGAAAAATCACAACAGTATCCCTTTATCTTTTCAACCCGTGCTGTGAAGTTCCGTGATATTTCCCTGCGCGGTGCATGGACAACCGGTGGACTGGAATTCAATTTCGGAGATATAGGGCATGCAACGACGGCATCCACGCCTGTCGATTATTTTACACGATCCAACGCGGACGGCAGTGTCAGCTGCTTTATCGGCGCCACCGAATGGGCTTCGAGAACAACCTGGAGGATAGAAATAAAGCTGGCACCCGGCAGTGCCTGGTTTTCAACCAATGCATGGTGGTACAACAACACCCCTGTAGAGCAGGAAATGTACCATTGGGTCAATGCCGGATTCAAAGCAGCCGGAAACCTGGAATTTGTTTATAAGGGCACCCATTACATTGGTCATGGCGGTGAAACAAATACGTGGCCTGTCGACTCAATGGGAAGGGACATAACATTTTATGAAAAAAATAATTTTGGCAGTTATAAATCCTATCATGTTCTGGGACGCCCCACCGGCTTTTATGGTGGTTACTGGCATCAGGACGGCATGGGATTCGGACATATATCGCCATACTATGAAAAACTGGGCAAGAAAGTCTGGATACTTGGCTTATCCCAGGAAGGAGCCCGGTGGGAGAATTTACTGACCGACGGGGAAGGGCTGAATGTTGAACTGCAATCCGGCCGGTTATTCAACCAGGCTTCTGAAGGAAGCATGTTCACACCTTTTAAGCATGTTGCCTTTGGTCCCTATGATGCGGATTCATGGTCGGAGTATTGGTTTCCCGTTAAGCAAACCAGGGGAATGACCCATGCCTCCCGACGGGGTGCATTGAACCTGCGTTTGGAAGGCGAATGGCTGAAGGTGGATTGGATGGCCCTGGAAAACCAGACGGATACCCTTAAAATTCTTGCTGCAGGTTCTCCTGTTCTTATGAGAAAACTTAACCTGAAACCCATGGAAGTTTTCCGTGACTCGGTGAGGTGGCACGGTGCTATGGATGAGCTTGCCTTATTTGTCGGCATGGATGATATTACGAAAGATCCGGGGCCTGCCCTTAACCGTCCGCTCAATTCACCTTCAAACTTCGACTGGCAAAGTGAATACGGATTGCTTCTATGGGGAAAGGATCTGAGCAACCAGAAGAATTACCCGGAAGCGGAAGTATACCTTATGAAAGCCCTCGAAATGAATCCGAATCTTGTGCCTGCTCTTACACAGATGGCCCAGATACGGTACAGGCAGGGATTGTATGATAATGCCCGTGAATTTGCCCAACATGCACTGGCCGTGAATACCTACGACGGGGAGGCCAATTATTTCTGGGGCCTTTCGTGTCAGCAGACAGGACAACCCGCAGATGCACTGGATGGATTTGCAGTGGCTACCCTTTCACCATTATACAGGCGGGCTGCATGGCAGCGGCTTGCATACCTCGCGCTCCGCAGGGAGGATTGGAATGAGGCGGAAAAACTGATCGGCAAGTGCCTTGATTCTTATCCTCCGGATACGGAAGCCCGGAATATCCTTGCCATGATATGCCGCAAACAGGGTAATACCGGGACTGCCCTGAGGCAAATCGAGGACGTCCTTGAAAAGGATCCGCTTAATCATTTTGCCCGTTTTGAGAAATTTTTAAATACACAGGCGGGGGAGGATAAAAAGGAATTTGTGGCTATGATCAGGCAGGAAATGCCACATGAAACCTTTATTGAAATGGCCATCCGCTATTATGAATGGAATATGATGGAGGAGGCACTGCAGATGCTCGATCTTGCCCCGGCCCATCCGATGGTACATGTATGGCAGGCCTACATGCTCGATAAGAGCGGAAAACCGGATGAGGCCGGCAGACTGCTGGATGAAGCCCTGAGTGCCCCGGCCGGATTGGTATTTCCGTTCCGGCCTGAAATGTACCCTGTGTTTACCTGGGCCTTTCAGGAAAAACCGCACTGGAAATGGCTTTATTATGAAGCGCTATTGCGGTGGCAGAATAACCAGCCTGAAAAGGCAAGGAAACTTTTTGAACAGTGCGGAACAGAACCTGATTTTATGCCGTTTTACCTGGCCAAAGCGGACCTGTTCCGGGATGAACCCGCTACCGCGGAGGAAGCATTGAATACAGCCTGCCGGCTTGATCCTGTCAACTGGAGACCCTCGTTGAAACTGTCCAGGCATTATGAAATTGAGCAACAGCCGAAAAAAGCTTTGGAAGTTGCTGTAAAAAACCATAAGAATAATCCGGACAATACAGTTGTGGGCCTGCAGTACGCACAGATGCTCAGGTTAAACGGTAGATATGCCGATGCGCTTTCGGTTCTGAACAACCTGAATATGCTGCCCGCGGAGGGAGATGTGGATGCCCATACCCTGTTCCGGGAGACCAACATTCTGTATGCGTTGGAATTTATAGAAACCGGAAAATGGCGGAAAGCTGTATCATACCTTCAAAAGGCAGATATGTGGCCTGAAAACCTTTTTTCAGGGGAACCTTACCTCCCTGACAACCGGATCACCGCTTTTTTGCAGGCCTTTTGTTTCGATAAATTGAAGGAACCTGGTCAGGTAACCCGGCTGTTCAACTATATTGAACAATACAAAAATCCCTTCGGATGGACGAGCACATCCGGAAATGCTCTTACAGCGCAGATAAGCGGGGGAGAGAAGGATATAAGAACAATAACAGGAGCCTTGGCGGGAATAAAAAAGGACAGAGATTCCGCATTAATCAAAAGATTTTATGATTTTATAAAATAATGGCAATTCACATTTAAGCACAGGGCGTTACCCTGTGCTAATAAACCGAATTTTCTTTTATGCATTTTCAACCCAACCTATTCAACCTTAAACCTTTCCAGTTTATAAAATTTAAAAGCATTATCCCAATATATTTTCCGGATAGCGCTCTCATCCTTCAATCCAATACCGTCAATCTTCCAGTTTCCCTGGATTGGGGTGGGATGATCAAACTGTTTATCTTTCGTTTGCAGGTAACGCCAGTGAATATTATAGAAATTCCTGTTCTCATCTGAGCTGAAATTCCTGCAAGGCCCCGCACCCTGGACGTCACAGCCTTCCCAGAATTGCATATCCGTTCCGAACATGATCCTGTCCTGGTATTTGGTAAAGAAATCAAAGCCTTCCTGTGAGGGATGTTTTCCCAACTCGCCTATCCTGGCAGCGGTATCCACACTCAGATTCGGAATTTCATCCAGCCATTTTCCAACCTCTTGTATGTTTTCAGAAAAACCGGCTACATGCACCCCTACGAATTTAACCCCCGAAAATTTTTTGTAAACTGAGTTAACATTGGCAAAAAGGGTTTCCAGCGGCGGATACTTACTCTTGTCAGCAAAAGACCATTCCGGATGCAGTTTAAGTTCCTCCCATCGCTCATTTTGCGGATCCCAGGGTTTAAAGAATGCCACAGGATCCCCGGTATGAAATGCCACAGGTATGCCAAGTTTTTCCGCCCGTTCCCAAACCGGGAACAGCCGGGGATCATTGCTGGCAATAAGCTTACCTTCCGTATCTCTTGCAGTAAGCCCGAGATCTTTCAGATTTTTCAATCCGATCGCGCCCGCTTTTACCGCATTTTCGAGCATTTCCGGGGCTTTGTCAAAAAATGCAGGGTCCGTTTCCGCCAGTTTCCAGTCATAAGTATAGTGGACTCCCAAACGTTTCTTAAATGGCCTGACAGCATCAATCAGCTCATAAAATGCCTTGTCACCGACGTAAAGATCAGGCTCTGTACCCGAAATGGAGGCAATCATGACACCATAACGGATTAGGTTCTCATCCATTATTTGCAGGGCTTTTCTGACTTTACCCGGGGCAATATGAATGTGGGCATCAATTGCCCGTCCTCCGATAGGTTTGGTGCTTAAATCAGATTGGCTTGTACTGCATTGTGTAAGGCCTGAAACTGATATTGCCGCAGCTCCCATACTTGTTTGTTTAATGAACATTCTTCTGTTTATCATGGTAAATTTGCTTTAATTTCTTCGTGGGATCCCTTCTGAATGACAATCTGTGCAAGCAACCCAATGGATATTATGCGTACTGCCCTGATTGGCATAGGTGGTATTCATCGCTGTAACGTCAATTCCGCAATTTGAAATTGCAGGATGACAATGCGCACAACTTTGTCCTGCATCATTGGAATGTGGCTGATGACATGCCGGACAACCAATACCCTCATGTACCCCCCGGGGAGTCCGGTCATCACTTGTACCGGCCATATGATGCGAGTTTGGAGCGTGGCATTGAACACAATTCCGCATTACAGGATCAACGGAAACCTTAACGGCCCTGTCCTTGTCCTTAAGCTGAAGAATTGGCAGGTCTTCAGCCGGTATATTGGTTCTTTCCACCCGACTGTAAAAACTGACTTTTGCGGGCTTATTCTGATTCTGCCGCATGTAAAAAATATTGCGCGGATTAGGATAGTCCGGGCTGACCCGCGGCATTCCGGTTTTATGAACCTGATGGCAGGCCAGGCAAGGTATGACAGGCCTGTCATGGATTTCCGGATTTTTCAATTTCCAGGGTCCCGTTTTATCCAGGGGTTCTACAACATCCCGGACAGGTACATCACTGAACATGCCATGACACCGAAGACAATCGGGGTTGATCTGCTCAGTGCGGTTATGTTTGATATCGAGAAAAATGTGGCTGTAACGCACCGAATGTCCTCCTGCATTCCAGTCGGCATATTCCGCCGCGTGACAATGGTTGCAATGGTTCATGACATCCAGTACCTGCTGCTCATTAAGCCTGATATTATCGATATACCTGTTTCCGGCATGATGGACCACCATCATTCCCTTTTCCTTCAGGCTGTGAAATCCGTTGCTTAATGCAGTTCCGTGACAATCTTTGCAGGCCAGGTTACGGTGGGGCGATTCGGCCAACAATTCCACCGATTTAACTATTTCATGACAGGAAGCACAGGTTTTTTCCGGGGATGCTGAATTCCAGTACCCGTAAAAAATGCCGAAGGCTATCAGGATGGCAATGAAGGCCATGGATAAAAACGCAAGCGGGGTCCGAATGAATTCTTTATGCCTCATTTTTATCCTGATTATTTGAACCGGTTTCCTTTGTTCCATTCGGAGGCAATATAACCGCCTATCCGGAAGGCATTTGCCATTATGGTCAGCGCAGGGTTGAATCCTCCGTTGGTAACATGCAGGCTCGCATCGGCAACAAACAGATTCGGCGCGTTGTGAATACGGCCATATTTGTCTGTTACCGATGTTTTCGGATCATTGCCCATACGGCAGGTGCCTGCCTGATGTGACTGAGCCCCGACTGCCCGGCTTGTTCCGGGAGATTTCCAGGTAAAGACGGCACCAGCTTCTTTTAACCACAATTCAGCTTTACCGGCAATAAAATTGCATCCTTCCAGATCTGTTTCATTTTGACTGGGTAACAGGCGGGCAACGGGGATGCCCCAGAAATCCCTGACAGCAGGATCAATATCCACGCGCTGGTCAAAGCGTGGAATGTCCTGATAGGGACCATGCACCTTCAGCAATTTCTTATAGTTAAGTCTTTGAAATTCCTTGTGTTCCCTGCCCCAGCGCTTCGCTCCGGGAGGTCGGGTATCGGCAAATGATACAGGACGTATGAAGAACGAATTGCCCAGGTAACCTCCGCCTATTATGCCTGGATTGTGATGGTTGAAATCACAGATTGCCACCGACGAACCCGGTCCCAGATCATCGTACACATCTTCGCTGAAAATCCCAAATGCCTTCGGGTATGCATGTCCCTGCAGGTTTCTGCCTACCCAGTCATTTTCATTCCCAATGCCCCTGGGGAAAAACCTTGATCTCGAATTGAGCAGCAAACGTGCTGTTTCAATGGCCGATGCGGACAGCACAACTACATCCGCATATTGGGTTTTTTTGCGTTTGTCCTTATCGAAATAGGTTACTCCGGTTATTTTACCCTGGTCGTTCACCAAAACCTCACTTACTATTGAATGCGTTCTCAGCTCGCAATTACCGGATGCAAGTGCAACCGGGATTACAGTATTTTGGGTACCACCCTTTGCATTCACCGGACATGGATATCCATTGCAGTTTCGCATGCGGATGCATGCAGGGCGTCCGCCATAGGGAACCGAATTCCGTAATACCGGGATCGGAAAGGGATGGAGACCCATCCTGCGCGCAGCCTCATCCAGCATCCTGGCTTCTTTATTGTGCGAAAAGGGAGGCATGGGTTGAGGCTTCTTACGGGGAGGTGCAAAAGGATTCTGTGTGTCGTCACCTGCGACTCCTATTTCCCATTCTGCTTTTTCATAAAAGGGTTCCAGATCGCCATAGGTGATCGGCCAGTCTTCCATGGTAGAATTGGGAACATGACCGTAGGTGGATTTCATTTTAAAGTCTTCCTGCATATATCGCCATGCAAGGGCAGCATATGAAACCGTTCCGGATCCCACACAGGCTGCGATATTATTATAGTCGGGTTCGCTGGGCAATACAACCCGGCTGCTCCCGTCGGGATATACCATTACCCGCCTGTGGCGTTTGTCATCAGGACCGCACGATGTGCCGAGGGGTGCGATTGGCTGGGATATAAGTTCATCATCAGGATGATCGTCGTAGGAAATCCATCCTCCCCTTTCAAATAAAACCACTGAAAGTCCGGCTGTGCTCAGTTCCTTTGCAACCACACCACCGCCAGCTCCCGAACCGACCACTATGGCATTTACCTTCTGATTTGCCATAGGAGATTGTTGTATCGGTTTTGTCCGGTGATCAGGGGAGTATCAAGCTGCAGCATTTTGTAGCTCATGTTGTTTTTATTCCCTCCGTGGCGAGGATTGCCGTAGTATGACTGCATGGAATGGTCGCGTACCATGTTAAAAAATTGCCTGTCGAATCCGTCCTTCCATTGCAGTTCTTTCATTTTGCCGGCCTCCATATTCTCCATGAGGGAAATCTGCTGACCAGCGTCAAGCTGCTCAAATCCTTTCCGGTACAGGGATTTGGAGCTTTCCTGGAGTGCCGATATGCCATTCCGGTAGGTTGTCTGAAAACGGACATAGGGTCCGGTCAATTGCTTATCGATGAAGTTGGTAACCCCGGATTCCTTTCCGCCCGGCCATTCATCGGAAGGAATAATCTGTTCCGCCATCGCATCAATGACAAGGGCTTCAGGATCGGTAAAAAACCGCCATTTTGATGCCTGGGGCCTGCATCTGTATAACAAACAGATGCTGCCTGCACCAAGAATGGAGAGAACAACAAAATTCCGCCTGGATAGTCTGTCCCCGGAACTCATTTTGACCTGTTTACCTGTAATTTCCAAGCGATTCGAAAATATCTGATCTTCTGTCCTTTCGCCAGACACCCTTCCATTCACCCCTGCCTTCATTGCCGAGCCAATCCCATGGGGGTGTGAAATTCAAATCCACGATTGCCGTGATCAAAGTGGCCTGTTTGCCGGTTTCCTGAAGAACATCCCCTGCAGGATTGATGATCAGGCTATGGCCATCATAAATGGAGGTGACAAAATATACACCGTTATCCACAGCACGGCTGCGGGCGATGATTTTCCAGACATCCGATCCCCGGATGTCTCCGGCTATGGGACAAAACAGGATTTCAGCGCCGTTAAGGGCCAGTATCCTTGAAACTTCAGGAAATGCATAGTCCCAGCAGATAAGTATCCCGATCTTACCGAAATCCGTTTCAAACACCGGGAGTGTATTTCCGGGCACCGCACCCTGTTCGGCCTCGGCATCGGGGAGCTGCACCTTTTTGTACACTGCCTGTTTATTTCCCTGCCTGTCATAGAGAACGGCCACATTATTCAGTGTATCGCCTGTCCAGCTGTATAATCCCGAGACGATATACATGCCGTACTGTTTTGCTTTTTTCGACATCATCGTAGAAGCGCTTCCCTCAAGAGTATTGGCTTCCACTTTTGTCATACCCAAACCGGTATTTCCGGTAGCCCAGCCTTCAGGCAGGCAAACGATCTGGCATCCTGAAGTTCCTGCCTGATCCAGCAGGTCACTCATTACACTGATATTTTTTTCAACCGTATTTCCGGGAGGCCTGCAATACACGGTACCGACCTTGACATTGCGTGCCGGATCCTCAGCTGCATTTTCAAGTGCAATATCATCCCACCACACTGTGCCTGTACTCCACCTGAATTCCAGTGATATCTGGGCTGAATTGGCCCCGGCAATCGATTTGACCTTGTTGGATCCCAAAAGCCAGCCGTCTGTATCTTCCCTGATGTCATAAATATAGTTGTATCCCACCTGGGTCTTGTCTTTAAACCATTTGATCCGGACGAGAACGCATTTGTCAATTGATGTCACGTTTTCAGCTTTGAAACGGACTGAAAAAAGATATGTCTGGCCGCCATTGATTTCCAGGGTCTGAACTGCCCTGCCATAACAATTGGGATTGGTGCTCGCCATTTTCAGACCCTGTTTTCCACTGAAAAATACCCGGCTGTCAATGCTGGTGACAGGTTCCATGGTTGAGACCGGACCTGAGATTGTCCAATTCTGCGGTGTTGCGGGAGATACTTCAAATCCCGGATTTTTCACCAGGTTGGCACCCTGAAGGGTAACCGGTAAAAGGCAGATCATAAGACCTGTCAAAACACATACACAAATCCAGGCTGTTTTCATTTTCCTTAATTTTGATAATCACCTAATCACCTAATCACCTAATCACCTAATCACACAAATTATCATCCCGTAATCCATTTATAGGTACAACCCTGATTGAAATGAATTACCTCCAGTTTCGGGAACCTGTCCCGTATAATCTGGTTCAGGGAACGCATTCCCATTTCTTCCGAAGTTCCATGATTAATAACAATCAAGGGATGTCCCGTATCCATTGCGAAGGTAGTTTGTGTCCAGGTTCTCACCGCATCATCAATTGCAATGAAAACATCGGGATTCAGATCGGCAAATTCCATCGGATCGCAGATGCACCCCGTGCCAACGCCCACACTGGAAACCATAAAACCCGGATCACCATAAAAGGCCACCCCGGGTTGTCCCAGCACGGAAAGCTTCTTTGCGATTCTTTGTGCAAAACTGCCGGCCGGTTCACTCGCCGTGCGGTAAACATTATAGTATGTATGGGATGCAATGATATCCGTATTCTTAAAATCCAGGAATTTACCGAGGGCAAAGGGGATCCCATTTTCCTGCAATGCATCCATTGTATCGTGGTTACGGATTATGACAAGCCCGTGATCATCGATCCATTTCTTCTTTTTCTCCACCTGGCTGATATATTGTTTCCGGGTATATTCCGGAGAATTATGATAATCTGCCTGCTTTTCATCCAGGTCCCAATGGGTATAGAATGTGGGCTCGTGGACGACAAGCACGTTTACACCCGATTCAACGGCTTTCCTGCAGGTATCCCAATAAGGCATCCAGCAGGTGCCTATCTTCTTTACCTTGGTTTCCGGGCTGCCGGTAATCAGCC
>Ga0105104_10000594_pt1 | contig 28001 bp, 25 predicted proteins | sample PPLLaktember2015_3_FD_87034 | JGI IMG/M metagenome (GOLD analysis project Ga0105104, IMG submission 87034) | Freshwater sediment microbial communities from Prairie Pothole Lake near Jamestown, North Dakota, USA - PPLs Lake P7 Core (6) Depth... | ecosystem: Environmental > Aquatic > Freshwater >...
GAGGCCGGCGCGCTGGTGGTGGCGGTCGCCAACCCGTTCGACCGCGAGCTGCTGGAGAACCTCCACCGGCTCGCGGGGATGCCGATCGAGCCGGTGCTCTCGGCGAAGGCGGACATCCTCAAGGCCATCGCCGACATCTACGGCTTCAAGCGGACGCTGGCCCAGGCGGCGACGGACTTCGCCCAGCCGACGGGCACGCAGCTCCAGAACTTCGAGCAGCTGGTCTCGCTCACGGGAGGCAAGGAGCTCGAGGCCTCCGACAAGCCCATCGTCAACGCGGTGGACTACCTGCTCCGCTACGCCTACGACAACCGGGCCTCGGACATCCACATCGAGCCGAAGCGGGACAGCACCGTGGTCCGGCTGCGGATCGACGGCGTGCTGCACCCGGTCTACACGCTTCCCACCGGGGTGCACCCTCCGATCGTGAGCCGGATCAAGATGCTCTCCCGCATCGACATCTCGGAGAAGCGACGGCCGCAGGACGGACGGATCAAGACCGAGCGGGACGGCAGGGAGATCGAGCTCCGCGTCTCCACGCTCCCCACCGCCTTCGGCGAGAAGGTGGTGATCCGCATCTTCGACCCGGAGACGCTGGTGCAGGACATCGCCCAGCTGGGGTTTGACGAGGACGAGAAGGGCCTCTTCGAGTCGTGGATCGACGAGCCGCACGGGCTCATCCTGGTCACCGGGCCCACCGGCTCCGGAAAGACCACGACCCTCTACTCGGCGCTGAAGGCGCTGGCCGGGCCGGAGGTGAACGTCACCACCATCGAGGATCCGATCGAGATGGTGTGGGACGGGTTCAACCAGGTCCAGGTGCAGCCGAAGATCGAGCTCGACTTCGCCAACGCGCTCCGACACATCCTCCGGCAGGACCCGGACGTGATCATGGTGGGCGAGATCCGCGACCCGGAGACGGCGGAGAACGCCATCCAGGCCGCGCTCACCGGACACCTGGTGCTCTCGACCCTGCACACCAACGACGCGGTGGGGGCGGTGAGCCGGATGAAGGACCTCGGCGTGCCGCCGTTCCTTCTCTCCAGCTGCCTGCTGGGAGTGATGGCCCAGCGGCTCCTCCGGCGGGTCTGCAGCCGGTGCGCCCAGGAGCACAACCTGACGCAGGACGAGCTGCTGGCGCTCGGCGCGCCGCTGCCACTGCTCCCGGGCGGAGTCCAGATCGTCCAGGGCGCGGGCTGCGTGCACTGCCGTGGCACGGGCTTCTACGGCCGGACCGGCGTGTTCGAGATCATGGGGGTGACCCCGCAGATCCGCGAAGCCATCGCCCAGGGCGCGAACACGCCCGAGCTGGTGCAGCTCGCGCGGAAGGCCGGCATGCGGACGCTCCGCGAGGCGGCGGTGCGGAAGCTGGCCAGCGCCCAGACGGCGTTCGCCGAGGTGGTGCGGATGACGGCGTCGGCGTGAGGGAGCGGCGGGATGGGCAGCTCGACGGGCTTCTGGATGGCCGCCGTGCTCTCCCCGGGGTTGCTCGCCAATGGATTCGCCGAGAGCGGGCGCCGGCTGGCCGGTGACTCACCGAAAGTGGTCGTGCTGATGGTCGGCTTGGGCCTGTTCAGCTCACTCGGGTGGATCAGCGCGCGGGAACGCTGGAGAGGCTGGGGAGCTCGGGTGCTCGTCATCGCCGCCGCATTCGTCGTCTGGGACGTCGTGCTCTCGGCGTCGGTCTACCCCGGGTTCGCGAAGGACGTGGACTGGAGTCCCACGAGGGTCCTGGAGATCTGGAGCTTGGCGCTCGTGAGCATCGGAATCGTGTTCCTGCTCGCGGATGGCCGCGCGGCTCTCCGGCCGCTCGCGGTAGTTGTCCGGCCGCCCTGAAACCCGCAGGCACGAACGCGACTGCCGACGGATCAGCGCTCTCGGCGGAGCGGTGCGGAGACGTACGGCCGGAACTCGGTTGCCCCAGGTGGGGCGATCGGGGTGCCGGATCGGGTTCGCGGCGCTGGCCCGGATGGGACGCGAGAGGTGCCTGGCGCGGGGCAGGGTGCTCATTGCGGCCGGCATGCGCGACCTCCCGCGCTCGTCGCGGCACTGCCTCCCCCGCGCTCCGACGGCGGTCCGGAGCTGAGGACCACCACCCCGCTCGGGCGCCCGGCCCGGGCGATCCTTTTGGTATGCCAGGCGCGGCTCTACATACCGAAAGGATCGGCCGTTTGGGGCGGGGTCCTCGGCGGATGCATTCACCGTGAATGCATCGTCGCGTCGCCCGGCCGCTCGCCTCGACCCGGCGATCCTTTCTGTATGTCAGGCGCGGCTCCACATACCGAAAGGATCGGGGAACCGGGCCACGGTGTGGCGGTTGGCCGCGCCGGAGCTCAGGACGTGCCGAGCAGCCCCGCCCGCACCGCCCGATCCAGCACCTCGGCCAGCACGTCCACCGAGCCGCGGGTGTCGGTCCGCCGCACCTCGGTCTCCCCCGCGCGCACCGCGTGCTCGCCCCCCAGGACGAAGGGAAGGGCGCGCCGGCCGAGCCGGATGAGCCGGTCGTCATGGAAGGCCCGCGGTGCGCGTCGCTTCAGCTCCTCGGCGATGACGCCCATGTTCGCGGTCCGCGACGGCTGGAGCAGCGGACCGAGGCCCTAGAACTCGACCGTCGCCTCGGCGAGGATGACCCGCTCGCCCCCATCCCCGTGAATCAGGACGAACTGGTCGGAGTCCTCCTGCGAGCTGCGCACGGTCGAGGTCGTCTTCCGGGTCATCACCAGACCGCCGGTGAGCACCGCCCGGCCCACCGAGACGGTCCGCTTCGTCTCGGTGTGCTCGGTGGTCGTCCGCGCGGTGCGCAGACCCCGGAGCACCAGTCGCACCGCATCCCAGGAGAGGCTGAGGGTCGCACCGGTCCGATCGGTGAAACCGACCTCGCCGTCGTCGAAGCCGAAGCGCCGGGCCCGGAACCGGTCGCTCTCCGCCGGGACGCCCTCGTCGATTGCCAGGGCGACCAGCCCCGTGCGGCCCAGCGCCTCGACGAGGGCCGCCGCGCGGTCCGCAGGAAGGCGAGCCAGCAGGGCCGGGGGTTCCGGGGCCAGACGCATCCTGGCCTCGGCGGCCGTCATCCCCGCAGCGGACACGAGTGCCGAGACCGCAGCGTCGACGTCCGCAGCCTGCCGCACGGTGGCCACCAGCTTCATCTCGATGAGCCTAGCGCGCGCTCTAGTCCCTCGCCGTCAGCCGGCTTCCCGTGCCGACGGTGTGCTCGGGCCTCTCAGGCCGGATGTCGACTCCATGCAGCTCCTGCGGCGGTCCGATGCCCCGGCGTGGCATCCTCCACGGCATGGATCATCCGTCCCGCGAGGTGGTGACCGGCATCGAGGTGGTGGAGGACGTCACGGCGCGCTCGCGCTGCGACGAGGGCTTCCTGCACATCAAGCGGCTCGTCTGTCACAACCGGCACGCCGACGGCTCGACTTCCCGCGACTACCGGGTCGACGTGGTGGACCGGCCCATCCCGGACGCGGTCGCGGTGCTCATCTGGCGCCGCGGCGCACGCGGGATCGAGGTGCTGACCCGGAAGGGGCTCCGCCCGGCCGCGCACTTCCGGAAGAGCCTGACGCTGCCCGTTCCCGATCCCCGTCCGTACCTGCTCCTCGAGGAGCTGGTCGCCGGGATCCTCGAGCCGGAGGACCGGGGAGAGGCGGGTGTCCGCCGGCGCGCCGCGGAGGAGACGCAGGAGGAGGCCGGATTCGCCGTCTCCCCGGACGACGTCACCCTGCTCGGCAACAGCTTCTTCCTCGCCCCGGGCATCCTCTCCGAGAAGATCCACCCCACCGCGGTGGAGGTCACCGGGCGTCCCCAGGGCATTCCCCACGGCGACGGCTCGCCGCTCGAGGAGGGCGCGACGCTCCACTGGAGGCCCATCGACGCGCTGCTCGAGGCCTGCCGCACCGGCGACGTGGAGGACGCGAAGACCGAGATCATGGCTGGCCGTTTCCTGGCCCGGAGGGTGGGAACGACCCCCGATCGCGCCGCGTGACCCACCAAGGTTCCTGGGATTCCAGAGACTTGGGTCCGGCGCGGCAGGTGCACCTGCACCCCCCGCCATGTCCGACCCCACCAGTCCCCGGAACGTCCCGGTGCTCGACCTCGTCGGTGCCATCCGGCTCGATCCGGAGTTCCGGATGGAGGACGTCCTCCGCGCCCTGGACAGCATGACGCCCGAGGAGCTGGAGGAGCTGGCGACGCTGCTCGACGAGCACGAGGCGGCGGTCCGCCGGCGCGCTCGCCTGCTGGCGAGCTGACGGAAGACGGTCCTCGACCCCTCGCGGGTCGGTCGTGCGCTGAGCGAGGAGGGCCGGCTGTCGACGGGACCGGGGCCCCGGCAGTAGAGGGGCGTCGATGCAGTTCTCGCCCCACCCGGAGTGGCAGCGCGTGCTCACCGACATCCTCGCCACGGCGCAGGCGTCGGGCGCGACCGGCGTCGTGGCCTTCGATCTCGACTCGACGCTCCTGGACAACCGGCCCCGCCAGGCGGCCATCGTCCGCGACTTCGCGACCCTCCACGGCATCGCCGCCCTGGAGGCGTTCCAGGCCGATCATCTGGTGACCGGCTTCGACACGCGCGAGGCCCTGGGCAGGGCGGGCCTCGACGCGGACACCGTCGCCCGCTGGCTCCCGGAGCTCCGGAAGCACTGGGTGGAGCGGTTCTTCACCTCCGAGGCCTGCCTCCAGGACGTCCCGGTGCGCGGGGCAGCTGCCTACGCGCGCCGGGCCCACGCCACCGGGGTGCGGCTGGTCTACCTGACCGCCCGCCCGGAGCGGATGCGGCCGGGGACCGAGGAGGTGCTCCGCAGGTTCGGGTTCCCGCTCCCGGGCGCCGGAGTGCAGCTGTGGATGAAGCCGGACGATCCCTCCATCGGGGACGAGGCGTTCAAGCGCTCCACCCACACCCGGCTTGCCTCCCTCGGCCGGCTGGTCGCCGCGTTCGACAACGAGCCGGGCCACGTGAACGATTTCCGGGAGAACTTCCCCGAGGCGGAGGTGGTGCTGGTCGCGACCGGTCACTCGGGCCGGGTGTCAACGCTGGCCCCCCGGGTACGGGTGGTTCCGAACTTCCACCTCGAGCCGGACGCGCCCTGAAAAGCTGTGAAGCCCCGCCGCGCCGCGGCATGCGGCAGAACACTTGGAAGATCCTGCCTCAGCCCGATATGGAGCGCCCCGGCATGGCACCTCAGCTCCCCAAGGAGTCGCTCCTCTCGATGTACCGGAAGATGTACCTCATCCGGCGCTTCGAGGAACGAGCGGCGCAGGCCTACACCCAGGGCAAGATCAACGGCTTCTGCCATCTGTACATCGGGCAGGAGGCGGTCGCGGTTGGCACCACCGAGGCCCTCCGGCCCGACGACTACCAGCTCGGCGCGTACCGCGATCACGGCTATCCGCTGACTCGCGGCGCGGACCCGGGGATGGTGATGGCCGAGCTGTTCGGCAGAGCCACCGGCTACTGCAAGGGCAAGGGCGGCTCGATGCACATCTTCGACGTCGAGCACTTCGTGCTCGGCGGCTACGGCATCGTGGGCGGGCAGATCCCGCTCGCCGCCGGGCTCGCCTTCGCCTCGCGCTACCGCAACGACGGCCGGGTGACGGTCTGCTACTTCGGCGAGGCCGCCGCGAACCAGGGCGCCTTCCACGAGACGCTCAACATGGCGGCCAAGTGGTCGCTCCCGGTCATCTTCCTCTGCGAGAACAACCGCTACGGAATGGGGACCGCCTTCGCCCGGGTCTCGCCGATGCCGGAGGTCTACAAGCGCGCCGCCGGCTACGGAATCCGCGGCGAACCGGTGGACGGGATGGACGTCCTGAAGGTGTACGAGGCGGTGAAGGACTGCGCGGCCTACGCCCGTTCCGGCAAGGGCCCGGTGCTCCTCGAGGCCAACACCTACCGCTACCGCGGCCACTCGATGTCCGACCCGGCGACGTACCGGACCAAGACCGAGGTGGAGCGCGAGCGCAAGGGAGATCCCATTCCCAAGCTGCGCCAGCACTGTGTGGAGCAGCTGAAGATCTCCGAGTCCGAGTTCGAGAAGATCGACGCCGAGGTGAAGGCCACGGTCGACGCGGCGGTGAAGTTCGCCGACGAGTCCCCGGAGCCGTCGCTGGACGAGCTCCACGAGGACGTCATGGTCGTGCCCGGCGAGCCGGACGTGAAGCCGCGCGAGCGCGTGCTGGGGATGAAGGTGGAGTGGCCGCGCTGGCCCGGGCCACAGGATTACCGCGTGACGTGGGACCTCGAGCCGCGGGAGCAGGCCGAGGAGGCGGAGCAGCAGGCCGGACTGAAGCAGCCGGCCAGGGCCTAGCGACGAGAGCGACGAGGACGATCGAGCGATGCCAGAGATTGCGTGGCGCGAGGCGCTGAACCAGGCGCTCTCCGAGGAGATGGAACGGGACGTCAACGTCTTCCTGATGGGCGAGGAGGTCGCGCGCTACAACGGGGCGTACAAGGTCAGCCAGGGGCTCCTGGACAAGTTCGGCAGCGCCCGGGTGGTGGACGCGCCGATCAGCGAGCTGGGCTTCGCCGGGCTCGGGGTTGGAGCGGCCATGGTGGGGCTCCGACCGGTCATCGAGATGATGACCTGGAACTTCGCCATCCTGGCCATGGACCAGATCGTCAACAGCGCGGCCAAGCTCCGGCACATGTCGGGCGGCCAGCTGCGCTGCCCCATCGTGTTCCGTGGCCCGAACGGCGCGGGCGGTCGGCTGTCCTCGCAGCACAGCCAGTCGCTGGAGGCGAACTACGCCCACTTCCCGGGGCTGAAGGTCCTCGCTCCCTCGACCCCGGCGGACGCGAAGGGCCTGCTCAAGGCCGCCATCCGCGACGACAACCCGGTCATCTTCCTCGAGGCCGAGCTGCTCTACGGGATCAAGGGCGAGGTGCCGGCCGGGGAGCACGTGCTGCCGATCGGCAAGGCGGACCTCAAGCGCGAGGGCAAGGACGCGACGATCATCACCTGGGCGCGGATGTACTACTTCGCCGAGCAGGCGGCTCAGCTGCTGGCGCAGGAGGGCATCCAGGTGGACCTGCTCGACCTCCGCACGCTGAAGCCACTGGACGAGGAGGCCATCCTCGCCTCGGTGCGGAAGACCAACCGCGTGGTGGTGGTGGAGGAGGGCTGGAATTTCTGCGGGCTGGGCGCGCAGATCGCGGACCTCCTCCAGCTCAAGGCCTTCGACGAGCTGGACGCGCCGGTCGAGCGGGTCACCGGGCTCGACGTGAACCGCAGCTACGCGGCGGTGCTGGAGAAGGCGACCGAGGTCTCGGCCGAGCGGATCGTCGCGGCGGTGAAGAAGGTCATGTACCGGGAAGAGGGGACCTGACGATGGCCACCGAGGTTCAGCTTCCGGCGCTTTCCCCGACGATGACCGAGGGGAAGATCGTCAAGTGGCTCAAGAAGGAGGGGGACAGCATCTCCTCCGGCGAGGCGATTGCCGAGGTCGAGACCGACAAGTCGAACCTCGAGGTCGAAGCCTTCGACGACGGGGTGCTCCTGAAGATCCTGGTCCCCGAGGGCGAGACCGGCAAGGTCGGCGCTCCGATCGCGGTGATCGGCCAGAAGGGCGAGAAGGTGGAGGTTTCGGCCGCTCCGGCGAAGGCGGTCGCGCCCGCCCCCGCCGCGGCCAGCGCGGCTCCGACGCCTCCGGCCAAGCAGGCCCCGAAGCCTCCCCCGCCGCAGCCCGAGGAGCGGGGCCAGCGGGCCGGCGGGCCTGCCCTCGTGGTGCCGATCCGGCGCGCGGAGGAGCCGGCGCCGCCGTCGGAGGACGGCGGTCGGGTCCGGGCGTCGCCGCTGGCGAAGCGGATGGCGCGCGAGGAGGGGCTCGACCTCGCGGGGGTCCAGGGCTCGGGTCCGAGCGGGCGCATCGTGAAGCGCGACGTCGAGGCGGCCATGGGCCAGGCGGGTCAGGCCGCCGCGGTGGCCAGGGCGCCGGCGCCGGCCGGTCGCCCCGGGCCCGCGCCGGTCGCGGTGCCGACCTTCGGCCGTCGCGAGCCGGAGGTCCTGCCGATCTCGGGCATGCGCAAGATCATCAGCCAGCGCATGGCCGAGGTGAAGCCGGGCGTCCCGCACTTCTACGTCACCGTCGACATCGACATGGAGGAGGCGGTCAAGATCCGCGAGCAGGCGAAGGCGGCCGAGGTGAAGGTCTCGATCAACGACCTCATCGTGAAGGCAGCGGCCATGGCGCTCCGCCGCCAGCCCAAGGTGAACGTCTCGCTGCAGGGCGATCGGATCCTCCAGTTCCACACCGCCGACGTGGGGATCGCGGTGGCGATCGAGGACGGGCTCATCACCCCGGTCATCCGCGACGCGGACCAGAAGACGCTGGGGACCATCGCCGCGGAGGCCCGCGAGCTGGCGGAGCGGGCGCGGCGGAAGGCGCTCAAGCCCGAGGAGTACTCGGGAGGCTCGATCACCGTGTCCAACCTCGGGATGTTCGGGATGGACTCCTTCATCGCGGTCATCAACCCGCCGCAGGCGTCGATCGTGGCGGTGGGCGCGGTCGCCGAGAAGCCGGTCGTTCGAGAGGGGAAGGTGGTCGCGCGGAAGATGATGTCCGCGACCTTCTCCGGCGATCACCGGATCGTCGACGGCGCGCTCGGCGCCCAGTACCTTCAGGAGTTGAAGGCGCTGCTCGAGCAGCCGACGCGGCTGCTGTTCTGACATGCGGGCCGGGTACTACCTGCTGACCTTCGTCTTCGGCCTCTAGGCTCAGGCCGCCACGTCGCCGGGCGCTGCCGGGGAAGCCAGCGCGGGGAGGCGGACGCGGAAGGTGCTGCCCAGGCCCGGCTCGGAGGTCACCTCCAGGGTGCCGCCCGCCCGCTGGACGACGCTCCACACCAGGGTGAGCCCGAGCCCGATGCCCTGGGCCCCGCCCCGCGTGGTGAAGAAGGGCTCGAATATGCGCGACAGGTGCGCCGCGGGGATGCCCGGGCCGTCGTCCTGGACCTCGATGACCACCGCCCCCTGCTCGTCCCGGGTGCGCACCCGGAGCGACCCGGACGGCGCGGCCAGGCGGGCGTTCCGCACCAGCTGGACCAGCGCTTGCTCCAGCTGCCCGGGGGTGACCCGAACCTTCGCGGCGCTCTCCGCCCGGAAGACCACCGCCGGGGCTGCCTCGCCGAGCTCGGATTGCACCGCGCGGCGCACGCACGCGTTCGGATCCACCGGCTCGGGTCTGGTGACGTCCTGCTTCGCGAGATCGCGCAGCCCCTTCACGATGGCCGCAATGCGCTGGGCGTCGCTCTCCACGTCCTGCAGCAGCTCGTGGAGGCTCGCCGCCACGTCGCGGACCTGCACCTCGGTGAGGGCCCGCACCGCCGCCGCCGCATCGCCCTGTCCGCAGAGGCGCGCCGCGCGCTCGATGGACTTCGCCCCGGACTCGAGCTCCGCCGCCGCGCTCCGCAAGGTGGAGAGATTTCCGAGGATGGTGCCCAGCGGAGCCTGGATCTCGTGCGACGCGCCCTGGGCCAGCTGCCCCAGCGACGCGAGCCGCTCCTTCTCCCGCAGCCGCGCCTCGAGCCCGCGCTCCGCCGTCACGTCGCGGTAGTGGACCACGACGGTCTCCTGATCACCGGCATCGGTGCGGAAGCCGCTGAACCGCACTGCGCGACCGCGGGGGAGGGAGATCTCCGCGCTCAGCTCCGCGCCGCCCGAGGCCAGGGGACAACCCACGCACGGGGTCACCCGTCCGGCGAGGAGCTGGTGGCAGGTCTTCCCCGGGACCTGGGTGATCGGCACGCCCGCGGCCTCGGCGTAGGCCAGGTTCGCCCGCCGGATGACGAAGCCATCCTGGAGCGCGATCGGCTCCCGGATGGCGTCGAAGGTGCGTTCCCACTCCCGCTTGGCGTGGACGACGGCCCGGGTCCGGAGCTCGATCTTCGCCTCGAGCGCGGCATTGGCGGCCAGGATCTCGCTCTGCGCCTCATGCAGCCGGGCGGTGTTCAGGATCCCGGCGAGCGCGGTCGCCACCTGCGAGCCCCATCCGGCGAACCGCTGCCGCTCGAACTCGGTGAAGGCAGGACGCCCGGGGCGACGGACCGCCTCCAGCACGCCGACCAGCTCCCCGGCGCGGACCAGGGGGATGGCGAGCATCGCTCCCGGATCGGCGCCGTCGCGCCGGCGGGCCGCCTCCCGCCAGGGCCCGGGCAGCTCGCCCTCGCCGCGGCTGACCGGGGCGGCCTCCGCGGCGCAGGTTCCGGCGAGCAGCTCGCCGATGGGCATCGAGGCCGGCGGCGCCGGCAGGGCGGGGTCGGCCGCGCCGAGCACGAGGGTGGTGTCATCGCCGATGCGCCAGCAGAGCACCCGGTCCGCCTGCACCAGCCCGCGGACCCGGCGCACCGCTTCCCAGGCAATCTCCTCGGGCGTGCGGAGCAGGTGCAGCGCCTGCACCTCGGCGGAAAAGCGCTCGGCCTCGGCCAGGCGCTGCTCGATGGTGGGCGCGACCTGGGGCTGGGCGAGCTCGTCGCCGCGGCCCGAGCGCGCCTCGCCCAGGAGGCGGGGAATGTCCTCCGCCCGCTGGACGGCGAGGACGCCGGACGGGAGCGCCCGGGGCACCGGTCCCTCCGGCACGTGGAGCACCGCGGTCGCCCCGGCGGTGACCACCCGGGAGAGCAGGAGGCGCCAGAAGGGCACCGGCTGGACGACCACCGCCTCGGCGACGGCCGAGGACAGGAGCCCCAGCACGTCGTCAGGTGCGCACGGTCTCGGGTCGAGGCCGCCCTTGCGGAGCGCGTCGAGCAGCGCGGGCGAGGGCGTGTCGGGGCCGACGACGAGGACGGAGAGGGTCGCCTCCATCGGAGTGACCGGAGCGTCTCAGCTCGCGGCGAGGGCGACCGCGGACTGCTCCTCGCTGTCGTCGAGGAGGACCGACCCGTTCGCGTCCCGCCGGACCTTCAGCTCGGGGTAAGCGCCGGCGATCGCCTGGCGAATCTCGCCCTTCACCCGGTCGAGGAGTCCCGAGTTCTCCCGCTCACGCTGGCGACGGTCGACGGCAGCCCGAACGACGCCTCGGAGCTCCACGCCGTCCCAGGGCTTCACCAGGAACCGGTAGACGTCGCCGTGCTCCATGGCATCGACCGCTGTGCCGAGCCCGGCGGGCGAGGTGAGCAGGATGCGCATGGTGTCCGGCTGGATGCGGCGGACCTCGTGGAGCAGCGCGAGGCCGGTGCCGTCCGGAAGCGCGGTGTCGGCGACGACGACCTCGATCGGCTCGCGGGCGACGATTGCCAGGGCGTCCTTGAGGCAGGAGACCTCGAAGAGGCGGTGTGCCTCGTGGTCCAGGCTGTTGTGGAACGCGTCGGCACTGCGCGCGTCCCCGGCGACGATCAGCACGGTGCGGCTGGAGATGGCCATGGGCATGGTTCCTCTGTCCCGCTTGGGGCGTCGTTCAAGGGGCGGGCCAGGTGACAGGCCAAGCAATGCCGCCAGGTTCCTCCGTCCACTGCCGGGTCCACCCGGGGGGCTGGGGCGCGCGGGACCTTGCGAAGCCATCGGTGGAGGTGCGATGCCGGTGCCTCGGATGCGCGAGTCCCCTGCCGCGGAGAGCCGGATGCCCACGGTGGTGTACGTCGACCCGGACCGCGCCCAGCTCCGTCTGTTCGAGGCGGAATTCGGAGCCCGGTTCCGACTGACTCTCTCCTCCTCCGCGGAGGAGCTGCTGGAGCAGGTGCAGGCCGTGGCGCCCGTGGCGGCGCTGCTCGCCGATCACGCGTCGGGGCGCGAGCTGCTCCAGGCCGCACCGCCGGCGCTCGCCGACACCGAGCGGCTCCTGGTGGCGCGTCGGGCGGAGCTCTACGCGGCGCGAGCGGCGGTCGAGCGCGGCGCGGCCAGTCGCTGCTTCCTCAAGCCCTGGGTCGCCGGCGAGGTGGGGGCGGCGCTCGAGGACGCGGTCCGCATCTTCGAGCTCCGCTCGCAGCTGCGCACCCTCCGATCCCGGCTCGAGCAATCCGAGCGGCTGGCCAGCCTGGGGCGGGTGAGCGCCGGGATCGCCCATGAGCTCGCCGGTCCCGCGGCGTACGTGGCGGAGAATGCGTCGGCGCTGCGCCGGGAGCTCGCGGGCGTGGCCGCCTACGTCCGCCGCGTCAGCCGCATCCGCCCGGACGCCCGGGTGCTCGAGCGGCTTCGGGAGCTGTCGGAGATCGTCCAGGACGTCGAGGCCGGAGCGGAGCACGTGCGGCAGGTGTCCCGGGGATTCACCGGGCAGCTGCGCGCCGAGGCGCCGATCGAGCGCTGTGACGTGCCGGCGCTGGTGGAGCAGGTGGCGAGGCTGGTCCGTCCGGAGCTCCGCGGAAGGGCGCTCCTGTCGGTCGTGGGCGGTCCTCTGGAAGTCCAGGCGAGCCCGCTCCGGCTGACGCAGGTGCTGATCAACCTGTTGGTGAACGCGGGGCAGGCCGTCGCCTCCGTGGAGCGCACGGAGGTCGGACGCGTCCGGGTCCGGTGGACGACCCTCGCCACGCGCGGGCGGATCGAGGTGCGGGACGACGGCCCCGGACTGCCCGAGGCGGTGAAGCGGGGGGAGCACGACGCGCTCTTCACCACCAAGCCGCCAGGGAGCGGGACGGGGCTCGGCCTCTCGCTCTGCCACGAGCTGGTGACGGAGATGGGCGGAACGCTCGAGCTCCGCTCCCAGTCCGGACACGGGACGCGAGGCCGGATCGAGCTTCCGCTCGCCCGGTGAGCTGCAACGCGGTGCGTCGGACCGGGCCGTTCAGCTCTCTCCGTGGCCGGGCGGGACGATGGACTTCGTGGGTTCCCATCTCCTGGAACGACCGATGCTCCGGAAACTCCTCGTCGTCGCGGCGCGGTCGCCCGGCTCCCGAGTGATCGTCCGGTGCGTCGGGAGCAGGTTCGGGCGTCGTGGGCTCGTCACGGTCGGGCAGCTGGCCTCCTCGGGCGAGCCTGGCAGGTGGGGGCGGGCAAGCGTGGAGGCCGGGGGCGCACGTTTTGCGCTCTGGACAGTGACCCGCTCGCGGGTCGAATGATCGCCTCCCGAACTGGAGGAGGACCCATGTCGACCGATCGAATCGCACTGGTCACCGGAGGCGCCGGCGGCCTGGGCTACAGCATCTGCACCAAGCTCCACGAGAAGGGCTATCGGGTAGTGCTGACGCACTCGCCGGGGAACACCACGATCAAGGAGACGCTCGCGGACATGAAGGCGAAGGGTCACGACTTTCACGCCTACCCGGTAGACGTCGCGGACTACGACTCGTGTCAGAAGTGCGTGGCCCAGGTGCAGAAGGACATCGGGCCGATCGACATCCTGATCAACAATGCCGGCATCACCCGCGACACGACCTTCCGGAAGATGGGGAAGGGGGACTGGGACGCGGTGATCCGCACCAACCTGGACAGCATGTTCAACATGACCAAGCAGGTCATCGAGGGAATGCTGGAGCGCGGCTGGGGCCGGATCGTCAACGTGAGCTCGGTGAACGGGAGCAAGGGCGCGTTCGGCCAGACCAACTATTCGGCGGCGAAGGCCGGCATCCACGGCTTCACCAAGTCGCTGGCGCTCGAGGTGGCGAAGAAGGGCATCACCGTGAACACCATCAGCCCGGGCTACATCGGGACCAAGATGGTGATGGCGATTCCCAAGGAAGTGCTGGAGACGAAGATCATCCCCCAGATCCCGGTGAGCCGCCTCGGCAAGCCGGAGGAGGTGGCGGGGTTGATCATCTATCTCTGCTCGGACGAGGCAGCGTTCGTCACCGGCGCGAACATCGCGATCAACGGCGGCCAGCACATGCAGTGACCGGGGCCCGCAGAGGCCCGGACGCTGGCAAGAGCAAGCACCAAGAGAGCACCCGGTGGCGAGGGGCTGAGCCGCGCCAGGTCAGGCCCCCTGCGCCCTCGCGCCGGCTCGGATGCGGAACGGCTGCGGTCGCGACGGTCGTTTGCTGACTTCATGATTGCCCGGGCCCGGCGGTCCGGTGAGCTGGTGGAGGTGCTCGAGGACGCCGGCGCCGAGCGCACCGCCCTCCACGCGCTCTCGCTTCCCTCCCGGCACGTTCTACCCAAGGTGCGGGCATTCCTCGACGCAACCATCGCGGTGCTCGGGGAAACGGGTCTTCTCGCGGCCAGCTGAAGCACCCGCCAGGCATTCATTGCCTCCGCGTCGCCAGTTCCGCTCAGCACGGGACGACGGGTCCGCGCTGGTCGGAGCGCGCTCCCTTCATCGGGCCCGACGCGGCGACTTCGCGGGCCCGGCGCCGGACCGAGGCACGTCCTGGGGCTTCCAGGGAACGCCGCGCTTCTTCTCGATGTACTCGCGGATGAGGCGGCGAACGACCTGTGACGGGGTGAGGTCCTCCTCCGCGCAGAGCCGCTCGAACACCGCCTTCTTCCTCGGGTCGATGAGGACGGTCAGCCGGGCGGTGCGTTCCTCGATTGTCATCCGGTGCTCAGTGGAGTTACTCTGGAGTCGCTTTCAATGATAATAGGATGGAACAGCGGGCCGGCGCCATCCCTTGTCCTCCTGCTCGGGCTGATCGCCGGCTGGCTGGGGCTGGGCCTGGCCGGGCTGCTCCGCCCGCACTCGGTGGGGTTCGTCGCCCGGGTGATCTTCCCGGTGGGCGCGCTGGTCGGGCTCGCCGTCGGCCTCGTCGGGCTGGGCGCGCTGCGCCCGGGCAGCCTCCCTCAGACGCTGGTGCTTCCGCTCGGGCTCCCCGACCTGCCGTTCCATCTCCGGCTCGACGCGCTCGCCGGCTTCTTCGTCCTGCTCCTCGGGGCGGCCGGGATGGGCATCTCGATCTTCGCTGCCGGCTACTTCCGCGCCGGACAGGGCACCGCCCCCGGTCTGCTCTGCCTGCAGTACCACGTGTTCCTCGCCAGCATGGCCCTCGTGCTGCTGGCCGACGACGCGTACCTGTTCATGGTCGCCTGGGAGACGATGGCCCTCTCCTCGTACTTCCTGGTCACCACCCAGCACCGCATCCCGGAGATTCGCCGCGCCGGCTTCCTCTACCTCCTCATCGCGCATGTGGGCGCCATCGGCATCCTGCTCTCCTTCGGAGTCCTGCAGGGTGGCAGCTGGCGCTTCACCTTCGATGCGATGCGCGGCCAGACGCTCGGGCCCGCCTGGGCGAGCGTTGCCTTCCTCCTCGCGCTGGGCGGCTTCGGCGCCAAGGCGGGCCTGGTCCCGATGCACGTCTGGCTCCCGGAGGCGCACCCCGCCGCGCCTTCACCCGTCTCGGCGCTGATGAGCGGGGTGATGCTGAAGACTGCGGTCTACGGGTTTCTCCGGGTGAGCTTCGATCTGCTTCACGCTCCCCAGTGGTGGTGGGGAGGGGTGGCGCTGGCCGTCGGCCTGGGCACGGGGCTGTTCGGCGCCGTCTTTGCCGCGGTCCAGACCGACATGAAGCGGCTCCTGGCCTACTCGTCGATCGAGAACGTGGGCCTCATCTTCACGGCGGTCGGCCTCGGGCTCCTCTTCCAGAGCTTCGGGCTGCACCTGTTCGCCGCGCTGGCGCTGAGCGCCGCGCTGATCCACGCCCTCAACCACGCGCTGTTCAAGAGCCTGCTCTTCCTCGCCACCGGCTCGGTCCTCCACGCCACCGGGGAGCGGAACCTCGGGAAGCTGGGAGGCCTCATCCGCCGGATGCCCTGGGTGGCCACGGTGGCGCTGGTCGGCACCCTGGCCATCGCCGGGCTCCCGCCGCTCAACGGCTTCGTCTCCGAGTGGCTGCTGCTCCAGGCGTTCCTCTCCACCCCGGAGATTCCCCAGCCGTTCGTGAACATGCTCGTCCCGCTGGGCGCCGCCGCCCTGGCCCTCACCGTGGCCCTCGCCGGGTACGTGATGGTCAAGTTCTACGGGGTCATCTTCCTCGGGCAGCCCCGGGAGCCGGCGCTCGCCGAGGCGCACCCCGCCGGCTGGCTGGAGCGCATCGGGCTCACCTGGCTCGCGCTGGGCTGCGTGGTCCTTGGCGCCTTTCCGCGGTTGCTCCTCGACGCCGCCGCGCCCATCACCGCGTCCCTGGTGGGGGCGACGGTCCGCCGCGGACGATTCGCCTGGGCCATCGCGCCCATCGCGCCGGAGCGCGCCTCGTACAGCGGGCTCCTCTTCCTCGCCGGCATCCTCGGGGTGGTGGGGTTCACCTTCCTCGCGGTGCGCCGCATCTACCACGGGCGGGTGAGGCGCACGGCGCCCTGGGACTGCGGGTACCCCTGGCAGACGCCGCGGATGCAGGACACCGCCGAGGGCTTCGGCCAGCCCATCCGGCACATCTTCGGCTCGGCGTTCCGGCTCGAGCGCGAGCTGCCCTCGCCGTGGGACACGGCTCCGCGCTACCGGATCCACATCGAGGATCGCCTCTGGCGGCTCCTCTATGTCCCGCTGGGGCGCGCCGTGCAGCGTCTCGCCGACGCGGTGGCGGTGGTCCAGGGCGGGAGGCTGGCGGTCTATCTTCTGTACGCATTCCTCACCCTGATCGGCCTGCTGGTGTTCGTCCTGTGAGCTCGCTCGGCGTCGCCCGTCAGGTCGGAGCGGTGCTCCTGGCCATCGCCCTGGCCCCGCTCTTCATGGGGTGGATCGCCCAGTGCCGGGCCTGGCTCCAGAACCGCTCCGCCCCGCCGCTGTTCCTTCCGTGGCGCATGCTGCGGAAGCTCTTCTGGAAGGACGCCGCCCTCGCCGAACACGCCTCCGCGCTCTTTCGCGCCACGCCCTACGTCCTGTTCGGGACCATGGTGCTGGCCGCCGCGATCATCCCCTCGGTGGTCCTGGATCTCCCCTTCGTCCTCGTCGCCGACGCCATCGCCCTGGTCGGCCTCTTCGCCACCGCGCGGGTCTTCATCGCCCTGGCGGCGATGGACATCGGAACCGCCTTCGGGACGCTCGGTGCCCGCCGGGAGATGATGATCGGCTTTCTGGCCGAGCCGGCGCTGCTGATGGTGTTCTTCAATGCCTTCCTCATCTCGGGGAGCACGGCGCTGCCCACCATCGCTGCCCGGCTGGCGGCACCGCCCTTCGTCATCTACCCGAGCCTGGCCTTCGCCGGCATCGCCTTCGTGATGGTGCTCCTGGCGGAGAACGCCCGCATTCCCATCGACAACCCCGCCACGCACCTCGAGCTGACGATGATCCACGAGGCGATGGTGCTGGAGTACTCGGCCCGGCACCTGGCCCTGGTCGAGTGGGCCTCGGCGCTCAAGCTCTTCAACTACGCCTGCATCGGGTTCGCCCTCTTCGTTCCCTGGGGGCTGGCCTCGCAGCACGCGAGCCCGGGCACGCTGCTCCTCGCCGTGGTGGCGCTGGTGCTGAAGCTCGCGCTGGCCGGGGCGGCGCTGGCGGTGGTGGAGACCGTCTCCGCGAAGCTTCGCATCTTCCGCGCTCCCGAGTTCCTGGCGATGGCGTTCCTCCTCGCGGTCCTCGGCCTGCTGGTGCACCTGCTCCTCGGAGCCTGAACCCGATGCCCGCGCCCACCCTCACCGCCCAGCTCCTGAACGGCTTCGCCGCCGGGCTCCTGCTCATCTCCTTCTCCATGCTCTCGCAGCGGCGGACGCGGGCGCTCATCACGCTGTTCGCCTGGCAAGGGGCGATCCTCTTCGCCTCCACCAGCCTGGTGGCCTACAGCGCCGGGCTCCGGCACCTCTGGTACTCGGCGGCGCTCACCCTGGTGCTGAAGGTGTTCCTGCTCCCCTTCATCCTCCTCCGGCTGGTCCGGCGCCTCGAGGCCCAGTGGGACACCGAGACCCTGCTCAACATCCCCACCACCATGCTCCTCGGGGTGGGGCTGGTCATCTTTGCCTTTGGCCTCGCCCAGCCGATCAGCGCGCTGGCCACCACCATCACCCGCAACACCCTGGGGATCGCCCTGGCGATCATCCTCCTCGCCTTCCTGATGATGATCACCCGCCGCAAGGCGGTGACCCAGGTGGTGGGCTTCCTGGCGATGGAGAACGGCCTCTTCTTCGCCGCGACCAGCGCCACCTACGGGATGCCGATGGTGGTCGAGCTGGGCATCGCGCTGGACGTGCTGGTGGGCGTCCTCATCCTCGGAATCTTCTTCTTCCAGATCCGGGAGCAGTTCGAGAGCCTCGACCTGCACCATCTGGAGACGCTCAAGGAGGATTGAGTTGGAGCTGCTTCTGGTGCTCGGTGTTCCGCTCCTCGGCGCCGGGGTCCTGGCGGTGCTGGGGCACCGCCGCGGCGCGCCGGAGGTGAATGTCCTGGTCAGCCTGGCCACCCTGGTCGCGGCCGCGCTGCTGGTCGTTCGGGTCATCCGTCACGGGACGATGCTGGTCTGGCGGGAGCAGTTCTTCATCGACCCGTTCAACGTCTTCCTGGTGGCCCTGACCGCGTTCGTGGGGCTCACCACCGCTCTCTTCTCCCGCCCCTACATGCGGATCGAGGAGCACCGGGGTCGGGTGAACGCGCAGCGGCTGCGGCTGTACCACAGCATGTACCAGCTCTTCATGGCGGCGATGCTGCTGGCGCTGCTGACCAACAACCTCGGTCTGCTCTGGGTGGCGATGGAGGCTGCCACCCTCTCCACCGTGCTCCTGGTCTCCCTCTACCGGACCCGGGCCAGCCTGGAGGCGGCCTGGAAGTACTTCATCCTCTGCGGGGTGGGCATCGCCCTGGCGCTCTTCGGGACCATCCTCCTCTACTTCGCCGCCGAGGATCTCCTCGGGAGCGAGGGGATGTCGGCGCTCCTCTGGACGCACCTCGACGCGGTCAAGGGGCAGCTCGAGCCGAGGGTGATCGGGCTGGCCTTTGTGTTCCTGCTGGTGGGCTACGGGACGAAGGTCGGCCTGGCGCCGCTGCACAACTGGCTCCCCGATGCGCACGCCGAGGGGCCGACGCCGGTCTCCGCGGTGCTCTCGGGCCTGCTGCTCAACGTGGCGCTGTACGCAGTCATCCGCTGCAAGGTACTGGCGGAGGGCTCGATCCCCGGGGTCGCGGGCCGGATGCTGATGGGCTTCGGGCTGCTCTCCGCGGTCCTGGCGTCGTTCTTCCTCTGGCGTCAGCGCGACATCAAGCGGCTCTTCGCCTACTCCTCCATCGAGCACATGGGGATCATCACCTTCGCCTTCGGGATGGGGGGCGTGGTGGCGAACTTCGCCGGGCTCCTCCACATGACGGTGCACTCGCTGACCAAGTCGGCGATCTTCTTCGCCGCTGGCCACGCTTCCCAGACCGCCGGGACGCAGCGGATGGACGGCATCCGGGGGCTGCTCCTCCTCAGCCCCACCATCGGATGGGGCCTGATGCTCGGTGCGCTGGCCATCCTCGGGCTCCCGCCCTTCGGGGTCTTCGCCAGCGAGTTCCTCATCCTCACCACGGCGATGCGCGACCATCCCTGGGCGACGCCGATCCTCCTCGGCGCGCTGGGAGTCGCCTTCGCGGCGATCTTCGGCCGGGTGCAGCCGATGGTCTTCGGCGAGACCCAGAGCCGGCCGCTTCCGCACTCGCCGGCGCTGCTGCCCGTGTTCGTGCACCTAGCGATTGTGCTGATGCTCGGCGTCTACATCCCTCCCGCGCTGGCCGAGTGGTACCGGCTGGCGGCGCGGCTGATCGGCTGAGCCATGGCGCCCGCTTCCTCCGCGGTGAAGGCGGTACCGCTCCTGGCCAACGTCCGGGGCCGGCGCCTCCTCGCTCCGGAGCGGGAGCAGTGGAGCGGCATGGCCGAGTCGATGAAGGCCGGTGGTGCGGGGCTCCTGGCTCTCTGGGGCACCGACGACCGGGATCGCGATGGGTGTTTCCGGATCCATGCGGCGTACCTGCTGCCTGACGAGGTGGTCCTCGTCGAGCACGCGCTCCCGGCCGGCTCGGAGAGCTACCCCGGGCTCGGGCCACTGTTCCCGGTGGCGGGCCGGCTGCAGCGAAGCGTCGCCGACCTCCTGGGGCTGCGCGCCGAGGGAGGCGACGAGCGGGGATGGCTCCGGCACGGCGGCTGGCCCGAGACGTTCTTCCCCCTCCGGCGAGACAGCCCCGCCACTGCCCGCTTTGCGAGGATCTCGGCGCCGTACCCGTTCGTCGCGGTGAGCGGCGACGGGGTGCACGAGATTCCGGTCGGTCCGGTTCACGCCGGGACCATCGAGCCGGGGAACTTTCGCTTCTCGGTGGTGGGGGAGAAGGTCCTCCGCCTCGAGGAGCGGCTGGGCTACACCCACAAGGGCGTCGCCAGGCGCTTCGAGCAGCTGTCCCAGTCCGAGGGCCAGCGCCTCGCCGCGCGCCTGTCCGGGGACTCGGCGGTGGCCTTCTCGTGGGCGTACTGCGCGGCGCTGGAGGCGGTGACCGGCGTCGCCGTCCCCCCGCGCGCCGCGGCGCTGCGGGCACTGGTGCTGGAGCGCGAGCGCATCGCCAACCACCTGGGGGACCTCGGCGCGCTGGGGAACGACGCGGGGTTCGCCTTTGGACTGGCCCAGTTCTCGAGGCTGAAGGAGGACCTGCTCCGCGCGAATGCGCAGGCGCTCGGCGCACGGTACCCGTTCGACTTCGTCGTGCCCGGCGGTGTGGCCCGGGACCTGCCCGCGGGCGCACCCGCAGCGTTGACGACCCAGCTCGGCGCGCTCGAGACTGCAATCACCGAGCTCCGGCGCATCTACGACGATCACCCGGGGCTCCAGGACCGCTTCCGGGAGGCGGGCCGGCTGGAGCGGGAGCTGGCCGGGACGCTCGGGGCGCTGGGCCTCGCCGCCCGGGCCTCGGGCCTCGGCCGGGATCTCCGGGTGGACCAGCCGTGGCCGCCCTACGATCGCCTCGCGCCGAAGCTCGCGGTGCGGACCGAGGGGGACGTGGCGGCGCGGGTCCAGGTCCGCTTCGACGAGGTGCTGGAGTCGATTCGCCTCTGCCGGTTGCTGCTCGACGGGCTGCCGGACGGCGCGACCGGCGTCGAGGTTCCCGCCGCGGAGCCGGACCGCCTGGGCATCGGCCTCATCGAGGGCTGGCGCGGGCCGGTGCTCATCGCCCTGCACGCCGGGCCGGGCGGAGCGATCCGCCGCTGCCACCCGCACGATCCCTCGTGCCAGAACTGGCCGCTCCTCGAGTTCGCGATCCTCGGGAACATCGTTCCGGACTTCCCGCTCATCAACAAGTCGTTCAACCTGTCCTACAGCGGGCAGGACGGGTGAGGTGATCGAATGCTCGAGGTCCTGAAGCGAATCGCGCGGGGCGGAGTCCTGAGCGAGCCGTTGCCCACCGCGGACGAGGTGCGCCGGGAGCAGGGGCGGCTGCAGTCCTCGCTCCTCGAGGTGGTGGGCCGTGCGCTGTGCATCCGCCACGTGGACGCCGGCTCGTGCAATGGCTGCGAGCTGGAGATCCACGCGCTGAACAACCCGTACTACAACCTGGAAGGGGCGGGGATCCGCTTCGTCGCGAGCCCCCGGCATGCGGATCTCTTGCTGGTGACCGGTCCGGTCTCGGTGAACATGGAGGAGGCGCTGCGCCGCACCTACGACGCGACGCCGGACCCGAAGCTGGTGGTGGCGGTCGGCGACTGCGGCGCGTGCGGTGGAGTGTTTGGCGAGAGCTACGCCAGCCTGGGGAGCATCGCGAAGGTGATCCCGGTCGACGTCACCGTGCCCGGATGTCCGCCCACCCCGGTGGCGATTCTCCAGGGGATCCTCGGCGCGACACGCAAGGCGCCGTCGCGTGGCAGGAATCCCTAGCCGGGTAGTCGCAGCAAGGATTGGAGCGTGGGGGCGGGCGGCGCTCGACGGCGCTTCACATCACCAGGTGCTTCCCGAGCACCGCCGGATTCTCGCGCAGCACGGCCGCCGCGTCCTCGTGCACGATGCGCCCGTCCTCGAGGACATAGGCACGGTCGGCGATCTCCAGGGCCATCCGGGCGTTCTGCTCGACGAGCAGCACCGTCACGCCCTGCTTGCGGATCTCGAGGATGATCTCCGCGAGGTGGTTCACGACCCGCGGGGCGAGGCCCTGCGACGGCTCATCGAGCATCAGGAAACGGCGGCGGCCGACGACCGCGCGTGCGATGGCCACCATCTGCTGCTCGCCGCCGGAGAGCCGGTCGCCACGGTTGCTCTTCCGCTGCACGAGGGTGGGAAACCACTCGAAGCAGCGGCGCAGCTGGCTCGTGCGCTCCACCGCCGGCACGCCGCTCATGAAGAACGGGAGGAGCAGGTTCTCGCCGACGGTGAGATTGGCGAAGACGCGCCGCCCCTCCGGCACGAGCCCCACCCCGAGATTCGCCACGCCCTCCGGCGACAGCCGCGTGATGTCGTGACCGTCGAACCGGATCGTGCCTCGGCGGGGCGGCAGGAGGCCCATGATGGTTCGGAGGGTGGTGGTCTTGCCCGCACCATTCCGACCAAGCAGCGCCACGATCTCGCCGCCCCGAACGGTCAGCGAGATGTCGTGCAGGATCTGGGAGAGCCCGTAGGAGGTCGATACGCCCTCGAGCGTGAGGAGCGGCGGCCCGGGCTCGGTCGCCGCCCCGGCCTGGTGGGCCTTCGCGGAGAGGCTCGCGTCCACGCCGCCGAGGTACGCCTCGCGCACCGCAGGATCGGCCTGCACCTGCGTCGGGGTCCCTTCCGCGATCTTCCGCCCGCTGCGCATCACCGTGATGCGATCGGAGATCGACATCACGATGTCCATCTTGTGCTCGATGAGGATGGTGGTGTAGCCGTGCTGGTCCCGCAACCGGCGCACGAGCGCGACCGTCCCTTCCGTCTCGTGAGGCGGCATCCCCGCGGTCGGCTCGTCGAGGAGCAGGAGGGCGGGGCTGGTCGCCAGCGCGATCCCTATGTCGAGGTGGCGCTGATCGCCGTGCGACATGAAGCCGGCGAGGACGCTCGCCTTCGAGGCCAGCTCGATCTCCTCGAGCACCTCCCGGACCCGCGCCTCGGGATCGGTCGCCCTGCCGGCCCGCGCCGCCAGCCGCAGGTTCTCCCTCACCGTCAGCTCCGGGAAGATGCTGGTGATCTGGAAGGAGCGGGCGATCCCCTTCCTCGCCAGCTCGTGAGGCTTCAGGCCCGTGACGTCCTCACCGCGAAAGAGGATCCGGCCGGCGGAGGGCCGGATGGTGCCGGTGAGGAGGTTGAAGAGCGTGGTCTTGCCCGCCCCGTTCGGGCCGATGACGCAGTGGATCGACCCCTGCTCGATGGAGAGATCCATCCCGTCGACGGCGGCGAGCGCCCCGAACCGGACGGAGAGCCCCTCGGTGCGGAAGATCTCGGTCATCGCCGGAACCTCCTTCGCGCCTCGAGCACGTATCCGGCGATCCCGCGCGGGAAGAACATCACGAACACCACGAACACCACTCCCATCACCAGCTGCCAGTACCTGGTGTGGAACGAGATGTAGTTGTTGAGGAAGGTGACCAGCGTCGCCCCGACGATGGGCCCGCTGAACGTGCCGAGGCCGCCGACGAGCGACATCACCACCACGTTCCCCGAGCGGATCCAGTCCATGGTCTGGGGAAAGGCGTACCGGAGGAGAAGGACGTAGAGCGTGCCCGAGACCGCCGCGAACAGCGCCGCGATGACGAAGGAGGCGAGCTTGTAGCGCCGGACGTCGTAGCCGATCGCGGCGCAACGCGCCTCGTTCTCGCGGATGGCGCGCAGGACGTCGCCGAAGCTCGAGTGGATGACCCGCCACGCCACCACCGCGGCGGCGAGGCACACCACGGCGGTGAAGTAGTAGAAGCGCACCGGCGAGGAGAGGTCGAGCCCGAAGAGCGTCTTGCGTGGGATGTCGGAGAGGCCGTCCTCTCCGCCGGTGACGCTCTTCCAGCGCATCGCGACGAAGAAGAACATCTGCCCGAAGGCGATGGTGAGCATCGCGAAGTAGATGCCGGCCTTGCGAATGATGAGGAGTCCGATAATCACCGCGGCCACCCCGGCGGCGAGGACGCCGGCCAGCATCGCCGCCCAGAGCGGAAGGTCGGAGTGGATGAGGAGCAGCCCCATCGTGTAGCCGGCGAGGCCGAAGTAGGCGGCGTGCCCGAAGGAGAGAATGCCGGTGTAGCCGAGGAGGAGGTTGAAGCCGATCGCGAACACCGCGAAGATCACCATCTCCGAGAGCAGCGCGTGGTACCCACCGAGCGGGACGATCAGGAGCGGGGCGACGGCGAGCAGCACCGCGAGCGCGAGGATCGATCTCATCGGGAGAGGAGCCCCTCGACCCCGAAGAGCCCGCGCGGCCGGACGAGCAGCACCAGCGCGAGCAACACGAACACCACCACGTCCGACGCGGCGGGGAAGAACTCCACGGCCAGGCTGATGATGATGCCCACCGAGAGGCCGCCGATGAGCGCGCCGCCGAAGCTGCCCATCCCCCCGATGATCACCACCACGAACGACGGCATGATGATCGACGAGCCCATGCCCGGGAAGACGCCACGGATCGGCGAGGCGAGCGCTCCGGCGAGGCCCGCCAGCGCGGCGCCCAGACCGAACACCAGGGTGAAGAGCAGATTGATGCGAATTCCGAGCACCCGGACCATCTCCCGGTCGAACGTCCCGGCGAGGACGGTGCGCCCGAGCTGGGTGCGCGCGAGGAACATCCAGGTGAGCAGCATCAGGGCGGCCGAGACGACGATGACGAAGAGCCTGTACTTCGAGAACGGGAGGTCGCCGAGGAGAAGGATCCCCGAGAGCAGCTCGGGCGGGGACATCGGGTAAGGGGCGTCGCCCCAAACGATCCGAACCAGGTCCTCGGCGATGAGCGCCAGGCCGAAGGTGAGGAGCAGCGTGTGGAGCGGATCGCGCTGGTAGATCGGGCGAATGAGCACGCCCTCGAGCACGAGCCCGATCACGCCCACCGCGATCGGCGCGGCGAGCAGCGAGGGCAAGAAGCCCCACCGATCGAAGGTGGTGACGACGGTGTAGGCGCCCAGCGTGTAGAGGGCGCCGTGCGCCATGTTGATGACCCGCATCAGCCCCAGGACGACCGTGAGGCCAACCGCCATCAGGGCGAGGAGCATCCCCAGGGCGACGCCGTTCACCACCTGCTGCAGGATCGTGAAGGCCATGCGAGCACGCATCCACCCACGGACCCGTCGCGCGCCCGGCGCCTCGTGGGACGGTGGCGTGGAGGAGGGAGTCGCGCTCCTCCTCCCCCGCCGTGGTTCAGCAGCCGATCTCGGACATGGGCTCGAGGGGCCTGCCGCCCATCTGCTTCCACATCGCCTCGTCCGGATAGGCCTCCGCTCCGGAGAGGTGACCGAGAATCTCGAAGTAGTCGTCCTCGCTCTTCCAGCTGGCGTCGCGCTTTGCCTTGGCGACGATGACGTCCTGGACGTTCTGATGGTCCCAGGCGCGCCACTGGGACTGGGTCCACTTCAGCCCGTCGAACTTGTGGCCCTCGAGCGCCTTGATCACCGCGCACTTGTTCGTGGACTTGGCGCGGGCGATCGCCTCGAGAAGCTGTTGGTGTGTGACGTAGCCGAGGTAATGGCGATACGAGGGGCGCCACTCGGGCTTCTTCGACGAGGCGTAGCGCTTCATGAGCGCATCGCGCAGCTTCTTCGAGCCCGGGGTGTCCACGGTGGAGTGCCATGACAGGCCCCACACGCCGGTCGCGGCCGTGCCGATGCCCTTCATCATGGGCGTGCCGCTGAGCGGACCGCACAGCTGCATGTTGCTGCCGAGGCCGAACTCCTTGAACTGCTTCACGCAGTTGATCTGGTCGGCCCCGTAGGCGTTCACCACCAGCACGTCCGGCTTCACGCCGCGGACCTTGATCAGGTATGAGGAGAAATCGCTCGTGCCGAGCGGGAAGAGATCGTTGCCGGCCTCCTTCACGCCGAACCGCTCGAAGATCCGGTTCATCGAGGCGCGGGCGGAGTGACCCCACACGTAGTCGGCGGTGAGGTGGTAGACCTGCTTCGGCTTCCAGTTCTTCGCGACCCAGGTCGCCGTCGCGGTGGAGAGCGCGTAGTTCTGGTTCGTCGTTCGGAACGTGGTTCGGTGCGAGCGCGAACCGGTCGTGTCGTCCGCGTGGCTGCCGAAGGCCATGAACAGCACCTTGGCCGTGGCGGCAACGTCGCTCACCGCCACGGTCACGCTCGAGGTGAGGGTCCCGGTGAGGAAGTCCACCTGGTCGCGCTCGACGAGCTTCTTCGCCTTCTGGACGCCGATGCCGGGGTTCGAGGGCGCGTCCTCGGTGATCATCTCGATCTTGCGGCCGAGGACGCCTCCCTTGGCGTTCCAGTCCTCGTTGGCGAGCTGCGCCCCCTCCATCTCGTCGAGTCCCGAGTCCGCGTACGGGCCGCTCAGCGGCTCGATGTTACCGATCCGGATCGGGCCGGTGCCCTGGGCCCACGCCCGGCTCGGTACGAAGATGGTCGGGCCGGCGGCGGCGATGACTCCGCCGCCCAGGACCTTCACGAATTCACGCCTTGAGAGCGAGCCACTCTTCTTCTTCGCCATGACATCCTCCTCGGTCACTCCGGTTGCGGACGAGAGCGGGACGAGCTGCCGCGGTAGAGGGGCAAGGCACGTGTGACGGACGCCTGGAGGCGGGGAGGCTACGCCAGGCGGGCGCCGGGAGGCGAGGACTTCGCACCGCGATGGCTCGGGGTCGACATGCGCGACGGCAGGGTCCTGCAGCGACCCCTCGACGGCCCGGCGGACTCCACGGGAGTGACGGGCGACGCCCCGGTCCTCCCGGATCCCGACGGGAAGGGTTCCTGTTCGCCCGTCCGGCCAGAGCCGGCGGACGTGGACTGCCGACGACCGGCTGTCTTTGAGCGTCGCGGCCCCGGTCCATCCATGGTCTTCTCCGCCAACCGATGGAGACCTGGGACGTCATCGTTGTCGGAGGGGGCCACAACGGGCTCGTGACTGCCGCGTATCTCGCGCGGGCCGGGCAGAAGGTGCTGGTGCTCGAGGCGCGCGACCGGGTGGGCGGCGCCGCCGTCACGGAGGAGCCCTGGCCGGGGTTCCGGGTCTCGACTGCCGCGTACGTGGTGAGTCTCTTCCGCCCGGAGATCGTGCGCGACCTGGAGCTCGCGCGGCACGGATACCAGCTCCTTCCTCGCAACCCGTCCTCGTTCACGCCGTTCCCCGACGGCCGGTCTCTCCTCATGGGGCCCGACCCGGAGCTGAACCACCGGGAGGTGTCCAAGTTCTCCGTGCGTGACGCGGAGCGGCTCCCCGCGTACGAGGCGATGCTGGAACGGATCGCCGTCGCGATCGAGCCGACGATCCTCGAGACCCCGGCCGACCCGTTCTCCCGCCGTCCTGGCGACCTCTTCCGGCTCGCCCGGATGGGGTGGCGATTCCTCCGCCTGGGGAAGGACGGGCCGCGAGCGCTGGAGATCCTGACCGCTCCGGCGCGGACCATCCTCGATCGGTGGTTCGAGTCCGATCAGCTGAAGTCCGCGCTCGCCACCGACGCGATCATCGGCGCGATGGCCTCCCCGTCGACGCCGGGGACGGCCTACGTGCTCTTCCACCACGTGATGGGAGAGTGCAACGGGGCCAGGGGCGTCTGGGGATACGTGAAGGGCGGGATGGGGTCTCTCAGCGAGGCGATCGCCTCGGCGGCTCGCGGCGCGGGTGCGGAGATCCGCACCGGGACCCGGGTGGTCAGGGTGCGGGTGAAGGAAGGGCGAGCGACGGGCGTGGTGCTCGAGAACGGCGCGGAGCTCCCCGCCGCGAGGGTGGTGTCCAACGCCGATGCCACGATGACCCTCCTCCGGCTGGTGGGTCCCGAGCATCTGTCGAGCGAGGTCGTGGATGCGGTTCGCGGCATCGACTATTCGAGCGCTTCCCTGAAGATCAACCTCGGCCTCTCCGAGCTGCCGAGCTTCACCGCGCTTCCAGGCCACGCGCCGAGCCCGCAGCACCGCGGCACCATCCACATCTGCCCAAGCGTTGACTACATCGAGCGCGCGTACGACGACGCGCGCGCCGGGCGCCCGTCGTCCTCCCCGGTCCTCGAGTGCACCATCCCGTCGGCGGTGGATCCGACGGTGGCACCCCCGGGAAGACACGTGATGCAGATGTTCGTCCAGTACGCACCCTATCGACTGGCGGAGGGGAGCTGGGACGAGCGCAAGGAGGCGTTCGCCGATCGCTGCATCGACC
>Ga0105104_10000595_pt1 | contig 27905 bp, 21 predicted proteins | sample PPLLaktember2015_3_FD_87034 | JGI IMG/M metagenome (GOLD analysis project Ga0105104, IMG submission 87034) | Freshwater sediment microbial communities from Prairie Pothole Lake near Jamestown, North Dakota, USA - PPLs Lake P7 Core (6) Depth... | ecosystem: Environmental > Aquatic > Freshwater >...
CCGTTACCCCTTCAACCGCCAATACCGGTTCTTACAACTGGACCGTTCCCAATTCCGCTTCTACCAATTGTTTAGTTAAAGTCAGCGATGTGGATGGTCCCGCTGTGGATCAAAGCAATGCCGTTTTCACCATTCTTACCGAGCGAACGGTTACCGTGACGGCTCCCAACGGCGGCGAAACCTGGGAAGGCAATACCACTCATTCTATTACCTGGACCTCCACCGGTGCCGTGAACAACATCAAGATCGAATATTCAACCAATAATGGAAGTTCATGGAACACCGTTACTGCTTCAACCCCCAATACCGGTTCTTACAATTGGACCGTACCCAATACACCTTCAACCACGTGTTTGGTTAAAGTCAGCGATGTGGATGGTCCCGCTGTGGATCAAAGCAATGCCGTTTTCACCATTGTGACTGAGCGAACCGTTACCGTGACGGCTCCCAACGGCGGCGAAACCTGGGAAGGCAATACCACTCATTCTATTACCTGGACCTCTACGGGTGCGGTGAACAATGTCAAAATCGAATATTCCACCAATAACGGCAGTTCCTGGAATACCGTTACCCCTTCAACCGCCAATACCGGTTCTTACAACTGGACCGTTCCCAATTCCGCTTCTACCAATTGTTTAGTTAAAGTCAGCGATGCAGACGGTACCGCTGTGGATCAAAGCAATGCCGTTTTCACCATTCTTACCGAGCGAACCGTTACCGTGACGGCTCCCAACGGCGGCGAAACCTGGGAAGGCAATACCACTCATTCTATTACCTGGACCTCCACCGGTGCCGTGAACAATGTCAAAATCGAATATTCAACCAATAACGGCAGTTCCTGGAATACCGTTACCCCTTCAACCCCCAATACCGGTTCTTACAACTGGACCGTACCCAATACACCTTCAACCACGTGTTTGGTTAAAGTCAGCGATGTGGATGGTCCCGCTGTGGATCAAAGCAATGCGGTTTTCACTATCCTCACTGAACGAACCGTTACAGTCACCGTTCCCAACGGCGGCGAATCGTGCGAAGGCAATACCGTTTACGCCATTAACTGGACCTCCACCGGTGCCGTCGGCAATATCAAGATCGAGTATTCCACCAACAGCGGCAGTTCATGGAACACCATTACCGATTCAACCCCCAATACCGGTTCCTACAATTGGACCGTTCCCAATACACCTTCTTCCGCCTGTTTGATAAAAATCAGCGACACCACCGGTCCTGCCGTCGATCAGTCCAATGCCGTTTTCAACATCGCGGCCCAACGAACCGTGACCGTTACCCTGCCCAATGGCGCAGAAAAATTGCTGGCCAATACCGTTTTCCCCATTACCTGGACCAACACAGGAAGTATCCCCAATGTCAAGATCGAATATTCCACCAACAGCGGCAGTTCATGGAACACCATCATCGCATCCGTCACCAATACCGGTTCTTATAATTGGACCGTGCCGGCCGCAGCTTCCACCACCTGTTTGGTGAAAGTATCCGATGTCGCAGGCCCTGCCTTCGACCAAAGCAATGCCGTGTTTTCCATAATCAACGTCACCTACTGCACTTCATCTGGAAGTAAACAGACTCGCGGGTATATTTCCAACGTCCAGGTAGGAACCCTGAACAATCCTTCCGGGAGTTCCACTTACACCCATTTCACATCGTTAAACGCCAACATGACCTCCGGCAGCAGCGTGAGCGTTTCGTTGACACCCACATTCACCGGCAGCACCTACACCGAATATTGGAAAATATGGATCGATTATAACCGGGATGGCGATTTCGCAGATACCGGTGAAAACGTCTTCACTAAGTCGGGAAGCGCAACAGTAACCGGCAGCTTTACCGCTTCGGCAACCGCATCGAAAGGAACCGCGCGCATGAGAGTATCCATGAGAAGCGGAGGCAATCCCTCTTACTGCGGAACCTTTACCTACGGCGAAGTCGAAGACTATACAGCAAAAATACAGTAGTCAAGTAATTGGATAAAACCAGGGGGAGGCTTTTCGTGAAAAGCCTCCCCCAAACCCCCTCCAAAAGCTTTTGTTAGTGGGGTATGGCACGAAGTGTTATTATAAAACCCGTGCGTGACGGGCCCCACGCAGCAAGTAATCTTATAATTATCCCACCCTATAATCCACTATTGTGGAGAAAATATTTTTTTATTGAAAATAATTTTTTTTTACTGTAGAATAACATACTAATCGGATGGATAACACTTCAAATGCTTATTTAAAGGAGGAATGCCAAGATGAAGGGGAAACCATTACTAATATTATCTTTGTTGATTGTATTCCTACTAGGGGCTTTAATATCTACTCAGAACCTGACCGCGCAAGACAATTTGAAAAAAGGAAATGAAGAAGGGATTGATATAAAATTTTGGGTGCAAGTTGTACTTGGGGTAGTAGGAATTTATCTGGCTGTGTACTACTATCAGAAAAGTAAGAAAGAAATAATAAAAATTAAAGAGAAAGAACAGAAAAAAGCAGAAGAAGATTACCGAAATGTTTTAAAGGGAGAATTAGGTACCCTTCATTTCCTTGGATCACCAGATATCGACAGTACAATAGTAAACCTGGCAGACGCTTTTGTCCCGCTTCATATTTCAGACCCTTCGTGCCAGGAAGACCCCCACGAACCATGTAAACAGGAAGATATTGACAGAAATGCTCTAAAATTATCACCAAATGAAGTGATGAGACACGCTTTTGCAAAATATCGGGTACTTATGGTTATCGGTGATCCCGGTTCAGGCAAGACAACCCTATTGAAATATTACGCTCTCAATTGCCTGGATAAAACCAATAAGCAATACAAAAAATTGGGATTTACAGAGGAAGTTTTACCTATATATTTTCCTTTAGGAGAATTGGAGTTCAAGGAAGAAGATAACAAACCGATTTCGTTTCCTGAGAACCTGGAAAAGTGGTCTGATGAACGTCAAACGAAGATTCCAGAAATACAATTTTTCAATTGGTTAAAAAAACGTAAAACTCTTATCCTCCTGGATGGCCTGGATGAAATTGGCAATAAAAAAAGACGCCAATATGCATGCCGGTGGATCAAACATCTATCTACAGTCTTTAGCAATGCTTTTTTTGTAGTGACTTCCCGTGCCACTGGGTATCGGAAATTGGATGGTATAGAACTTGAAGTACCCAATCTAAAAGTAGATATTATGGATTTTTCTATTCAGCAGCAAGAAGAATTTTTAAAAAAATGGTACAGGGCTGTTTTATTAAATGAAAAGTTACCACCCAAAGACATCCCGAAAGAGCAATGGATAAATCAGCAAGGGAAACGCGCCGAACAACAGTCACAGAAAATTATTAAATTTTTAAGTCAAAAGGAAAATCAAACAATGCAGCAGCTAGCTGCAGTACCGATGCTGCTGCAAATTATGGCTATTACCTGGAAAGATTGCCAGCAACTTCCCCAAACCAGGGCTGAACTATATAATAATGCTCTCAATTACTTGCTGGAATATCGTGACCATTTAAAGAATATTGAGCCAATACTTCCGGCTGAGGAAGCGCGGCGGGTGCTGGCCCCGGTTGCGTTATGGATGCAGGAAGAACTGGGGAAAGACGAAATTCCTAAAAAACAAATGCTGCAATTAATGCAAGCGGTTCTCGATTCGCTGGAGGGGTCTCCCAATGCCCGGGTATTTTGTGAAAACCTGCGTGACCGCTCCGGGTTAATTATCGATTATGACCGTGACCATTATACCTTTCGCCATAAATCCTTTCGCGAATTTTTAGCGGCCCTGCAATTGCGGGAAGATGCCCGGCTCCCGAAACGGATACAATCGTTAGTCAAACACTTTAAAGAAGACTGGTGGCAAGAGACCCTACGATTTTTCATCAGTATGTGCCCCGGGAAAACTTTCGATGATTTCATGCGTTACTTCTTCCTGTCGGAGGTGAGTTCTCAACTGGATGTCCATCAACAAACCTTTTTACATCATTTGATTCGTGAAGCACCCCATAAAAACACCGATGCGCTGGTTGAAGCTTTAAACACCGACCGGTTAAATAATAACCAGCGGCGGTATGTCATGGATTGTTTAAAAGTCATCAGGACCCCGGATTCCCTTAATGCTATTATGGATACGGATAAAAGCAAATGGGATAAGTATAACCGGGGCTATGCCGCAGATATAATCGCCGAAGCTGCCGCAGATGCCGGTGTCGTAGATAGGAATAAAAAGCCCGGGCCCATCTTCCAGGTGACCGGCGACTCCTTCAGGAACCCGTTCGAAGGGAATGTGGAATATATAAAAATACCCGGTGGGTCTTATAAATACTCGGTTTCCGGTAAAATAGAAGCTGTACCGGGTCTCTATTTCTGTAAGTACCCGGTGACCAACAAACAGTATCGCCGGTTTATTTCTTTCCTGGAGGGAAAAGAGAAAGATATCGAATCATATCTCCCTCCGGCTGGTTTTGCGCGAAAGCTCCTGGAGTTTGCCTGTACCATAAAAGGATACGGCAAATTCTTGGGGCAAAACCCGGATGAATGGCATAAGAAATTCCGTTCTCGTTTCGATGAGGATAAACGCTTCAAAGGGGAGGACCAGCCCGTTCTTGTATCCGATTGGTTTGCGGCCCGGGCCTATTGTTTTTGGTTGTCTTGCCTGGAATTGGTTCAATACCGCGGTATCCCGGCGGCCCGGGCAGATGCGGTGCAGTTGGCTGCGTTGTACAGGCTGCCGCAAGAGGTGGAGTGGGAGTGGGCGGCCTGTGGCGTGCCCAATGGCGCCGCCAGGGAATACCCCTGGCCCAAAGATAGAGGTAAACCGGACCCCAATTTTGCCAATTATAATAACTATGCCGGTGCTACCACGCCGGTGGGCCGTTATCCAAAAGGTGCAACCCCGGCAGGTCTTATGGATATGGCCGGGAATGTCTGGGAATGGATGGAGAATTATTATGATGAGGAGCGGGTGTGGTTTGCTTTGCGCGGCGGGTCCTGGCGGTTAAAAGAACGCTACCTGAGTTGTACTGCCCGTCTCAACCCGGCGTTCCGGTCCGATGACCTCGGGTTCCGGGTCGTGCGCTCTATCGACTGAGGTTATTAATATCACTTATCCGTTTTTTAGTCTTTGTGTTTTTTACCTTTAGCAATCTGGTAGATAATGATGAAAATTCCGCTAATTAACGATATCACTAAACCGAAAAATATCCCAGAGCCAGAATCCCCATAACCTGTCCAATATAAATTTGATGCTTCAAAAAATAGGGCAAGTAATAAAGAAAAAACTGTCGAAAATCCTAACCAATAAAAAAGAATTTCCAGCCAACCTGCGCCTTTTCGTTTCTTAATAAGAATGAAAACTCCAATTAATAAAGATATTAAGAGACCGAGGGAGACACCGAGATCAACTTTGGCATATTCTGGTAACCACGAGAACTCTGCTGAATCGAAAAATACTCCCATTAATGCGCCGAAAGAAGGGGTTAGCCCTAACCAGTAGACAAAAATTTCCTTGCCACTAAGTGCTTTTCTTTGTTTTATGATAATAAAAAAACCTGAAATGAAAGAAATTATTGCCCCGCTAAACGCACCTCTACCAGCGCCGTGGTAGTAATCCACTAATTGCATTAGAATTGATAAAAATCCGGTGAATGCACAAGAAAGACCTATCCAATATAATGCAATTTCAAGTCCCAATACCTTTTTTCTGCGTTTTAAAATAAGAAATGCGCAGGAAAAAAGAGAAATCACAAGACCAATAGTGATTCCAATCAGCTCATCTCCTACGCCAAGCTTGAATAATATACCCAATAAAAAAACGATATCAAATGATAGGCCAATCCAATAACATGCCACTTCCACTCCATTCATAATCGTTCGTCGAGATGAAATCATCCAGGCTCCGATCACGATACTTAAAAGAATCACGCATATAAAAAGAATTCTTCTAAAATTGTCAGAAACGCCCATTGCATCAATCATAAATATTGCAATAAAAAACAAAACAATTGAACCGATCATCCACAAAGCGCCGATGTTGGTTTTACTCCGGAGTTTTGAAATAATTCCCGGGCCCCCGGGTTTTTTTTCTGCAATAATTGTCTTTTGAACTCCTATAGAGAGGTCTCTCATTCGTTTTCGTGCTGAATCGGCATATTTTCCATCGGGGAAATCCTCAAGAAACCCCTTGTAAGCTGATATGGTGTCTAATTGTTTTGCCATTGAGAATACTTCTTCTTCCTTTTCCTGGTTTTCAGTTTCTTTCCGATCCATTTTTTTCAATATGTTCTTCGCTTCATGAGCGTGTTTCCCACCAGGGTGATTTTCCAGGTAAATTTTAAAAGCCTCTTTTGTGTTTATTTTTTTAGCAAAATTGAACGCGGCGTCATCTCTATCCGGATCAATTATTTCAATATTCAGCGCCTCCTGGAAATCTTTAATACGCGGATACCGGTCTTCGGCTCTCACCGCTAATGCTCTCAATAATGCCGATTCAGCAGCACTAGGAATATCGATTCCCAATTCACGTGGGGTGACTAATTCATCTTTTTTTAACCGATCATTGGACTGCGGAGGCTTTTCTCCTGTAATAGCATAATAAAGTGTAGCTCCCATCGAATAAACATCGGTCCATGCACCTTGATTCCCTTTGCTTTGGTACTGTTCCACCGGGGCAAAACCTTCTTTTAAAATAACCGTAAGGTTTTTACTGTGTTCTCCCATGGCAAAACGGGCAGCGCCGAAATCAAGGAGTTTAACCTGGCCTTTTTCCGATATGTATATGTTTTCCGGGCTAATATCCCGGTGCAGAAGGCCAATCCCATGAATTTCTCTAAGGGCATCCATCACCGGTATCAGTACTTTTAGGGCGATTTCAAAGGATATTTTACCGCCTTCCTGTTCAAGATAGGCTTTAAAGGTCATCCCCTCGACATATTCCATTACCAGGTAAGCGGTTCCGTTGGCTTTGAAAAAAGTGACAACAGAGACAATCCCGGGATGCCCCTGGAATTTGGCCAGGTTTTTACCTTCTTCTAGGAATCTTTCCAATCCGTAATTGAAATCGTCTTTGTACTTCCCACTGGTAACAGTGACATTAGTACTGCCAAAGGACCGGCTGACAATGATAGCGGGGAAGTATTCTTTTATAGCCACTTTGCGGTCCAGTTCCATATCCCAGGCAAGGTAAGTGATGCCGAATCCGCCCTGGCCCAGGACCTTACCCAAAAGGTAATGTTCATGCAAAACCGTTCGCGCCGGGAGTTGGGCTAAAGATTCCGGCGGTGTGCCTTCTTCCAAACCGCATACCGGGCATACCTTTGCTTCTCCTTTGTTTTCCATACAGCCCATACAAAGATTTTCAATATTCATTTCTTTCTCCTTTTCCAATACAGACTTATCCCAGGTTTTAAAGCAAAAGGGAGGATATCATTTCCTTTTTTGGAATAGTAATTCCATTTGGCTTTATTAAGCTGATCATTTTTTGCCTTCTTGCCTTTCAAAAATCAGGTTTGAGATATCGATCACTCCGGCAATCAATACGATTGATACAAATAAATTTGCTAAGAGGATTACTTTAAAGAGAAAATATGCCAAAAAAAACAAAACCTTAATTTCAAGTATAACTGATAAAATTAAGGATATTATACTGAAAAAAGCACTCAATATCAACCAATAATAAGAATTGGAAAGCTTTATTAAATTTATCGAGGGGTATTTTATGTCCGGACAATCCGAATTCAAATATTCAACCGCCTGTTTAGTCCAAGTTTTTGAAACCCTGGATATCCAAAATATATTGAGAAAAGGAATTAGTAAAAAAGCTAATGCCTTGCGGGGGGTTACTTTTCGATATTTTTCCGGTTTGAGTAATCCCCAGATTTTCTTGACTATCAAGGTATAACTAAAAAATCCGATTCCATAGAGAGATAGCAAAATTACTGCCAACAGCAGAGCAACCCCCATGTCCGGGGACAAAAAATTGATGATCTCAATGATAACCAATTGAAATAGTACCAGGGTAATAGCCCACTTTAAATGAGATTCTTTTAGAAGTTTCTTTTCTATTTTTTCACCCATTGGTTCTGAAACATATCTGTGGATATACCAACCGGTTATAAACATAAAAATACCAAATGCTAACCAGAAACCATATTCAAATTTAATCTTAGGGCCAAAAACAATAAAAAATGCATTATTTTCATATAGTATAGTTAGGGCAATTAGTCCTATGCTGCTGAGTACAGCCAGCATAATATTCATTTTTCTATTTCTGGATGGGCTGAAACTTAAAAAAAAGCAGCCGATGGCAGATAAAATAGCAATAATTGCAGGGGCTGAGGGTTTAATTTCCTTTGTTTCGTTCTCATCATAATGAACTACCGTACCTGTTACTAATTGAATACCGCTGAGAGTTGCTTTTTTCTCTCCGTCACAATAAGCGCTTAAAAACGGGAGTAAAAAGCAGATAATTATAATCCCAATTAATGGCGTTGAAAGCCAGCTACGATTTTTCCTTTTTTCTTCTCTTTTAAGAAAACTTCCACACTTCTCACACTTTGCAATACCGGCGGGGATATCCCCTGGCAATTTATTTTTGTGGCTGCAATTGGGGCAGTTAATATATTCATCTTTAATACCTTTCTTTGTGATTTCATTTTGAAACTCACGGATTGTTTTATAACGGCCCTCTGGTCTTATTGCCAATGCTTTCAGTAGGATCGCTTCCGAGTTCTTAGATATATCTATCCCCAAAAGTGACGGTTTTTTTAATTCATCCTTACTCAGGCGGTCCAATGCTTGAGGGGGCTTTTTCCCGGTAATCGCCCGGTAAAATGTGGCACCAAGAGCATAAACATCGGTCCAGGGGCCTTGATTCCCTTTTTTTTGATACTGTTCCATCGGGGCAAAACCTTCTTTCAGGATAATTGAAAAGTTTTGACTATGTTCTCCCATGGCAAAACGAGCAGCGCCGAAATCCAGGAGTTTAACCTGTCCTTTTTCTGAGATATATATGTTATCCGGGGTTATGTCTCGATGAAGAAGGCTGGCCCCATGAACTTCTCTTAAAGAATCCATCACCGGCATGAGTATTTTTAGGGCGATTTCAAATGATACTTTACCGCCTTCCTGGGTAAGATAGTCTTCAAAGGTCATCCCTTCTACATATTCCAATACCAGGTAAGCAGTATTGTTGGCCTTTAAAAAATTGAGAACAGAAACAATCCCGGGGTGGCCCTGGAATTTGGCCAGGTTTTTACCTTCTTCCAGGAATTTTTCCAATCCATAGTTGAAATCATCTTTGTACTTCCCACTGGATACAGTAACAGTAGAACTGCTAATGGAGCGGCTGACAATAGAGGCGGGGAAGTATTCTTTTATAGCCACTTTGCGGTCCAGCTCCAGATCCCAGGCCAGGTAAGTGATGCCGAATCCGCCCTGTCCCAGGACCCTGCCCAAAAGGTATTTTTCTTGCAAAACCGTCCGCGCCGGGAGTTGGGCTGAAGATTCCGGCGGTGTGCCTTCTTCCAAACCGCATACCGGGCATACCTTTGCTTCTCCTTTGTTTTCCATACAGTACATGCATAAGTGATCGATATTCATTGGTCTCCTTCCTTAATCGAATGTTTCATTCATAAACCTCAAACTTGGTTTCGCCGATTTTCTTTCCCTCCCACCAGAGTTCGATACGGTAGATTCCTATATAATAATAGGAGCCGCCTTCACTATGTCCCCAGCCATCACTCACCTCCTGTGAATCAGAGATATCGATCAAAATATTATAACTAAAGCCAGGCGGACTACTTTCCCCTATCTTGGTCTCGCCGTTAGGATTGATATATTTCACATTCAAATTGCCTTTAATGTTTTTAATTTCAGCACAATTATTTTCTATGGTTGCATAAAACCAAATATAGCGTATTTTATCTTTTTTAAACCTGGTTCCAAAATCGTTAATGACTTTTCCTCCCAATTCATTACGAACCTTGATTTGAGTAACAGTAATCGGGCCATCTTCCATTAAACGTTTTCGCAAATTGTGTTCATTTTCAAATTTACTTTCCATTTCTTTAACAAGTTCATTTAATGAATAAACCTTATCAATCGTTTTAAACAGCCCCACAAGAAAAACCACGGCAGCAATAAATATAACAATAAAAATAGCGATACGTGCTTTTACCGATTTGGTTTTAGGAACAGAAGTGGTTGCTATTTCCTCTTTCTTCTCCTTCTCTTCGCTTGCCGGTGTTTCCTTGTCTTTTTCTATTTTCATTAAAATATCCTGGAGTTCTTTGATTGTCTGGTGCCGGTTTTTTGCTCTTACTGCAAGGGCCTTCATAAGTTCGGTCTCGACTTCGGCTGATATCCGGACTCCTAGAGCAGAAGGAGATTGCAATTCATCTTTTTCTATACGGTCCAGTGCTTGCGGTGGCACCTGTCCAGTAATTGCCCGGTAAAAAGTAGCGGCCAAGGAATAGAGATCGGTCCATGGACCCTGATTGCCTTTACTGCGATACTGCTCCTCGGGCGAATAGCCATCCTTTAAAATGACGGATAAACTTTTACTTTGCTCCCCCATTTCATACCGGGCTGCCCCAAAATCCAGAAGTTTTATTTGCCCTTTATGCGTGACGTAAATATTATCCGGGCTGATATCCCGGTGCAGTAGACCTCCGCTGTGGATCTCTCTTAAAGCATCCATCACCGGGATTAATATTTTGAGGGTCTGTTCATAGGGAATTTTACCGCCTTCTTTTTCGATATACTCTTTAAAAGTGATTCCATCCACATATTCCATTACAATGTAACCGGTATTATTGGCTTTAAAGGAGTCGAGGACGGAAATGATCCCCGGGTGCTCGTGGAACTTTGCCAGGGATTTACCCTCTTGGAGAAATCGTTTAAGGCCATAATCAAAATTCGTTTTGGCTTTATCGCCGTATAAAGATATGGTTTCCTTATCATTAGAACGTGTTGCGATTTCCCGGGGATAGAACTCTTTTATGGCAATTTTTCTTTCCAGGGTAATATCCCAGGCTAGGTACGTGATGCCGAAACCTCCATGACCCAGGACTCTTCCCAATAAATATTTTTTGATCAGAATTGTACCGGTACGAAGTTGGCCAGGGAATTCCGGTTCGTTTCCCTCTTCCCAACCGCATACCGGACATAATTTTGCTTCTCCCTTATTCTCCATACAGCCCATACATAAATGACCAACTTTCATGATTATCTCCTTATGGTACATCCCTTTTGTTTGCATATTTATTTTGATTCCATCGATAGCCGGAAACCAATTAATCGAGATCTGGATTTAATTTCGGATGCGTTACGATATGCAGAGCGACACGATCCCGCATACCAATACCAACATCCGCCTCTATAAGTCTTATTCTTTCTATTTATTGGTCCACTTGGATCGATTTTTGAACTCTTTAAATAATAATTCTCATCAAACCAATCATTACACCATTCATATACATTGCCATGCATGTCGTATAATCCCCAAGAATTGGGTTTAAAATTGCCTACAGGTATGGTCTTTCCCCTGTATATGTTTTTCTCAGCATTGCCATATGGACCATTCCCATCAAAATTGGCCTGTTCTGAACTTAAACTGCTTCCATAATGAAAAGGGGTAGTGGTTCCCGCACGGCAGGCAAATTCCCATTCCGCTTCAGTAGGAAGGCGGAATTTTAAACCTTTTTTTTTCGATAACCATTGGCAATATGCATTGGCGTCATTCCAACCGATTCCAACGATCGGGCGATTATCGTTCATGTATTCCGAAACAATATCTTTATAGCTATTATTTTTACCATCATTGATATTATATTCACTCCCGTTTTCCAACCATACTGGGAAATGGGTCCTTTTCTCTTTACAAAAGCTTAAGTATTGGCCAATGGTTACTTCGTATTTTCCTATCCAGAAGCCTTTACTTATTATTACCTTATGTTGAGGATCTTCGCTTTTAGACCTACCAGTTTCATTAGGCGGAGAACCCATCATGAACTCACCCGGGGAAATATAAACCATTTCAATGCCATTATCGAAAGATGCTTCCCATAAACCCCTGGCATTTTTTGTGATCACCTTCGTCTTGCTAATGATATTCTCAACTTTGGGTGGCAATTGGTTTTCCAGTTCTTTTATTTCGGCGCTCTCCTTTATTTTTTTTGCACGCTTGATATTTTCCAGCATCGATGCAATATTTCCATCCTGAAAATTTTTACGTGAAGTATTGACGAATTCTTTATAATCAGCCTGTCTTTTGATTTCTATCACAGTGACTATAAGTATTCCACTAATAAGCAAACTCAGAAACAACCATAAAAAAACTTTTTTTGATTTTTTAGAGGGCTGTTGCACCTGCTGTTTTTTGGAAGAGGCTTGTTTAGGTCCCGGGTCTGGGAGTTTCATCTCCGGTACAGTGTAAGGCTTCGCTTTGGGAGTATTTTCAGGGGTTGGCAATGGGATTTCATCCTGGCCCCTGGTCAGGATTTCCTGGAATTCTTTGATAGTCTGTGGTCTTTCAGCGATGTTCATGGAAAGTGCCTGCATGATGGCATGATTTACACCGGTAGGAATACCTTTTATCAACGCATCCAGGTCCACTAATTCATCATTGGTTATCCGGTCGGAAGCTTCCGGCGGTTCTTTGCCGGTTATCATAAAATAGAGGGTGGCGGCACAGGCATAGATATCGGTCCATGGGCCCTGCTTGCCTTTCCGTTGGTATTGCTCAAAGGGTGAATAACCCGGGGTCAATACCACCGATAAACTCCGGCTGCGTTCCCCAATTGCAAAACGGGCGGTTCCAAAATCAAGCAGTATGGGTATACCGCCTTCGGTTAAATAAATATTCCGGGGTTTGATATCCCGGTGCAAGAAACCTTTGGCATGAACCTCGCGCACCCCGTCCAGTACCGGTATCATGATATCCACAGCCAGCGTTGCGTCTATTTTCCCTCCATTGTTTTTTATGTACTCGGCCAGGGAAACGCCGTCGTAATAGTCCATGACTATGTATGCCGTGCCGTTCTCCTCGAAAAAAGTACGCACTCGCACGACATTTGGATGGTTGAATTTTGCCAGGGTGCGCGCCTCCTCCACAAATTGTTTTAAACCATAATGAAAAATCTCTTTGTCCTTTTCGGTATGCGGGTATATTGTTTTTTTATCCGTCTCCCGCCCAGCCAAGTCACGGGGTAAAAACTCCTTTATGGCCACGGTCATTTCCAGGTTGATGTCCCAGCCGATATAGGTGATGCCAAATCCGCCGGGGTCACCCAGGGCACGACCAACCACAAATTTCCCATCGAGGACCATCCGGTGCGGCAAGAAAAGCGGGGACCTAGCCGCACTATCATTGTATTCACATAGGGGACAAACAGGTTCGGTTCCCTTTTTTTCCATACATCCCATGCATAAATGATTAAGTTCCATTATTTTCTCCTCCTGTTTTGTCTATCCTTTGAATTTAAGAGGCCAGTACCAAGAAAATGATTACTACTGCTACAATTTCCAGGATAATAAGAGTTGCGACTATCCATCCCTTCACTCCTTTTGGTTTATCTTCCACATTTGAATATTCTTTATTTCCAACGATGGCAAATTCATCGGTTTCTTTGATTGTAGCGTTGAATAATGTGCCGCATGTTTCGCAGGAAGCTTCATCTCGTGGTTTATCAATAAGAATTTTATTTTGCGCGCCACATTTCGGGCAGTTTATAATACAATACTGGCCTTGGCCGGTTTCAGCCTTTACTTCAATGAAATCACGGGATTCGATTTCAAATTCGTCTCCTTCCTTACCAAGCCTGAAGCGGTCTCCCGGTTCCAGTAATTTCTTTTCTTTAATCTTTTGCCAATAGGGTTTTTCACTGCCGGTGGTGTCGATATAAACAAAGGTCCCGTTTGCAGAATTGCAGTCGGCCAGCCAGGCCCCTTGATTTTTCTCATCGACCCAGACCTGGGCGTGAATCCTTGATACTTCTGTATCCTGGATAAAAAGATGTACCTTTTTCGGATCTCTACCGATAATTACCGGTTCTTCACTCAATTCGATACAATTTCCTTGATATTCTCCGGAGAGGCCTTTTATGAAATAATATTTTGGTATTGGGGGCGGTGGCTGTGTTTGAGGCACCAGCAATTTCCGGAACTCATCTACCGTTTGAGGCCGGTCATCGATATCCATTGCAAGTCCTTGCATGATGGCACTGCATAGTATCTGTGATACTCCCGGTGAAATTTCTCTCAATGGTCTTAGTGTATCATTTTCTATTCGCTCAGTGGCAAAAATAGGGACCTCGCCGCTTAGCATAAAGTAGAGGGTTGCGCAGCAAGAATAGATGTCAGTCCAAGCTCCCTGTTTACCTTTGGTCTGGTATTGCTCAATAGGTGAATAACCGAGTGTAAGAACAATGGAAAGAGAATGGCTTTTTTGACCGGTAACATACCTGGCAGCTCCGAAATCGATCAAGATTGGTTTGCCCTGTGTTGTGATAATGATATTTTGCGGTTTTATATCCCGGTGCAGGATATTTTTTTTATGAACTTTTTCCAATCCCTCCAGGACCGGCATTATGATTTCCATTGCCTCTTCTTCCGCCAGTTGGCCGCCCCTGTCTTCAATCCATTTGTCGAGCCGCTGTCCTTCATAGTAATCCATCACAATGTAAGCAGTATTATTTTGTTCAAATAGGTTTCGAACACGAACGATGTGGGGGTGGTTGAACTTTGCCATAGTCCGGGCTTCGGTTAAAAATTTTCCCAGTCCACAAGAGAAAGATTCGGATGATTCATCGGAATAAGGGACTAATGTGGTGCAGTCGGCGTTTCTTACCACCAATTCCTTTGGAAAGAACTCTTTTATAGCCACCGTACATTCAAGTGCAGTGTCATAAGCAAGGTAGGTAATGCCAAATCCGCCTGCACCCAACTCTTTTCCTACCAGGTACTGTTGGTGGAGCATGGTTCGATAAGGAAGATAAACTCCCGATCGTTCTTGCCTTTCATCATAACCGCATTCCGGGCATAGACTTATATTATCTTTATCTTCAAAACACCCGGGGCATAAATTTTCCACTTCACTCATTTTTCCCTCCTGCCGTTATTTTGTTTGGCGGTAACACCAGGGCCCATTACTTCACCAATGCTCATTTTGGTCCATTCAAAATAACTCAAGAAATGATTTAATAACTTTTGGATTTTTTTCTTATTGTTAGAGTCCTCATGTGGCCAAATTTTCGCGATTTTCATTTTATTATCCAGGTCAATGATGCTGCCGTCTTTGATTATTCCATTGATTTGATTTATATTTTGAATTGCTTCGATTACAGGAATGAATAAATGAACAAAATCGCTCCTCATCTTTAACTTAGTAAATACATAGGTTTCATTTAGACCAGCTCCTTTTAAATTTACTCCATTTCTCCGGCTTTCTAATTCAAAATAAAAATATCCTGGTCCGATCCAGATTTCTTCTCCTTCGTTGGCCGCGGCCATGGCCTCAGCCAATGATAAGTACAGTGCTTTTTGGGCTGGGCGGTATATTCTTTTTGAATGAATTAAATCAGTCGGTGATTTGATAGATGGGGGAGGTTTAAGGGATTGAGGAGGTTTTACTTTAAACAGGAGGAAGGCCAATAAAATTAGCTCTGCAACTATCATAAGAGAAATGGCAATTCTTTTAAAGTTCAATGTTGGTTTGACGGTTTCTTTTGCAGTTACTTTCTGTGAGATAATTTCCGTATGTGGGGGGCGAGGCCGTGAAGGAGAATGAAAATAGACTGCAACGGCAGTGTAATTGTCAAACTCTCCTTCTGCTTTATTCAAAATCCGACTTTCCATTTTTTGAAGCCATTCCTTTGGTTCTTTTGCCTTGGCAAAGTCGAGCTCCATTTCCGGTTCTTCGACGTATTCCCAGAATCCATCGGTACATAACAAGAAGGCATCGCCGTCGTATAATTTTTTTCTAAATTCAAGTATCTCCGGGCGAAAGCTTTCGGGTTGCCCCATGGAGCGTAACAGTCGGTTGCGGTCTTCATGGTGCCGAATCTGGTCGGCTTTGATATCTCCGGCAGCCACCATAGATTGAGGAACGCTGTGATCTTTGGTTTGAAAGCGAATGATGCCATCTTCCAGTTGATAGAGGCGCGAATCACCGATATGACCCCATACCATATGCTCGAAGTCCGTGACCAGCATGACGAGTGTGGTGCGCATTTGGGATAACCTGGGGTTTTGTCCCTGGATTCGCACCAGTTCGTTTTGGGCTGTTTGCATGTATCGCTTAACAGCTTCCGCCGTACATTCGGGATTTTGTTTAAAGGAATTGAGTATAACTTCGACAGCGGTTTTTGAGGCGGTTTCCCCGCCCATATGTCCCCCTAATCCATCTGCTACTACCCAACAAGCGACTCTTTCTCGTTCTAATACTATAAAATCGGCATAGTCTTGATTGCTAGTTCTACCCCCTGGATTATTTATCTTATCGGTTTCAAACTCCATGATTATTCCTCCATAATAACTTCGAACATTATATTTTCCGTACTTAAATAGAATCGGTCACGATTTCTCAGCAGCACAGGACCACCGGGTTTAACTTCTCTACGAGGAGCCACAAATGTGCCATTGGAAGACCAATTATCTTCAAGAAGGAAGTATTTTTTTTCAAAATCGTAAGTGACGGTACAATGGCGGCCTGATACCTCATCCCACCCGGTTCCTTCGGTTAGTACCAGTTGAGACATCCTGGGATCACGGCCTATAGCTAACGGTTCATCATTTAATTCGATTTCCATACCCGCATATTGTCCGGCCAGGCCGCGAAGCAAGGGTTTGAGTTTTTTTATAGGTGCGGGAGAAGGTGGGATATCTTCGTCAGTTTTTTTTGCCGGTATACTCTTAGTAAAAGTATTTTTTACAATCTGTCGCCCTTGTTTTGTTAAGGCAAGAACCACAGCGATAACTCCCATGAGAAAGGCTGCCGATATGCCTATTAATACTAGAGGATCTCGATTGGTTGTTCCTCCATCTTGTCCAGGCAAACAAGGTTCTGATGCTTCTGTATATGAAATACCTGCGCTTTCCAGTTCAGGAAATAATTCGTCCGCAGCAATGGCCCATCCAACGCCTTCGCCTTCCGGCACCCGAACAGACCTTCCATCGGGGGTTACAACTTCAGTAAGGGCTTTCATTTCATTTACCCCTACCACATATCCGCAGGCATTAAAAAGAGGACCACCTGAATTACCGGGATTAATGGCCGCGTCTGTTTGAATAAGAGATACTCCCTGCGCAGATTTCACAAAGGCACTGATAATTCCTTTGGATATCTTTACTTCTGTAATGGAACTATCTGTATCGATATTTTCTTTAACTGCGGCTCCAGGAAATCCCATTGCATAAACGACTTGGGCTTTTTTGACCTGGGAACGCGGTGCAAATAAGACCGATGGTCGATCAATAGCCTGGTTCAATTCCAGGATAACCAGGTCTTTATGCTCTGACTTTAATTTTACCGTTGCATTTACCTTATAGCGGTCAAAAACAACCAAAATATTTGACTCATCGGTGATGACATGCCTATTGGTAATCACATATTTTCCATTTCCCACTACAAATCCGCTGCCGACACTGGATCCATTGCCAGCAGTGCATAATACCAATACCGTACTGGCTTGCATTTGTTCGATGGTTTCATCGGATTGCCCAAATAAGAACATTACTTTAAACTGAAGAATTACAACAATGAACACTCCCACCAGTATTACCCGAAGTAATTTTGACAGGAATTTATTTTTTATTGTAAGCTTAGAAATGGTTTTCTTTATCATTCCTTCTCCTTTTTCGCCACGAAGTTCCCGGAAGTACTCAACGTGGCTTATTCAATATAATCGCTTATTCCTATTTCTCATGTATAAATTTATTTGGTGGTTTCGTTCTATTCTTAAGCTTATATTTATTAATTTTCTCGGAAACCATTCTCTTTCCAGTTTTGTCCTGGATATTTTTCCCTGTCAATTTGGCTTCGGATTTCCCATGTGGTTTTCCTCCGTTGGTAAGTTGTTTCAATCGCCATAATCCTGTTAAAGCTATTAAAATCAATAAAGCCAGGACAATGATCCACAAAATAGTTGAACGTGGTTTTCCCGGCTTTATTTTTTTTATTTCGGTGGGAACCCGGATATGGGTTGTGGGTTCTTCCTCCACGGATAGTGAGATCACTGTGATGTTATCCTGGCGGGGATCATTTTTAGCCAGTGCTTTTTGTACCAACCGTTCACATGTCTCTTGGAGGTTACCATATATTCCTGAAGCGATCTCTTCGTCGGTGAGAACATTAAACAATCCGTCACTGGATACAATTATACGATCACTAGGTTCCAACTTGTAGGGTTTTTCGGAAACATCGATCAGGTGAAGTCGATCGATTCCCAGGTAACTGATTAATACTCCCCGTTCCGGGTTATTTATAGCTTTTTCCTTTGGAATTTCACCATCGGCGGCTTTTTTGTCCAATTCGCTGCCAACCGTATGACTCTGGATAACCTGGAATAGTTTTCCCTTTCTATAGAGATAAATCCGGCTGTCTCCCACAGAAATCCAATATAAATTTCCATTATGGATAACAGCGGCAGAGAGGGTAGTCCCCACAGCACCTTTTTTCATTCCTTTTTCTTCTATTAAAGAAAGTACTGCCTGGTTAGCTTGTTTAAGTGCACTTTTTAAAGCATCCGGGATCGTTTGCTGTTGGGATTTGGCTTCGTAAGACCTGAGAAAAGTTTTTTGGGCGATTTGGCTGGCCTCTTTACCGAAAGCCATCCCTCCCATGCCGTCGGCTACAATACCGAGGAATCCTCCATGCTGGACCAATGAGTTATTTTCAGGGTTTGAAAAAGAAAAAGAATCCTCTTGCTGCTCCCGCATCCCAATATCCTGCGCATTTCCTACTATATATGTCATGATTTTCCTCTCTCAAATATTATCCTCAGCTCTGTTCGCCCCGCCAGGATTTTATCCCCGCTTTCCAGGCGGTAGCGACCGGTGGTGGGTACGCCATTCACCAGTGTACCATTGGTGGTGCCAAGGTCCCGGATCAACACACTGTCATTCTCCAATAACAGTTCGAAATGCTCCCGCGAGATATCCATGTCGTTTTCCAATACCGCATCGCAGGTGGGTTTCCTGCCGATAACCGCCCTTTCGCTCAACATAAAAGCATATTCCCCGGCTTTTCCTTTGCCCCCGATCTCCACCATGCGTATGTTTATCCCGCCGGTTTGGGGTTTTTCCTTTGCTGAAATCCCTACGGCTGGGGGTTCGAGCTGTTCGGTTTCTTCTATACGGGGTGGGATTTCGCTTTTGTCCTCAAGGGCTTTTGGTTTCTTCCGGGTTAAAACAAAACCCAGGATCGCTGCCAGTAGTATTACACCCGCACCGACGAAATAAAGCCACATAGGGAAAGCCCCGGTCTTTCCATTTTTTTTACTACTTTCACCTGTTACAACCTGTGGTCCCGGTATGGATTCTTTTGCAAGAATCCTGACATCGATGCCATTGGATAAGTGGATCGATCCTGATTTCAATTCCACCTGCAAGCGGTGCATTTGCCCGTCGCCCGTGAAGCTGTCACACCGCAATTCCAATCGATATACCCTTAAAATGGCCTTTTGTATGGTATCGTACATTTCCCGGAGTTTGTTTGCTTTTGCTTCCACGAAGATGCCGCCCGACTCGTTTGAAAAACTCTCAAGAACATTAAGGAATTTCTCTCTTTCAGCGGGGCTTAACCGGCTGTAGCCGATGGAATAAATGGGCAGGGGGTTTTGTTTCAGCAGGTCTTTGATGTCGGCTTCCGTTCCCCCGCCGCCTTCGTTTTTGCCATCGCTTAACACCACGATCACGCGGCGGGTTGGCAGCCCGGGGTCCTTACGCTGGATATGATTATCCACGGCTTTTTTAAGGGCTTCATAAAGAACGGTGTTCATCCCTTTCGGTGCCAGGCGCTTGACGTCTTCTTTTAATTTTCCTTTGTCATTAATAAAATCAGCGACCACTTCGCACGTATCCCCAAAGGCGATTATACTCATCCGGTCGGCTGCCTTCATATTCTCGATCCAGAGGGTCAGGGCTTCGCGGATTTGTTTGAATTCGTTTTCGGTTAACGTTTTGGATACATCCACCAGGATGATATAGGCGGTGCCTTCCCCGGTGGCGGCAAAGGGCTGCAGATCCGTAACCATGGTTTCGTACTGCCGGACCGCGGCAGATATTTGCCCCTTTGTAATTCCCTCGACACTGTTACCGGAACTGTCCAGGATATCCACGTAAGCGATGATACGCGGTAACTCGGCATAGGCCTGTCGCACCCAGAGATTGGCGGGGTCTGCCGCGTTCCCGTACAGCGAAAGGATCGTGAACAAGACTACCGCACCTATACTTATGCTTCGGATTTTTTTTCTTCGGGTTCTTGTTTTTTCGTGTCCCATTGGAAATGCTCCCCACATAACGGCACAAACATAAATTTGCTGTCTCCCATTTCGATAATGTCGTATGGGTTTAGTGTTTGGGCGGTATCCACATCGTTACTATTTAAATATACCAATGCCCTGCCGTCGCCCGGCAGGAGTTTGAACCGGTTGTTTTTCGGGTCATAGGATACCACCGCATGATTTTTCCTGGAGATCCGTTCATCGTTTTCCACCTGGATATCCATTTCGGCAGAGCGGCCGATAAAGTTTTTTTCGCTTTTAATGCGGTAGTCCCTACCTCGATCCGGGCCTTCGATACAGACCAGCCAGCCAGCCACCGGGTCCAGTTTTTTTCCCCAATAGCCCACAGTTCTTACTTCGCCGCTTTTCTTCTTAGCGGGATTAAACTGGCCGTGAGTTTTCTCGTCGGCTTCGCCGTCATCGGGAATAGAACTTTCCGGAGACCTTCTTCCTTTAGTTTTCCCAATATTAAGGCCGCTTACCCCACAAATGGGGCAACTGCTGTGTTTTTCCGAATCATAAAAATGACCTTCTTGACATCGAATCATTTTGCCCATTTTGTTTCTCCTTTCTTTAATTTTTGGTCATAATGACATAAGAAAATTTTTGCCTCTATTTGTTTTTGTTGTATGATTATAATACTAAATCCATTGGATTTCAACATTGCCATCCTCTTTAACTGTAACATTTGCCGCCGGTTTTTTTTCGTGCTGTTGGGTTAGTTCGATATCCGGCACTTTTTCACTGCCGTCTCGGTAAAATATTCTGCCTTCAATCACAGGATTTTCTGTATTGCTATTACGTTCATATAAATTATAATAAACCTTATAGATACCTGGGGGAGCATCGCGGATTTCCCACACTTCGATGCCGGGGCCCTCTCTATCGTCTTCGCTAAGTTCACCCGGCCGCCCCGGGACAGTCTTGTTTTGATAAGAAAATTCCGCACCGCTGGAATCGATGATATGAAGATCGATATCTTGTTTAAGGGTTTTCCATTTGATGAGTACCACCAGGAAGGTTTTGCCGAGGCGTTGTTTGTAGTCTTTTAGTATTTCCCGGGCCTCATGCAATTGTTGCTCCGCCTGTTTTTTTTCTTGTTCCGCCTGCATCCGGGCCATTTCCGCGGTGTGCAGTTTTTCCTGCAGTTGTTGGTTTTCTTCAGCAATCTTTTTATTATAATGGGGTAAAAGTATGATCACGATGATGAGGAAAGCCCCCAGCGCCCCGGATATGACGTCCAGCATGGAGAGGTTAAAAATATTGATTTCGCGGTTTCTGGGTTTCATTTATTCCCCAGTATAGAGGCGGTTCACCAGGTTAAGCAGGCAGTAATTGCCTGCCAGGTTCACGCAGCGTTCTTCATGTTTTTGCACCAGGTGGATAAAGAATACCAGGATGGCGCTCAAGATAAGAGCGATCAGTGTGGTATTGAAGGCCGTGGCCAATGAAGGCAGTATTTTTTCCAACCCGGAGACTTTATCGGATAGGCCTTCCAATGCACCGGCAATGCCCAATACGGTCCCAATGAATCCGAAAGTTGGGATTACCCAGGCAATATAGCGCAGCACTTGGTAACGAAGATCTACGCGGTGTGAAATCAATTCCAGGCTGCTGTTCAATACACTGACGGCCTGGTCGACGGAGCGGCTGGCCTGGAACTGCAGGATGCAGAGGTTGATAAGAGAAGGTAGAAAACCATTCTCTCCGTCGAATTTTCCTTTTACTTCCCGGCGTATCGAACCCAGGTCACTGGCCTGCAATACCGTCTCTTCATCTTCCGGTAAAAATCCTTTTGCCAGGAAAGCCATTTCCCATTTGGCCGTTTTCCAACGTAAGAAGAGTTCACCAAACCCGATAAAAAACACCAAGTGCATCAAGTTTTGGATAGTAAAGGGATATGTGGGGAATTCACGATCTAGTATAATCACGGCTAATTTTCCTTTTAATATAAAGGTAAGAAGGGCTATAAAAATTACTCCAGCAACTGAGAAGATTGCCAGTACAATAAAATGGTTTGGTAACCGGCTTAAAAGATTTCCTGTATTTTCTTTATTCATTTTCCGCACTCCGGGCACGTATCTTCTTTGACTTTTACCGCGCCGCATTCACAGCGTACCAAACGTTTTCCCTGTATCCACGGTTTTTTTGGTTGGGGAGGGGATTCGTCCGGTGGAACGATTCGTCCTGTATTAAAGGAAGGGAATTTAAGTTGAAGGGATTCCAAAAGCTCTTTTACATCGATCTTTATGTCCCCGAATTGAACTTTATCAAACGGAGAGATCAACTCCTGCCTGATTTGTTTTTCTTTGCCGCTGTAAATAATATAGGTACCGTTGTGGCTTTTACAGTCTGTCAACAGCAGTTTTCCATCTTTTAAAAAAGTAAGTTCCGCATGGTGGCGGCTGACGGAATCGTCGGCAAAGACGATATCGCACTCTCTACCCCGACCGATTGAGAATTTCTTTTCTTTTGCTTTCAAATCTGATCTCCTTTATCATGGGTCTTTAAGTATTTAATAAAAAAGTAGTTCCGAAGATCTTCTGAAATTATAAAATCTGGAAATGATCTTGGATTTCTTAAAAAATTTAAAAACCTTTCTTTTTCTATATATTCAAATCTTAACCACCTCATCAAAATAAAATCTCCATTGGGTAGTTCAAGCACCCCCATAGACCTCTCTTTTTGGGTATTTTCAAATTTTGATCTTATAAATTTTGTAAAGTGTTCAATGCTCTTGAATCTGTTTTCTATGCCTGTGGACAAAAGTTTTCTCACTCCATCAGGCAAATTGTCCCAGTTTGCCACTATTGGGAACTCTATCCTTTGGGGATTGCTTTCTCTTTCTTCAAATGCAGGTAGTTCATTTATATAGGCGGAATAATAAAGAGTAGCTCCAAGAGAATATAGATCAGAGCCAATATTAGCTTTTCCACTCAATTGGTATTTATCCGAATATCCAATGCGGCCAACGGTGATTTTTGTGCGTGTGTTTATTTTTACGGCAAAAGAATAATCAATGAGCACAAATTTTTTTGAATTTTTAGAAAAAATTATGTTGTCCGGATGTATATCCCTATGAATAATTCTGTTGTCATGAAGCGCTTTTATGGCTTCGCAAAGTTCTATTATGAATTTACGTAAAAACGCCCCCTGAAATCCAAAGTCACCCTGGGCTAAAATATCGGATACACGCCACCCTTCTATATAAGGGACTTTTTCGTATGAGAATCCATCTTCAAGCCAAAAGCCTTCTGGGGATAATAAGTGCGGACTGGAAATTTGAATCAATTCATTCAAAACCGAAGGAGAATGGAATTCGGTTTTCGTTTTTTTTATAATAAGGATTTTCCCATATAAGTCAGAGACTTTAAATACAGAGGCACATTCGGATTCCCTGATAACTTTTAAAACAGTATACTTGTCTTTAAGCTCCATTTGACTCGTTTCCTCCTGTTCTGATTTTTTTACATGCGATTCTACGTTAGATTTCGTTCTTTTTACCACATATTTTCCAAAGGTTGAGATCGTAATGGAGATTATGAGGGTAATAAATACCAATAAGAGATACCCAAATATCCCGAGACTTTTGAATGGTTTTTCCAGGCCAAATAGCCCGAAAGGTTCTATCATGGACCACATGGCCAAATAGGTTGTCCCAAATATAACAAGAAAGTAACGAATCCCAGTGATATAATTAGTTAAGCCCAAAATTCATCTCCTCACTTTTCTCAACTCCATTGCGGTAGAACCAATGCAAATTTCCCTATCCAATTTCATATCCCAGGCCAGATAGGTGATTCCGAATCCCCCTTGCCCCAGTACTCTCCCAAGTAGATACTGATTGTTAAGAATCGTCCGCGGGGGGAGTTGAAGAGGTGATTCGGGAACTTTTCCTTCTTCCCAGCCGCATAAAGAGCATAATGTTGAATCGCCTTTATCTTCAAGGCATACCATGCAAAGCCTTTCTGTATTCACTTATTCCTCCAGCCACAAATTTCTCGTGATTTTTTAATATTGTATTCTACCAGAATTGAAAATTTTTTTAAACAAAAAATTTAAAAATAAGCATTTTTGCGGCGCACTTCAAAAGACCTAACTCTTGAACAACTCTTCCGGCAGTTCCACTTACACCAATTTCACATCGTTAAACGCCAACATGACCTCCGGCAGCAGCGTAAGTGTTTCGTTGACCCCCACTTTTACCGGCAGCACCTACACCGAATATTGGAAAATCTGGATCGATTATAACCGGGATGGCGATTTCGCAGATACCGGGGAAAACGTCTTCACCAAGTCGGGCAGCGCAGTCGTTACCGGCAGCTTTACCGCTTCGGCAACCGCATCGAAAGGAACCGCGCGCATGAGAGTATCCATGAGAAGCGGAAGCAATCCCTCTTACTGCGGGAGTTTTACTTACGGCGAAGTCGAAGACTATACAGCAAAAATACAGTAGTCAAGTAATTGGATAAAACCAGGGGGAGGCTTTTCGTGAAAAGCCTCCCCCAAACCCCCTCCAAAAGCTTTCGATTAAAAGCAAAAACCGGGAGAAAAAAATCGACTTGACAAAATCTCTTTGAAAGACTATATTCTTAATAAGGAGGAAATACTAATGCCTTTAATTGCTATAGCTGCTCATTACGATGGAGAACGAATTTGCCTGGATGAGGATTATACCTTGAAACCGGATACTAAACTGATCGTAACCATACTCCCCAGGGAAAAAAACGATATCGAACGCGAAAACTGGCTGAACCTTGCGGAACAAACATTAAGCAATGCTTACGGGGACGATGAACCGGAATATTCACTTGATTCCCTTAAAGAGGTAAATCCTTATTATGAAACCAGGTGATATTATTCTCACACCAGTGCCTCAGGCTGACGGTAAACTAAAGAAAAGGCCTGCCGTAATACTTATTGAAATGCCTGGATATGGAGATTTTCTTCTATGTGGGGTAAGCACGCAATTACATCATTATATTAAAAATTTTGACGAGATCATTTCACCTGAGGATGAGGATTTTAAATCGAGCGGTTTAGAATCAAAGTCTTTGGTTAGGCTTGGATTCTTAGCAGTACTACCCAAATCTCATATATTAGGGTCCACTATCAAATGGCTATCGAAGACTCAATTATAATTAAGTTAGCCGAGTACTTAAAAGGAATTTTCGATCTGACAGGGATATACCTTTTTGGATCGGTAGTCAACGGTAATTTTTCCGATGAAAGCGATATCGATGTCGCAATATTTATAAAAGATTATAATAACCGATCCTTGAAGGATTTTGCCAAAGCGCAGTTCTATATTCAAAATAATATCTCTTCCCGGATCGAGCTCCATTTTTTCCCCGACCAACCTCTACCTTTAACATTCCCGGATTACGTCATGAACACCGGCCAAAAGGTTGCGTAAATCCCCCCCACACGGTGGAGCCCCCTCCAAAAGCGTTCGGTTAAAAATGAATAAAGTTTAAAACCTCAGTCGGCTCAACGATCTTGATCTCATCAAATACAACAAAGTCTCTTCGATTATACGACAGCAAGGTGTCAATGTTTGAATTTAACATCGTTGCTGCAATTGTCGCATCGTGAATCTTCTGCCCGATGATTTTATATTTATCTATCAGTTTTATCAATTTTAATATCACTTCGTGGCTAATCTCTATCACATTAAATACAGACATGAAATAGATCAATTGATTCTTTGCTGCATCAGGCTCCAATGGGGTTTTTAAATATTTCTTACCCGTTACTACCCCATAAAACTCCCTTAAAACCTGGGTCGAGATGTTTAAGGAGAAATCGTTTTCTTGAAATTGATTTAATGCTTGCCTGCATTCCAGGTATTTTTCTCGATCGAAGTCCTCCAGCGTGCTGTAAACGAGAATATTGGTATCTATAAAAACCTCAGAACCTGTCTTCATAAAGTTCAGCCCTATCGAAATCGGCTAATTTCCCGCCGCATAAAAAGCTAGGTATCGCCAATGCCTTTTTCGGTACTTTCTCGTCTTTCCTTTTCAATATCACTTCAACCCGATGATTAAACATTCTTTTAAATGTGCCGGGTAGAATTATTTTCCCGTCTCGTGTTATTGTTGCGTCCAATTTATATACTTCCATTTTTTTCCTCGTTATGTTAAAATACTCCAAAAAAAGAGTTTTGTCAATGGTTTATGGAAGTATGCCCCGGATTATGATAGGAACACCGGCCAAAAGGTTGCGTAAATCCCGGCAAACTGGGGTTTTATTGTAGGGTCGCCCGTCACGGACGGGTTTTATTATGGCATTAAGGTTTCGTGGGATGGTCTGGCTCCGTGGTTAGTGGACTTTGTGGACACGTGGACCCAGTGGACCATGTGGACCATGTGGACACACTTTAAAAAATAACAAATAATAAATAACAAATAACAAATAATAAATCTCGTGCCGAAGGCACGTCAAACCAACACCGGCGCGAAGCGCCACAAATTTCCGTTTTCCGTTCTCCGTTATCCGTTTTCAGTCGGCTGCAAAGCAGCCGTTAAACAAAATCCCAATTCATCATTCATAAATCATCATTATCTTTTCCCCAATTCATCATTCATCAATCATCAATCATCATTATCTTTTCCCAGGGGGCATATTCACAAACACATGCACCAACTCTGTTATTTTCCCGTCGCGTTGGTGCCTCATGCGGGCCAACTTGATTTCGGCAAAAGGCGTATCTTCTGTTTCCGGGTTCCCTAACACCTTATATTTATACTCGATCTGCGGGATATACTCCAGGTACGATTGCCATAACTGTTGAAAACCCGGTGCCTCCGCATAAACCACGATAAAATTGGGTGAAACCCCACCCGCATCATAATCGAAAATCTTCAACACATGCTTCTTAATAACTGTACGATCCAGGCTTCCCAGTCTCAATGCTTCGATGATGCCTTTGGTTCTTCCATCCCTTCCTTCGATCTTGATATCGATTTCGCCCATGGAATTGCCGGAAGCCGAGCGGCCCCATCTCGTTTGATCTTTTACAATATGGCCGTCTTTTCCCAGCAGCAGGGCGATGAAACCGTTCCGGCTGTCTTCGTCGTCGTGGATGGTGCCGGAAAGCCCCTGCAATTGCGAGAGCGAGGTAATGAGGGAATCCGTTAAACTCGGTCTCGGCTGCTGCGGGTTGAACATGTCCAGGAGTTGTTCGATGGATACGTCTTCAAAGCTTTCGCTTTCGATACAGGTCACAACGGTTTTGTTTTTTTCCAATGCCGCTTTCAGTTTTTCGTATTTGTAGAAGTTAGGTGTTTCGGATTCCTTGCATTTGGAGCAGATGCAGGGGATCATTTCGTGGTAGTGCCGGTTTTTTTCCATGTTGAGGGTGGAGTGGATGGCGTCGAAGTGGCTGCGGATGATGGCCAGCAGGTCGCGTTGGTTTTTCCC
>Ga0105104_10000596_pt1 | contig 27898 bp, 26 predicted proteins | sample PPLLaktember2015_3_FD_87034 | JGI IMG/M metagenome (GOLD analysis project Ga0105104, IMG submission 87034) | Freshwater sediment microbial communities from Prairie Pothole Lake near Jamestown, North Dakota, USA - PPLs Lake P7 Core (6) Depth... | ecosystem: Environmental > Aquatic > Freshwater >...
CCCATATCCTTATCACCGCGGCCCGAAAGATTGACCACCACAAGATCCTTCTTTGATGATGCAGGCATAAGAGTATTGAGGTATGCGAATGCATGCGCCGATTCGAGTGCGGGAATAATCCCCTCCAATTGCGTCAGGAGCTGCGCAGCGGCAAGCGCCTGTTTATCGGTGATGGAAACATATTGGACTCTGCCGGAGTCTTTTAACGCGCTGTGCTCAGGGCCGACGCCGGGATAATCCAATCCTGCAGATATGGAATGCGCTAATTCGACCTGTCCGTTTTTATCCTGCAATAAATAACTGAACGAACCGTGCAGCACTCCCGGTTTTCCCTTGGTCAATGTGGCCGCATGCTTCTGCGTATTCAATCCGCATCCCGCCGCTTCCACACCGATCATACGGACATCCGTTTGGAGAAACGGATAAAACAGACCCATGGAATTACTTCCGCCGCCGACACACGCAAGAAGGACCGATGGAGCCCTCCCTTCGGCCGCCAGAATTTGCCTGCGCGTTTCTTCACCGATCACCGATTGAAAATCGCGGACCATCATCGGGTACGGATGGGGGCCGACGACCGAACCGATAATATAGAACGTCGTGTCCACATTCGTCACCCAATCGCGTATTGCTTCGCTTGTTGCATCCTTTAACGTGCGGCTGCCGGTGGTCACCGGAACCACTTCTGCACCGAGCATCCTCATCCGGTGCACGTTTAATTCCTGCCGGTGAATATCCTCTTCTCCCATATAGACGACGCACGGGAGCCCCAATTTTGCCGCAACGGTTGCAGTGGCAACACCATGCTGGCCTGCACCGGTCTCGGCAATGATCCTTTTCTTTCCGGCGCGGCGGGCCAGGAGAATTTGACCGATCGTATTGTTGATTTTATGTGCACCGGTATGGCAGAGATCTTCACGCTTCAAATAAATTTTGCCTTTTCCATAATGCTCTGTCAGCCGATTAGCAAATGTCAGGGCGGTCGGGCGTCCCGCATAGTTGCGCAGCATCGCAACAAATTCCTTTTTGAATTCCGGATCCCGTCTGGCTTCGCGGTAGAGCTGCTCAAGATCGAATAATGCCTGCATTAATGTCTCCGGGACAAATTTTCCGCCATAACTGCCGAAGTAGCCGCGTTTGTCGGGATAGCTATAAGAATATTTGTGTGATTTCATTTTTCTTGATTCCTTGATTTGTATCATAATTCAGTAGAACTCCGAACGGAGTTCTTTGTTCCGTTGAGCTGATTTTCTATAAATCTGGAACCCCTAACGGGATTCTTTTCAATTTACCCGTTTGATAATTGTTCAACTCCTTTAGGAGTTGAACGTTTTTAAGGTTTTTTCATAATTACAAAATGAACTCCAGAGGAGTTCAACCGATACGCCAGCAAAGAATAAATTATTACAGACATCAGACATTTTCCATTTGATTGAGTTTATCAAATAATAATTTCATCTTCGCATGGTCTTTCTTACCCGGATGGTCTTCCACTCCGCTATTCACATCCACGGCGTAGGGACGTACTTTCTGCACCGCTTCAACAATGTTTTCCGGCGATAACCCTCCGGCAAGAATGATGCGCCCGTATTTCTTCGCTTCCACCGCTATGTCCCAATTAAATATTTGGCCGGTCCCGCCTAATTTACCTGTGACCTTGGTATCTAAAAGATACGCTGAACCAGCATACCGCTGAAGGACTTCCGGATGAAAGCCGGAATCCACATGGAAGGATTTATAGGCCGGCATGGGATACCGCGCAAGCTCCTCCGGCGGTTCTTCACCATGAAGCTGGACGCAGTCTAGGGATGTTTTTTTCACGATCTCCAGGACGTCGTTCAACGCCGTATCGGCAAACACACCGACCGTGGTCACAAAGGGCGGCATCTGCCGAATAATATTCCGCGCTTCTGCCGGTGCAATATATCTGGGGCTCGATTTGACAAATATAAAACCGAGCGCATCGGCTCCCAGCACCGCAGCAGCGAGTGCGTCACCAACGTTGGTCATACCGCAAATTTTAATTTTCAATGGATGTTATCCTTTGAGGAATTCATCAGTACGCGCAATGCTTCACCCGGATTTGGCGAGCGCATCAGACTTTCACCCACCAGAACCGCATCGATTCCATGAGCGCTCAGATGGTCGATGTCCGTTTTACTCGAGATCCCGCTCTCGCTGACGACGATAATGTCTTTGGGAATGCGGGATGCCACCCGGATCGTTGTTGTCAGGTCTACTGAGAAATTTGACAGGTTCCGGTTATTGACTCCAATGATCGTCGCAGGGACATAATTGAGAATATTCAACTCTTTAATTTTATGTACTTCAACGAGACATTCCAGTCCCAGGGCGGTTGCTTCCTGGTATAAGTCGCGCAGCCGTTCCGGCGGCAATGCCGAAGCGATGAGGAGAACGGCATCTGCGCCAAACGCCTTTGCTTCCTCCAGTTGATAGGAATCCAGAATGAAATCCTTCCGCAGAATGGGAATCGGGACCGCGGCGCGGATATCGGCGATGAATTGAATGTCTCCCTGAAAATATTTTTTATCCGTCAGGACCGACAGAGCACTCGCTCCGCCCTTCACATATTCACCGGCGATCGTTAACGGATGAAAATCCTCACGGATCACTTTTTTGGACGGAGATGCTTTCTTGATCTCCGCAATGACCGCAGGCTTTTTTCCGGTTAAGGCGTTCTGCAGCGAGCAGCAGGTTCGTGCGTACCCGGGCATGCTTCTCAGCCGCTCGACCGGTACCGATTTTACAGCCGTCGCGATCTCATACCGCTTCTGTTCAAGAATCTCTTCGAGTATATTCATGGGAGATCGGTGTACTGAATAAGTTTTTGTAATTTCTCAAGGGCTTTGCCGGAATCGATCGACTCGACGGCTTTCTGTGTTCCTTCAAGAATCGTCTTTGCTTTTCCGGCAACATATATCCCGAGCGCGGCATTTGCAATCACCACATTCCGCGCGGGACTTGATTCGCCTTTCAGAATATTCAATGCGATACCTGCATTTGCATTCTTGTCGCCCCCATGAAGGCTTTCCAGCGATATAGTTGAAAATCCGAAATCTTCCGGCCGCACATGATATTCTCGCAGCGGGGAGTTCTTATTTACCTCATGGACTACGGTACCGCCGGAGAGAGTGACTTCATCCATGCCGTCATCGCTGTAAACGATGCATGCCTTTTCAACATCGAGTTTCTGAAGTGCTCCGGAAAAAAGGTGCGCAACGCCGGAATGATAGACCCCGACGAGCTGTCGTTTAACACCTGCAGGATTTGTCAGCGGGCCGACCATATTGAAAATACTCCGTACACCCAATTCAGCCCGGGGTTTCGCGGCGTACTTCATGGCGGGATGATACAGCGGGGCAAATAAAAATCCGATGCCGATGCGATCGATGCATGCCTGCACGGTCTCCGCGGTGCACTGAACGTTGACTCCCAGTGCGGTCAGAACATCCGCGCTGCCGCTGAGACTGGAGACCGAACGGTTGCCATGCTTCGCTACCGTGACGCCCGCACCTGCCGCGACAAACGATGCGACCGTGGAAATATTGAATGTGCCCAGCCCGTCGCCGCCGGTGCCGCACATATCGATGGCATCCGGGTCATGGATCGTCATCTTCACGGCATGCTCGCGCATCGTGCGGGCAAAGCCGACCAGCTCATCGATTGTTTCTCCCTTGGCCCGCAAGGCCACCATGAGCCCGGCGATCTGCGAATCGGTCGCCTGTCCGGTCATAATCGTATCCATCACACTCGATGCTTCGCCAATGGTCAGGTGTTCGCCCGACAAACATTTTTCTATGTGAGTTTTCATAATATTTTATAAACCTCCAGCCAGTTGTTAAGAATAATTTCTCCATCCTGTGTGAGGACCGATTCGGGATGGAACTGAATTCCTTCGATGGGAAACTTCCGATGCCTGACACCCATAATAATGCCGTCCTGGGTGCGGGCGGATATGGTCAGGTCTTCGGGAAAACGGTCACCGGAAATCACAAGCGAATGGTAACGCCCGACGTTTAACGGATTGCGAACGGTTTTCAGGATCGTCTCGCCCGTATGAGAGACCGGCGACGTTCTACCATGCATCAGCGTCGGCGCGTGCGTAATCGTCGCGCCAAAAGCAAAACCAATTGCCTGGTGGCCAAGACATACTCCGAGAATCGGAATGGACGCACCGAACTGCCTGATCACTTCCACCGTAATGCCGGCGTGTTCCGGTTTGCCCGGACCCGGCGACAGGATAATACCGCGCGGCGCAAGACGGGAGATTTCATCAGTGGTGAGTTCGTCATTCCGTTTTACCAGAATCTCCTCCGTTTTTTTGCCGATGGCCTGGACGAGATTGTATGTAAAGGAATCATAATTATCGATTACCAGAATCATGGTTGACCTCCTGAATTTCCGCCGCTGTGAATTTTCAAAAGTCCATTGGATGCAACGGCGAGCGCATCGAGCAGCGCCTGGGCTTTATTCTCTGTCTCTTTGTATTCCTGCTCCGGGACAGAGTCCGCAACGATGCCCGCGCCGGCCTGGATGGTGAGCATGCTGTTTGCGGCAACGACCGTTCGAATTGCAATGCACGTATCGAGCGCCCCGTTGAATCCAAGGTACCCGACCGCGCCGGCATAAATGCCGCGCCGCACCGGTTCCAGTTCATGGATAATTTCCATCGCGCGGACCTTCGGTGCCCCGGACACGGTCCCGGCAGGAAAGCAGGCTCGCATGGCGTCGATACTCGTTGAGTGCTCTTTGAGTTTCCCCTGAACTTCAGAAACCAGGTGCATCACATGGGAAAACCGTTTCAGGCGCTTGAAGAGCGGTACATGCACCGTTCCGAATTCGCTCACCCGTCCAATATCGTTGCGTCCCAGATCTACGAGCATCACATGCTCGGCCGCTTCCTTTTCATCGAGGAGCAATTCTTCCTCCAGATGTTTATCCTCCTCTCCGGTCTTCCCGCGCTTGCGCGTTCCAGCGATCGGCATGACGGTCACCGTACGGTCCTGCACGCGCACCAACACTTCAGGAGAGGAACCGATGAGTTTCACCGGACCGAAATCGAGGTAAAAGAGATAAGGAGATGGATTGATAATGCGAAGGGCGCGATAGACGGGAAACGGATCTCCGGAAAACGGTACCTGCACCCGGCGGGAAAGGACCACCTGAAAAATATCGCCCTCATGGATGTATTCCTTGGCGCGCGCGACAGCTGAACAATAGGCGTTCCGATCGGCGCCGTCCCCGACGGAATCGAGATCGCAATGAAAGCTGTTATTGATCAGGGGCGGCCTGCCCAATCGTTCGAGGATCTCTTTCAGGATTTTTACGCCGAGATCGTATTGACCGTCCAGCGGGCGGCGTTTTTCAATGATCACGTTGTGCGTCACCGTCAGGAGTTGATGAAGGTGATCGAATTTGACCACGGATTGAAACAGGCCAAACATCGCATCGGGCACATCCTGTTCCGATACCGGATGCAGGGGTATATGTTCAATTTCGTTGACGCGGTCATACCCGAAATACCCCAGGAAACCTCCCGCAAATCCCTGCTGTTCATGCTCCGCCACATTGCGATACCGGTCCGAGAATTCTTCGAGCACGTCCAGAATTTTTCCCCGGCGGCGTTCGGTTGTTCCGTTGGACTCGATGTCTATTGCATCGCCCTTCGCCTTGATCATCAGGAGCGGATCTGTGCCGACAAACGAGAACCGTCCGATGCGTTCGTCCGGTTCGACGCTTTCCAGCAGAAACGACGGCGCCGTCTCAGAGCGCAGGGTCAGATAAATCGATACCGGTGTATGCAGATCGGCAAGGATTGTTTCCACCAGCGGAACGACCGCATATTGATCTGATAACGTTTGAAACTCTTTTTTTGAAATCATAAAAAACACCCCTATAAATAAAAAACCCTTCCAGGGGATCCGGGAAGGGTTAAGAATACAATCTGCGTATGCTTAGAAGTTAACTATCCGTTCTCTTACCTGTTCGTTTGGACACACTGCTGCGCCACCACCAACGGTTGATTGAAGAGACGATATAATTAACGGATTGTGACATACTTTACACAAGTAATATACATGATTTGGGAAAACTTGTCAAGAGGTTATTTAAAAAATGTTTCATTTATCAATGTTTTATGTAATGGAATTCAATAGAACTTTGTATAAGATCTCAAAGCTGTGCTTAAGAATTCTTGTCTGAGATTGTTTCTAAATAAATCCGAGCCTCTCGCTTTTCCTCTTCAAATTGTCCATTAGGGCAGACAGCTAAGAATTGAGAAAAATCTCTTGCTGCTGCTATTAAATCTTGTTTACTATGATAATTAATAAGACCCAAGCAGTAATATAATTGTATACGGTTAGGCTCTGCACCGAGTACATCAACAATAAATTGCTCTGTTTGTAATTGCACATCTTTCCTTTCGGTTGTTCGTTTAAACGCTCTCAAATATAACTTTGTTGCCGTTTTCATATTGCCTTCATATGCAAACAGGAAAGCATAACTGTAAAGCCATGTTCCTTCTTTATGAGTATCACATTTTTTAATAATTCTCTTAGCACTTTTTACATCTCGCCTGATTAGAAAAGTACAAATCGCAGATATTAAAAGTGCCCCATAATCGTCGGGATGTATTTGAAGAATTTTTTGAGCAAGCAACTCTATTTGTTCAATTAATTTCTTTTCTCTAGTGCTAAACCATAAATCATATAAATTACCCATCCATACTGAATAAGTCTGATATAATCGTTCAGGAAGCCTTACTTTTATTTTAGCAATAGACGGGAAATTGTTATCATCACTCTTGATTCTTGTCTGCAAATCCATAAAAAGATTTGCAGCATATTGAAAGTTACCAGATACAAGCGATGCAATTCCGATAATGTATTGCGCAGTTATTTCTACGAGTTGTGCTGTGAACTCGAAAGTAAAAACATCGTTTTCAGCGGAAATTGCTAATTTGCCTGGTAATAATTCTGAGAATTCTTTTGAAAATGCTTGTTGAACTTGAGCTGGAATTGGACGATGTGCGACTATGCCTGAGAGACTCATAAAATGATGCGGTTGATTATTCAAAGGTCGTTCTTTAATATTTCCATAAAGCAGAAAATGTCCGCGAGACACTTTCAAATAATCGCTTGCCATTTCACGATCAATGATTTTTGATGAATGAAATTCGTTTAATTCAATTACTTTGAACTGATATCTCAGGTTTCCTGCGTAAAGTAATTCCTTCAATACTTTAATGAAATCGTTACTAAATTTTCCTTGTTTTGATTTTTCTTCGTGATTGATCGCTACAATAAAACCGACTCGGTCACTTGATACTCTTGGAATTCTGGTACTCCATATCCAACCAAAAGCAATGCTTCCAAGAACAAGGACGATTACAATCCACCATAAAGGTTCAATTTTAGATAAATTTAAATTTGCTGCAAACGATAAAAGGATAAGAAGAGAGAGAAGAAGAACTATTGCAAGAGTCGATTTTCTGTGCCAACGCTCTGATATCCATTGTATAATTTTTGATAGATCAAATTGAAACATAAATGACCTCTGTTTTGTAATGAAAGTAATAAGCTTTACTAGGTGTGGGCTTTATTATCATGAAACTTTACTTAAAACAACTATTAATTGAGTTATTAAGAAATTGCATTGGACTCTTACATAAAACAGGATTTTCAAGAATTGTCATCGACGACCTCAATGGTAATTATTACTGGCGCGGGATTATACTTGTCATAAATATATCATATTCCACCGGCGAGGGCAAGAACTCATTTTCCTCCTACATTCCACCATACTTCATAGAGGTCGCAATTTGCATCTTTAATGCATCATCAATATCCAACACCAAGGGTTCTCCATCATTGTTCTAAAAGTCCCCTCTCACCTAAGATTTAACTGAGCTGAGAGGGGATTTAGGGGTGTGTTATTCGAGCCTCAATCCATTCTCGCAATTGTTCGACCACTCCATCAACATTACTCTTTACATCTGAATCCCAAAATCGCAATATTGTTAATCCCAGCGATTCCAACTTTTCCTGTCTGATCCGGTCTGCATCTTCTTTTCCATCATGAGAATCACCGTCTATCTCAAGCACCAATTTTAACCGCGGGCAATAAAAATCTACCACGTATTCGTCAATTGGTTTCTGTCTATGAAAATCATATCCGAGTACTTGCTTTTTCTTCAATTGCTGCCAGAGAAGAATTTCCGACAATGTCATATTCTTCCGCAACGTTCTTGCTATTTGTTTCATCCTCGGATTATATCGGACCCATCGTTCTTCCATTGACAGACCTTTACACACACCCCTGTGATCCCCTCTCAAGAGGGGATGTTTAGTCTCAGATAGAAAATTCCCTTCTTAATGCTTTATCAATATCAAATACCGAAAGTTCTCGTTCATTATTAATATTGAAGGCATCTAACATACCTGCGCACTTATGGCACTTTATTATTGTTTTGAATGTGAACTTCCTAATTGGGCATATAAAATACACTCCTCGGCGATGTTGTAACCTGAAACAGCGCTCTGGAGTCTGGTAAGTAATGTGGGATGGGAAAATTTATCTTTTTTCCGGCGGGAAAGCAAATATCCCCCCTCTCTCCCGCCTTTGTCTTTCTGCGAAACAGTAGTACATTGATAGTGTTTCAAATGAAATGAACGAACTATCGCATGAATCTTGAACTATTTGGCTGGGACGATTATTTTAGCAAATGTGCGGAACAATATTCCGCACAGGGCTTGCACCACGGCCGTGTGATCATTCAACATAAAGACCGGTATGTCCTGATCACAGAACGGGGCGAAGTGAACGGGAATGTCAGCGGGAAGTTCCGTTTTGAAACGGTCGCTCTTCAGGATTTTCCCGCAGTCGGAGACTGGGTGGTCTTCGATACCGACTCCGGCGATCAATCCGCCGTTATACATCATGTGCTTGACCGCAGGACCAAGTTTTCACGCAAAGTTGCCGGTGACCGGCCCGACGAACAGGTCCTCGCCGCCAATATTGACATTGTTTTTCTTGTCATGGGTTTAGATTCGAATTATAACCTGCGCCGGTTGGAGCGGCACCTGACCGTTGCATCGGAAAGCGGCGCCCGCACGGTCATCATTCTCAATAAATCCGATTTATGCCCGCATCGGAAAGAATATACGCAGGAAGTTCTCTCGATCGCACATGGGATCGACGTTATTGTGATGAGTGCGCTTCTGAAGGAAAATATTGCCCCCCTCCAAACCCTTCTCGCTCCGGGAGTGACCGGCGTTCTCCTCGGTTCGTCCGGGGTGGGAAAATCCACCATCACCAACCTCCTTCTCGAAAAGGACCAGGTGAAAGTACAGAACGTCCGGGTGAACGACAGCCACGGCCGCCATACCACCGCACATCGTGAATTGCTCATGCTGCCCAATGGAGGGTTGATCATCGACACGCCCGGGCTTCGCGAACTTCAACTCTGGAGTGTTGATGAAGGGCTGCAGGAAAGTTTTGACGATATTGAAGCTCTCGCGGTGGGCTGCCGGTTCCGCGATTGCAGGCATGAATCCGAGCCGGGGTGTGCCGTTCTTTCTGCTCTCGACGATGGAACGATTGGACCGGAGCGGTATGAAAGTTTTCAAAAGCTCCAGCATGAAACCTTGCGTCAGACATTGGAAAATAATCTGAAAAACAAACGGATCCAAAAGGAGAAGGGGAATAAAACCACAAGGAAACTGAGATCGAAACCGCGGGATCTCGATGAGCTCTAAGGAAAACATGGAATCCAAATCAGCATTACTCATTGGAGCGAGCGGACTCGTTGGGGGACACTGTCTGCTTCAATTACTGGAAGAACCGTCGTATACTCAAGTCATCGTCCTCGTTCGAAGGCCTTTGCCGGTGATTCATGAAAAACTGGTTCAGCAAATTTCCGACTTTGATGAGCTGGAGTCCCTGGGAAAATGTCCGCCCGTGGATGATGTCTATTGTTGTCTGGGAACGACCATCAAGAAGTCGGGAACGCAGGAAGCGTTCCGTAAAGTCGACTTTGATTATCCCGTCAAACTTGCCGCACTCACACAGCATTGCGGGGCGAACCAGTTCCTTCTCATTTCATCCATGGGTGCGAATCCGCATTCGAGGATTTTTTACAACCGCGTCAAAGGCGAAGTGGAGGAAGCAATCCGGAAAATTTCATTCAAAGCGTTTCACATATTCCGCCCTTCCCTGCTTCTGGGAAAGCGGGTGGAGCATCGACCCGGCGAACAAGTCGGTGCCGTTGCAATGACGGCGCTGAAATACGCGATGATTGGGCCTTTCAGGACTTACCGCGCCATCCTGGCAAAAGATGTGGCTCAAGCAATGGTCCGCGTCGCTCAGATGGACCGCACCGGCGTCAATATCTACGATTCGCAGTCCATTCAAAAAATTGCGGATGGTGCAGATACAAGACATCAGGTAGAGTAGAGACGTTCCCCGCCACACGAACGGCGGGTAAAAATTGAACGTCTCTACAAATCGGTGATGATTATTCGATTTGGAACGAAATTGAACCATTTTTCGTTTAACAGTACAGTAATGAAATACGAAAAACTCCATATGATGGTGCGGATTATTCTCCTGTGCTCGGTATTCTTCTTTTCCTCAGGATTTACAACCATTGTCAAGTATTGCTCGATGAGTCAGAGCTCCGAATGCTGCTGCGAATCGGATGCCATGGATAATTCAGCAGCACAAACCAATGAACCTTCAGTCGGTGACCAGAACTCTTCGTGCCTGACCGTAAAAGTGATCGGCGGCTTGAATGAGATAAAAGCAACTGTCGCATCTGAAGAATCAGCAAAACTCCCGGCAGTGGAAACTGTTCCGTTAAATTTTGAAGCAATGCCCTTACCACTTCCGACTCGTTCTCTTTCATTTACTTATACCGAAGATAGTGCTCCACCCAATGAAGATATCTGCATCCGTATAAGTTCTCTTTTGATCTAATCTTTTCCTAAGCAAGTGTGTTGTTTCATTATTAAACAATGATACAGTACTGTGGTGTGCTGTTGAAGACATTTATGCTTTGGAGAACTTATGATCGAGCGTATTATTGACTGGAGCGCGAAAAACCGCTTCATCGTTATTCTACTCTATATTCTGATCACCGGATTCGGTATTTATTCGGTGATCAATCTTCCGGTTGATGCAATTCCCGACCTTTCGGAAAACCAGGTTATTGTGTTCACCGAATGGATGGGACGTTCGCCGGAAATCGTCGAACAGCAGGTCACCTACCCCATTTCATCCGCATTGCAGGGATTGCCGGAAGTAAAAGCGGTCCGTGCATCCTCGATGTTCGGGATGTCGTTCGTCTTTGTGATCTTCAACGATAACACCGATCTCTACTTCGCGCGAAATCGTGTCATTGAAAAGCTCGCGTTGGTTCGTTCAGAACTTCCGCCGAATGTGACGCCTACCCTTGGACCCGACGGGACGGGAGTCGGGCATGTCTTTTGGTACACGGTCGAGGGAAAGAACTATGACCTTGCCACACTCCGATCGATCCAGGATTGGTACCTGAGAAACAAACTCGTTTCCGTTGAAGGGGTTGCAGAAATCGCCAGCATCGGCGGATTTGTCAAACAATATCAGGTTGATATTGATCCCAATAAGCTGCGTGCGTATAACGTCACCATCGGGGAACTTGCCGGTGCAATTCAACGCAACAACAATGAAGTGGGGGGAAAACTTCTTGAGATCAGCGACGCGGAATATTTTGTCCGCGGCCAGGGGTATATTACTTCCACCGAAGACGTGGAGAACGTTTTCGTCAAGCAAGGTCCGAATGGTGTTCCCATCCTGGTGAAAAATGTCGCCACGGTGCAGCTGGGCGGGGATATACGCCGCGGATTATTGGAAAAGAATGGTGAAGGAGAAGTGGTCGGCGGCATCGTCGTCATGCGAAGCGGTGCCAATGCGCGCGACGTCATCGAGAAAATAAAACAACGCATTGAAGAAATCAAGCCGGGACTTCCTCCGGGCGTTGACGTGGTGCCATCCTATGACCGTTCTCTCTTGATAGATGCGGCGATCGGTACGTTGAGCCGCGCTCTGATCGAGGCAAGCATTATTGTCGCGATTGTCGTGTCGATCTTTCTTCTCCACTTCCGGTCCATCGTTCGTATTCTGATCGAACTGCCGATTTCTGTTTTGCTTGCATTCATATTGATGTATGTCTTCGGCATCACTTCAAACATCATGTCCCTGGGCGGCATTGTTTTGGCGATCGGAGTGATTGTTGATTCTTCCATTGTCCTGGTGGAAAATGCCTACCGCAATATTGCCAACGCACTGGCAGCAAAAGGGCATCTCACCAATGAAGAATATCGCGACATCTCCATCATATCTGCAAAGCAGGTTGGCAGGGCAATATTTTTCTCGGAACTGATCATTCTTGTCGGGTTCCTGCCGGTATTTTTGCTGACCGGTCAGGAAGGAAAACTTTTCCACCCGCTTGCTTATACAAAATCATTTGTGATGATCTCATCGGCGATGGTCGTTATCACGCTGATCCCTGTACTGATGACCATGTTGATGAGAGGAAATTTCCGCCCGGAATCGGCAAATCCTGTCACGGGATTCTTCATCCGATTGTACCGGCCTGTCATTCATTGGGTCTTAAACCATCGTAAAGCAACAATCGCCATCAACGTTCTTGCACTTCTGGTCACTGTTCCGATGATGATGCATATCGGATCTGAATTCATGCCGCCGTTGGATGAAGGATCCATTCTCTATATGCCGGTCACTCTGCCCAACGCCTCCGGTACGGAAGTCGCCCGAATTATGGCATTGCAGGATAAAATTATCCGGAGTGTGCCCGAAGTGCATCACGTCCTCGGGAAAGCCGGCCGGGCTGAAACCGCCACGGACAACGCACCTCTCAGTATGATCGAAACGATCATTATGCTGAAGCCCAAGGATCAATGGCGGCCCGGCATAACCAAGAGAGACATTGTTCAGGAATTGGATGCAACGCTGCAAATTCCGGGTGTCCGTAATGGATGGACTCAGCCCATCATCAACCGTATCAATATGCTCTCAACGGGTGTCCGCACCGATATTGGCTTTAAGATCTTCGGAGACAATCTGGACACTCTTGAACATTATGCGATCAAAGCGGAACAACTTCTCAAAGACGTGCCGGGTGCCGCCGACATCGTTGCCGAAAGAATCGGAAACGGTTACTATGTTGATATCGTGCCCAGGAAAGCGATGCTCTCCCGCTACGGATTAAACATCAGCGACCTGCAGGATATTATTGAAGTGGCGATAGGCGGTCAAAACCTGGGTGTCGTTTTCGAAGGCAGAATGCGGTTCCCGATTCGTCTACGGTTTGAACGTGAATATCGGGATAACGTCGACGAATTAAACCATCTCTTTATTCCCGTCAGAACAGGCGGGGCGGCGTCCACGGCAATGAGCGCTGCACCTGCATCGGGGCAAAGCGGAACAACGTCAGCATCATCGGGCATGTCCGGAATGGGATCAGTCCAGTCTCCACCATCGCAAGGAGCAGTTCAACAATCTTCATTCGCTTCATCGTCTTTATTGAGTCAGCAGTCTGCAGATGAACTGACGTATGTTCCTCTTTCGGAATTGGCAGATATAAAAGTCATTACGGGCCCGCCTATGATCAGCAGCGAGAACGGGCAGCTTCGCGCCATTGTGTATATGAATGTGCGCGGCAGGGACATGGGCGGAACCATGGAAGATGCAAAAAAAGTGATCGGTGAAAACCTGAAACTTCCTTCCGGCTATTCCTCCACATGGAGCGGGCAATACGAGCACAAGGTCCGTGCTCAAAAGACGCTGGAATACATTATGCCGATTGTCTTTCTCATTATTTTTCTTCTCCTCTATTTTACATTCAAAGATTATGTGGAAGCGTTTGTGGTGATGCTCTCGGTTCCGTTTGCACTCATCGGCGGCGTGTATATGATCTTCATACTTGGCTATAATTTTTCTGTTGCCGTATGGGTGGGGTTCATCGCGCTCTATGGCATTGCGGTAGAAACAGGCGTGGTCATGGTGGTCTATTTGCATGAAGCACTGGATAAAAAGATACGGGCCCATAAAAAAGGAGAACGCGGTCCGTTAACGACAAAGGATATTTATGAAGCAACTGTTGAAGGCGCGGTCTTGCGGTTGCGGCCGAAGATCATGACGGTCGTGACCAGTATGATGGGATTGATTCCCGTGATGTGGGCGACCGGCGCGGGCGCAGATATGATGAAACCTCTTACCGCGCCTATGATCGGCGGGCTCTTTACATCTGCGGTCCACGTTCTGGTTGTCACGCCGGTATTATTTGTGATCATGAAAGAACATGCATTGAAAAAGGGGACACTTGAAATGTCCAAAATGGCGGAGTTTATAAAGGAAGGAGAATAACTATGAAAAAGACAGCGGCACTGTTCACATTCTTCTTACTTTTATCACAGGCCATCGCGCAACCGGTTGATTCTCTGATCCAGGAGGCATATAAAAATAATTCGCAGCTCAAATCGTTCGACTATCAGATTCAGGCGGCGGGATTCCGCGCTTCTTCATCCCGTGCATGGCCCGCACCAACACTCGGGATAGAGTTGAGTCAGATTCCCTCCAATAGTTCAAACATGCTCACTGATGCCATATCCAATAATATTTCCATTTCACAAATGTTTATGCTCGGCGGCAAGCTCTCGGCAATGTCTGAGATGGAAAAAAGAAAAGGCAGAGTGCTGGAACAAAACCGCGGTGCCTATGAAGTGCAGCTGCGCGCCAGGATCAAAATGAATTATTTCCAGCTCTGGCTTCTCGACAGACAAATTGAGGTTCAGATGCGGTCCATATCATTGTTCAACGAACTCGTTCAGAACATGCAGTCACACGTGATGATCAACCGCATGCGCCAGGCAGACCTCTTTTCGATACAGGCGGAAGTCGCCTCCGAGAAATCGAATTTGCGTGAGTTGTATTCAAAGCGGGTGAACCTGCAGAATGAGGTGCATTCATTGTTGGGGCGAAATGATTTCACGCAGACGATAACGACGGACAGCACGCTTCCATCTACCGAGTTCGTCTTATCTGAGAATCAGTTATCAGATAAAATCAGACTGGCGAATCCTTCCCTCATCGCTATGGACCGGATGAAGGAAATGAACGACGCTGAAATTACCTCTGCAAACAGAGAACTGTTTCCGGATGTGATGCTGCAGGCGATGGTCATGCGGATGCCCAACGGAATGATTCTTACCGGCGGACAGCGTTCCGCCGATGCCATTCAGCAAATCGCTATGGGAATGCCCATGCAAAAAACCGACTGGATGTACAGCGTCATGGCATCGATGACCCTTCCATTTGCGCCCTGGTCGTCGGAGCGCTCGACAGCAAAAGCCGACGAAATGCGCTCAACAACCATGAGCATTGAGGCAGAGAAGAATGCCATGGAGCGGGAAATGATCGCATCTCTCCGCTCGGCTTTAAACCGATATGCCACGGCAGATTCGCTCGTACGCCAGTACCAAAATGAGATTCTTCCGCTGACACGTCAGTCGGCCGAAGCGCAGACAGTCGCATATCAAACAGGACAGGTGCCGATTACGACCGTTCTCGATTCACGCCGGATGGAATTGATGAAGCAGGACGATTACCTGATGGTGCAAATGAACCGGCAAATGGCGCTGGTTGAAATAGAAATGATGGTTGGGACACCGCTTCAATAAATTCACATTACTCTAAAGGAGATATATTATGAAAACATTCATCGCACTCTTCACCGCACTCATGGTTCTGAATTTTTCTGCATTGAGCCAGGAATTAAAACCCAGAAAACATCTTATGGATTCTACAAAAACAGAAAAGATGAAAATGATGAAGCAGCATCAGGCTATCACCAAGCATGATAAGAAAGCACAGCAGTACACGTGTTCCATGCACCCGGAAGTGATCAGCAGCAAACCGGGGAAATGTCCGAAGTGCGGTATGGCGCTTGTAAAATTAGGGCCCAAAAAAGTCAAGGAGATGGCTCCCGCGGTGTATACCTGTCCGATGCATCCGGAAGTACACTCCGACAAACCCGGTAAGTGCCCCATCTGCAAGATGGCGTTGGAGAAAGTAAAGAAAGACAAATAAATAATTCAGCGGGGCAATTCATTCAGACGTTGTCATTTACGCGAAGGTATTGAAATGAAAACAGTATTGATCTCTCTTTTGATGGCCGCTGCAATGATGCTGTCATCGTGCGGCAAATCATCTTCATCACACACCGGCCATGCCGATTCCCTCATGGCACAACCAGGAGATTATTACACCTGCACGATGCATCCACAAGTGCATCTGGACAAGCCCGGTGTCTGTCCTATTTGCGGGATGGAACTCGTGAAAGCGAGCAATAGCAGAAAGATGGAAGGCGACGGAGCGGGAGCAATGGTGCCTCTCAATGATCGGGACCAATTGCTTGCGAATGTTGCCACGGTTCAGGTCGGTTATGAAGAGGTTGAACATTCCGTCCGCGCCTTTGGATCGCTGGAAATTCCGGAACCAAACAAAACAGTGATCAGCGCCCGCTTCAACGGACGCATCGAAAAGCTGCATGTCGACGCTGTCGGCGCCAGGATCAAACAGGGCGATCCGTTGTTCGATATTTACAGTCCCGACATCATCCAGGCGGAAAATGAATACCTGCAGGCATTCAATGCCGGCACATTGTCAGGACAGAATACGGTGTTCAGTCCAAAATCCAAACTCCTGTTATTAGGATTGACCGATCAGCAGATTCTCAATCTTGAATCTGTCGATTCCGTTCCGCTGGTGACAACATATTATTCCAATGTAAGCGGTACGGTCATCGATAAAAAGATCGTCGCAGGGATGTATGTATCGGAAGGATTGACACTTTACGAGATTGCTGATATTTCTTCATTGTGGAATATCGCCGAGGTCTATGAATCGGACGCCGGAACCATTCGTGCTGGTGAAAAGGCAAATCTTTCAATTGCAACATATCCCAATGAAACGTTGAGCGGGATAGTTTCTCTTATCTATCCGGTGGTGAATCCTCAAACACGAACGATCAAGGTCCGAGTGCTGGTGAACAATGCAAACGGAAAACTGAAGCCGAACATGTATACGGAGACAACGTTTACACGGAAAAAAGGAAAGTCGCTGACGGTCCCCGTCGGTGCCGTGCTCATCACCGGGAAACGCAATCTGGTCTATGTGAAAGCGGATCACGAAAATCATTTCGAAGCGAGGGAAGTCGGACTGGGTTCGCGGTTTAACGATAAATATGAGATCACGTGGGGCCTTGCGGCAGGAGAAGTGGTGGTCAGCGAAGGCGGTTACTTGATCGATTCTGAAAGCCAGCTGAAGTCGGGTGGCGAAGCTCCGCATCACCAGGGCGGCACTTCTGTCCCAGAATCGAAGGCAAAAGAAATGCCGGCGAATATGCCCATGTAACACAACCATGAGATCAGCGGTGGAACGTCAATAGATGGACAAATATTTAAGTGAATATTATGAGGAGGAATACATGAGCAAAAATATAATAACAATTCTCTTTTCGATCCTCGGCGTGATTCTCATTGAGATCATTGCCGTGGTCGCAGGCGCCTACTCCGGCATTCCCGATGTCGCTGCAACGAAACCTGAGGGAAAACTAATGAGCTGGTTTATGAGCACAACCAAGGACCATTCCATAAGTACACGGGCTCAAAACATTACTCCTCCTTTTCTGGACGATCCGGCGCTTGTGGCAAAAGGATTCGGACATTATAATGAAATGTGCGTGACGTGTCATGGCGCACCCGGCAGAAAGCCGGATGAATTTTCTCAGGGGATGAATCCGCGTCCTCCGGACCTCGTTTTTTCTACGGCCGACCTGAGTCCCGAGAAAATGTTTGTGATCGTTAAAAACGGTATTACCATGACCGGCATGCCGGGATTCGCATCGACCCACAGCGATTCGGAGGTATGGGCAATCGTCGCATTCCTCAATCGACTTCAAACGATGTCGCCGGTGGAATATGCTGCATTCCAGAAATCGAATGTGAAGGGGATGAATTCTGCCGAGTGATTTTTCTGCAGCAGGTTATCGTCGGAATCGCTGGAAAGTTTCTGAATCGAACGGGGCACTCTCCCGTCCGTGACATGTGGGGTGAATTTTAAAAACTGATTATTTCCGGATCGGTTTCCTTCGTCGTTATTTTCCATTCCTGTGCCTGCGGATCGAAATCCGAAATTTTATCGAGGGGCATACGCAGGTATTTGCCGAATCCGGTCGCAGCAACCTCACCGCCGGGCAGCAGTAATTCTCCGGTTCCCTCAAATGTGCGGCTGGTTTCATTGGTGATACGTCCGACCACGCGAAGTTCCTGGTTGAGCGGGATTTGCTTCTTAAAGCGGGTGGTGAACTCGATCGTCACGCCCCAAACCTCTTCTTTGCTGATCATCATAATTGCACGGCCGATGGTCTCATCGAGCACCGCAGTGGTAATGCCGCCATGCAGTCTGCCGGGATAGCTTTGATGTTCGTTGGAGGGGGTGAAGATGCAGACCAGTTCGTTGCTCTCTAACTCGTAAAAAGCCGCCTTCAATCCGAATGAATTCTTTAATCCGCAAAGGAAACACATTTTACTATTTTGTTGTTTTCCGGTTACACGATGTTCCATACGATCCTGTGGTCTTTCTTTTTGTTCGCGATGAACTCAGGGTTTAAAATTTTTATCCAGCCATTGGAAAGCCTCATCCTGCATTTCCCGATTGAAGACATGCCCGGCATGCCAGAATTTAGTCACCAGGCTGCTGTCTGCATGCTGCGATTCCCAGATGCGATGCATTTTTGAATATGCCTCCTGCACGACCGGCACCGGGAAGAGTTTATCCTGATCGCCGTTATACACCAGCGTCGGTTTCGGGCATGCGAGGCTCGCGACATCCGGGTAATCGAGGAAGTTGGCAAGGTTGGGATGCGTCGTGGTAAATGAAGATTGTCCGCGTGTCAGATTGGCGCCCGGAACCAGCAAACCTTTATGAGTACCCATCCAGCAGACTGCAACACTGCCCGCGATCCGGTCGGACAAGGCTGCCACCTGCCAGGCCCTGAACGAACCCATCGATACTCCCATGGCGACGACCCTGCTGGAATCAACCTCCGGCCTGGTCGCAAGAAATTCCGCAGCAGACAGGTCTTCCCATGCAATGAGGCCTGCAAAAGACATTCCAAGATTCAGGAGGTTTGACGCGATCGCCTGCTGGCCTTCATATCCGGCGCCGCCGCGGTCAGACCAGTTCAGCGCATCGGTCGCAAAGCAGACATAGCCGCGCTTCGCTAATTCGTCCCCGATGAATCTTCCGCCGTATAATTTATCAACCCACTCCTTCGCCGAGAGTATCCGCTCCGGTGATTCATCAAACGGCTCAATTACTTTTTCCTTGCCGATATCAAATTTAGCACCATGATCATGAAGGAGCAGCACCGCAGGAAACGGACCCGTTCCCTTGGGGACAAGAAGATATCCGACCACCCGGCTTTCGGAACTGATATTGAAAACGATTTTTCGTACACGATAACTGCCCCGGTCCTGTTGAGCCAGTTCGACCGGATAAAACGATGCCGGCTGCGGAGGTTGTAATAAGCACTCCCTGACCTTTTCGCGTGCTGCACTGCGCCATGAATAAAAATCTTTAAAATTTCCCGACAACCACGAGAGTGGATAGGTCAGACGTTCTCCGAGAACTTTGTACATTGGTGGAAGATTGTCAGAGATGGCATTCGATTGAACCGGTGAGTTTTCCCGGACCTGAGACCACATCAAATGAGGAAGAAGAATAAACAGGATAAATATTTTTTTCATATGGAATCCTCGAACGAACAACCGGGCAGGAATAGATTGTTCATGGCGACTTACACGGTGTCTGGAAAATAACGACGCGCACAATCCGGGCACAACCCATGCGTAAAATCAACATCCACAATATTTTTTTTAATGTAGACTTCAACCTGGTCCCACTGATTTGAAGCCGATCTGATTTTTTTACAGTTCGAACAAATGGGCAGCAGGCTGCCCACCGACATCAGCTCATGAATATCTTCCAGGATCAGCAGGATCAGCGATTTATTTTCATAGCGGAACGGTGATGTAGTAACCAGGAGAGGAGTTTCAACGACGGTATTCCCAATGGTCCGGTTCAGAATGGTTTTTTTACGGTAGACTTTGCTTCCCCTGCCTGCCTCGATAACCGAATTCCGCACAACACATGTGCCGCAATGCGGACCATATCCGCACCCTTCTTCCGCATCTTTGGTATGAATACAGTGGAGCACCTCTCCCCCCCGCTGCTGCAGCAATTCCTCATTTCCCAGCAGCTGCAGGGCTGCAGCATTCCAGAACAGCATGCGGATGTTATCATCCGTCACCATGATCGGGAACGGGATGGCATTGAACGCGATTTTTAAGAGAAGGTCATTATCAAGTAAATGCTGAATCATAACGGAGTTCCTGTTTTTTCGTCATATAAGGTAGCAGGTGTCCGTTCGAAACGCAAGTTGGTTTTTGCTCCATTTTTTTTTACAATGCGTAGTGGAACCTCAACCGGATTCTTTATTGGAGGAAATTATTTATGAAACCTGTCTCTCCTTTTCGACTCTTCGTGAAAACGTCCATCCTTCTTGTTCTCATGTCATTATTCTGCCGGGCTCAAGTGGGGCAATCGGCTGATTCTCTTAAAAAGCTGATCGATAAAAAATTTGAAGACCTCGACCATCGCCTCGATCAGCTGGCGAAAGCGGTGGACGACGTTCAATGGTACAACAAAGTCGGGGATGTTGCAGTCATGGAGAAAGTCTTCATCGTCGGCCCGCCGCCGATAAAAGTAAAGGATTCCACGGCACGCGGGGCCTTGAACCCGGTGAAATTCTGGGCGTATGTGTTTATTCCGAAAACGCTGGACCGGGAAAAAAAATACCCGCTGCTCGTCCTCCCGCACGGCGGAGTGCATGGCGATTTTACAACGTATCATACGCATATCATCCGGGAGATGATGGCACAGGGGTATGTAGTGATTGCTCCGGAATACCGCGGCAGTACAGGGTACGGGAAGTCGTTCTACGAACGGATTGATTACGGCGGACGCGAAGTCGAAGATAACCATGCCGCACGGAATTGGATGGTCGAGAATTACAGTTTTGTCGACAGCACCCGCATTGGCGCTGTCGGGTGGAGCCATGGCGGTTTTATTACACTTCTGGATATTTTTGAACACCCGGATGATTATCAGGCCGCGTTTGCCGGTGTGCCGGTAAGTGATCTCGTCATGCGGCTGGGATATTACGGTGACGATTACCGGAAAGAATTTTACGCCCCGTACCATATCGGGAAATCCGTGAGCGAAGATTCATCGGAATACCTGAAGCGTTCTCCGGCAAATCACGCCTACAGATTATTTACACCGCTTCTGATCCATACGAATACCAGCGACGACGATGTCCATGTGGAAGAAGTGACGCATCTCATTGAAGAACTGCGGAAAGCAGGTAAAAAATTCGAATATGAAATATTCCAGGATGCGCCCGGCGGACACAGCTTTGACCGGATCGATACCAGGCTGGCAAAACAAATCCGGCTGAAGATCTACAAATTTCTTGCGCAATATCTCGCGCCGCCGCATCCATTTCAGACACTGGCGGACCTGGAAAAAGCGGGATATCGATAACCTGCAGGGGAAACATCGGGACGCGTGCAATTCTCCTTTTCTTCTCCCGAAAAAAGCAGTACTTTAGAAGCGGTCAAACGCAGGTTCGTCCTGCGTTTTTGTTTATCACATATTTTTAAAGGGCAATTTATGAAAAAGATTATTGCAATCGCGCTGATGCTGTTGCTGTGCGAAGGTGCGCTTCTCGCACAAAAAAAGGGAGCACCCAAATCACAAAAAGAAAAAGTGGGGTACAGCATAGGCGTCAACATCGGAAAGAATATGAAAATGGAAGGATTGGACATTGACGAGGGATTTCTGATACAGGGTTTAAAAGATGGGCTCAATAATACGAAAATGGTTATGACCGACAAAGAGATGGAAGCAGCCATGAAAACGTTCCAGCAGGAAATGACGACCAAGATGCAGGCAAAACAAAAAACACTTGGCGATAAGAATAAGAAAGAAGGCGACACGTTCCTTGCAGCCAACAAGAAAAAGGACGGCGTGATCACGCTCCCGAGCGGGTTGCAGTACAAGATCATCAAAGCAGGAACCGGCGCGAAACCGACAGCAAGCCAGACGGTGAAATGCCATTACCGGGGAACGCTTATTGATGGGACAGAATTTGACAGTTCCTATAAACGCGGTGAACCGGCAGAATTTCCGGTCGGACAGGTCATAAAAGGCTGGGTTGAAGCCCTGCAGTTGATGCCCGTCGGATCAAAATGGCAGCTGTTTATTCCCTCCGACCTCGCGTACGGCCCCAATGGCCAGGGACAGATCATCGGACCAAACGCGGTGCTCATTTTCGATATCGAACTGCTTTCTATTAAATAATGATTGCCCTTGTTGCGACGCATCTTCATGATGCGTCGCAAGAGCGGGGTTTTGGGGACTATGGAACTTCTGCAGCAGCTGATTCAATTCGTTCTTCACATCGACAAACATTTATTCGACATCTGTGCACAATACGGTGCATGGGTGTATGCAATATTATTTATCATCATTTTTTGTGAAACCGGGTTCGTCGTAACGCCTTTTCTGCCGGGGGATTCACTCTTGTTTGCGGTTGGTTCGTTAGCGGCCATCGGTGCACTGAATGTGTGGTCTTCCATCCTCCTGCTCGTCATTGCTGCATTTGCAGGCGATACGGCAAATTACTGGATCGGGCACTTCATCGGGCCCAAAATATTTCATAAAGAACATGTCCGCTTCCTGAACAAAGAGTACCTGGAACGCACGCACCGGTTCTATGAAAAACACGGCGGCAAAACGATTATTCTTGCGCGTTTTCTTCCCATCATCCGCACGTTTGCGCCGTTTGTCGCCGGTATTGGCAGCATGACCTACCCCCGGTTTATGCTCTATAATTTATCCGGCGGGATTCTTTGGGTCGTCCTGTTCACTCTGGGCGGATATTTCTTCGGCAATGTCCCTTTTATTAAACAGAACTTCAGCCTGGTGATTGTGGCACTGATCATTATTCCCGGGCTGCCGGCTGCGGTGGAGTTTATTCGCCAGGCGGTTCGCCGGACGAAGAAGACCCGGTGATCACTGCCCGGCTGCTTTTGAGAAATTATTGAAACACTCATTCCTTGCTCCTCGCAAGGGGAAATTATTTCTGGATACCCGCATGGTATTCACTCTTGCCGTTCCTTTATTATTCATTCGGAGTCCATTATTCTGAATAACACTCATGGTGAAATGGTTGGAGACGTTATGCACAGAACCCGTATTCTCTTCTTCATATTCAGCTGTTGTTATTATTTTTCTTTCGGTCAGGGAAAAACCGGCGGAATCATCCATGGGTTGATCGTGGGTGATTTCTTTTATAAAACCGGCGGTGACGCACAACCCTTCGGCAGCGTTTCACAGTTCAGTCAGCCCCTGCCCAAAGATTCCACCGGCTTCCAGATCCGTCGCCTTCATCTCTTCTATGATTACACCATCTCGAATGATTTTTCGACGCGGTTTCAACTTGAAGGGAACGAAAAATCACTCGAACCGGGCGGACGACTGGGATTATATGTGAAGACCGCGTATGCCGAATGGAAGAACGTCTTTCAAGGATCGAGTGTCCTCGTGGGATTGGTTCCCACGCCGACATGGTCTGCGGTCGAGGGCATCTGGGGTTACCGTTCCATTGAAAAGACCATCGCCGACGGGCGAAATCTGGGAAGCGGGAGCGACCTTGGTGTACTCCTCCGCGGTGCGCTTGTCAATACCGGGACGATAAGTTATGCGGTGATGGCCGGCAACGGAAACGCGCAGAGACCGGAAAACAATAAGAATAAGAAATACTATGCCCTCCTGAGCGGGACTCCATTCCAGGATTTTTCCATTGAAACGTATGTGGACTATGAACCTGCAGCGCAGGAGAAAAATCGCACGACGATGAAGGTGTTCCTCTCCTATCTCAAACCTTCATTTATGATCGGTGCGGAAATCGTAGAGCAGCTGCAGAAAAAACAGGACACGCTCCTGACAGATGTCGCCCCGTTTGGCATTTCTCTGTTTTCGTGGTACCGTTGTTCCGAGAACTGGAAAGTGTATGGAAGGGTCGACTATTACGATCCCAACCGGCTTTCCGCCTCAACCGGATTTTCCGAGTACTTCCTTTCCTTCGGTGCAGACTATATGCCGATCAACAACATCCATTTTATGCCGAACATCTGGGTCACAACCTTCACCGATAAAAGCTCCGCCGGAAGGATCAAACAAGCCGATGTCGTTCCACGCCTCACGTTCTTTTTTCAGTTTAATTAATAATTCTTTTATCGTAGATCGGGAAACGTACCATGAATATCGTCATCCGCCAGGCAACCGCTGCCGATGCTGTTCTCATTGCTGAATTCAATGCCCTCATGGCAAAAGAAACCGAAGACCTGGAACTGGACCGCGAACGCCTGCGGAAAGGGACAAAAGCCCTGAGTGCAGATCCATCGAAAGGCATTTATTACATTGCAGAAGCGGACGGAACGATGGCCGGCCAGCTCATGATCACCTACGAATGGAGCGATTGGCGCAATGCAACCTTCTGGTGGATCCAAAGCGTCTATGTCCTCCCTGCATACCGTAAGCATGGCATCTTTCGTACATTGTATCGCTTTGTCGAATCACTCGCCCGCTCGCGAGGCGATGTCTGCGGTCTCCGACTTTACGTCGATCAATCAAATACGCGCGCGCAGCAGACCTACGCAGCGCTCGGGATGAAACCCTCGCATTACCAGATTATGGATATGGACATCGAATTGCGCTGATCCATTCGCCTCTTCGTGTGATGAGCGGCTGATGGCCGCATTCCATGGAGTACATTCTCCTGCCGGTTTATCGGTCACTCCTTGATCGATCGATCCGGAACCTTACCGAGACTCCCCCGTGTTAGAATGGTAATCAATGACCATAATGTAAATTTATAAAACATGGAGGGAAATATGAAAATCGGCGTACTGGGAACGGGGGCAGTCGGAAGCACGGTCGGGACAAAACTCATTCAGCTCGGTCATTCTGTAAAAATGGGGTCGCGCACGGCAGCAAATGAAAAGGCGGCTGACTGGGTTCTAAAAAACGGCAGTCATGCTTCTCAGGGAACATTCGCCGATGCCGCTGCATTTGGCGAAATCGTATTCAACTGCACGCACGGCATGGCTTCGTTAGACGCATTAACGCTCGCAGGCGCAAAAAATCTGAATAATAAAATTCTTGTGGATATTGCCAACGCCCTTGATTTTTCCAAAGGAATGCCTCCATCACTCAGCGTATGCAATACCGATTCTCTCGGCGAACAAATTCAACGCGCCTTCCCCGACGTGCAGGTCGTCAAAACGCTGAACACGGTCAATTGCATTCTCATGGTCAAACCGGAATTAGTCGCCAACGGAGATCATGATCTGTTTATCAGCGGGAACGATGCCGGTGCAAAAAAGAAAGTCACCGAAATTCTCAAAGAGTGGTTCGGATGGAAATCCGTCATCGATCTGGGTGACATCACGACTGCCCGTGCGACCGAGATGCTGCTCCCCCTCTGGATTGTCCTTATGGGTAAGTACCAGAGTCCGAACTTTAATTTCAAAGTGGTCAAGTGACGGACGGCGAGCGATGATATCGTATTGAACTAAAACGCGAGTGTTATTGTTTTTTTCTCTCCGCTGCTGCGTTTCGCCGCCTCAATGATGCGGATGACATTCAATGCCTCTTCCGGCTTCACCTGTAATTCCTTTCCTTCCCGTATCCGGGCAGCGATGTTGTCGTAGAACGAACGATAATTCCCGGGAAGCGTCTCGAATTTTTCCCGGATTGGTTGATGGTCCATTTCTGTATTCAATACCCCCCACCATTCCTTTGAATCGATGCCCCAGCCGGGATCGTTCGGGTTCTTTCCTTGTTTCAATGCTTCTTCCTGGGGATCCAGTCCCCATTTTAAAAATGAACCGAGTGTTCCGTGCAGCAAGTAGCGCGGTCCGGGCTCCCGCACCAGCAGGCTTGATTTCAATTGAACGTTTACGCCGGGATAGTGCAGCCGGATATCGTACCAGTCATCAACCTCGCCGCCTGTTCTCATCGTCTTGAGATGCGCCGTGACCGCTTCCGGCATGCCGAAGAGGACAAGCGCCTGATCGATCATATGCGCGCCAAGGTTGGTCAGAACACCGGAACCTGCAGCCGCTCGTTCTTTCCATGTATCCTGCTGTATAAAATTCCTGTAGCGGTCAAAATGCGCCTCATAATCGACAAGTCTTCCCAGCATCCGATTGTTCACGATGTGCTGGACCGTCAGGAAATCTCCATCCCATCTCCGGTTCTGAAATATGCTGAGCACCGTTCCCTGTTGCCGTGCCAGGGCAATTAATTCCTCCCCCTGAGCTACTGTTTGAGTGAACGGTTTTTCAACGACGACATGTTTCCCGGCCTTGAGGCATGCTGTTGCGTATTCAAAATGAGTCTCGTCGGGTGTATTGACAATAATCAATTCGATTTCGCTGTCCTGCAGCAAATCCTCAAATGAACGCGACACGATAACGCCGGGGTATAATTGCCGCGCTTCGTTTCTTGTCCTCTCAATAATTCGTTTGAGCTTGAAATTCCTGTGAGAGGAGATAAGCGGGGCATGAAATATTTTCCCGGACATTCCAAAAGACGCAATTCCGGCAACGATAGGTTGTTCCATGGAGTACACTCGTCAAAACGGTTTACGATCATCGTCGTTCGATTAGAGGAAACATAGCCATATTTCGCGGAAATTGAAACAGGTCCCCTTCATCGATCCGGATTTCAAACCATCTCATGGATTGACACGTAATCCCTTTCCCCGTATCTTGAGACGAAAGATTTAAAAAGGGATAAACTCATATGCGTTGTTCAAAAACAAGGATGATTCTCATTCTCTGTTCGATAGGGATATTTTTCCCGCCCCTTCCGCTTTCTTCCCAGGAAAATACAAACTTCGATTTCTCGCTCGGCATCGATTATAGCGCCGCAGATCAGATGCTGGATTATTTTGACCACCGGACCGGGAACACCAAATATGTCGCAGAACTTCGCGGCAACCAGCTCGCTTCGGCGACCAGCGTGCTGCTTGCACGAACGGAAAAGTCCGAAGACGATTTCCGTTTGCAATTGGAACTCGCACGAAATAATTCAAGATTTGAAAGTGATGTGTACGGTTTTTCTTCGGCACGGAGCCACATCCCGGAACTTCGAAAACTGCTGACCGAAATCAAACGCCGGCAGATGGACCGCCGCATCGTTGCGACGATCGCATCGTTCTTTCCTGAACAGGCTAAAATATCCACCCGGTTCTCCGTGTACTTCGTGGTGATCGGCAATGACCACGCCGCAGCGTTTATGCGGCATGTCGTCTGGAATTATGATGTTCCAACGTTTGTTGACGAGGACAAAGGGGAACCGATCATCGTGGTCAATCTCGCCCGGATTATAGAATTACCGATCAACATCGAAGCACAGGTGATCGAGGTCCTGAGCACCACTGCGCACGAATGTTTCCATGCAGCATTCTCAATTTTGAAACTATCGCTGCCGGCGTCCGTGAAGCCAAAAAACATCGCAGACGTATTACTCGATGTTGTCAAGAATGAAGGCGTGGCGTATTACCTCTCGCTCCAGACCCATATCGGTGATGCAACACCGCCCCGGAAATGGTTCGATGGCA
>Ga0105104_10000597_pt1 | contig 27894 bp, 31 predicted proteins | sample PPLLaktember2015_3_FD_87034 | JGI IMG/M metagenome (GOLD analysis project Ga0105104, IMG submission 87034) | Freshwater sediment microbial communities from Prairie Pothole Lake near Jamestown, North Dakota, USA - PPLs Lake P7 Core (6) Depth... | ecosystem: Environmental > Aquatic > Freshwater >...
TACGTGTTTCCGGCTTGGGCAGTCACGCCCCGAGAGTCAAACGATCCTCACCGTCAGCGTGAAATCCACCCAGGTTCCGCCCTGCACGGCGTCGATGATGTATTCCTGGGATTGCGGAAGAGTTCCCGTCCAGGTCGTCTGTGAGGCGGAGGAAGCCACCAGCGTCTGGCCGCCTGAAAAGCCGCGGATGGCCAGATATACGGTGCCCGCCGGGGAAGTCAGCGTGGCGGTCATGGTCTGATTGGCGCGCGCCCAAAGCACATAGGAGATGGTCTGCGCCACGCTGCCGCGCCCGAACACGGATTTCGAATAGGCGCCCCGCGCGAACTGGATCCGGGCGGGGATCGTCACCAGGAGCGAGTAATTTTCCGTGCTCCCGCCGCCGTTGTACACCTTGACAATGTAATCTCCCGTCCGCGGAAGCCAGCCCTGCCAGGATGTCTGGGTGCTGGATGCCCGCACCAGGAAAGATCCCGTCGCGCGGTTGTATATTTCCAGGTAGATTTTGCTGTCGGCCGATGTCGCCTGGGCGATCATCACCTGGTTCCAACCCGCCCATAGCACATAGGATTGCGACGCCCCGGAGCCGAGAGTACCGGAGACTGTGGCCGAGGTGGTCCCCGTCGTAAAAGCGATCCGAATCAGCGAATCCGCGGCCGGCGCGGCGGGAAGGATATCCGCCTGCGAGAGCGGCCGGCTTTGGGGATCGGCCGGCAGGCCGCTGGTTGGCGCGAAGGCGCCGCCGGCCAACAAGGCGGTTATTCCAAATATTACCGTCGGCACATATGATTTTTTCATGGTTTCCCCTTTCCGATTCCACGAAGTACACGAAGAGAAATCTGAAGAACACGAAGCCCCGCGCGGGATAAGAAATCACCGCGATGTACCTTTTCATTATACGTCCGCCAAAGGAAATGGGTTTAAATTAAGATGAAAAAATGATGAATATCCACGATGGGTACGAAGAAAACCTAAAGGACGCGAAATCAATTATGTAAAATAATTTGTTACTACTCAGCCCGATCTCACTTCCTGGTACACCGAAACACCGAAAAGAGCCGAAAACACCGGAATATATATTTTTAGAATCCGTGTAATCGGCTCTTCTCGGTGCCCGCCCCGTGAGCGATTTATGCGAACGGGGTAATCCGTGTACGCTTTTCCCGGCCTGAGCAGATACAATAATTTCGTGTATTTTCGGCTCTTATTCGTGTGCTTCGTGGATTCGCCGCACCGCCCCTTCGGCTACTTCCAGGATTGCAGTTCGAGGATGTTGCCTTCCGGATCGGCGGCATACACAAACGTAAGCCGGCCGATGTCCTCAAGGTCCTTCGAGACGATGGTCCCGACGGATTTACCCCCGCGCGCGAGGATTCGTCCCAGCATCTGGGCGACATCGTCGACTTCAAAGGCGATGTGGGAAAATCCTTCCCGGTTGGCGGCCGGCGCGCCCTTGGGCTCATTTTTGGAATACTGGTAAATCTCGAGTGTCGGTCCCGCGTCGCCGAAGCCGGGGAGCCGGAGATGGACGCCGGAAAAGGAGGCGCCGGGCACGCCGGTTCCCTTTGCCAGCCACTCGCCCTCAAGGTGCCGCTCGGGGGGAACCCGGGCGCAGCCGAACACATCCTCATAAAAGCCGGCCAGCGCATGCCAGTCCCTCGCAATAATGTTGGTGTGTTTATATTTCATAATCACATCCATTCTCTCCACCAAGGACAGGAAGAAAGTAATCGGAAGCGCGCGAAGGTTTTTAAATATTCCTGTCTTAGTGTTCTTCAGGTTTTACTTCGTGTCCTTCGTGGAATCCACCCGCCGCACCGCCCAGACCGTCCCGGTGTGATCCGGGCAGTGGATCCGGTGCACGCTCGGGTCCTCCTCGTTCCACGACGGAAAGCCCATCGCCGCCCGCCAGGTATAAAGATCGATCACGTGCAGGAGCGCGGTGCACACGCCTTCGGGCCGCTTGTAGGGATTTTCATAATAGAAAACGTCCCCCAGGTTGTGTTTGCATTCCCCGTGCTTCCCGATCATCCGGATCTCGATCCGCGCCAGCCGGTTCCACCAGGCATGGTATTCGTCGTGGGTCATGGGTTTGGAGAGATCGATTCCCAGGTCTAATTTCCCGTGTTCGCTCATGATGGTCTGCTCCTATTCTGGAATCCGCGAAGGCATACGAAGGAAAAACCGGAAGCGCACGAAGGATTATAAAATATTAATTTCTTTGTGTTCTTCAGGTTTCCCCTCGTGTTCTTCGTGGAATCCTGGGCGGTCCCCGCCGGCATCGGCTTGGAAAGGTTGGCGGGCTCGCCGGGCGGGTGGAATGCCCAAACCGGATGCCGGTCTGTCTCCTCAAGCCGTAAAACCCGGGAGGAGCAGGAAAACGTCCGTAAAGCCCAGGCCGTTAAATCCTGAGCCGCCGTCCCACCATGCCGGGAAGCGGATTAACAGCCGAATCGAGGAAAGGAGTGTCCAATTTCAGGGGAAATACATGCCTGATGGCGTGGACAACTGGAAGGGGGGCTTGTTATACTTTTTACGGCAAGGATGTCGGCTTACAGCCTCTTAGCCGCAGGCTGATCAAACGGCTTTTTAAGGCGGCTTTCCTTCCGAGGGAGGGCCATTTCTGCCGCCTTGGCGGACCGAGGCTGATGACGGCGGAATATTGTCTTTCCCCAACCCAACCAGGAGAATTGACTATGCAAAAAGACAGCATCACGGATACCAGCAAGCCCAGCGCCGGGCGCATTTACGACTATCTGCTGGGGGGCAGCCACAACTTCGAAGTCGATCGGCTGGCCGCGGGGCAACTGGTGCAGATGTTCCCTTTTCTCCCGAAGTCCATGCGTTTACAGCGCTGGTGCCTGCAGGATCTGGCGGCGGAGTTGTCGAAAAAACGTGGATTTGAAGTGATCATCGATTTTGCCTCCGGATTGCCGACCAATGATCATCTCCATGTCGCCGCCATCCCCGGAACCACCATTATTTACTCGGACTGGGACCCGGTGGTGGTGGAATATGGAAAGGAGATCCTCAAAGGCGTCGAAAATGTTTATTACTTCCATGCGGATGCCCGCCATCCCGAAGAATTGCTCAACCGGCCGGAAGTGCAGGATATCCTCAAGGGCCGGCGCGATGTTGCATTCATCACCTGGGGATTGAGCACGTTCCTGGAGGACGGGGATATCATCCATCTGGCCCGCACCTTGTATGACTGGGGCGGCAAGAAAAGCGTCTGGGCCTTCAACGCCCAGGGCGGGATCAAGAGTGAGGATAATGCCACTCCCGGCATCCTGAAACTCATCCAATTCTACAAGCAGATGGGAACGCCTGTGCATTACCGCCCGGAAGAAAAATATATCGAAATGCTGAAGCCCTGGCGGCTGGAGGAAGGTTTTGTGGCCTTCCTCGACTGGCACGGGCTGGACAAGTCCTTCATGACGGATGAGGATCTGAAATCGGCCGGCCCGGGGGGCGGCGGTTACGGAGGGTATTTGATCAAATGATCCCCGGAACCGGGCCAGATGGGCAATGATCCATCATTAAACCGCAGACCAGCGCTCGTCATCCCTGCTGAAACCGTGCGGGGATGACGAACAATAATGCGCGCGGGGATGACGAACAATGACGCGCGCGGGGATGACGAACAATGACGCGGGGATGACACACTTGTGACCGTCATGCCTGCGGGTACCCCCCGGCCAGCCGTGAAAGCCCGGTCAACCGCAGAAGGGTTTCCATCCGGAATATGTCAAAAGCCCACAATGGAGAGGCGGCACGCTCGAGCGAAGATCTGCTGTCCAGGCTGGAATCCGATCATTCGGATCTGATCGACCTGTATCGGCGAATGCTGCGCAAGTCGATTTTTACCAACCGTTCCGAGCTTCGGCCGAACCGGTTGGAGCAGCTTGCCGCCGACGAGAGCGACGATCTGCTGCGCTACTTGAGGCAGCCGGATCGGGAGCAGGCGGTCCGGCATGGCGCGGATCTTTGCGAGGCCGGGCTGGGTGAAGAGAGCGTGCTCGGCCTGGGGGAAGCCACCCGGCAGTTTTTCCTCTCCAAGATCAGCCACGAACCGGTTGTCCCCGCCATTCGCGCCATTGATGAATACCTTCATGCGGTGATCCAGGGGTTCATGCGGGGCCGGGGTCAGGCGATTCTGAATGAGCAGGAACGCATCCGCAGCGCCCTGCAGCGGACTCTCGGCCGCTATTCGCTGCAGATGGAAGTCGCCGCAAGCCTGGCCGGAGTCACCACGTCGATCCTCGACCTGGATATCCTCGTGACGACGGCCGTGGAACTCATTCGCGAACGGTTTGACCTCTATTATGTCGGCCTGTTCCTGACGGACGAAAGCAGACGATGGGCCATGTTGCGGGCCGGCACCGGGGAGGCGGGCCGGGAAATGCTCCGCCGCGGTCATTTGTTCGAAGTGGATTCCAATTCCCTCGTCAGCAAGTGTGTGGTCAGCGGGGAGCCGTGGGTTATCCTGGATGTCGGCAGGGACGACACCTTCATCCCCAATCCGCTCCTGCCCGATACGCTCTCCGAGGCGGTCATCCCTCTTCGCACGCGCGGGAAGGTCATCGGCGCGGTGACCGCCCAAAGCCGGCAGGTGGCCGCCTTCTCAGACCTGGACGTGACGGCGCTGCGCATACTGGCCGACCAGCTGGCCAATGCCATAGAAAACGCCCGCCTGTTCACCGAACTGAGGCGGTCCGAGGAGAAATACCGCACCCTGCTCGACAACATCGAAGAAGGCTATTACGAGCTGGACATGGATGGGCGATACACGTTCGTCAACGATGCCCTGGCCGATCTCATCCACGCCCCCAAAAATAAAATCCTGGGTTCGAATTTCCAGCAGTTCATAGATCCGGAATATGCCGAGCGGGTGAAACAAGCCTATCAAGCCGCCTTTGAGCTTGGCGGAGCCGTCCATGGGATTGAGTACAAAATCCGTTCCAAAGAGGGATCCAGCCGTTTCGTGGAGACTTCCGCCCTGCTCAGCCGGAGCGTGATGGGCGAAATGACGGGGTTGCGCGGCATTGTCCGGGATATCACCGCGCGCAAACAGGCCGAGCAATATCAGATCGAACGGAAAGCGCTCGAGCGCAGCAACAAGGAGCTGGAGCAATTCGCCTCGGTGGCTTCGCATGACCTGCAGGAACCCCTGCGCAAGATTCAGATTCTCGGGGACCGCCTCAACACGCTGTACGGGGAATCGCTGAACGACGAAGGCCGCGGCTACCTCGATCGCATGCGGATTGCCGCCAACCGTTCCCAGAAATTGATCGAGGATCTGCTGAGCCTTTCACGGGTGGAGACGCAGGGCCAGCCGTTTGTCCGGGTGGACTTGGCCAAGGTGACCAAAGATGTGGCGGCCGACCTGGAAGAACGCATCGCCCAGGTCGGCGGCAGCGTGGTCATCGGCGAGTTGCCGGTCGTGGAAGCCGATCCGGCTCAGATGCGGCAGTTGCTGCAGAACCTGATCCTGAATGGATTGAAATTCCACCAGCCGGAACAAAAACCGCAGATCACAGTGTTTGGCCGGATCCTGGATGCCAAGCCCCGTTCCGTAAAAACCCCCAATGCCGAAGCCCTTTGCCAGATATTTGTGGAAGACGACGGCATCGGTTTCGATGAAAAATATCTCGACCGGATTTTCCAGCCTTTCCAGCGCCTGCACAGCGGCAAGGAATATGAAGGCACCGGCATCGGTTTGAGCATCTGCCGGCGGATCGCCGAACGCCATGGCGGCGAAATCACCGCCAACAGCCAACCCGGGCAGGGGTCCACGTTCATCGTGACCCTGAAAGTCCATCATTCCAACGAGACCAAGCCATGAACCTAGACAAACGCCCCCCGATTTTGTTAATCGCCGAGGATGATCCGGATGACCGCCAGTGGATCCAGGAGGCGCTGGTGGAAACCCACGCTCTGGTCGAGATCCACTTCGTCGAGGACGGGGAGGATTTGATGGACTACCTCTACCACCGCGGCAAGTACAAGTCGACCTCGACCCTGTCATACCCCGGATTGATCCTTCTGGACTTGAATATGCCCAAGAAGGACGGGCGCGAGGCGCTGAAAGACATCAAGTCCGATCCGCGCCTGCGGCATATCCCGATCGTCATCCTCACGACCTCAAAATCCAAAGAGGATGTTTTTCGGACATATGACCTGGGAGCCAACAGCGTAATCCTCAAGCCGCTGAAATATTCCGGTTATTTGGATATCCTGCGGACCCTGAGACAATACTGGTTTGAGATGATCGAACTGCCGCTTTAAAAAAGGCCGGGCAGGCATACGCTAAAAAGGAATCCGCGAAGCGCACGAAGCAGGTCCGAAGCGCACGGATTAATCTTAACAGGCTGCTGAAAAACGATCAGCATGTCATTGCGAGGAGCGAAGCGACGAAGCAATCTGCTGATTATCCCTGGAAAAGGGAGATTGCCCTGACAGATCACAGGACAGGCTTCGCTCCCGGAGCCTGCCCTGAGTGCTTGCCCTCCGCCCGCCCTCGCGGAGCATCCCTGCTCGGGTTTGTTTCAAGAGCGGGGATGATTGCGAAGCGATGGGAGCGATAAGTATCGGTGTTTTTCCGATGCGAAGGAATTCGCGAGTGGGGGCAACGAAGGGGTCGCCCCCGCTTCGCAATTAAAACTGCTCAAGGAGCAAAGGCGAGCAGTTTTGCTCCGCGGGGGCAGGCTCGCAATGACATCCTCAGACTGTTTCAACAACCTGATAGTAATATTTTTCGTGCCCTTCCCCGGCCCGCCCAACCGGGGCGGGCTTCGTGGATTCAACTTTTCACGAACGCGCCGTGCTTCAGCATATGGAACATATTCCGCGCCAGGTTCTCCACCGTGCGCAGGCCGAGCGAGTCGTCTTTGGCGCTGCCCATGATCGTGCCGCCGGCATGGCTGTACCCCCGGCCGTCGCTCACCACCCGCATGTTCTGCTGCAGCAGAAAGGTGTGGAGGTTCTGCAGGGTGGTCTCCTGGCCGCCGTTGCGGAATCCGGCGCAGGCGATCCCGGCGCCGACCTTGCCGGACAGTTCCAAATCCTGATCGTAAGCCGGGCGGAGGGGCACCGTGCGGTCCATCATGTTCTTCAGGGTGCCGGATACCATCCCGAAATACACGGGCGATCCGAGGATCAGCCCGTCGCACGCGCGCAGGGCCGCAAGGATGCCGGTCATGTCGTCGTCGTAGCGGCACCGGCGTTCTTTCTGGCAGGCCCAGCAACCGGTGCAGGGGTGGATTTCCAACCCTGCCAGAGAAAGGAAAGTGCATTTAGCCCCTTCCTTCTCGAGGACCTCCAGCGCATGCCGGACGGCGAACGCCGTGTTGCCGTTTAAGTTGGGACTTCCGGATATTCCGAGAACTTTCATGGGCACCTCGCAAGGAATTCTGCGAATGGTTACGATCCTTCATCCGCGCTGTGCGCAAGGATCCCGATCCATCGGGCGCATGCCAGAACCGCGAAAAAAGGACGCCTGAGCCGCCGCGGAGGCATTCGCAGGGTGTTGAAAAAAAGCTGGTCGAGTAGCACGCGTTCTTTGCGGGCGTATCGAGACCGCGCCAAATTACCGGTGGTCTCGATACGCAAAAACCGCTACTCGACCACCTTCAACGCCTTTTTCAACACCCTGCTAGAGATTGTTCAGGATCCGCTTGCGCTTCTCCTGGTATTCTTCCTCGCTGATCAGGCGCCGGTCCCGCAGCTGTTCCAGCTCTTCCATCCGCGCCACTGCATTTCCCGCCGCCGGATTTTCGACATGCACTTCCGTGACCTGGATGTGCGTCGGTTTTTGGGGGTCGTAAATCACCGTGGCGGTGATCCCGGGCTGGACGAGCGCGGCGTTCAACCGGGAAACAATGGTTTTAGCCTCCGCCTGGAAGGATGCGCTCATCGACGGCGCGACTTCCAGAAGCAAGCCGATTTGCGGATTGTCGTTGATGGTGGTGCCGGTATCCCAGACCTTCAGGACTTTGGCCGAAGCGGTGACCCCGTTCTTGATTTGGGGCGGGGAGATGATCCGGTAAAAATGCCAGAGGGTGGCGAGGACGACGCCCAGGACGACGATCATGATGGGTATCGCGATGATCTCGCCCGATTCCAGCATCCGGGGGATGCTCATCTCGCCGATCCCGGACCAATCCGTCTCCCGGATGGCCCCATACAAGCCGCCCCCGATGCTGATAACGGCGATGATGGCGCTGAGTAAAAAGACCCATCGGATGGTTTTCATGCGGTTCTCCTGGACGGCGGAGGCTGCCGTTACGAACGCGGGTGGTGCGCCCGAGGTTTGTTTACACGGATGATTTTATCAATGAATCTCTGAGTTGGTTTTCCCCGTGACAGGATAGTCATACCCGCGGGTTAGATAGCAGGCATCCATGGGTACCTTGTTATTGGTACGGGGTGTCGCACTGGATTCCCGCTTGGAACGCGCGGGAATGACGGCCGTCAGCCGATCTTGGGTTTGGGATATCCCGCATCAGGCCGTCGGTACAATATCCTGAAGCGGCGTCAGGTGGGATCTGGATCGGATAAAGAGCAGGCTGACGATCCCCAGCGCCGCGGTACCCGCCCAGAAAACGAACGGCGCGCCGGGCGCGATCTCCGCCAGTTTGTTGCCGACCGGGGGCGAAATCAGGTTGCCCAGAAAGAAGAATGTCAACACGAAGCCGGTTGCCGTGCCGGCGTAGACCGGTCCGACCTCCCCGGCCTCGACCGCCATCGTCAGGACGAGCGCCGCCGATCCGTCGCGTGCCATCCCCGCGAGAACGACCGCCGCCCAGACGGCCGAGCCCCCGGCCGCCGAGAGCAACCCGCTGCCGGCCGCCATCGCGATCAGCGCTCCGATCAGAACCGTTTTCCTGGAACCCAACCGGTCGGAGAGGAGCCCGATCGGGAGGATCAGCAGCAGGCTGGCCGCGTAGATCAGGGAGACGGCGGCATCCGCGCCGGCGTCGGGCCACCCGATGCCGCGCAAATGGAGGGCCAGATATCCCGCGATCCCTTGCTGGCAGCTGCCGATCCCGAGAAAGGTTAATCCCAGAAGCCATAATTCCTTCTGCTTTACGACATGGGCCAGCGCCCGCCGCATGGGAACCGCGGTCACCCCGCCGGCCGCCGCGGAACGCCCGGGAAGCGGATCGAGGAAAAGCCAGAGCGCGGCGAAGGGCGCGGCCAGCGCGCCCAGGAAAAACATCGCGTGGCGCCAATTCCCAAGCCAGGGCGAGAGCACCGTGGCACCCAAGGATGATCCGAGCACGAGTCCGAGCGCCATGCCCATGGCGAGGATGCCGTTGGCCAGCCCCAGCTGCCGGCGCGGGAACCATATGCCGCTGATCTTGAAGCCGCTGGCCGAGACCAGCGGCACCAGCCCGCCGGCGATCAGCAGGATGACCATCAATCCGCTGAAATCCCCCGCCAGTCCGCGCAGGGCGGTGGTCGAACCGACCAGGACGATCCCCGTCAGGAGAACCCGCTTGGGGCCGAACCGGTCGATCAGTGCGCCGCTGATCATGCCGGTGAAAATGGCCAGCAGCGATCCGATCCCCCAGATCAACCCGATCTGGACCAGATCCAGATGCAGATCGGCGGCGATCTCCTCGAACAGAACGGCCAGGCTGGCGCCGGGGCCGCTGATGACGGCGGCGAAGGTCAGCGCGGTCAGAAAAAGTAGTAACCAGCGGTAGCGGGGTTTCGACTTCACGAGATCGTCCTTTCCGAGGATCCGCGCACGCAGACGGTGAAACGGAAGGCGAAGGGCAGCCCGGAAAACAACAACGGGCTTTGGCCGCCGGAAAGCAGGAATTCGATGGTGGTCGCTCCGTAGTAATGATGAATGACAGTGAAGTCTAACATAATGAAAATCCCTCACCCAACCCTCTCCCAGCTGATGCTGGGAGAGGGCTTTATATTCCCTTCTCCCGGCGTCAGCCGGGAGAAGGGTTAGGGATGAGGGAGGTGGGGCGAAGGATAGGATGGTAAAAAAAGTTGGCGCTGGTAATTACTCCAGCACTTTCCACTTCTTCATGCTTTTGGATCCGTACAGATTCGGCGTTTGCGGATACTGCGACGAGGGGAGCACTTCGCGGATGGCCTCATACCAATCCGCATAGGTCGCCGATGGAGAGAGCTTGGCAAGCGTCTGCAAAGCGACAAATGTAAACGCGCCGTTTGGCCGCCCCTGAAAAAAGGCATCGTATGAGTATTCCGTCTCCTGGCAGCCCGCCAGCAGCAGGCCGGCGTTCCGCCCGGGCGGGCTCGAACGGCGCGCGGCCCGGCGGATCCCGAACCGCGCCGTTTCGCGTTTGGAAAGGAACGCGGCCGGCGGCAGGAACCGGACGGATGTGTGGCGGGCCTTTGCTCCCGGCGCGGCCGGCGGGGTGGTGATTGGCGCGAACCGCGTGACCGTTCCGGAGTTGCAGGAATCGGAGATCATCACCAGCTTCACCCCCTTTTTCCGGGCAGAGTAGAGCTCGAACAGTTCGTCGTCAGTGATCGGGCCGCGCGACCCCACGTCGTACGGGCACAGGCATTCGTCCGTGCCGTCCGCTTCGTCGCCGTCCTCGTCGGGCACGAAGGAGCCGTGCCCGGAATACTGGACAACGATCAGGTCGCCATTTTCCGCCCCGGCCGTGATTTTCCGGATGGCGGCGCGCATGGCTTTGCCGGTCGCCCGCCGGTCGATCAGCCGCTCGACGGAAAATCCGCGCCGGGCCAGTTCCGCGCTCCAGTCGTCGGCGTCGTTCACGCAGCCGGCCAGGTCGCTTTCGGTGCCGGGGTAGTCGTTGATCCCGATGCACAAGGCGTATTTTTTCATGATGGTTCCTCCCAGCGAAAATTCCAGCGATGTGGGCCGGGATAAATTATTTCCGGCGCGTCGGGCGCGGGAGCAGAAAGGGAGTGGCCCGCTTGTACTCCAGATATTCCGCCCCGAACCGCGCCGCGAGTTCCTTTTCCTCGATGAATTTGCAGTAGAGCAGCAGCGTGGCACCGGCGATCAGGACCAGCACCAGTGCGGACAACGATCCGATGATGAATCCAACTCCCCAATACGCAAGCATGGTTCCGAGCGTCATCGGATTCCGGCTGTAGGCAAACGGCCCCTGGGCGACGACTTTTTGCGTCGGCATCAGCGGAACCGGCGTGCCCCGTCCGGCGGTCACCTGCGTTTCGATCGCCCACATCGCCAGAAGGAGGCCGCCGGCCATGAGCAGGACTCCCGCCACGATATTCCACACGCCTCCCGCAAAGCGCGGTAGCGATAATCCCCGGTCGATCGCGCCGGAGAGCCAGAAAAGCGCAACCGGAAGGATCAGAAGGAAAAAGATGCCCTCCGGGATGAAGGCGATCAGCCGCTGGTTGAGCGTAAACTCCCGCTTTGCCCAATCCTTGTAGATTTTCATATATCCTCCTTGAACATGTATCAAATGTATCATAGAACTAATTGTATATCTTTCCCGTGCATTGTCAAACGGGGACCGGACAAGAGCATGAAGAGTTCCAAGGTTTTCCCCTTCGTGTCCTTCGTGCTCTTCGTGGATTCAATTCTTCAAGTAATTAAGCAATTCGTCGAATTCACGGATCGACAGATCAGCCTCCGTCCGGGTGTCCTCTCCGCGGAAAAGGCAGGTGCGGATCCCGGCCGCAATCCCCGCCAGGATGTCGATCTCCCGGTCTCCGACGGCCATCGTTTCATCCGGCCGAAGAGCGTGGGCTCGCATGGCGGCCCGGTACGCCGAGGGGTCGGGCTTGCGGGGATGGCCGTCCGCGTGCGTGACCCAGCCGGCGAAGAGGGATATCATATTATGCGTTTCCAGCAGGCCGATTGTGCCCTGGAGTCCCCGGTGTGTGACGATAACGTTCTTCCCGCCGGCCGAAAGGATGTATTCGCACACAGCCCGGCCGCCGGGGAACGGCGGCTGGCCGGCATACGTCACATTCTCGTAACTGCGGTCGAACGCAAGGCCCAGATCCTCTTCCTTTAATTGGAATTCCTCGGCCAGGGTGGCGAGACAATGGTTGAGGGATTGTTTCGCCAGCGCCAGTATTTTCTCCTTGCCGGGGTCCTTTCCCTGCGCGCGCAAGGCCGCCTGAATCGCGCCCGCGATCGCGGGATACGTATCGAACAACGTGCCGTCCACGTCCCAAAGGATGTTCTTGACCATCGGATTATCCATGGGGAGCAATTATACGGGGGATGCGGGTGTGTGAGGAAGTTGGTCCATCCCCTCCCTCCTCCCCTTGTCCCTCACTGCCCCCGCTCGCGAAGGCTTCGCATCGGAAGTTCGCCGATGCTCATCGCTCCCATCGCTTCGCAATCATCACTGCTCTTGAAACAAACCCAAGCAGGGATGCTCCGCGAGGGCGGGCAGGGGATTCTGCGATTTATCCGGCGATGTGATCCACGAAGCCCGCCCCGGTTGGGTTAGGCCGGGGAGCACGGAGAGCACGATGAGTTCTAAGGTTTTCCCTTCGTGTCCTTCGTGCTCTTCGTGGATTCATTTCTGCAGGTAACACAGTAACTCGTCGAATTCATGGATAAACAGATCGGCCTCCGTCCGGGCATCCTCGCCGCGGAAAAGGCAGGTGCGGATGCCGGCGGCAACGCCGGCCAGGATGTCGATCTCCCGGTCCCCGACGGCCAGTGTTTCATCCGGCCGCAGGCCATGGGTCTGCATGGCGGCCTGGTACGCGGAAGGGTCGGGCTTGCGCGGATGGCCGTCTTCATGCGTGATCCAACCCGCGAAGAGGGAAGTCAGTTGATGGGCGAGATGCAGTGGGGAAAAAACCGCTCCTCAGCATGACAGGCTGAGCAGTGGCTTCCGATGATTGATTTATATTCAGTTTCCAAAAGCCACTTTTACCGGATCCAAACCCGACGCCACCAGTCCTCCATCGCAGATGATATCAGCTCCTGTCAGGAAGCCGAGTTTATCGCTGACAAGGAACGCGAACAGGTGGGCTATCTCCTCCGCGTGCCCAAGCCGTTTTAAAGCGCAATACCTCTGGAACTTATCCGCTTCTTTATGTTCCAGCTGCCCCATCGGCGTATCAAAATTTCCGGGGCTCACCGAGAGAATTCGTATTCCTTTTTCTGCGAATTTCGCGGTATCGGTTTTGGCATACCAATTGACAAAATTTTTGGAAATTGTATACGCCACGCCCGGACGCACATTCTTTGGAAAGAGATTGACCCTCGCCATCATCTTTTTCATAAACAGATCCTTGTCAATTCTGCTGTATTTATACAAGTTGGTGGGCAAAAAAATTTTCGGCGCGAGGTGCGCTGCCGTGGAGGAAACGTCAATGATGCAGGAACCGGATTCCATGACCCGGAAAAACGCCTCATTCATGTTTATGGTTCCAAGCGCGTTTGTTTCCATGATTTCCCGGGCTTCACCCATGTGCGGGGACATGCCGGCACAATGGATAACAGAGGTTATCCTTCCAAGTTGTATGGCGCGTTCCGCGAGGGCATCCACCGTTTTGCGGTCGCCCACATTAATGGCGAACCCTTCGGCTTTTATACCGGATCTTTCCAATTCACTTACGGCTTTTTTTAGTTTGGCAGTATCTCTCCCGGCAATCATCACATTTTGATTTTCACCCAACAATTTCGCAGCCGCAAACCCCATCCCGCTGCTGCCGCCTGTAATGACACATACCGATTTCATAAAAAATAATCCTCCGAAATGATTCGGCTTTTAATCACCTTCAACATTTTCCCGGCGATGATTTCTCTGCAATCGTTTCGTTTCACGAACCTCCGGTTTTGGTCCAGGTGAGATTGGATCCTCGATGGGCAGTGTCCGCCCGGGTTACACGTCCCCCAGCGCCTCCAGCTCCGCGAGGAGCGCTTTGTAGCCATCCGGCGTAATATTTGCATGCTTGTACGCGCAAAATTTTTCCAGCGTGAGATGGGAGCTCAATTTGATCATTTGATTTGCTGCGGAGCCGGGTTTGTATTTTTCAAAAACCACAGCGGTTTTCGGATTTTGCATGATCTCGCCAACCGTGGTCGCGGCTGTCACTTTCATGGAAGTCTCCTTTTTCGAGAACGGGATGGATCGTGTTCTCCGCCTTACGCGGGAATTCAGCGTGGGCTGAGGGGGGTCAGACCTTGCGCGCGATCCAAAACCCGAATCGATCTTTTTTTCCGACGCGCCCGATCCACATCCTTCCGGATGGGCCTGATCCAGGCGATGCCGAGTTGGTCGAATGTTCTTTTTCCGTCAGATTTCGTTCTGGAATCGCCGCGTCTGAGCGGGTTTACACTTCTCCCAGCGCCTCGAACTCCGCCATGAGCGCTTTAAACTTATCCGCCGGAAGCCCCGCCGCCTTCATCGTGGACAGTTTTTCCAAAGTGTAGTGGTAGCCCATCTTGGTCATCGGATTGGTCGAGGAGCCGGGTTTGAATTTGTCGAAGACCGCTGCGGTTTTCGGATTTTGCATGATCTCGCCAAGTGTGGTGGCAACTGTCACTCTCATCATGGTCTCCTTTTGTGTGGAACGAGGTTTTCCTGCTGAAATCGCTTTTGATGAAATGACCGGCGGTGATCGGCCGGGTTTTCCCATTTGTCGGCCAAAGCCGGGAATCCCGCCGCTTCGGGTCATTTCTGTTCCACTATATCCAAAACACCGGCTGGCAACCGTTAGGAAAAGTTAGGGAAGGTAGCGGTCCGGCGTTCAGCTTGAAACAGCGTCCGGATTACCCCGGCGGACCCCGCAGTTGCGGTATATAACCGGGGGGAAGGGGAAGGCGGCATTTGCCCGGGCGGAATATCCGCAGGAGCTCCGCCGCTCGAGTCCTCAAGGCCGCAATGCGGGTTCGAGGTCGGGACGGCGTAAAAGGGTTTGCGGCGGAGATTGCGTGATTTGGCATCTTTCCGCTGCGGCCGCACACAAAAAAATCGCCTCCCATAATTCGCTCGCGCCATCCCGCTGTAAATCGGCGTGGTGTAACCGGGGTGCAGCACGAATGCATCACACCTTTCCTAACCTTTCCTAACGGCTTTTCGGCGCCGTTTTGTATATAGTGAATCCGTACCGAATTTTCCATACCGAAGGATCCGATCCCACAGGATCCCGGCCGTTGGCCGGATCCGACGGCAGTTTCCCCCTCTCGCTGCAAGGCGTTTTTTCTCGCCGGCGCTTCCGGCCCGGTGGAGTGGGTCGGATGGATGTTCGTCAAGCGGATATAGGAGAAATATGCCCCAAGAATCCAGCTCGGTCCAAATGAACCAACTCTTGGCGGAGATGAACAAAGAAGGCGGATTTCCGATCTCGGTGTTGACCGATGCCCAAGGCCTGACGATCGCCTCGTCCGCGGGGGACGGCTTGGATCCCGAACGCCATTCGGCCGTCGCCGCCTTCCTGCAGAAGGCGGTTCTGCAAGGCAGCCGGCAGCTGGGGATGACCGGAGCCGATGAAATTTCCTTTTCCGACACGAGCGGTCAATACTTCGTCTGCCGTTTGTTCATGGTGAATGACCAGGGGCTGATCCTGGCGGTATTGTCGCCGGACAAGCAGCATGCCTACCGCCGGGCGACCAATCACGCCGTCAGCCGGATCCGCATCATTTGGAAGAATTTCTGGAATTAGGGATGGTGGTCATGAAAGGCAACCTTCGCGACATGGGAATTGCCGATCTCATTCAGCACAACTGCCAGGACCGAAAAACCGCGCAGGTAAGCATCGAGCATTCCGGGCAGCAAGCCGTCCTGTTTTTCATGGATGGAAATGTCGTTCATGCCGGTCTCGGAGACGAGGCCGGAGAAGAGGTGATCTACGAAATTCTCAAATGGGAAGATGGAACCTTTGAGACCGAAAACATCATTGCGCCGCCGGCCAATTCCATCCGGAAATCCTGGTCCAATTTGCTTCTGGAAGGGGCGCGGCGGATCGACGAGAAGGCCGGCCAAACCCCCACGCCGGCTCCACCAAAAAATGCGGAGGTAAATCCCATGGCGACAAATCTGGATAGTATCTTGAAAGACATGAGCGTCGAGATTAACGGCTATATGGCCAGCATCGTGTCGGGTATGGACGGGATCAACATCGCCGAGCATTCGAAGGGCGGCAAAGTGGACACAGAGGCCATCTGCGCCCAGATGACCATGTTGTTCAAGCTGGTGGACACCGCCACGGTGAAAGTGGCGGAAGCACAGGGTCAGGCAATCAGCGTCGAGGACAATCTGCTGAACACCGAGGGTGCCTATGTGCTGATGCGTTACCTCCCCGGCAGGCAATATTACGTGGGTGTGATCGTCGACAGGAAAGCCGGGAACCTGGGCAACCTGAGATTGATTTCCAGAGTGTACGGCGACCGGCTGGCGAAAGCCATACCCGGATAGAAAAGGAGACTTTCATGCCTAGCAAGTTGGATCAAACCCACCAGGATTTCCGCACGGAAATCGGCCCCGATTTTTTTGCGTCGATGATCATCGGAATGGACGGCCTTTCGATCTCAGACAACTCGGCGATAGACGCCGGATTCTTCGACACCGAAGGGGCGTCGCGCATGGCGATGATCGCGAAACTGGCCGACAAGGTCAGCGGCAAACTGGGAATTGGAAAGATGGAGGACGACATCGTCACCATCGACCTGGCCTATCTTATTTTGCGGAACATCGGGGATGGTTCGTATTTCTGGATGCTCGCGGTTCCCCGCACCGCAACCCTCGGCACCGTGCGCATGCTGATGAAGGAATACGCCCCCAAGTTATGGGATGCCATCCCGAGATAATCCTACTCACCCGTCACAGGAGAATTCACCATGGATAAAGAAATGGAAAAAGCGCAAGATCGGGGCCACATGATGGGAGCGCTGGTCTTGGGAATGACGTACGGCGTATGGGACGTCATGGAGGAATCGGCCACCGCGCTCACGCCCACCATCGGAAAAATGCTGCTTCCCATGATGGAGGATCTGTTGAATATGAAAGCCGAAGGCGAGACCCCGGCGGATCTGCTGAAGGTGATCGGCATCATGTTCACCGATAGGCTGGACTGGGGCTCGGGATACGAAGTGACCACCACGGACAAATCCGTAAACCTGATTCTCAAGGATGGGCTCGCCACTGATGAAATCGCGGGAATGATTTCCCAGGGGATGAAATTTTTCAGCCATCCGGTGTTATGCGCGGGCGTGGAGGCGCTGGCGCGCAACGGGATTAAAAGCCGCCCCTCCCTCAGCGCCGATACGGATAAAAGAACCCAGACGCTCTCGTTTGAACTGCTTTAACATCGGCGGAAAACCAAACGACTCTATCCGGTTGGAAAGCCGCCGCGCCCCGCTGTCGGATTCATCCACCGGCAATGGAAAGAAGAGGCCGGCGGAGTGATGAGAGGAAAAAATGGAGCCTGCCGGGATTGCGCGCGAGATGATCCGCACGCCGTCCCGGTCCGGCGTTTACCAGCCGGTCCTGATGCTTGCATTTGTTTCCTGTATAATGTTCTGCATTATCCAGGGTGATCCATGCGGACTGTCGTTCTGATCAGCGGGGATCCGATAACCGAGGAAGAAATTAAATCCATATTGCCGGCCGGAATCGGGCTGGAAACATATGCCACGCTGGAGGCATGCCCGCGTCCGCGCATCCCGCAGGGGGAAGGAAAATACTCCGATTCCATCATCCTGGCCGAAATTTCCGGCGACGCGCCTCCCGCCGCGCGACTCGAACCCTTCCGCCTGGCCGGGATTCCGCTGGCCGCGCTGATTCAAAACCCCTCCCAGCGCGAATCGGCATTCCGCGCCGGCTTTGACGATTATCTCCTGCGTCCCTGTTCGCGCGACGAAATTAAAAACCGGCTCGACCGACTTGTCCATGCGCATACCGCATCCACCGATCCCCCCCTGGAACGCCGGGCCGCCGTCGGCCGGCTGACCTCCTATTTCTGCCACGCCGTGAACAACTCCATGCAGACCATCCGCGGCTCGATCGACCTGGCGCGGGAAGAGCCCGGGCTTTCTCCGGGGATCGACGAATACCTATCCATCTGCCGCCGGGAAACGGATTTGATCGGGGCCAAGATCAACCGCCTGCGCCAGATCTACCGCCCGAAGCCGTCGCCGCCGGAGGCAGTCCAGCTCGAAGCGCTGGCGCGCGAATCGTTGAAGATGGCGACCGACGACCTGCTCCGCAACAACGTCGCCGTCAAGGAACAGATCGAAGCATCCCTGCCGGCCATCCTCTGCACGCCCGACCGGATTCTCCTGGCCTTCCTGATGATTCTCTTCTACCTGAGCGAGGATCTCGGATCGCGGGGCGGTGGGGAATTGCGCGTGCAAGCGGCGCGGGATCGGGGCAATGTGCTCCTGACCCTCGCCGCGATCCCCGGAACGGGAGAATCCGGAGCGGATCGTCCGGATACCCTGCCGCCGGGCTTGGAGCCGGCCGGCAACCTGATCCGGTCCGAACGGGGACGGATCGAGCCATCGCCCAACGCGGATGGCTACGGGGTGCAAATCCGTTTTCCGGCAGGGGGGAATTAACCCAATCCGCTTATGGACACTCCCCGGATCCTGATCGTAGACGATGAACCCGGCGTGCGCTTCGTGCTGGAAAAAACGCTTGCCGCGGAAGGGTACCACCTGGATCTGGCGGCCGACGGCGGCGAAGCGATTCGGAAACTCGACGGCGCGGAATTCGACGTATTGCTGGTGGATCTGAAGATGATGCCGGTCGACGGCTTGCAGGTGATCAACGCCCTGCGCGCCAAACGGTCCGACGCGGCGGTGATCATCCTCACCGCCCACAGCACGATCGAAAGCGCGGTCGAAGCGCTGCGGCTGGGGGCGTTCGATTACCTGTTCAAGCCCGCCGCCCCCGAGGTGATCCGTGAGCGCGTCCGCGAAGCGGTCCTTTACAGCCGCCAGATCATGCGCCGCACGCGCCTGCTGGGGCAGGTGGAATCTCTGAAGCAGAGTTTGATGGATCTGGATGCGGAAGCCGGGCCGGCGGGGCAGGCCACCGCTCCGGATCGATTCCTTCGTTCCGGCAAACTGGTGGTGGATAAATATCACCGCTCGGTGATGCTCGACGGCGATGTGCTCGACCTGACCACCGCGGAATTCGATTTGCTGGAGGCGCTGGTCGCTGCCGCCCCGGAGCCGATCACGCCGCGCGAACTGGCCCGCCGGGCGCTGCACTACGATCCGCAGGAGATGGAAGCCCGCCAGACGGTGAAATTCCATATCCACCGGTTGCGGCGCAAGCTCGGCGACGATCTCAAAAACCCGAAGTACATCAAGACGGTCCGCTACAAAGGCTACTTCTGGGGCGACGGGTAAAAACCATAGACAGGATGTACAGGATTTTTTCAGGATTTACAGGATTATTTTTGAATTGTCATTGCGAGCGACCCCTTCGCATACGCTCAGGGCATGCTCCGGGAGCGAAGCAATCTCCCCTTTCCTGGAAGAATGAGATTGCTTCGTCGCTTCGCTCCTCGCAATGACCGCCATTTTTTCCCGCTTTTTCCCCGCCAACCAATCCTAACCAATCCTATCCGCACAGCCGGAGTCTCCATCCTATAGTAATGAAGGCGTTTGGGAGACTCCATGGCCGATTTCTGGGTTCTGATCGTCGATGACGAGGATGGGGTTCTCTCTGTCCTGAAAAACAGCCTGCGCAAGTTGGGTGAGCAGTTCCGCGTCTCGACCGCCGCCGGCGGTGAGGCCGCGCTGGACATGCTCATCCAGCGCAAGTACGACCTGGTCGTGACGGATTACAAGATGGCCGGGATGAACGGGCTGGAACTGCTGGAAAAAGTCCGCGCCGTCCACCCGGAAACGCGCGTGATCCTGATGACGGCCTACGGCAGCGCGGCCGTTGAAACCGAAGCTTCGCGCCTGCAGGCTTACAAATACCTCGCCAAACCGCTAGAAATCGAAGCCTTCCGCCAGATCGTCCGCGAAGCCGCGGGCTCCGCCGCCGCGGATTCCTCAGGCATCCTCGTCCTTTCCGATACGGATTACCGCGAGGTGGACCGGGTGCTGTGCCGGCTGCAGGGCGACGTGGCCGCGCGCTGCATTCTCCTGGCCGACAGCGAAGGCCGCTGCCTGGCCCGCGCGGGCAACGTCGAGGATTTGGACCTGACGCAGATCGCCGCGCTTCTGGGCGGCAGCATGACCACGCTCGACGAAGCCGGAAAAGCGGTGGATCCGAATACGGAGGGCGTGAACCTGGCTTACCGCGAGGGCAAGCGCGAGGACCTGTATGCGGTAAACGTCGGCGCTTTCCTGTTGATCCTCGTCATCGACCGCGGTCCCTTCTCCAGCAAACTCGGTTCGGTCTGGTACAGCGCCCAGAAGGCGGCCGCCGAACTGCGCGAGAAATTCCGCTCGGCGGATTTCCACACGACCGAGAACACCCTCGGGCAGGACATGGAACAGGCGCTCTACGGCGAGCTGCAGAAAATCTTCGTCGAGAACGGGCCGGCCGGACGCTTTAAATCGGCGGACAAGACGAGGCCGACCGGCGGCGCGCCGGATCATCCGGCCTTGTTGACCTACGAAGAGGCTGTCAAGAACGGCATCATCCCGGCAGAATAACCGGGAGGAAGGAAGGCGCATGATGAACCTCGAACCCCGCCATAAGGCTGATTTCCCCGTGGACGTGATTCTCTATCCGGGCCACGATAAAGCCTTTCGCAAAGTGCTGGAGGAACTGGCGCAGAAGTGCCCGACTCAATTCCTGCTCCTGTCGGGCGTCAGCGGCCAGCCGATCGCCTGCGAGGGCGAGAAGGGCGGGACCAACCTCGCCGCGCTGGGGGCGTTGCTGGCCGGAGACCTGGCGGCAAGCCAGGAGATCGCCCGCCAAACAAACCAATATCAGAGCTGCCAGATGATCCTGCGCGAAGGGCGCGAGTCGACCATCTTCCTTTCCGAAGCCGGCCCGTTCATGATCCTGTTCGCGCGCGTGGACCGCGAAGTCCCGCTGGGCTGGGCGCGGATCCTGATCCTGGAGACCTGCCGCCAGCTGGCCGACATCGCGTCCGCCCGTCCGGACGAGCTGGCCAGCCTGGACCTGGGGCTGCGCGAGGAGCACCTTTCCACGCTCATCGGCGACCGCCTGGATTCGATCTGGAGCGGATGACCCATGCAAATCAACTGGCAGCTTCGCGAATTGAATTTGAAGATCGTCTATTACGGCCCGGCCCTCAGCGGCAAGACGACCAACCTTGAACAGATCCATGCGCGGGTCGACCCCATCCACCGCAGCGATCTGGTTTCGCTGAAGACCCGCGAGGACCGCACCCTGTTCTTTGACTTTCTCGAACTCGAACTCGGGCGGATCAACAACCTCACCCCCAAGATCCACCTCTATACCGTCCCCGGCCAGAGTTACTACGAAGCCAGCCGCAAACTCGTCCTGCGCGGGGCGGACGGGGTGGTGTTTGTCGCGGATTCCTCCCCGGAATTCATGCACGCCAATAAGGTCGCCTGGGGCGATATGAACACGCACCTGGCTTCGCACGGCATGGCTCTGGACCAGCTACCGGTTGTCCTGCAGTGCAACAAGCAGGACCTGGCGTGCGCCGTCAATCCGGAAACGATGAAGAATCTCCTAAACCTCTACAACGTTCCCACGGTCTCAGCCGTCGCGCTGCGCGGCGAGGGCGTGCTCGATACGCTCAAACTGATCACGCGCAGCGTGTTTACCCGCATGCAACAGCAGCAGCAAGTGGTGTGCACCTGACATCGACAAGGAGCGCCATGGGTTTTCCATCCGGCTCGGAACAGACGAACAGACTGCTGGTGTGTTCTCTGATCCATGCGGCCGGAGTTTTGCCTTGCCGCCGCGCCCGCGCAGAAAACCCGCCGCGCGGCCGAGATCGATCCGGCCGCCGGCCATGAGACCATCACCTTCGACCTTCTGCAAGCGGGGGTGGAAAGGCGCAAGGATGCCCGCTTCCGTTAGGCCCAGATCCGGAGCGCCGCGTCGGAAATCCGCGGATGCTGCGGGTGCGGTTAACCGCCATGGCCGGTGAAACCCTTCTGATCGTCGACGACAGCCGGGATATCCGGGACCTTCTCGACCAGGACATCCTTTCGCCGATGGGGTTCACGGTTCAAACGGCCGCGGACGGGAAGGCGGGCTTGGACCTGGCCGCACGCTGCCAGCCGGATCTCATCCTTCTGGATATGAACATGCCGCGCATGTCCGGGTTGGAGATGCTGGCGGCGCTGCGCAGGAACGAATCCGCCGTGCCGGCCATCCTCATGACCGCGTACGGGTCCGAAGCCGTGGCGATCGAGGCGTTCCGCCTGGGCGTGCGGGATTACGTCATCAAACCCTTCACGTCCGACGAGATCCTGCAGTCGATCGACCGCGCGCTGAATGAATCGCGCCTGGTCCGCCAGAAAGAGGAGTTAAACCGCCATTTGATCACCGCCGAGATCGTCCGGATCACGGTGGTGACGCTGGCCCATTACCTGAACAACCACTTGACCACGCTCAAAGGCGGGCTGACTCTGCTCGGGGAATCCCTCGTCGAAAAAGCCCCCGATCCATACCTGCTCGATATCCTCCAGGCCAGCCGAAAAAGCGCGCTCAGCATCCAGGCGGTGATGAAAGTTCTCCAGGATGCCGCCGGGGTGCGTTTGTGCGCTTACACCGACTCGACTATGATGATGGACATCGAGGCGGCGCTACGGGAGGAATTGCACCGCCAGCCGGAATTTGCGGAAACGGACGGGTGCGAGATGCGATGAGCCGCGGATCCTCCGCCCGCGCCGGCGGTACCGCTCCGCCGGATAAAAGGAAGGCATCGTTGCGAAAGACCAATACCCGCACCAGGCGAAAACCAGGAACCGCGCCGGATATCCTTCCGGATGTCGAGATTCCCCTCTGGGTGGAGGATTTCTCGGCGGTTAAAAAACGCCTGAACGCGTTGCGCGCTTCCGGAATCACCGCCTGGGGGCCGTATCTCGAGAGTCATCCGGAAGAGGTGCACGCCTGTTTCTCGCTGGTGAAGGTGAGCGATGCAAACGCGGCCGCGCTGGATCTCTTCCAGTACGACCGCCGGCAAACCTTTCTGAAGAATCCGCCGCTCCCGTTCGAAAAGGAATGGCGCCATGTGATGCGGGAGGAATTGATCGCCCTGGCGGAAGGGCGCCGAGGGTATGAATCCGATCTTCAGATGAAGACCTTCGACGGCGAGCTTATCTCGATCCGCCGGCGGGTGTTTCTGGCGCGCGGGTGCGAGGCCGATTGGAAGCGGGTGATTGTCGCGCCGGTGGATATCAGCGCCTACAAGAAAACCGAAAGCCAGCTGCTGACCGAGGTGGAGTGGGGGAGTTTCCTGCTGGACCTGTACGAATATTCCTCGCGGCTTTCCGACCGCGACTTGTACGACCACGTTCTGGCGCAGGCGGTCCAATTCACCGACAGCCGGGTGGGTTTCTTCCACGTCCTCTCCGACGACCGGGAATCGGTGATCCTTAAATCGTGGGCCGGCGAGTTGAACGTGGACCTGACCGGAGAGGAAGGCATGTCGGTTCCGATCGGGCAGGCGGGACCGTGGATGGATTGCATCCGGCTCAAACGGCCGGTGATCTGCCGGGACAGCCCGTCCTGGCGCTGCATCCAGGGAATGCCGGAAAGCGCCGCCCCGATCCGGCGCCTGCTCAGCGTCCCGGTTCTGGACGGCAACGACGTGGTCTGCGTGCTGGGAGTCGGCAACAAGGAAAGCCCCTACCAGGCGGGCGACATGGCCCACATCCAGCTCGTCGCCTACGGCCTGCACCGGATCATCAAGCAGCGCCGGGCGGTGGAAGCTTTGAGTCAGAGCGAGGAATTGTTCCGCCTGCTGACCAAGCATTTTCCGGTTCCGATCGCCGTCTTCCAGGCCGGCGGGCGCGCAGAGTTTTTCAACGACCGCTTCCTCTCGACCTTCGGCTACAGCCTGGCCGAGATTCCGGACCAGGATTCATTCTGGCTGCGCCTTATCCCGGACGAGGCGCCGCGGCGTGAAGCCCGGGAAGCCTGGCGGCTGGCAGAGGAGCACGCGGCCGCGGAGTTTACCGACGCCGAGCTTAATGATTGCCGGATCCGGTGCCAGGACGGCCGGGAGCGGATCGTCGATGTGCTGGGAACGTCGATTCAAACCAAACAGCTCCTGCTCCTGAACGACGTCACGGAACGCAAGCGGGCCGAGGCGGAAACGCTCCTGAGGACCGAAGAACTGGAGGTGCTGGCGAAAATTTCCACCGCCATGCGCGCCGCCCAAAGCCGCTCCGAAATTTATTCGATTTTAGTCAATCAATTGGCGGTTCTGATGAAGGCCGAAGGGGCGGCCCTGGCGATCCGGAATCCCGAGAGCGGCGAAAGCGTCGTCGAGCTGGGAAGCGCGAAGTGGGAGGACCTGAGCGGTCTGCGGCTTCCGGCGGAGGCGGATTCCTTCAGCGCCCGGTCGGAAGATCATCCGGTCTGGCGCAAGAACGGGCGTGCGGACGCCGAACCGGAGGAAATCCGGCTGACCCACGGCTTGACCGCAGTCGCCCGCGCACCCCTGATCGCGGCCGGGCAGGTCATCGGCACGATCTGGATCGGCCGCTCGAGCCCGATCGGCGAGCACGAGATCCGGCTGCTTACCGCGATCGGGGAGATGGCCGCCACCGCCATCCAGCGGCAATCGCTCCATGAGGATCTGCAGATCCAATTGAACGCCCTGCGCCAGACGCAGGCCCGGCTGGTCCAGAGCGAGAAACTCGCCGCAATCGGGCAGCTTGCGGCCGGCATCGCCCATGAACTTAACAATCCCCTGACGTCGGTGGTTCTGTATTCGCAGCTGGTGCAGCAGGAAAAGCTGGGCGGAGCGGTCCGGGGCAACCTCGAAAAGGTCGTGGCCGAAGCCCTGCGGGCGGGAAAGATCGTCCGCGGACTCCTGGATTTCGCCCGCCAGCGCCCGATCCACCGCGAGCCGGTGCAGGTCAACGAAGCGCTGCGCAACAGCCTGGATCTGATCTCCTACGAACTGGACGCCGAGCAAATTACGGTCAGGCTCTCGCTGGCGTCCGACCTCCCGACGATCACGGCCGACCTGTACCAGTTGACCCAGGTCTTCATGAACCTTATCCAGAATTCCATTCAGGCCATGGTTGGCGCCACCGGGCCACGGGACCTGGAGATCTCGACTGTGTGCGGATCCGAGACCAATTTTCCGCAGGGCGGCGATCCGCGCGCGGTGGTGCGCATTTCCTTTAAAGACACCGGCCCGGGGATACCCGCGGAAATCCTGCCGCACGTGTTCGATCCGTTCTTCACGACCAAGTCGGAAGCCAGCGGGACCGGCCTGGGGCTTTCCATCTGCCACGGGATCGTCGGCGAACACGACGGCCGGATCTGGGCGGAAAGCACCGCCGGGGCGGGGGCGCTTTTCATCGTGGAGCTGCCCGTCACCGCCGCGGAACAGGAAAAACATCCGCGCAAGGAGGAGCGGCCGGCCGGGGAACCCTCCGGACGCCGGTCCCGGATCCTGATCATCGACGACGAGCCGAACGTGTTGGATGTGCTGGCCAAGTCGCTCGCGGGGCGCGGGTATCTGGTGGAAACCGCGGGTGACGGCGAGCAGGGGCTGGCGCGGGCGGCGGAGTCGGCGTTCGACGTGATCCTGTGCGATTTCCGGATGCCGAATTTTTCGGGGATGGATTTTTACCGGAGGATTCAATCCGACCGGCCGCACCTGGCCCGGAAAATCATCTTCATCACCGGCGACACCGCCAACCTCGCCACGCGGCGGTTTATCGAGGAACACGACCTGACCATTCTGGAAAAGCCGTTCGAGCTTCCCGATTTGCTGCAGGTGATCCGCCTGGTAAATGAAAAAGTGCCGGGGTAAGACCGTCGACGATCGACCATCGACCATCGCTATTAATCGTTTTTGGAATTCGTTTTCGCGGCCGGAGTTTCCAACCTTTACTTGATGAATTAATTTTTATGGACCATTCCCCACCGTTACTTATCAAATATTTCCGATAGTCGATCGTCGATGGTCTGTCGTCCATGGTCTATCGTCCGCGGTCAGGTATTTCCGATGGTCCATCGTCTATGGTCAGGTTTTTACGATGGTCGATCGTCGATAGTCGATGGTCTCTCCTCACACCTCGATAAACTCAATCTCCCCTGAAGCCGTATCCAGCACGCAGAATGAATATTTCCCCGCCGCGGCGCTCCCCAACGCGCCGGGATTGACCATGGGCGTCCGGCCGATACTATCCTCATGCCGGCGATGGGTTTACGGCGACTTGCACATCCGGTATGCCAATCCCCGCCCCTTTATTTTCTGCGAGAATTACTTAATCCAGATTAACCGAGTCTTCGATTGCCTGGGCTGCCTGCTGCGGCGTTAATATGCCGGCGAAAAGATCCCGGATGCTGTCGTTCACGGTCTTGCCGATCGCCGGAGGGAAGTATTGATCGTAATATATCTGGAGATATTTAACTGCTGCCGCGTTTTGCCAGACCAGCCGGAGAACCGGGTCGGTCAGCCCGACTTCCGCGCCCTTGACCACGGGGAGGGCGAAGCCCTGCTCCGCCTGGGCCGTTTCCGATTCGACGCTGCTTATATATTGGAGGAACTCGACGGCTTCCGGTGGAGCGTTTCGGCCGACCAGCCAGCCGTCGATTCCGCCGAGCGCATCCGAAGGATCGCCGGTGCCGCCTTCGAGCACCGGAAAGGGGAACCAGCCCAATGAGTCGCCGATTCCCGATTTGCTGGTGCTGTTTTCCCGCTCGAGTCGCGATCCCCAATTCCCCATTAATTCCATCGCGGCATTTCCGTTGCCGACCGCGGCGGCTTGATCGCCGTAATAGGCGTCCAGGAATCCGTCTTGGAAGGGGTAAAGATTGATGAGTTTTTGAAGATTCTGGCCGGCCTCGACGAACGGCGGGTCGGTGAAAGCCCCTTCGCGATTGAAAGCAGCCTCGAAAGCGGCCTTTCCGCCCAGGCGTAAAGCCAGAAACTCCCACCAGAAGGCGCCGGTCCATGAATCGGCTTCACCCAGGGCGATGGGTGTGATCCCGGCGGCTTTGAGTTTTTTTACGTCTTCGAGAAAGGCGCCCCACGTCGCGGGCGGCTCGGCGATCGCCGCCCGTCGGAACAGATCCTTGTTGTACCAAAGGCCGACGATGCTTATGTCGCGCGGGACACCGTAGTTTTTACCCCGGACAGCATATTGATCGAGGGCGGCGGAATAAAAAGTCTCCCGCCATCCCCCCTGATCCAGATCAGCGGTGATGTCCTTGAGCAATCCGGCTTGGGCGTACTCCTGAATTCCCGCGTCGCCATAGCTGTGAAAGATATCTGGTGGAGACCCGGCCTGCATGGCGGCGTTCAAATCGGAGGAAAAGGTCGCGGCGTCCAGAATCGTGATGTCGGCTGTAAATCCCGGGTGGGCGGCCGTATATTCATCGGCCAAATTATGGAATAACGTTGCGTTGGCGGCTGTGGTCGATATTTGCCACCAGGTGACGGTGACTTCCCCCGGCGTAGCCGTCTCTGTCGCAAGGAGAGCGGGCTGCGGCGTGGCGGAGGGCGATATGGGGGAGGGAGTCGCCGGTTCGGAGGACGGGAGGCCGGGCATCGATACGGAGTTGCAGGCGAGGGAGATGAAGAGAAGAAAAACCGGCCAAAAATAAAATAACTTTTTCATTCGGATCTCCTGTAGAGGGGATGGATTTCCGGAATCCCTCCCGTAGCGCATGCGGTTGTTCGATGCCATTGAGTAAATCTTCGAATTTTCGAGATGGACGGATATCATACTCGATCCACATGCACGGCACAACACCGGGGCGGAGGATGGATCATGGTCGATAGGCTAGTGGACCCCGACAAACTCGGCTTCTCCGGTGGATGTATCCAGCA
>Ga0105104_10000598_pt1 | contig 27868 bp, 22 predicted proteins | sample PPLLaktember2015_3_FD_87034 | JGI IMG/M metagenome (GOLD analysis project Ga0105104, IMG submission 87034) | Freshwater sediment microbial communities from Prairie Pothole Lake near Jamestown, North Dakota, USA - PPLs Lake P7 Core (6) Depth... | ecosystem: Environmental > Aquatic > Freshwater >...
ACGTTGCGCCGGCTATACATCACAAGGTCTCGATTGTGCAATGCTATATTCGCTTCGCAATCGTTTTTGTTCAGCTCTTCAAGCATAGGTCTTTAATATTCAAAAGGTCCTTCATTATGTTTGCCCCGGTTCCCGTCCCCAGGGCGTCATGAATCTGTTTATACAGCGCGTATAACTTTTTGTAAACATTATGATTATCCGAGTTCGGCTTATAAGTGACTTTCTTAATCCCGCACATCGCCGCCTGCGCCTCGGCAAAATCCCTGTAGCCCCCGGCAACGACCGCGCCCGCTATGGCAGCCCCTAACGCGCAGCTTTGCGCCGAGCGGGATACCTTCATTTCCCTTCCCGTAACGTCGGCGTAAATCTGCATCAACAGGGCGTTCTTCTCCGCGATGCCGCCGCAGTTTATCACCTCATCGACCTTGACGCCGTATTCCTCGAACCTGTTTATGATTGTCAAAGCCCCGAATGCTGTCGCCTCAATCAATGCCCGGTATATTTCCTCTGGTTTTGTATGCAGCGTCTGCCCCAGAAGCAGTCCAGTCAATCGCTGGTCAACAAGAATCGTTCGATTGCCGTTGTTCCAGTCAAGAGCAAGCAGGCCTGATTGGCCGGGCTTGAGTTTCGCGGCCTTTTTGGTTAGCGCATCGTGCGAACCCGCTGTTTTGCCTCCCGGCTGTATATAATTCACGAACCAGTTGAATATGTCGCCCACCGCCGATTGCCCCGCTTCAAGACCGAAATACCCCGGCAGTATCGAACCATCGACTATCCCGCATATCCCGGGAATATCCGCTAATTGCTGGCTTGTGTCTGATACCAGCATATCGCAGGTGCTTGTCCCGATTATCTTGACCAATTTGCCCGGCGCGATTCCCGATCCGACCGCCCCAAGGTGCGCATCGAATGCCCCGACCGCGACCGCTATTCCCGGCTTTAAGCCCAGTTTTTCCGCCCATCGTCCGGTCAGGTTTCCTGCCCTGGTTTCCACCGTGGCCGTTTCACCATAGAGCCGGTATCGAAGGTCGCTCAATTTCGGGTCGAGCTTGGCTAAAAATTCCGCTGCCGGCAGTCCGCCCCAGTTCGCGTTGAACATCGCCTTATGGCCCGCCGCGCATCTGCTTCGCTTCATCACTTCCGGCTTTTCCGTTCCCGTCAATACCGCCGGTATATAATCGCAGCATTCCACCCAGCTATGAGCCGCGTCAAATACCTTCGCGTCTGTCCGCAGGCAATGCAATATCTTGCTGAAGAACCACTCCGAAGAATACACCTGCCCGCACTTGGCTAAGTATTCGGGATGCTCTTTTTTCGCTAATTCCGTGATTTCCGCCGCTTCTGCGTGCCCTGTATGGTCTTTCCACAACCACGCCTGCGCATTTTTGTTCTTTTTGAATTCAGGCAGCATCGCAAGCGGCGTCCCGTTTTTATCCACCGGCAGGGGGGTTGACCCGGTCGTATCGACGCCAATCCCGATGATTTGCCCCGCGTCGAATTTCTTAACCGTCTTCTTCGCCTGGCCGATTGCCTTTGTGATTGTCGCTTCCATTCCTTTTATGTAGTCCGCCGGGTTTTGCCTCGCGAGGTTATGGTCGTTCTTGTCTAAGATAATCCCCGCCTGCCCCGTGGGATATTCATAAACCGCCGTCCCGACTTCTCTTCCGTCGTTTATATCGACTATCACGCACCTTACCGAATTTGTCCCGTAATCCAGTCCTATCGTATATGCCATTGTGATTTCCTCATTTGTAGTAATGTTTAACCGGTTCGCGATTATACGCCCAATGACCAAACCGGTCAATTTCCAACTTACCCTTGATTTCGCCTCCTCCTTTTGATATAATTTCTTAGATAAAATGAGCGGGGGAAAGCTCGGCACGAAACTGTCTCGAAAACTTCTTAATGAAGGAAAAACAAAATGAAAAAGTTGCTGTCTGTCATGGTATTAGTATCAATGCTCGCGATATGTTCTTCGTCGCACGCCTTCTTTATTATTTATAAATTATCCGCCGCTGTCAAAGGCGTAGACAGTGTTACCGGCTTGCGTATGTCGATTCCTTTGAAGGGCTATCTGGTACTGAACAATACAGATGAGGACTCCTATTCTTTTCAGGACGCCAATTTAATCCTGTATGGTAAACAAATCGATAAGACCAGAGTTTTCGTCGAGCTGAATTACAACGGCAACCAGTTTTTAACTATGGATTCCTGGGTGCAGGGCTACTCTTCGTATGAATTCATTTACTTATCGGCTTCTGCTCCTTTTCAATTTGAGGGCTATCTCTACGGCAAATTTAAGAATATCTACGTCAGTTATGACAGAGTAACAACCGATTGTGCTCCCAGTTCCAAGGGTGTCTTTTTCATCGATGGCGGCCTGGATGATGGCGGTAGACTCCTCGACCCACTTCTCCAAATCGCCGGCACAGCGACCATTACCACCAAAATCTGGACTTCCTTCACTCAATTCGTTAACGATGATCCTGAATATTGGACGCAGGACGAGATTGTTCAGTACTTAAAGGACGTATACCTTGCCGACTATCTCGACGTAACTCCCTAACCATAACATCCCCGGTTTTCTTCGCAAACAAATAAAAGGGGTCAGGTGCATTTTACACCTGACCCCTTGTTTTCAGTTATATCAGCGGCAGGTTATGCCTGCGGCTTTTCCTCGCTTGTGCCTGGTTCCTGTGATGTAGGTTCCTGTAATGTCGGCTCAGGCGATGTCGGCTCATCAGATACAATCGGCTCTTCGGTTGAGGTTGGCATTGTCGCCTCGGTGCCCTCCGGTGCCGGCTCGCCGCCATGCTCTTCGGCTGCCCATTGCGCCCTTCGCAAGCTAAGCCCGATTTTCCTCGCCTCGCTGTCAACCTTGAGAATCTTGACCTCAAGCTCGTCATCAACCTTGACAACGTCCTGCGGCCGTTTGATTTTCTGGTCCGACAGCTCAGAGATATGAAGCAGGCCTTCGAGGTCCATTTCAAGCTGCACAAACGCCCCGAAATTGGTCAGTTTCGTGACCTTGCCCCTGACAATGTGACCCGGTATGTATTTCTCCGGTATCGCGTGCACCCACGGGTCTTCGCTCAACTGCTTTACGCCAAGCGATACCCTTTGCTTATCTGGGTCGATATCGAGAACTACGCACTTGACCTGGTCGCCTTTCTGCAGCGCCTCGTTCGGATGGCTGTATTTCCGCGTCCAGCTCAGGTCCGAGATATGTATCATCCCGTCGATGCCTTCCTCAATCTCGACAAACGCGCCGTAATTGGTCACGCCCCGCACCGTCGCCGTTACCATCGTTCCCGGCGGATACTTCTGCGCCGCGACCGACCACGGATTGGTCTCCGTCTGCTTGAGTCCAAGCGAAATCTCCTGCTTGTCCTTGTTGACGTTGAGAACCATAACTTCAACTTCGTCGCCAAGGTTGACCATCTCGCTTGGGTGATTGAGCCGTTTGGTCCAGCTCATCTCGCTTATATGCACGAGGCCTTCGATACCGTCCTCAAGCCGGACAAACACGCCGTAATTCATAATATTGACGACCTTGCCCTTGACCTTGGTTCCGACCGGGTATTTCTCCTCGACCTGTTCCCACGGGCTTGGGCTTCTCTGCTTGAGGCCGAGCGATATCTTCTCATTTGGCTTATCGACGCCAATGACAACGCATTCGATTTCCTCATCGAGCCGGACAACTTCCGACGGATGACTGACCCGCCCCCAGCTCAAATCCGATATGTGCAGCAGGCCGTCCACTCCGCCCCGGTCCACGAACACGCCGAAATCGGCGATGTTCTTGACAAGGCCCTTGCGAATCTGGCCGACCTCGATTTCCGCAAGTATTTTCTCTTTGCTCAAGCGGCGTTCATCCTCAATCATCTTGCGCCGCGATATGACTATGTTCCTGCCTTCGATGTCGATTTTCAGGACTACGCATTCGACCTCTTTGCCGATGAACCTGCTTATGTCGCCAGGCCGCCTGATATCAACCTGTGACGCAGGCAAAAATACCGGCACGCCGATATCCACAAGCAAACCGCCCTTGATGCGCCGGACAACCTTGCCCTTGACGGTGTCTCCCTCTTTCTTGGTGGAGATAAGGTTCTCCCAGCCCCTTATTCTGTCGGCCTTGTGCTTGCTGAGCAGCAAAAGCCCTGTCTCGGAATCGGTATCTTCGAGAAGCACCTCGATATCGGCGCCTGGGGTAATTTCGGACGGGTCATCGAATTCAGCCGCATCAACTACGCCCTCGCTTTTAAGACCGACTTCGATAATTACGTCGTTTCCTAATTGCGTAACGATTTTACCCTTGAGAATAGTCCCGGGAAGGTGCGAATCGACCTTTGCCTGCAGGGCCTCCTCAAAAAGCACATTTTCCTTCTCTCCGAACATCTCGCTGACCTGCTGGTGAATCTGGTCGGCGGACATCCCTAATTTGTAAATTATGTTTCTATCAACCATATACTTGATATTCCTTTGCGGAGTCTTGGTTTCGCACCCGGCAGCGCCCCGCATTTACGCCGACGAGCCGTTGTGCCGCACGGCACTAACTAAGGTTAATAATTTATACTAAACGCGTTTGCCTACACAGCAAACACAACTGTTTCCCTGATATCCTTATCCTGCGTCGATTTCCGACAGATTCTTCACGAAGTCGTCAATAATCCACTGTGGTGTTGAAGCGCCTGCTGTCACACCTGCGGTCTTACAGCCGAAAACCTGTTTTTTATCAAATTCGTCCCAGTTTTGCAAATGAAATGTTCTACTATTATATTTTTTACACAATTCTGCCAATTTTCGCGTATTTGCGCTCTCTAAACCGCCCAAAACGAACATTATATCGACTTTCAGGCACAATTCAACCGCCGCCTGCTGCCTTTTTATCGCCTCCTTGCAAAGCGTATTGACCACCTTCAGCTCATCGAACCCTGCCCCCGCTATCGCCGAAAGCATCCTTCCGAAAAATTCCGGGCTTTGCGTCGTCTGGCACACAATCCCTAATCGCCCGCTGCCTGTCTTACTGATGTCCGGCTCATCCCCGACAACGACCGCGTTACCTGTGCAGCCAAGCACCGCCCGCACCTCAGGGTGGTTCTTGTCGCCGACAATCACTACCTTGTAACCCTCCCGCTCCATCTGCACCGCGATTTGCTGCATCCTCTTAACAAGCACGCAGGTCGCGTCAATAATATCGACGTTTTTCTGTTTGAGATGCGATATCTCCTCGTAAGACGCCCCGTGCGACCGTATCAAAACCGTCGCACCCGCAGGCACCTGCTCGACGTTATCAACAGTAACCAATCCTTTTTTTGCCAGCCGTTCCACTACGTCGGGATTATGAATAATCGGCCCGAGACTATAAACCCGCCCCTTGTCCGCCAGGACCTTTTCCGCGGTGCTTATGGCGTTTCTTACGCCCGGGCAAAAACCGTACTTTTCAGCGAGCATCACTTTCATTTCGGCAATCATAATTACAATTGAAAATAAGGGCAATAGAGATTAAACTGCCGAAGAATTTTTTTGAAAGGCGGGTGCGTATATGAAAAAGTCGATATTTCTGGTTTGCGTAGCGCTGATAGCCGCGTTGGCTGGAAGCTGTGCGAAAGAAGCGAAAAAGACAACCACCGATTCCGTAAAACCAAAGATAACTTACACCGCCGACTGGGAGTCGCTCAAAAACCGCAATCCCGCACCCGACTGGTTTCGCGACGCCAAATTCGGAATATATTTTCACTGGGGCGTTTACAGTGTGCCTGCCTTTGGCGACGAGTGGTATCCGCGAAATATGTATGACATAAAATCTCAGGAGTACAAGCACCACGTCAAAACCTGGGGCGAGCCAAACGTTTTTGGCTATCCAGATTTTGTCCCGATGTTCAAAGCCGAGAAATTCAACGCCGATGAGTGGGCGGATTTATTTCAGAAAGTCGGCGCGCGTTTTGCCGGTCCCGTGGCGGAGCATCACGACGGCTTTTCAATGTGGGCGAGCAAACTCACCCCCTGGAACGCCAAAGACATGGGGCCTGGTCGCGATTGCGTCGGCGAGCTTGAAAAGGCGATCCGTGCCCGCGGCATGAAGTTTGTTACAACCTTTCACCACGAGCGAAACGGCCTGTATGAAATCACAAAAGACGGCAAAACCTACTGGACAGGCCATTACGAATTCGTAAAGAAAAACTTCCCAGACCTCCTTAATGACCCCTGCCGGGCGATTATGTATGGTTATATGCCCGCAGATAAGTATTTCCAGATGTGGCAGGATAAATTGGTTGAGGTCATTGATAACTATCATCCCGATTTGATGTATTTCGATTCCTGGCTCGACGAAATCCCCGACAAATACAAAACCCGATACCTCGCGCATTATTTCAACGACGCGGTCAACCTGAATAAGGAAGTCGTCGTTACTTACAAGCAGCAGGATTTACCGAAGGGCGTCGGCATGGAGGATTACGAAAAAGGACGCGCCGACAAGCTCACCGATTACGTCTGGCTCACTGACGATACGATTTCTCGCGGGTCGTGGTGCTATACCGAGGGCCTTGGGATAAAGAAACCCTTGGAAATCATCAGGACTATGGCTGATATCGTCAGTAAGAATGGCCAATTGATGCTAAATATTTCTCCAAAGGCCGACGGCACAATACCTGATAATCAAAAGCAGGTACTGCTTGAGATTGGCGACTGGATGAATAAATACGGCGAGGCGATTTACGATACTCGCCCCTTCGTCGATTATGGCGAAGGCCCGACCAAAATGCAGTCAGGCGGCATGTTCGCTAAAATGCAGGGGGGCTATAACGCCAAAGACATTCGCTATACCCGCAAAGGTAATACCGTTTACGCCATCGTCCTCGGCTGGCCTGGCGACAAAACACCCGTTACGATGACAATGTTCGGCAAAGGCGGCAAGGCCGAAAATATAAAAGTCAAAAAGGTCTCCCTCCTCGGCGCAAAAGAAAAAATCAAGTGGCAGCGAACCGACGCGGGCCTCATTGTCACAACGCCGGCGAAAAAAGTTAATGACATGGCAGTTGTCTTCAAACTTACAACTGAATAATTTTAACCACTAAGGCATTAAGAAATTGTTGATTGGTAATTAATGTCCGCCCGAAAGCGACGACACCTCACTTGCCTCAGGCGGACGTATTTTACAACCAGCAACTAAAAACTAATAACTAAAAACCATTTTAGGGTTTTAAGCTAATCCTTCTTTTTTCAGTCTCTTGGCGGCCCGTTTTTCCTTTAATGTCATCTGCGGTTTCTTTTTCGTTTCCTTTTTAACATCGTGACCCTTTGACATACTTTGTCCTTTCCTGATTATGTTCCATCATGTTCAAAAAAAGTTTCAACCTCTCGATTTTACAAATAGCACGAAGACAACGCCAGAAAAAAACGGATTGGAAATTCCGTTGCCGGATAATCTCGAACCCTTATAATACCCATCGCTTTGACATTAGTAAATCAGGTAATCAGCTTAAGGAGCTTACAATGAAACGATTGACACTGGTCTTCCTTGCAGCGGTATTATTTCTTTCTTCCACAATCTCCATCGCGGCCGAACAGCCCGCCAGGCAGCGGCAGCTTTTGGACCTCGGCTGGAAATTCACGACCGGCGTTCAAACCGACGCCAACACGGAGAACTTCAACGATAGCTCCTGGCAAACGGTTGATTTGCCTCACGACTGGTCCATAGGGGGTAAACTCGACCCCAACGCCCCGATGAATGGCGCTGGCGGCTTCTTCCCGGCCGGTGAGGGCTGGTATCGGCTTAATTTCGACGCCCCCGCCGACTGGCTCGGCAAACAGGTGACAATCGAATTCGAAGGCGTCTATATGAATTCCGATGTCTGGCTCAATGGCGTGCACCTGGGCTTTCATCCTTATGGCTACACGACCTTCGTTTATGACCTCACCCCGCACCTCAAGCTCGGCCAAAAGAACGTCCTCGCCGTGCGAGTCGATAATTCCAAACAGGTTAACAGCCGATGGTTCAGCGGCTCAGGAATCTACCGCCACGTCTGGCTCAATGTCACCAACCCCGTCCATGTCGCGCAGTGGGGCGTATTTATTACAACGCCCGAAGTCGCCGAAGATAAGGCAACCGTGCGAATCCAGACAACTATCCGGAATGATACCGACAGTAACCAGTCCTGCCAAATCCTGAATAATAGCGCTAAATCGCAAATCGAAGTCCCCGCCAAAGGTCAGGCATCCGTTACCCAGGTCATAACCGTCGCTTCGCCTGAACTCTGGTCGCCCGAATCCCCAAATCTGCATCAAATGACTACCCGGATTTTTCTCGACGGCAAATTAACCGACGAGGTCAAGACGCCTTTCGGCATTCGCTCAATAAAAGTATCTGCGGAAAACGGATTCCAGCTTAACGGCAAAACAATCAAGTTATGCGGCGGCTGCATTCATCACGACAACGGCTGTCTCGGCGCAGCGGCCTTCGATCGTGCCGAAATTCGCAAAGTAGAACTGCTCAAAGCCGCCGGCTTCAACGCTATTCGCTCCGCCCATAATCCGCCTTCGGAAGCTCTTCTCGATGCCTGCGACAAACTCGGTATGCTCGTTATCGACGAATCCTTCGATTGCTGGGAAAAAGGCAAAAACACCTTCGATTACAGCCGGGTCTTCAAGCAATGGTGGCAGCGAGACCTCGACGCGATGGTACTTCGCGACCGTAACCACCCCAGCGTCGTTATCTGGAGCGTCGGCAACGAGGTCGTCGAGCGCGATGTCCCCGACGGCAACAGGATTTGCAAAATGCTCACCGACCGCCTCCGCACCCTCGACACAACCCGCCCGATTACCGCCGCCAACTGCTGGGCGACCCAGCCCCGAAAATGGGCGGATATGGATGGAATGTTTAGTCACCTCGATATCGCCGGCTACAATTATACCCTCGATAATGATAAGGCCGACCACAACCGTGTCCCCTCGCGCGTAATGCTGGCGACCGAATCATTCCCCAGCGCAACCTACGAATACTGGCGCAGGGTATCCGGCAATTCATTCATCATCGGTGATTTCGTATGGTCTGCCGTCGATTACCTCGGCGAATCCGGCATCGGCAGATTCTATCCATCAACCCAGCGAATCCTCGACGCTGGCAAAAAAGACCAATATCCCTATCACGGCGCATACTGCGGCGACCTCGACCTCACAGGCCTGCGAAAAGCAATTTCCCACTATCGCAACATCCTCTGGGACCGAGGCGAAAAACTTTATATGACCGTCCTCGAACCCGCCCCTGACGGCAAACCCTTCAAGATGGGCCAGTGGGCCTTGCCTCCGTCGCTTGCGAGCTGGACCTGGCCCGGCCATGAAGGCAACGATCTCAAAGTCGAGGTCTATTCCTCGTATGATAAAGTCCGCCTGTATTTGAATGATAAATTGCTCGATGAAAAAGCAACTTCCCGCGATGTAAGATTCAGGGCCACATTCACCGTCCCTTATGCGCCCGGAACTCTCAAGGCCGTCGCGATACAGGGCGATAAGGAAGTCGCCAATTTCACTCTGACCACCGCCTCCGAACCTGCCAATATCCGCCTTACGCCCGACCGCCCCGAAATCAAAGCCGATGGCCAGGACCTATCCTTTGTTACCGTCGAAATCCTCGATAAACAAGGCCGCCTCCAGCCCAACGCCGAAAATATGATTAATTTCAGCGTCTCAGGCCCCGCGTCAATCGTAGGCCTCGACAACGGCGACCTCAATAACGACGACCCCTATCAGGGCAACCAGCGAAAGGCCTTCCACGGCCGCGCTTTAGTCGTCCTCCGCGCAACCCGCACCCCAGGCGATATTATTTTAACCGCCCGCTCCGACGGCCTCCCCGACACAACTGTGACTATCCATTCACGCAAAAACTAAGGATTGCCAAGAGTTTACTGATTTGTATAATACGCAGCTAACGTAAAATCTTATTATTGGAAAGGAGTTGAATATGATGGGATGTCTTTTGGCGGCAAGTACATTGGGAACACTTGACTGGCTGGCAGTCGGACTTTACTTCGCCTTAATCATGGGCGTTACCTGGTGGGTAATCCTCAAAAACAAAGACACCGCCGATGACTACTTCCTCGCTGGCCGAAACCTCGGCTGGTTCATCGTCGGCGCATCAATCTTCGCCTCCAACATCGGCTCCGAGCACTTGGTCGGCCTCGCAGGTTCCGGCTGCACCGACGGAGTCGCCATGGCCCACTACGAACTCCACGCCTGGTGCCTGCTCGTCCTCGCCTGGGTGATGGTCCCGTTCTATATGCGCTCAAAGGTCTTCACTATGCCGGAATTCCTCGAAAAGCGCTTCAATCCCACCGCAAGATGGGTCCTTTCACTGATTTCATTAGTTGCCTATATTCTCACCAAAATCGCCGTCGGAATCTTCGCCGGCGGCATCGTTTTCAGCGTCCTTTTACCCGACGTCAGATTTATGGGCCTCGACAGCTTCTGGATTGGCTCATTCTTAGTCGTAATCTTAACCGGTCTTTACACAATCCTCGGCGGCCTTCGCGCCGTCGCCTATAACGATGTAATCCAGACCATCGTCCTCATCATCGGCTCGGCACTGGTCACATACTTCGGCCTGCAAGCTTTGGGCGGTTGGGGCGAGATGCGTAATATAGTGGGTTCTGAAATGTTCAACCTTTGGAAGCCCCTCGTCCCAGCAGGCATCGAATCCACCTGGGCACCCGTCCGCGAATCCGGCCGCATGGCCTGGTATTTCAACACCAACTACCCCTGGATCGGCATGCTCTTCTGCGCCCCCGTCATCGGCCTCTGGTACTGGTGCACTGACCAATACATCGTGCAGAGGGTATTGGGGGCGCCGAATGAAATGGAGGCCAGACGCGGGTCGATATTCGCGGGGTTTTTGAAGTTGCTGCCGGTGTTTATATTTATCATACCGGGGATGATTTGTTTTGCGCTGGCCAAGAGCGGGAAGGTTGTGGCGATACAGCAGATACTGTTTGACGCGAATGGGCAGATTATTCGGGACCAATGTCAAAAGGCGTTTCCGCTGCTTGTGGCTAACGTTCTGCCTGCGGGCGTGCGCGGGATAGTGGTCGCGGGACTATTAGCGGCCCTTATGAGTTCATTAGCAGGAACGTTTAACGCGTCATCGACGCTTTTTACAATGGATTTTTACAGCAAATTCAATCCGAAGGCGTCGCAGCACCAGCTTGTGTGGATGGGGCGTGTGGCGACGGCGGTTATGGTAATAATTGGCTTATTGTGGATACCTGTGATTCGGGGGGGCAGGGGTTTGTATGATTATCTTCAGGGGGTGCAGGCGTATCTGGCGCCGCCGATATTCGTGGTGTTCTTCCTTGGCGTATTTATGAAACGACTCAACGGGAAAGGCTGTTTAGCGGCGCTGATTGTCGGATTCATTATGGGCCTGGTGCGATTAGGCATCGATACGCCGGTGAAGCTTATGAAGGACTTCGCTTATACGGAAGGGTCGCTGCTGTGGATTATCAATAACACGTTCTTCCAGTATTACAGTATTCTTATTCTTGTGGTTTGCGCGGCGGTGATGATAGGGGTAAGCTACGCGACCGAGATACCTAATTATGAGAAAATCAAGGGATTGACTTACGGCACAGAGACCGATGACGACAGGCAAAAGTCCCGCAGGAGCTGGTCGGCGATTGACGTTGTCTTCTCGGGCGTGGTGCTTGCGATTATTATTGCGGCGTACCTTTATTTCAGAGGGTAATTTTTTACCACCAAGGCACTAAGACACGAAGAAAGTTTTTAGTTTTTAGTGTTAAGTTTTTAGTTGCGGATTCCGCCTGCGGCGGATAGTTGATAGTTAAAAGCCCTGTCGAAAGATGGGGTCTACGCCCCGATCCGAAAAGCGGACCCGTAAAATCCAGAGGATTTCCGGGACTAAAGTCCTCGAAATTGCTTTGCAATTTCTGAGGGGACTCCGCTATGCTACGCAAAGCTTCGACGCTGCGCTCCGACGCTTTGCCAAGGGTTGCCTATGGTCACTTCGTATGGAGGATCAGGATGGCATGGAGCTGGATGTGATTATCCGTAATGAGAAAGAGTCGGATATTGAAGCGATAGCCGATGTTACCAAGGCGGCTTTCGCAAATTGTCCGTATAGTCATCAAACGGAACAATTCATAGTTAACGCGTTGCGGGCTGACAAGGCGCTGGCTATTTCACTTGTCGCGGAGGTCGGCGGGAAAGTTGCGGGCCATATTGCTTTCTCGCCTGTAACCATTTCCGACGGCAGTCAAAACTGGTATGGTTTGGGTCCGGTTTCCGTGCTGCCCGAACTTCAGAAACAAGGCATCGGGAAATCTCTCATTAATAAAGGCCTGTCCATGCTGAAAGCATTAGGAGCCAAAGGATGTGTTCTTGTAGGCGACCCTAATTATTACGCGAGGTTCGGCTTCAAAAGCCTTCGGGAATTAACTCATGAGGGTGTTCCACAGGAGTACGTTCTCGCCTTGCCGTTTGACGAGAATAAGGCCCAGGGCGTTATGGTGTTTCACAAAGGTTTTTTTGCAAAAGAATAATGAGATTTATTTGGTGACTGTCCCTAATTAAATTAATTATATTCCAATTAAATACCTTGACTGTTCTTTGACGCAATTGACAATTAAGTTGTTCGCCCGTTTACAAGACTCGATATGTTTTCTGACATATCTTTTTTCATTTTTAGATAATCTATCAAGAGACGCAGACCGAGTAAAAGCATCAATTTGAAAGTCATATACTTGTTGACTGATCTTCGGCAAAAATTCAGCCAATTCATAAAATCCTGGAGGAAACCACACATTTGTCTTCTCTCTAGGAAATATTTTTGTCGTCCCATTTAATTCCTGAAATATTTTGCCAATACCTTTTTCCCAATCTATGGAATTACTGTGTACATAATCATTATCATATAGATTATGAAATCCAGCTATATTTCTATACTGAGAGAATATTGGCTGAATAAATTTGCTAGCGCAAGGCAAAGAATGCCGCTGAATAATTGGATTGATACAACGTCCTAAACCTTTTACAAAATTGGCTTCAATCTGTAAATCCAAAGATCTGTAATACGCTTCTTGGGCATAAGGGAAGCCCAACCTCCTATCGCAAAGATTAAAATGGGATACATTGAAAAGACAATAATTGTTAATCAGTAAAGCAAAACTACTAGGAATAAGTAGAAAACTTGGCGAGTCAGTACCTATAAAATTCATACCTACTCGATCTGTCGATAATTTATAAATAAATAATAATCTGTCTGCAGCGGACAATCTAGTTCTTATATGAAATTTTGGCGTAATACCAGGACCGTTTTTACTTAATACTAAAAATCCCAGCCAAAGACCTACTCGTACCTTATCAAGCCAATCCAATAAACAATTTATATCGATATCGCTGATTAGATCATCTTTAAGAATAGACATGATAACACTTCTAGCTTTTATTTCGAGGTCTGAGAACTCATTATTACACTCAAAACAAGCTGGAAATGAAAATGAATCAAATGAGTAAAACCTTATTTTTGGTTTATCAGGTATTAAATCGAAACCGAAAAAGGCTTTACGATTTACACCTCCAGTTAATTCTATAAGCCATTTTGGTATTACATGCTCTTTGGTTTTTTCCTCAGGTTTTTTGCCGCAAAAAACACAAAATTTGTTCATAGTTATGAATTAATGCACTCCCAGAAGTGGATTATCACTAATCGTTTTAAGTAACATAATTTAAACACTAACGATATTTATCCCAAAATACAAGACTTAAAAGTCAAGATATATTCACCGACCTGTCCACTATAAGAAGTCTCATGAATTGTTTAGGAAAACGAAGAAGAAAGGAACGATTTAGATGGATTTGGCTGTTAAATTTTATCCGCCTCTGGCGAAAAGGATGAGGATTGGGTAGAATTGGGGGCAAGGAATAAATAAATATTAATAGGTGGCTGTCCCTAATTAATTAACTACCTTGTTGTCCCCAAGGCAAAAGCGTATAATAAAACATGCCTTTATGCTAGGGGGCAAAAGGCAAGAAGTATTGGTTGTGTAACCAAGCGTTTATGAGAATTGTCGGAAAAAGGTCTTTGAGTGTAAATGTAAAAAAGAACTTCAAAAAACACGATTTTTTATTCTAAGGGATATCTATGATTAACAACAGTAATGCTTCTGAAAGCGCCGCTGTAAATTCCCAATCGAATGTTTCTGCGGAAGGTCTGATAAATAGCGAGGCCAAACAGATAACAGAAAAGTGTTTTGTGGCTCAAGTTCTTGATACGTTTTTTTTTAAGAAGGATTTTGTGATCAAAACTCTCAATCCTTATGAGGGTTCACGTTATTCAGGAACGCATTACGGAGAATACCCCACGAGATTCAAGGTTGTTGAGCATGAATATTCAATTTCGACAGACGATATAGCTTGTTATTGTCGGGACAACATTAAATCCAGTAAGAAATATTTATTCTTTTCATTTTACATGTTTGGATTTCTTTGTTTATTATTATTTCTCAATCACACTAATCTGGCCAAAAGTCTTGACCCTATTTTGCCTTTAGGCACCTTCATAGTTGCTGTTATTACATTTCTTACATTTGTCTTTGGACTTGAATATATCCTCCATCTATTATTTCCTAACATAAAGTTCGGAGAGTCATATCGCATACTCGATTGTTGCATAAAAGGAGGTTCCTTTATACAGGTATCACAAATTAACCCAAGCTGGACAGATAGCATCAGAAGGAATAAAAAGAGAGAAATAGAGAACATATACAGGAAAAAGGGGCACAAAATAGCACATACATGGGGTAATGCAGGCACACATTATCTTGATGGTGATATCTTCCTGCTGCCCCAGAAACGCGTTGCTTATTTACAAGCACTTGGTATGTTGAAGGAAACCGATCAATTTGTTTATGAGCTTTCAGGTCCTATACAGGAGGTTTCTCGATGGGGGTATGAATGGGAATATACCATAAGTAATGGCGGAGTTGTTATGAAGACAGAAAAGTATATATGTGTATCTAATTCGTAGTAGGTATCAAGAAATTGAAAATGAGGTTGGATTGCATGATATTCCAATCCATTCTATGATGATAACAGTGAGTTAGCATCAAATAAGGGAAATTGGGGGACACCCCCGGCAGGTTTTTCAAGTGAAAAACCAAACGGCGCCGGGGCTTCGCAATACTACGCATCCTAATTATCCGAAGAAGTAATTGTGATAAAGAGATAATCGTCGCCGAGCCGGCGACGGGTAAAGGTTAAGCAGGCCTGGCGCGGGCAACCCCACTCGGAGGGTGGGGCTATATACAAACGCCCGGGGGCGGGCGTTACAAAAGGTTAAGCATTCCCGCGTGAGCAACCCCCTGCAATGCAGGGGGCCCCCTACGGGGACTCCGCCCACAACATTTCTTGCCTGCAAGGCAGAGCGTCGAAATACGACCCCGAAAGTCGGGACTCCGCTTCGCTTCGCGTGGGGGTCTGCGCTCCCTACGGGGATTCCGTCCTGAAGCAGGACTTCACTTCGCTCCGACACTTCGCTTCGCTATATACAAACGCCCGGGGGCGGGCGTTCATTGGGTAACCCTGCCATCCGTTTTTGCCAAGGGCAAAACCGAGAGTGGCAGGGCTAAATACAGAAGAGGAAGAAAAATGGATTTTATTGACCCTGACATCCTTCTCCGTTAAGAACTACGCAGGACTAGGTAAAGTGCCAGGGCCCTCTTCGAGGACTGCGCTACGCTAAACATGAAGTGAACCTCGCATGGCGTGAATGACACATAAGAACCCCCAAACCGCAAGGGGTTTGGGGACTAAATATTGTTTGGATGCCTACGGCGATTATTTTTATTGAAGGGCAAACATCGTATGGGGAAACAGCATTAGTACGTACCGATAAAACGGTCGTTTTTGACTGTCTGCAAAGGATAAGTCGGTAAAATCGCTAAATTGCAGGTTAACCGAGGGGTGGAATAAGACGATAGAAAGGTTACGATGAAACACAATTAATGGAAGGAGCGGTATGGCTATATTTGACGCGACAATTAAAGATTACCTGGATGAAATAGACGAGGCGACGTTACTGTCGGCTGAGGAAGAACACGAGCTGGCGCTTCGGATTAAGGAACAGCAAGACCCGGAGGCGCGGGAATTGTTAGTTCGGAGCAATCTTCGCTTAGTGGTCAATATAGCGAAGAAATACGCGGGCAGGGGCGGTATGACGCTTGGCGACCTCATCGAGGAAGGCAATTTGGGATTAATAAAAGCGGTCGATTATTTTGACCCGAACCGAGGGACGCGGTTCAGCACATACGCGGCGTGGTGGATAAAGCAGGGCATAAAGAGCGCACAACTTTCAGATGTTCGGCCGATTCATGTGCCGGGGTATATGATTAGCTTGATTAACCAGTGGCGGCACATGGCGGCGGAGCTTGAGAACAAGTTAGGCAGGAAACCGGACCTCGATGAGATGGCCGACGTGATGAATCTGCCGGAGAAGAAGGCGAAGATTATATATGAGACGGTCAATGTTTTGGGTTCGGTGAGAGACAACCAGCCGTCAGAGGGCGCTGATGACAACCAGATGCTTGAGGCAACGGTGAGCAATGACAGCACGGGCCAGCCGGAGGACGCGATTGTCGAGGAGGAGGAAGAGAGTAAGGCAGTGTGGCTCTTAGAGAAAATAGCGCCGAGAGAGGCGGAGATAATGCGGCTTCATTACGGGCTTGACGGAAACCCGCCGATGGCGTTCAAGGAAATAGGGGAGAAGTTAGGCCTGACCCGCGAGCGTATTCGGCAGCTTCAGCATGAGGCGCTGACGAAGCTATATGAGCTGATGAACGAATAGTAAACAATTGATAATCGATGATTCAGGATTCAAAAGGCGCGGCAATAGTCGCGCCTTTTTTTCGTTGTCGTCTTCCTGCGTTAAAGCTACGGAGGATAAATCGCGACAACGGCTAAACAGTTACGATTCCCTTTTCCCTTCTTGTGTTTTTCGGATAATGTGGTAATCTGAATTGACTATGGGCAAGGACATAAACGAATTGAAGAAATATATACGAGAGATACCGGACTGGCCGAAGAAGGGGATACTGTTTTATGATATAACGCCGCTGCTTGGAGACCCGAAGGCGTTTGGGGCGGCGGTTGACGCGATGGCCGCCGACTATGTGGGCAAAGGGATACAATACGTGGCGGCGGCGGAGGCGCGGGGTTTTATCTTCGGGGCGGCGGTCGCGGCAAAGCTAAACGCGGGATATATTCCGGTGCGGAAGAAGGGGAAGCTGCCTTATAAAGCCGAGAGTATCACTTATCAACTCGAATACGGCAGCAATACGATGGAGGTGCACGTTGACGCGATACCGGCGGGGGCGAAGGTGCTGATGGTTGACGATTTGCTTGCGACTGGGGGGACGATAGATGCGGCGTGCAAGCTCATCGAAAAAATCGGGGGCGATATTGTGGGGTTAGTATTTTTAATCGAGCTGACTGAGCTCCATGGAATTGATAAGCTTTCCAAATATAAGGTCAAATCCCTGATACGTTATTGAAACATATGCAAGAATTAACCGTTAAAGTGCCCCCTACAAAGGCCTGCGAATACAAGATAGAAATCGGAACCGATATATTAGGGTCTGTCTGGCCGAAGATAGAAACAGCGTTTGAGAAATCGGGTAAGTTTGTTATTACGGACGCCAACGTTGAAATGGCGGGGCATTTGGAGAAACTTTTACAGGGGAGGAAAATACCGAATTTTGTGATATCGCCCGCGGGTGAGAAATCCAAAAATATGAGCACCATCGGTGTGATTTTAGAGGCGATGGAGAAGGCATATCTTGGAAGGGATACAGTGGTTGTGGCGCTTGGCGGTGGAGTGGTGGGTGATATCGCGGGATTCGCGGCGGCAGTTTTTAAAAGGGGGGTGGCCGTTATCCAGATACCGACGACGACGGTAGCTCAGGCGGATTCGGCGATAGGGGGAAAGACGGGGGTTGATTCGACTCTCAGCAAGAACGCCTTCGGGGTATTCTGGCATCCGTCGGCGGTTTATATCGACGTCGCGACTTTGAAGACATTAGACGACAGGCAATACAGAGCGGGATTAGTCGAATCGGTGAAGCATGCGCTGATAGCGGATGAGGGATATTTTGAGTTTCTTGAAGGCAACTTAGACGCGATTTTACAACGGCGGTGCGAAATCCTGGAAAAAGTCGCGTATAACAACTGCCGAATAAAAGCGCAGGTGGTTGAGAATGACCCGACGGAGAAGAATCAGCGGAGGATATTGAACTACGGGCATACTATCGGGCACGCGGTGGAGTCGGAAAGCGGGTTTGAATTGCTGCACGGCGAGGTGGTGGCGATAGGGATTGTCGCGGCGGGGCTGATTGAAATTGAGATGGGGATTGGCGATTGCGGGCGATTGGAAAGGGTGAAAAAAATACTCACCGCTTTGGGAATGCCGACGGCCATACCCCCGAAAATAAGCAAAAAAAACGTGATGGATTCGATGAGGCGCGACAAAAAAGCGATAAATAAGTGGCCAAGATTCGTTTTAATTGATAGAATAGGCAGTGTCCATCGCCAGGAAGGACAATGGGCAATAGAATTGGGGCAGGAAGTCGTCGAAAAAGCATTGGATAAACTATAAATTGTAATAGAGGACTAAAGTGTTCAGGGAAAAGATAAAGGTTTTGGATTGCACGATACGAGACGGCGGTTTGATTAACGACCATTATTTTACCGATAATTTTGTGCGCGAGGTTTACAAGGCGCTGTCGGCAAGCAACATAGATTATATGGAGATGGGATACCGCAGCAGCAGGGAACTTTGTCCGCCGAAGGATTTCGGGGCGTGGAAATACTGCGACGACGAAAAGATAAGGGAGATAACCGACGGCATCGAATCGGACCTGAAGCTGTGCGTGATGGTTGACGCGCACCGGGTAAAGGAACAGGTTTTTGAGCCGGTGGATAAAAGCCCGTTCGATATGGTGCGCGTGGCGACATACGTCAAGGACATGGACAAGGCGATTGAGTTAGTGAAGAAGTGCCACGACCTCGGATACGAGACGACGGTCAATATTATGGCGATATCGAAGGAGATTGAGCGGGACATGATTGAGGCGCTGGACCAGCTTGCTTTGTCGCCGGTGGACGTGGTTTACGTGGTTGACAGTTTCGGGGCGTTATATTGCGAGCAGATTGAATACCTGGTGAAGGTATTCAGGCAGCATCTGCCTGAGAGCAAGGAAATCGGGATTCACTGTCACAATAATCAGCAGCTCGCGTTTTCCAATACCATCGAGGGCATAATTCACAACGCCAATTACCTCGACGCGTCGTTGTACGGGATAGGCAGGGGGCCGGGGAATTGCCCGCTGGAGCTATTGATGGGATTTCTGAAAAATCCGAAGTTCAAGCTAAGCCCGATACTGAAGGTCATCGAGGAGCAGATGCTGCCGATGCAGAAGGATATCGAGTGGGGATACCTGATACCTTATATGATTACGGGAATGCTTAACGAGCATCCGCGAGCGGGTATCGAGATGCGCAAGACCGCCGAGAAGGACAAATACGCGAAGTTCTACGAAGAGATACGCGACGCGACTGAATAGGCCGACCGTTAACCTTAGGATTTTGCGATAGCGACGGCCAATCGGTCGAGGTCTTGGTAATCTTTTTCGACGACTATGCGGTCAAAAAGGCCTGATTTTTCGAGAAGGGCCTTAACGGCTGGGCCTTGTTCGTTGCCGATTTCGAGCATAAGTGCGCCGGCGGACTTAAGGAACTGCCCGGCTTCGGCGACGATTTTTTTGATGATATCGAGACCTTCCTGACCGGCGGTCAGGGCGAGTTTTGGTTCAAAATCTTTGACGTTTTTGGGTAATTTCTCAAATTCCGGCTCGCTGACATAGGGCGGGTTGCTGACAATCAGGTCGAACTTAGCCGGTCCTCCTGCTTCGCTTACGCTACGCAGGACAGGGAGGCCGGGGATGATGGGTTCGAAGAGGTCGCCCTTAAGCAGCTTAATCCGATTACCCAAACCGTGTTTTGTGACGTTACGTTCGGCGATTTCGAGGGCGGCATCGGAAATATCGGTGGCGACGACGCGGCAGCCGGCGAAATTCCTTGCTATCGTAACGGCTATACAGCCGCAACCTGTGCAAAGGTCGCAGACTAATTGCTCGCCGTTTCTGGTCCGTAAAAACTCGATGGCACGCTCGACGAGCAATTCGGTTTCGGGGCGGGGGATGAGGCAATCACGGGTGATTTCAAATTCGAGGGAGTAGAACTCTTTTATGCCGGTAAGGTAAGCGACTGGCTCGTGCTGGGACGCACGTTTGACAAGCTCATGAAGTTTCGTCAACTGTTCCTCGCCGACAATCCTGCCAAATTGGGTATAAAGCTCGATTCGTTTTAAGCCGAGGACGTGTGAAAGCAATAGTTCCGCGCTCAAACGGGGTGCGTCGACATCTTTGCTTTTGAAATAATCAGTGACCCAGTTGAGCAGTTTTTGGATTGTCCATGGTTCTGTGCTTGTCATCAGGATTTCCCCGGGGTATCGAAGCCGGGGCGGATGAATGCGCGGGCATCGGGAAAGGACTCATCAATCATCAGCAGCATTTTTCTGAGGTGCACAAGCAGGTCGAGAATCGAGCGTTCCTGCTGAGGGAACTGATTGAGAAGCCGGGCCCACGCGGCCATCGAACGCTCAATACCGATGATGGCGACTTTGGCTGAGCCGTTGGCGTCTTCGGGGGAATATTCGTTGTCCTCAAGCTCGCCTCGAATCATACCGCTTGCCGCCCGGCAAAGCTTGACGTATATCTGATGCTGATACCAGCGGATTACTTCGTGGCAATCCTGAATTTTTAACGCGTTCTCGACGGGCTTTGCGCCGGGAATCTGCGCCTGGGCAAGCGTCAGCAGTTCATCGCCCTTTTCTTCGATAAGCGACTTGTTTGATTCGAGCCATTTATCGACCATTTTCACATATGCGAAAGCGGCTTTCGTATAGGGCTGGTCTTTTACGATTCTATGGACTTCTTCCTCGTGTCTTTCAAATTCTTCGTAGTCGATGTCGTCGATATCGATATCCATTTCGCCGGCCGATTCCTGAATCATTTCCATGGTTGCTTCAAACGACTCTTGCAGTTTGTTCCAGAACGCATTGTTGGAGATATCGTGCGACTCAAGGTTGTCGGATATTTCCTGGCTTAAGGCGTAATTCATACACCGTGAGGTGAAAGGACAACGTTCGCACCATCGGTCGCAATAATTGTAAACGCCGGGTATAAAACGCGGGTTTTTGGCGAGTTTCTTTAATTGCTCTTTATCCATAGTGTGTATCCTATAATTAATACGTGTATAAATATAATATCATTCAGTTACTCCCAGCGACTCAGGATGTGCTATTCGTGTCCTTAAGGATTCCGCGAAACCATCAAGGTCAGGGAAAAGAGTAGCTTGATTAATATTCATTTCATCGAGCTTTTTAAGAAAATCTTTTCTCTCTTCTTTGTTTAACTCGATACAAATCTCCCAAATAATCGGTTTTACCCCTTTTATATTTTTTGGAGGCCAACTTCTTAATGATTTTATAGTATCTAATAAATTCTTGCCCCATGTTTTATCAACTGTGCCCGCAAATAAAAGAGTTCCTCTTTGAGCCACTAAACGTTCGTTTAAATGGTATGGATTTGCTGCATAAATAAACGGTGTTGGGTTTTTGTTCATTATGTATGTGATTAGATAATTTTGGAATAAATTGTTGCGCCATTTTCTATCATACTTCAATTGTTCAATTTGTTTTTTGAAGTGCTCCTCGATATATATTTTGTCTTTTAGAAATTTATCTTCAAGACGTTCACTTATGTAATTAACAAACTTTCGATTTAGTGACCATACTACGTATTTCTGGTTTTTGTCATTTCTGTTGACTGCAAAATAAACTGCGGTAAAGAAAGAATACATCCAGTCAAGAATTCTTGCTGGTGCTCCGTGATGTCGTAGTAAGGATAAATTCTCAAGTTGGCTTTGAGTGCTTTCTTTACTGCCGGTAAGAAGAAAGGCCCTCCGTCTGAACGACCGAGTAATTTTATCTTCAATTTTATTTCGATATGTTTTATTTTGTCCTGAAGAAGTTTCTGGGCTAATGTCAAATTCTTCGAAAGCCTTATCAAGCGATGTTTTAAATGCATCTTTCATCGAACGATTCTCGTCGGATAAAGCAATATCTCCTCTGAATAACCATTCGGACGCCTCTTGTTCCAAGAAAACATCGTAATAAAAATGTATAAGTTGACTCCAACAGTTTATTGTTTGTTTTGATGATTCATTGCAAAAATAATATCTATAAAAATCGTTCGATGTCTTGTTTTTGAAGGATTCTTCAATATCCTGATGTGTCATTGATAGTTTTCCTTTTTCTATATATAAACCTTGTCCATCATTCGCGGGAAGGCGATGCACTGGCGGATGTGGGGTTGGCCTGTGAGCCAGGCGATGGTTCGTTCGACTCCGAGGCCGAAGCCGCCGTGGGGGACCGAGCCGTATTTCCGCAGGTCGAGATACCAGTTGTAGTTTTCAGATTTTAAGCCCTTTTCCTCGATTCGCTTCAAGAGCATATCGTAATTATCTTCACGGACGGAGCCGCCTATGATTTCGCCGAAACCCTTCGAGGCGAGGAGGTCGTAATTCTGGACGACCTTGTCGTTATCGGGGTCAGTTTTCATATAAAACGCCTTGGCCTGCGCGGGGTAATGGGTAACGAAGACGGGTTTATCATGCATTAGCGAGATTATGGTTTCGTCGGAGCCGCCGAGGTCTTTTCCCCAGCGAAACTGGGCTGCGGCCTGCGCGTGCTTCGGGTTATTTTCGATTCTTATGTTGACTTCCTCAAGGTCGCTTCGCAACTCAATCAATTCGGCGACGTTTTTATCCCGTTTCCATTGCTTAATCTGGCCTGATTGCTCTTTTTCAATTTCGGCAATTCGTTTTTCAATTGATTCTTTTTGCTGTTTCAATTGGGTAAGCTGGTCAGCCATAAATTTTACGGTTTTTTCGCCGGTGAGGATTTCGACGGCCTGGGTATAAGTCAGGCGGTAGAAGGGGGGTTTGATATTCTCAAGGCCAGCTATATCTGCGCCAAGGGTTTCGAGCTGGGATTTATTATCGGCAAGAACTCGTGCGACGATAGAAGATACGAAATTTTCGGCTAATTCCAAAAGACCGGGTAAGTCGATAAACGCGACTTCCGGCTCGACCATCCAGAATTCGGTGAGGTGCCTGCGGGTCTTGCTTTTTTCGGCGCGAAACGTCGGGCCGAAACAATAAACCTTGCCGAAACTTGCGGCGGCGCATTCGAGATGCAATTGGCCGGTCTGAGTGAGATATAACGGCTCACCGAAGTAATCGACCTCGAAAAGGGATTGCTCTTCTTCGCCTGCTGCCGCCATCAGGATAGGCGTATCGACTAAGGTAAAGCCATTATCGTTGAAGAACCGCCTGATGGCGTCAACGACGGTGTGGCGGATTTTGCCTATGCACCATTGCTTTTGAGAGCGAAGGTGAAGGTGCCTGTGCTTGAGGAGAAAATCGATACCGTGCTCTTTTGGTGTAATCGGGTAATCGGTCGTGGGGTGAACGACCTGTGCGTTTGTGGCCGCAAGTTCGTATCCGCCAACGCTGCGGGGTTCTGCCCGGACAAGGCCTGTTATCGTAAGCGATGATTCCTGGCCCAAGTGTTCGAGCTTATCGAATACATCATCGGGGATTTTGCCTTTTTCGACGACGCACTGGCATAGGCCTGAGCCGTCGCGCAAGATGATGAATTGCACCTTGCCGCTTGACCTCGCCTGATAAACCCAGCCGGCAAGCGTAACTTCCTGCCCGGCATTCTCATTGAGTTTTGATATATAAGTTTTATTGCTGTTGGACATTTTCTTTTTCCTGTTTTTCCTTTGATGGTTTACACGTCGGCCAAATCATAAAGTCATCGCAACCCTCGTTGAGGACCTCTTTATCTTTCGGAAACCGGAATTTCTCACTTTTGCCGCCGTCATCAATACCATTTTTGCCTTTGCTGTAAAGGGTGAAATTTTCATCTGTAAGTTTATAGACAAAAGAATCGTTGCTTATGGGGTCAACAAGGATTTTAGTCGGGACCAAAGCATTTACATCTTCGAGTTTATCCGGCCAATGTCCGTTTGCGTTTTTGTAGCGCTTCAAGGAAAATATCAATAGAGTTCCTCTTTGAATGGCAGAGTTTCGCAGATATATATCGTGAAGGTTAAAATATATTTTTCCGCTCATTCGAGCCATCAAATCGGCGTGTTGGCGGAAATTCATCTTTAACTCGAAAAGGGATTCCATAGGAACTTCCGGTGGTTCTTTTGACCGGTCGAAATCGGACATTGTAATCTCGTAATTTGTCTCAAAACACGAATCGATAATCTCGCTAAGTTTCTCAGGCGTTGGGGGCATATAGAACCAGTGTTGAATTGCTTGTGCCCTGTAAAGCTTTTTCCACCAATAGCTGGACATATCGTCATTGTACTCTAAGCGGTCTTTCATCTGTTCTCTTAATTTTGCCATCGGGTCGCGAGCGAATCTGATATCACCTTTGGAATTGACTTCGTAAAGAAGACCAAATATATTTTTCATCGAAAGTTTTTCCGTCGAGATCATACCCGGCAGGTCAGAGCGTAAATCATATTGAATCATCGCTACTGTCTGTTCAGCTTTACCAAGGGCGGATTCGTCAACGTCCGTCGATACCGCAAATCTGCCCGTCATTTGTAAGCCCATACTCTCGATAGCGATGCCGATCAATTTATCTATGACGACCGGCTGCTGACAAAGATGACGCCCAATTTGAATTATTGTACAGTATTTTTCGGCTGCATCGTTGCTCTTTCCTTCGTCCATATCATTATTGCCGGCAGCGATTAACAAATAGGCAAATTTTCTTATCGCGGAATTGCGGTCAATGTTTTTGCTATAATCCATAACTTCGGTAGCGATGGGGAAAGAGCATTTTTCAATTTTTGCCGCCTGTAATAGTCCTTCGATTGTATCCTGATGATATTTTATATAAGCCGCGATTTCCGGCTGGTCTTTACTTTGCCAATAAACGTAATGTATGCGGTCAAACCAGCGTTCAGGCAGGTTTGGCTCGTTGGCTTCTTTTTGTTTCCAGTCAGCGAAGATTTGGTTATAGATAATCGCGGCGTTTTCGGAATTGGGGATGGCGTATCTGGCTTGCAGTTCGGCGAGTTCCTTATCGAAAGTGTATGGCCGCCAGCCCTTGTTGTCTTCGGGAAGGAAAATCCATATAACAAGGACTATTATCACTACCCCTACGCAAGCCCAGAACCATTTGCGGTATATTCTCGGCAGGATAGTCGCGGCGGCGAGAAATATAGCGATAAGCGTAATTGCTTTCCACGGTGCGGCGAAAAACAAGCCGAATAGCAATAAACCCGCAAGCAGAATCACCCAGATCCACCATAAAATCCGCCTCAACAGGCCGGGCGATTTGGTTTTTCCCTCTGTATTTGTCTGGTCATTCATTTCTTGTCCTCTTGGCCGAGCCGAACCTTGATTACTACTTTACGCACTTCGGCTGGTTTGTCAACCTGCCGGCAGGGAAGGTGGGCGTCGTTGGGGAACAGGATACAAAACAATCCCGGCTCAAGCTTCACTTTTGTGATTTCCCTTGGCGTTTGATAGAAGGCAATATCCTTTTCAGCGTTATATTCATCCGCGATAGTCAAACCTTTTAATGGGGCATAGCCGAGGAGTTCAACACCTTCTAATAAAAACTGGATATCGATATATTTTCGATGGGCCTCGAGTTTGCCTTCGCTTAGTGGTTTGGTTGTGTATCGATGAATTGTGTAAAAAATCTTGTTGCCGTCGACGGTGTATTTGCCGTCTTCTTTTTTAATCAGGGATTCGTCTTTGAGGACTTCGAAGGCCTTTGCGAATCCTGCGTTTAAGCCGACGTATAAACCGGCGTTCTCAATTCGGTCGAGAATCATTTTGTTTTCCACAGCAAGGAACTATATCAGAAGAGGGAGTATTGTTGATATCTGTTACGTCCAATGTTAAAGAGAAAGAAAATGAAGAATCCGAGCTAATGATTTTCAGTTTGCCATCGGGCAGTTCTTCGAAACGTAACGATTTTTCTGCTTCTATAAGATTAGGGTCGAAAGGGATTTCATTACAATCCAAAGAAAATTGAACAATCTCTCTTAATGAATGAGGCCATTTTCCGCAAGTTGCTCGATAAGAGACAGCGGCTAAAGATAGAGAAGTCGGAACATCGACAATCTTCTTAATAGCTTCTCTTGTCTTTTGGTTTATTGAACCGTCATGCTTATCGGATATACATCCATGGTATAAGAAAAGAAAAGTCAATGTAACAATTAATGAATAATTGCCTATGACTTTCATTTGCGTTCCTTATTCTGACTTCTTTTTCTCTTTGTCATCGGGTAGTTCGAGCAGGCGGACGTCCTCCAGATCAATTTCACGGCCGGAAGCCCGCTTTGAGGCGATGAGGTCTTCTTTAGATAGAATGAAGAATTCCTGCCCCTGGTAATTTATGGTTTTATGATGACTCCATGCATCATTAAAAGTAACCCCTGGCGTGCAGGTCTGGACGTCGATTCTGACTTTATCATTAAACACTGTAATTTCGTTGGCGACGACGTCTTTTGCACTGGTCATAGTTGCGGTTCCGAAACCCGCATCCACAAGGGCTTCCAAAAGCCGTTGGGCGTTCTCATCGGACGATTCAATGAGGATATCCACGTCGAAAGTGGCTCGGGGGACTCCGTGCAGCACCGAGGCAACACCCCCGATGACGACATATTTGACTTTATGTTTTTGAAAGGACTTGAACGCGTCCTTTAGTCGGTTGAGCATGCTTTCGATCTTTCAGTGTGGGATTGGCTGACAGAGCCAAATCAGTAAAGCTGCAAAAAACCTCTATTCGTTCGGCCATTGATAACGACCTGAACCATAAGGTTTTGGCCTCTATTGTTTCCTGCTTTCTGTCATGCCAGATTGCTTGTTTCATATACTATATTTTACCATAATCGGCGTGTTACAGGTCGAGTTTTTCCCGCAGATAGGACTTTAACTGGTCTGTGGCGAGGCGGATTTGGTTCATTGAGTCGCGTTCGCGGATAGTTACTGTCTGGTCCTGTGCGGTCTGGCCGTCGACGGTGACGCAGAAGGGGGTGCCCGCCTCGTCCTGCCTGCGGTAACGTCTGCCGACTGCGCCCTTGGCGTCGTAGGAGCATTTGAAATACCCTTTGAGGTCGTCGTAGATTTTGCGGGCGACTTCGGGCATACCGTCTTTATTGACTAACGGGAATATGCCGACTTTTATTGGCGCGATGGCCGGTGAGAAACGTAACAAATTTCGCGTCTCGCCGCGAACCTCTTCTTCATCGTAGGCGTCAACGAGAAAGGCCAGCGTGCTTCTATCCATTCCCGCGCTTGGCTCGATGACGTAGGGGATGTAGCGGGCTTTCTTTTCTTCGTCGAAGTAAGACAGCGGGCCTTTGAGATAATCTTCGGCCTCTTCTTTGAGTTTTATCTTCGACATATCTCCCTTGGTTTCATACCAGGCGTTAAGCGTTCTCATTCCGCGCTGGTGCTGGCGAAGGTCGTAATCGGTGCGGTTGGCGATGCCTTCCAGTTCCTGCCAGTCGCCTGAGCCGAAGGGGAATTTGTATTCGACATCGACACAGCCCTTGGCATAATGGGCAAGCTCGTCTTTTTCGTGCTCGCGGAAACGCAGGTTCTCTTTTTTGATGCCCAAATCCAAATACCAGTTGAAACG
>Ga0105104_10000599_pt1 | contig 27866 bp, 24 predicted proteins | sample PPLLaktember2015_3_FD_87034 | JGI IMG/M metagenome (GOLD analysis project Ga0105104, IMG submission 87034) | Freshwater sediment microbial communities from Prairie Pothole Lake near Jamestown, North Dakota, USA - PPLs Lake P7 Core (6) Depth... | ecosystem: Environmental > Aquatic > Freshwater >...
TGCTGCGATGGTGTCGTCATCAGCCAAAACGGCGGTGCTTTTTACGCTTATACCTATGACCCCAATTTACAGCGCTGGGTGCGCGAGTATCTGTCCGGCGATTATAAAGATTGCTGTGCCGGTGTCGTCATCAGTGTTAACGGTGGTGCAGTTTATGCTTATACCTATGATCCCCAGTTACAGCGATGGATGCGCGAGTACTTATCCGGCGACTATGTTAATTGCTGCGATGGTGTCGTCATCAGCCAAAACGGCGGTGCTTTTTACGCTTATACCTATGACCCCAATTTACAGCGCTGGGTGCGATTGTATTTATCAGGGAATTATGTCGGTTGCTGATATAGAAATATAGACAGTGTAGTAATCACCCGGAATTTGAGCCCGGTTGCAGTGGGATTTATTCCCATTGCTGCCGGGCTGCTTCCCGGTTCCCTTCTGAAGCCGTTTCAATCAGGAATTTTCATTGATGAAACATAAATTGTTTTTCCCGATAACCCGATTATAATTGGAAAGAGGAGGACACAACGATTCGAAGTTGCATTGTTTACAGGGCATTACACGAATTATTTTCTCCATGCCAGGTACCCCTCTATATAATAAAAAAGAAGCGCAAACATGCGTTTAAAAATATTTATCCGGCAGTCATAGAAAAAGAGTTTTTTATCCCATCCTTTTTCTTCCCAGTATCGTTGTTGGATTCCATAGCACATGAATAGGTTGACGAATTTCTGGGATTGGAAAACCATCAATTGTTTTAGAGAAATAGTGTGATAGCGTTTGTCTTTGAAAAGACAGGTTAAAAAATTCTTAAAGGATTTTTCCCTGATGGGTTTTTCCATATTTTTTTTGACGCGACAGATGGAACCGGTAGGATAAAGTCCCCACAGCATACCGGTTAGTTCAAGATACTTACGTGTCGTATTTATCCCGGTAAATAAGGTTGTGCAAACGACAAAAAGCGGTTTACCCACCAGGGTCGGGTGATGAGACCACCGGGAAGCACGATCGGCAAATGATTTCATTTTCCCGGAAACATTCCAGATGTATACGGGGGATGCTAAAATAATCCCGTCACCGGCCTCGATTTCACTCATTAATTTTGCTGCTCCATCATCCAATAAACAGGAGTTGGATTTTAGGCAATTCCCGCATCCGATGCAATCTTTTATATCATAATCATGTAAATTAAAGATGGTTAAATCGACACCCCGGTCTGTCCACTTTCTCTTTAATTTCAAAAGGATTCGATGGGTGTTTCCCTGGGGTTTACCCGAATTAATGGCTATTACTTTCTTATTGAGCTGTTCGTGTTCGTTCATTTTGCGGCGCTATCCCTCCATGACATAACGGTGATTACAGTATTCATGGCCTTCCATTAAGGTTTTGGAACGGATCATTTTTATTTTAGGGTTAAAAGCGGAAGCCTGGGCATAGTCGGAGTAACAAATAGCGGCAAAACCGATATCCCCGGCATCTACTTCACGGAATGTTTTGGCCCAGAGGCATTCATGAACTTTTAATTCCAATACGTTGTGGGTTTGTTCGATGGTATCATAACATAAGGCATGTTGAAAAAGAGAGTTGGTTTTATAAACCATTGCCATCATGGTGAGGTCGACGGAAGGAAAAGCCTGGGCCATTTTTTTGGTGCTCTCGGCGGTTGCATCGGAAGAGGCTTTTTTAAGCATTTCCAGGAACTTTTCTTTTCCCAGTTGCTCCGCTAACTGCTTCATAACGGGGATATAATAATATTGAAATGCTATGGCGAAAACTTCCAGGTAGCTCATACCGGAATCTTCTAAAAATTTGTCTTTCCCGGGTTCCGATACTGGAGGTTGAGTTTCTTTTGATTGAGCCTGGGCAAATAAATTCTTGCATCCGAGGCACAAAAAACTTGCAGGCAGGATATTTTTCAAGAAATTCCTGCGCCCGGGATCAATAGTAGGAGTATCACTATTACTATTCATTGGTTTATACCTCGCTGTGTTTTTTTAAAAAGAACCGGCTGCCGGTTAAGTATCTTTTTTTCATAATTGGTCTACCGGGAAGCCTTTATCCATAAGCAGCCGAATAATGCCCCTTTTTCCCACGAGATGAGTGGCTCCCACTATGAAAAAAAAGGATTTGTGGGCGGTTTTTAAATGAGCGGCGATTCGATCGGCCATATTACGGTTTCGTTCGTAAACGAGTTTTTCATATATTATCTTGAGTGCCGGGGAATTTTTCATCCCGTGGACCAAGATGCGGTTCATTTTCTTCGCATCGCCTTTTAGCCATGCGCCGGCGATTTGCTCGATGCCGTCATCGGGGGTTTCCTGCTTCAAAACGGATAAGAGGTAGGCTTCGTTGACTTCCTGGGGCAGAGTGTCATAAAAATCGACCTGTTCGTCGAGTTTTTCGAGTGCGATGATTTCTTTTTTTTCTTTTGCTTTATCGATGAAATACACGTCGATTCCATAACCGGGTTGGAAACCTCTTTTCATAATATTAATCACGGAAATGGTTTGGGCCATGTACCAGGGTTTGAATTTAGCGAAAAGGCCGATATCCATGCCGAAGGTTTTGAGTTTTCCCGTTAGTAAGCGGTAGGTTTTCTCACTGGTTTGGTCTTTCAAGGAACGCGGATCGCCTGCGATATAAATTCCTTTTTTCATGGTGGTTGCAACGCGTTCTTCGGGTGAGGCAAGGGTTTCCACTGCCAATATGGAGGAATCGGAAAAGGCTTTTTCGATGGTTTCATGAAGTGGAAAGAATTCGGGTTTTAGGAGATGGATGGAGCCGAGGATGTAAGAGTTTTGAAGCCCGGTACGGGGATGGATTTTCCATAAAAATAATTTTTTCGATGATGATTTTTTTGGATTAGGGGTCGAAGCGGCATTAACCTGGGGGTGTGAAATGGAAATAAAGAACCCGGCGAGGATAAGCGTGAGAATGACCCGGCGGGGCATTACATGCCCCATTTCTGCATAATGAGGGTATCCTGTTTTTTATAGCCGGCAGGGATAGCAAAGATACCTGGGGGTGCGGGTTTGGTGGATATTTCTACCACTTTGCTGGAAGATTTGATTTCCTGGTTCATAATTTTAATCGTAACGGAAGTGGCTACCTGGAAACCTTCTATTTTTTTATATTGGTTTAGAGTGGCTTCGTCCATGTGTTGACCGATGGAGGCTTGCAGGAGAGTGGGGTACATTTTTGAAGTAAAGCTTTTCCAATCGAAGGGGACATCTTCGGTTGCCCATGTTTTCATTTCCATGCTCATCATGCCCATGGTGATATCGATTTTGTATCCTTTACAGTTCCATTCGCCGATTTTCTTGGTTTCGGCGGTGGGTGTCACTTCAGCCTGGATTTTCCACATGGAAAGCATGGCGAGCATTTCCTGTGGCATGAGTTTTTTCATGTTCAGTGGGAGTGTGGTTTCGACATAGGTTTTGGTTTTATGGTAGATGATATAGACCCTATTTTTTTCGAGGTCGATCAGTGAGGATTGATCCAACCGGGAGTGCAGCATACGGTTATCGCCGATCCATTGTTCGCTGGTATCGTCTTTTGCGGGGGATTTCTGGCCCATCATTTCAAAACCATCGGTGTGGCTTTGGGTCTTGATGTAGAGTTCTGCTTTAAGAAAGTTGAGGGAAAATAAAAGCAGGAATAAAAATACAATGGATGATGCGAAGCGAGTGGATTTTCTCATATTTCTTCTCCTTTTCATGGTGTTTCAAATAAAGTCGATGACTTTGTTTTTGTACAAGAGGTTAAAATTTGCTGCGGCCTGGTTTTCAAGGGTTTTGGGATCGATGGTGGGAAATTTTGATTTGAAATAGTCGATGATTTTGCCTGCGTTGTTTTTCCCGTCGCACAAAGTCAATAACTGGTAAGTAAAAACGCTGATATCGGTGAGTATCTCGAAATTCAAGAAGGAATAAAGGTACAGGGTTTGTTTCGCGGGGATTTTTCCGTTGGTGGGGTTTTGAATATCTTTAAGGTTGAAATTGAACATTTCGGGGTGATGGTTGTTGCAAAATATAGGGATTTTATTCATTTCCAATTGGAAATCCTGGGAATCCCGCATAAAATAATAATGAATGCGGTCTGAAACCATGTACAAGCGGGATGCGAGTTCTTCGAAGTCTTTGCGGGGCAAATGGAGGGTGTAGAGGAAATGGTGAACGCGGTTAAAGAAGGAGAAGCGGTTGAAAATGATGGAGTGTTCTTTGTATAAACGTTCGATTTGGTCGAAATCGAGGAGTCCGCGGGTGCGTTTGAAGTTTAAAAATATGCGTCTCTTATCTTTTTTTTCCAGGAGTTCCACGCCGTAGTGTGAGGGGTTTTCGCCGATGTCGGTTCCTTTGCCGATGCCCAGGGGGGTTAACGCGATAATATCGGAGTTTTTAGCGGTACGTTTGATAAAGTTGACGGTGGTTTCGATATCGGTTTGATCTTCGTGGGGCAGTCCGCTGATATAATTCATTTTAATGGCGATGGAATGTTTATGGCACTCATGGATGATTTGTTCGACGAGGTTTAGGTCGATTCCTTTTTTTACCAGGTCCAGGATGCGTTGGGAGCCGCTTTCGATCCCGAGGTAGAGTTCGCGGCACCCGGATTTGGCGAGTTTTGCGATGAAGGAAGGGGTCATGAATTTATCGCAGCGGATATTCCCGACCCAATAGATTTCTATTCCTTCGGTTTCGATGATATCCATGAAATTATCGAGGAAAGCTTTGGGCAGGGAATCATCGACAAAGTAGAAGAAGTGGGTGCGATATTGGCGGCTTAAAGCGGCGATGTCGTCGACCACGAGGCGGGCGTCTTTGTAAGAGAAGTGTTTGGTTTGAAAATGGACGCAAAAAGCGCATTTGTTCCAGTAGCATCCGCGGGCGATACGATAAGGCAATACGTGATGGGGAGCGAGGTATTCGTCCAGCGAAACGCAAGAGAAATCAGGGGACGGTAGTTCCTGGATGGGTAAACCGTCAAACGCATCGTTGACCATGATGGTATCGGCTTGCATATAAATCAAATTGGGAACTTTCTCCAGGTGCTTGCCGTTTTCGAGTTCTTTCAACAATGCCAATAACGGGATTTCGCCTTCCCCAACGATGTAACTGTCGGCAAACCGGAAATATTCGGGCTTGCATACGAGGAAATCGTCTTTAAGGACATTAAAATGAGTCCCGCCCATGACGATATGGATCTGGGGGTATCTCTCTTTAATCATTTCCGCGAGGTAAACGGAGCTGTGAAACTGGTCGCTGTAACAAACGGAAAAGCCGATGACCTGGGGTTGGATTTGGTCGATTTGGGGGAGGATTCGTTCTTTATAAAATTGGGTAAAAATACGGTCGTCGTCGGGGATTCGTTCCATGACCCGTGCGACAAATAGGTAATCGAGACCGAGGGCGTTTTTATAATTGATTAAATTGAAACAGTGTTGGAAAAAGCCGTGAACGGTAACGGTATACCGGCACACGTCATAAAACTGCTCTTTGTCGCGAAGGATATCGAGGTATTCTCCCAATTTCTTGTAGATTTGCAATTTGCAAAAGATATATAGGTTATATAACCGGTTAAATTCGGGTGTTTCTTCCGGTGTTAATTCTTTTAAAGCGTTCAGGTTTTCAAAATCCTGTATAACCGTTTTCGCCTGGGTTTCGAGGTAATCGGACTCCTGCAAAAAGTGCATGAACTCGACATTTAAATCTTTAACGACGATATCGTCATACCCATTTTTCTTTAAATAGGCGACTAAAGAAGGGACGGAAAGGAGCGGGGCGGTAACGTCGATAAAAGCGGGGATATATAATAATAATCGCATAGATTGTAACCTCCTCTGTTCAATGTTCTATGTTCAAAACCATTTTTTCCAATTGGTTAGATTGATGGGTTCTATTTTTTCCATCAGCCATTTATAACCGTTTTCCAGTGCTCCGGGAGACATGGCACGGGGTTTGAAAACGAGGTGTTTGGTGTCGTAATGATTCCAGTCGAAATCGATCAAGCGGTCCTGGTCGAGGAGTTTCTTGTACAGGGCGGTGCCGGGTAGAGGGGTAAGGATGTGGAAATTGGCAAAAATAATGACGTCGAGGTGGCGGTTGACCCAATCGAGGGTTCTTTCGAAAATGGACTCGTCGTCATGATCCAGTCCCACCATCATACCGATATAGGCTTTGATGCGGTGCCGGTTCAATTGGTCGAAGAGATAGTCGTACTCATCGACTTTGTTGTTGAGTTTATGGATACTTTTCAAGCTGTCCTGGTCCAGGGATTCGATGCCGATACCGACGCTCCGGCACCCGCTGTCCGCCATCATGGCGAGAACGTCGGGGTCACGGGCGACATCGATACCGACCTGGCCTCCCCACTGGATGTTGAGTTTTCGCAAACCTTCCAGCAGTTCCCTGAAATAGGATTTGCTTCCATATATATTATCGTCGGAAAAACTGATATAACGCTGGCGGCTTTGCAGTTTGAGGGTGCGGATTTCAGCGAGGACATCGTCGATGGGCCTGGCCCTGTATTTTTTTCCATAAAAATTGGTAACGGCGCAAAAGTCGCATTCGAAAGGGCAGCCGCGTGTCATTTCGATGATGTTCAGGGTGGGGTAAAAAGGGGGAGTGTAATTCTCATACGAAGGGCAATACCTGGAGAGTAAATCCAGCCTGGGGCGTTTGTAGTTTTTCATATCGAAGAGGTGTTGGCTTTTATAAAAGGGTTGGAGGTTCCCGGATTTAAAATCATGGATGACAGCGGGCCATGTTTCTTCTCCTTCGCCGATGACAACGGCGTCCACGTGTTCTTTGGCTTCATCGGGGACAGCGGAAGCATGGAACCCGCCCATAACGACTTTTACTCCGCGGCGGCGGTACTCGGCGGCAATTTCGTAAGCCCTGGCGGCGGTATATGTGAAAGCAGTCAACCCGACCAAATCCACGGGGTCATCGAAATCGATTTCCTGGATGGTTTCATCGATGATTTCAACGTCGACATCCGCGGGGGTGTAAGCGGCGAGAACAGGAAAAGTCAACAAGGGAAACCAGAGGTAGGGAAGAAATACTTCGATGCTCTTTTTTGCGACTTTGGGATAGATCAATTTCACTTTCATTATCAAAAGTCCTCAAACCGGTTCATTCTTCGTTCTCATTTTCATTCTCATACGTCAATACCATCGTTTCCAATTGGTGAGGTTCAGTTCTTTAACGCTGTCCTGGAGCCACTTATTCCCCTGAGCCAATGCTTCAGCCGACATTAATTTGGGTTCGAAAACGACGTACTTGGTATCGTAATGGCTCCAATCGAAATCGAAGATTCGATTTTCCGCTAACAATCGATAATAGAGGGGAGTACCGGGAAGGGGAGTCATGATATGAAAATGGACATAAATCAGGTATTCGAGGCGGTCTTGTACCCATTTGTGGGTTTTCTCGATAACGGCTTCGTTATCGGTGTCGAAACCGACCATCATGCCGATGTAGGCTTTTATATTGTATTTTTTTAACTGTTCGAGGAGGAAATCGTATTCATTGACATTATTGACGACTTTATTGACGCTCTGCAAGCTGTCCTGGGAGATGGATTCGATGCCGATACCGACGCTGTGACAACCGCTGTCCGCCATCATGGCGAGGATTTCGGGATCTTTAGCCGCATTTATGCTGACCTGTCCGCTCCATGTAACATTCAACTTCTTTAAACCTGCCATCAACTGGCGGAGATAGGTCTTATTGCCGAACATGTTGTCGTCGCAAAAATTAACGAACCGCTGGCGCATCTGCAATTTTCGCTGCCGGGCTTCGTTGATGACTTCCTCGACGGGGCGGAACCTGAAACTATTGCCATAAAAATGGGTCACGGCGCAGTAATCGCATTTGAAGGGGCATCCGCGCGACATCTCGACGATATTCAATGTAATATAATAAGGAGGGGCGTACTTTTCCACGGGGGGGCAATACCTGGATATTAATTCCATTTTGGGAGTACGATATTTTTCCAGATCGAAAAGGCCGGGTGCTTTGTATACGGGTTTCAAGCAGCCTTTTTTAAAATCGTCGATGATAACGGGCCAGGTTTCTTCTCCTTCGCCTATAGCAACGGCATCCACGTGTTGTTGGGCTTCTTCGGGCATGGCTGTGACATGGAAACCGCCCATAACGACTTTAATACCGCGTTTCCTGTACTCTGCGGCAATCTCGTAAGCCCTGGGTGCGGAATGGGTAAAAGCGGTAAGCCCGACCAAATCGACGGGGTCATCAAAATCGATACTCTCTATGGCTTCATCGACGATATGCAATTCGACATCGTCGGGGGTATAAGCGGCTAAAATGGGGAACGTCAACAGCGGGAACCACAACCGGGGATACAACATCTCGGCATGGTAATTCTCTATTTTTTTGGGATAAATGAATTTTACTTTCATTTTATTCTTTCCTCAAACGGGTCGAAAGGCCCATTCTCTCTTTACTCACATCTTCTACAGACATGAGGTATGTTTCAAACTGGGATTGAGCCCAATGGAAACCTTCTTTCAACGTCCCAGGCGACATCTGTTTGGGTTGGATAACGACATGGCCGAGGTCATAATGCCTCCAGTCGAAGTCGATGATCCGGTTTTCGGTTTTCAAACGTTCATACATCCTGGAACCGGGAAAAGGAGTCAAAATAGTATAGGAAGGAGTCAGCCACTTGTATTGGTTAACAAAATCGACGGTTTTTCGAAACGAGGATTCATCATCGCCGTCGAGGCCGAAAATAATAGAAATCACCACCCTGATTCCTAATTTTTCGCACTGTTCCATGAAAAAATGATACTCCTCCGTTTTGTTCATTTTTTTATTGATGCTTTTTAAACTTTCGTTGGAAATGGATTCCAGGCCGACAAACAATGTATTGCAGCCGCTTTCCGCCATCAACTTCATCACGGTTTCATCTTTGGCTACGTTGCTGCTGACCTGGCCGGCCCATTGGATGTTGAGTTTGCACATGCGTTTTAACAAGTCGATAAAATAGGGGCGGTTTCCGAACAGGTTATCGTCGTTGAAGTTAAAAAAACGGTCTTTGTAAAGGAGTTTCAAATCCCGCATATATTGGATGACATCATCCAAGGGCCTGCTCCTGTAACTGGCCCCGAAATAATCGGTAACGGAGCAAAAATCGCAATCGAACGGGCATCCCCGTGAAACTTCCAGGACATTCAACGTGTTGTACCCATAGGGAGGGAATCGTTTACCGGGTTCGAAGTATCGGTGAAGCAGTTCGAGTTTGGGGCGGCGGTATTGGGTCATATCGAATTGAGCACCGGCTTTGTAAAAAGGTTTTAGGTTATTGTTTTTTAGGTCTTCCAGTACGGTTTCCCATACCGATTCGGCTTCGCCGATCACAACCGCATCGGCATGCTGCTTGGCTTCTTGGGGAACGGAGGAGGCATGGATACCTCCCATCACGACGGGGACACCTCGGCGGCGAAATTCATCGGCGATTTCATACGCGCGGGGCGCCATAAAGGTCATGGCTGTTAGGCCCACAAGGTCTACAGGTTCATCATAATCGATAGAGCCGAATACTTCATCGATAATTTTGATCTCGTGATCTCCCCCTGTATAAGCGGCCAACACGGGAAACGATATCAATGGATACCAGAAGAGACGAACCTGGACCAGGTTTATCGCCGGATCATTGGGATAAATTAATTTGATTCGCATGGTTCACCCGGTTCTATTTTTAAAAAACCTTCTCGATATGGAGTTCCCATTTATCGGGATCTTCGTTCTCAAGCAAGTAAATATAACTTCCCTTGTAAAAAGTATATGACAAGGGCGCTAACGGATTAACGGTAATATTTCGAAGAAAAACCCGCTTCAATACTTTTCCTTTCAAATCCAGGATGACGAACTCATCTTTTTCTCCCCTGGCTTTATATGTATGAACATAAACCCGGTCGTCCGCCACGACGAAATACCTCATAACCGGGAAATAGTCGGGGAAAACAAACATTTTCTTGTAATTATCGGGCATTATCTTGAACATGGGGTCTTTGGCCATCCAGTTTTTTATTTTGTCCTTAAATTCCCCGGTCATTTTTCTTTTTTTATAGTCTACAGCGATCTTACCCGCGGGTTTCCCCGAAGGAGAAAAGACCCGGATGACAAAATCCCCCCTGTTGTCGAAGACATAAAGGCTACCTTTATATATCCTGGAGTAGACAAAATCCGGGACGATTTCAAATTTACTGGCTTTGGTGTAATCGAAATAGCCGCGTTGGTAGAGTGTGGCGATATCGTTAAGCTGGGAGTCTACCAGCATTACCCCCAGCATGGTTTCCCCATTCGGTCCGGTTATGGTGCGTGTAACGGCATAATTATTCCCGAGGGGGGATACGCGAAAAGCAAAATAAGGGAGCTTTCGCTCCATTTTCATTTGGCCATCCCGGGTAAAAACGCCTATTTTTAAATTGGTATTTAAAAAAATTTCATCATCAAAGGGTTGAATCCGAAGCCGGGTATAGCTGTTGGTTTCGAATTCGGAGGGGCCGGAACCTTTTTTCCCGATTTTTCGCAGGAAAGTGTAATCCTTCAACGAATAGACATAGACAAAGGCATCTTCGATAATAAAAAGCTCGTCGCTGTTTGCTTCGATGAATTCGGGCCGGTTAATCTCCGGCAGGAAAGCAGCAGACCTGGGGAAAACGGTTGCTCCTGTCAATCCGAGGACAATGAGAATACAAAAGACGGCCGCTCGGGTTTTTCTCAACTTCAGACCTCCTGGATCATTTGTTTGGTCCATAGATTCGAATCCGATTACGACGCACGATCCCAGTGGAACCACTTGATGGAAACGGCAGAAAAAACCGCCAGGAACCCGATGAGAATGGCTAAATCCTTCCAGCAGCTCGATATCGGGAGTCCCTCGGCCATGACCGATTGAAGGGCGGTCCTGAAATACGTAATCGGGAGAAACGCGGCAATCTTTTGGAGCAGTTTGGGTAACATATATATGGGAAAAAAACCGCCGATAAACATCATGAACATCAATAAGGTATTGGTAATACCCAGTGCAGCGCCGATGGTTTTGGCGAAACTGGCCACAACGAAACCGAGGGAGCAAAAAGTCAAAATTCCCACGATGAAAACCAAAAGAGAAGAAGGGATATTCATCTTTAACCGGACACCATAAACGATCATACTGATTAAAATCAGCATCAACGAAGTGGAAAGCACGATGAGGGTCCGGGTAAAAATGTGAGAAGCGAATATGATCCAGGAACTCAACGGCGTTGTTTTATACCGTTTATAAATCCCGGCTTCACGCGATCCGACAATGGCCAACCCGATCCCGAACAAACCGCCGGACATGACGGAAATGGCAATGACGCTGATCAACATGCCGCTGGCGATGGTATTTTTCCCGGCGCCGAACAATGAAGTGAATAAAATGAGCAAACCGGCGGGGAAAATATATGTCCAGAACAGGGACTGCCTCTCCCTGAAAAACATAATCATCAGCAATTTGGTTTCTTTGAGTAAAATGGACAAATTTTTCATGTTCAATCTCCTTTCGTCAGTTCGATAAAGATATCTTCCAGGCTATTTTGCTCCGCGTGGAGTTCGGTAATATGGTTCCCGGCCTCTTTAACAGCGTTCAACAGGTCGATTATGGCTTGTTCCACCGCATTGACTTCCAGGATATAAAAACCGTTGGCGGATTTGATATTTTTAAAGCAAGGGCTTTTGGAAACCAGGGTATCCATATCGATGGGCTGTAAGGTTTTAAACCGGATATTGATGGACCAGCTTTTTTTCTGCACGAGGTTTTGCGTCGTGTCCACGGTGAGAAGATGTCCTTTATGGATAATGGCCACGCGGTCGCTGATGCTCTCGGCTTCTTCCAGGTAATGGGTGGTGAGGAAAACCGTCAAACCGCGTTTCTTCAAATCGACGATCAACTCCCATAAATTATGCCGGGTTTTTACATCGAGGCCGGAAGTGGGCTCATCCAGGAAAACGATCTTGGGTCGGTTCACCATTGCCAGGGCCAGGGCTAATTTTCTTTTTTGACCGCCGGACAGTTCGCGGATCATGCTGTTTTTCTTGTCTTCCAGGTCGACCCATTTCAATAATTCCGGGGTGGGCATGGGGTTCGAGTAAAAATTAGCAAACTGATCGCATATTTCCTTGACCTTGATCTCGCGGTAAAAATCGGTATCCTGCAATTGAACGCCGATCATTTCTTTTATTTTTTTCGGTTTTTTGGCGACGTCGAAACTTAAAATTTCAACCAGGCCGCTGTCCGGCTTGTTGATCCCTTCTAAAATTTCGATGGTAGTGGTCTTACCTGCTCCATTCAAGCCCAGGAGCGTAAAGACTTCGCCTTCTCGAACCTCGAACGAAATATCGTCGACGGCCACCAGGTCGCCATACGACTTCACGAGGTTTTTAACTTTTATCACATCGCTCATCCGATGCCTCCTTCAAACATTATAGCACTGAAAATTCGCATGAGGTTTGGGGCGCGGCTGCGGCAAAAGGGGGAAAGTACGCCTTCGGGATACCACCCCCGCCGCAGATCGAAGAGATGAGGGATCAATATCCGCCGGTATTGCCGTCGGCCGGTTTGTCCGGCTTATATCCCACGGTACATATATTCAAAACCGCTTCATCGACACCATCCAGGTTCAGCATCTCGTTAAAAACATCATCATAATAACCGGCTACCTGGCAGGTTCCCAGGTTCATTGCTTCGGCCACCAATTGAAAATGTCCCATGAAGGTCCCGGCTTCGAAACAAATATACCGGTAACCCCGCGGTCCATATTTGTGGGTAGTCCTGCGAAACTCAGTGGATAACAACACGAAAAGACCCACGGTCCTGGTTTGATACGCGACTAAACCGGGCAAATAGGGTAACACCTCAGCTATTTCAAACCCTTCTCTTATGAGTTCCAGGCAGTGCCGCCTGACATTGTAATGATAAATACCCTTGGGCAAACCCTCGACATTGACCACCATCAAATAGATTTCCAACGGGTATAAACCGCCGCCGGAAGAAATCACCCGCAAGTCCTGCATCGTCCCTTGAGCCAATTGCACTTTCCCTGAAATCCCGTAAGAGTAGTGCAGTAATTTCGATACATCTTCCAGGGTCAAGGGCTTATCGGAATACTTACGGACACTTCGTCGATTCATGATGGTTTCATACAAATTGGCATCCAGGTTGGAAAAATTTTCCTTAGGAATGAGGGGATAATTGGGGATACTGGCGCCGTAATCCTTATATCCCTGGGAAGTCCGGCGCTCGATGGTAATATCGTTGACCATTTCAACGGTTCTTATCCCAACGTGCTGTTCGGAATAAGGGGACATTTTCGAATTGGCATGAAAAATTTCACACAAATCGCCTTTATCTTCTTCTTTAACGATGTCGCGAATAGGAGGTAAAAACCAAATATCATCGAACTTTTTCAACCTTAGCGGTTTACGTTCGATATCGGGTTTATTTTGTTCTTTCTTATTCATATTTCCTTCCTTCTTAGTAAATTATCAAATTTCGGTCTTCTGCCCATAACCGATAAACGCATTAAGGCAGTGGATGGGGAACGGGATTCAATTCGCTTTCTTTCGAAGGTCGACTCCTGTAACCCATTTTTACCGGTGCTTCAAACATCCGTTTTCCACCGTTAAAGCGGAAATTATGGTCCCCTTCCATGGGGTGCGCTTGCGGTACAAAGGTTTTGAAAACTTGCACGCCCAGGGCATAGGTATCGGGCGAAGTAATATCTTTCCGGATGACATCGTACCCGCAGTCGGTACAGAGCTTCACCAGGTGCCAGATTCGTTCTTCATCGGAATTAAAGGTTTTCGCGAAATGAGGGAACCGCTCTTTCATTTCTTCCACCGTCAAGGTTTCCTTGGGGTCTTTGACCAGGAAGTCGTAATAAGGAAGCATCTCGGGGTAACCCCATATGACCACGCGTTTTTCGAAATCGTCGATATTGGAGAAATCCTTGGTAATATCGACAGTCGGTTTGGCGCGAACAAGGTAACGAATATAATAGTAATCCTGGACCATTTCTTTGATAGCTTCCATGGCGCAGGTTTCCACGTCGGTATCCGCCGCCACGCCCAAAGCCAAACAGGCATTGGGGCTGTTCCGTTCGATCTTTGTGGCAATCATGGCCGGTATTTCGATATCTGTGGTTAAAAGGCTCAACGTGATATCTGCATACTCTGCATCGGGGAAAATATCTTTCACCATTTTGGAGATGCGGGGGGATTTTTTCCAATCCAATTTCGTTACAGGCAATTGGTTGTGCCACACGATCATATAGGCGTCACGTTCCAGGGTTTCTTGCATACCGCTCAACGTAGGCCGGGCGGAACCGATGGGACCTGCTGCCATACCGGTGGAAATACCGTAACCCAAAACGGGTTCTTCCGGGTGACGCGCATAAGGCATATAAATCAGCCATGCGGGGTAATAGATGGGGGTCGAGGTTCCATCCGGGTTTAACCGTTCCGCTTCTGTCCAGCATACTTTTGTATCCCTGGTAAACTTCTGGAAGGGGAAATCTTTTTGGGCGTATTGATTGTCCGAGAACAATGCGATTTGTTCCGGGTCGAACATATTATACCCTTTCTTGACCAATGCGTTATAGGAACCGAACGTATAGGTGGATGGGTCCTGGAACGTACTGCAATACCGTTCCAACGATTCGCCGATGGCCCCGACAAAAGACCGTAAACGGGTATACCCGGCAGCCCCGTTATTCTGAGGCGCATCATAATAACCTTCACCGTACCGGCTCCCGTGGCATAAGATGGTGCTGAAATTATAGAGCCCGGCGATATCGGGTTCCCGGTAATGTTCGAAAACGGTTTTTACAATACCGCTGCGCCGGCTGATGGCCTGCTTTAGACGGTTGTTCAATTGGTAGCGGAGCTTCAATTGAGTCTTATCATGGTCTGTATAAAATCGATATTTATCCATTATATACTGCCTCCATTTTGACCGCTATTCCAGCGGTAACGACCAGGGAGTTACCATCGGTTTCTTATCGGCTGTGGAACCGCATACTTCACAGCGAGGCATACGCAATACCGGGTTATTGACCATCCGGAATTGGGGATAGAATTCGAAGGTCACCTGGTTATTCCAGGTAACGGGGCGCCCGTACCGGAATATATTATTCAACTGGACGGCTTCTTCCATGGTCATGATATCCAGTTTGGCTTCCATGATCCGCGAAAGATTCTTTTCCAGGTACGGCAATAACATCAATAATTCATTGCTGACAAAAGAGGCGATTAAATCGAGGCGTACGGTTAAGGCGCTGCCCACACGGCTTTTTTGCTTTAAAAACTCCAGGTAGCTGATGTATTCCTGGAAAAAGGATTTATTCCCGCGGCAGCGTTTCTCGAAGCAGGTAAAACAAGCTGTCTCACCGGGGATAATGGTGGGTCCGAAGAATAAATCGTCCTGCAAAAATCCGCATAACATGGCGGGGCGTTTGTGCTTGACGAGGAAACGGTTAATCTCTTCATAAGCGGCATAATTAGACGCATCGAAAGCCAGGATGACGAGGTCGGCTTTTTTCAAAACCTCCTGGTCTTCGGTTTCATAATAAACGTTGCATTTTACATGGGGGTTAATCTCTTTGCACCGGTTTACGATAACCTCTTTCCTGTTTTTCCCAATATCTCCGGGCCTGTAAAATGTCGTATTGAATATTTCATCCTCGATGATTTCGTTAAAATTGGTCAACACATCGATCGAACCGACACCCAGTAGGGCTAAAGATTGGATGATACGGCTTCCCAATAGTTCAGCGCCATAAATGAAAATATTCATGTTTTTTAGTAGTTTGACATACGTCTCTGCGGCATCGGCGGGGAAACGTGCGGTAAAATGATTGATTTGCTGGCGGTAGCGCTCTTGTTCTTCTTTGGACAGGCCGTAATCCACGCTGGACTTCTGCAATACCTGGTATTTATCCAATGTTTCCAGGATTTCCATGACATCCATTTCGTCCAGGTCGTCATCGAAGGCCTGGCAAATCTCTTTGATTTTTGCGCCGTTTCTCAGCATTTCTACCATTCGTTTTACCAACGGGGCATATTCGCCGGAAATTTTAGTAAATCGCGACGTACCTGCGTTGATCAGTATCGACCCATCCATATCGATTAAGTCGACATCTCCTTTTAATCTTAAACTTTCATTGCTCACATCTGGCATAATATTCCTCCTATCTGAGTGTATTTATACTTCTAGTACTAAAATTTGTATTTTCCAGCAACATCACATATAATAATAAAAAGAGAGGTAGAGGGGGATTTCTCCCCCCCTACCCGTTTCATTCATCAGGGAGTTGCACAGCTAGTGCAGCTCGTGCAAGTGCAAGTGCTGCTGCAACTGGTGGTCCCGGCTGCGGCAACAGCTAGCTCTGCGCCTGCTCCGGCTGTTTCCAGGGAAGAGCCGAAGAGGTTGTTCTCATCAAGCTGTGTTACTACTAACTTGTCATTGAACAAAGCTGTCATGCTTTACCTCCTTTTAGATTTATTCAAGATAACACAACCTCAGGGTTGCATCATCACTGAACGCAACGGATACAAAAAAATGTAAATCAAATAAAAGAACACACTGTATTGTAATAACCAAAATACCGTCCCCAGTACCTTGTATAAAAAATGTTTCTTATACCCGGGAACAGCGTTTTCGAAGTTATAACTCAACAGTTTAGCCATGTCGGTATTCTCATTAAAAAAATTGAGCGAAACCAGGAGCCGGGCCAACGCGGTCAACAATACCAATATTCCACCTATTGCCCCCGGAACGGATGACGTTGACGTACAAAGAAAAACAATAGTCCCGCCGGCCATTAATATCCAATCCACTACCATCCCGCCTCCGATTATCGTTAGTTTTATCTTTTTGTCTATCGGTTTATCGGGATCATAGACGATAAAAGGGGTGGAAAAATGGAAGAGAAACAAACCGTTCCCGCGTTTGATTTGAACGGGCCCGGGTGGATAGTGAAAATTCCATATAGCTGCCCCGTGTCCGATTTCATGCAAAAAACTTGTAACCAGGTAGACGACGATGAATAAGACCGGGAAATACCAGGTATAATAAGGGGTGAGGTAACCGAAAATAGAGCGGATATTTAAAATGAAAAACACGAAGGCCGCCAGGCCGATAATGAGTGAACCAACCAGTATTACCGGTTTAAAAATTAGCGAAAAACACTTGTAAAAAATACCGGGAATCGTTATATCTACGCTTTTCCTTGTTTTTACACCGGGTGAAGGGGAGGCGATTCCCAACGATATCACTTCTTCTATAAAGCACTCGATGGTATCGATGGGGATTTCCACATCTTTGGTTTTTAAAAACTCCTCCCGGATACTGGCCGCCGAATGCTGCCCGTTCAATAACTTTAATATCTCATATTCGGTTTCACCCAATTTAAAAAATTTTTTATTCGGAAGTCCAACAAGATATCCGACATCCTTACCCGAATCGTCTTTTTTAATGACCGCGCAGGGATGGAGCGCCGGGTTATTCGTCTTCACTTCATTATCATTATCATTATCATATTGTTTCTTTCGATTTATCGTCAGCGCCATCTTTATACCTTTCGACTCAATACATGCTCTCAACGCGCGGCACATTTCCGCCCATCATACTCAATGTTTTATTGAATATCTGTTCATAATCGAATTGATGAAGAAACCATTCATACCCTTGTTTGAGTTCCACCGGCGACATCTTCATCGGCTTGAGGATGACATTATTGAAATTATAATTCCGCCAATCATGGTCGATGATTCGATTTTCAGCCAACATCCGGTCATAAAAGCGTGTACCGGGTAAAGGATTGATGATGGCCACCGAAACATACCCGATGATATCTTCATGGGCTTTAAGGAATTCATATGTTTTATCGAAAATATCCGGTCCATCGCCGTCAAGTCCGAACATAATGGAGGGAAAAACCATGACGTTGTTTTTAGCGAATAAATCCAATAACCGGTGGTATTTATCGACGTTGTTGATTTTTTTATTCACACTGATCAAGCTCTCCGGGGACAGCGATTCGAACCCGATAAACATCCCGCGGCACCCGGAATCCGCCATCATTTTTATAAGGTCCGGTTCGTCACCGATGTTGACGCTTATCTGGCCGGACCAATACACATTTAACTTACTTACTTCTTTAAGAAACTGTTTAAAATACTCTTTGCTCCCATACAGGTTGTCGTCTACAAACCCGATAAGGCGGGTTCGGAAGGATAATTTAAAATTCCTGACATCTTCGATCAGTTTTTTCAAATCCCTAAACCTGTACTTTTTGCCGTAAAAATTGGTAACGGCACAGAAATCGCAATCGAAAGGGCAGCCCCTCGACACTTCGAATATAGCGATGCTGGTATACGTTCTTTTTGAAACAGCCGGATCCGAATACTTTTTTAATAAATCCAGTCTTGCGGGCCGGTAGTTTTGCGTATCGAAGAGAGCGGGCGCTTTGTAAACCGGTTTCAATTGATTTTTTAAAAAATCTTTCACTAAAACCGGCCATACGTCTTCACCTTCCCCGATAACAACGGCATCGGCATGGCGGCTTGCTTCGTCGGGAAGAGCGGAAACATGCATTCCACCCATGACTACTTTTATACCGCGTTCCCTGTAACTTTGGGCTATTTCATACGCACGATGGGAAAGATGGGTCATTACGGTGATCCCCACTAAATCGACAGGGTCATCGAAATCGATGGCTTCGAATTCTTCATCGATGATTTCTATCTCATCGACTCCTGCGGGGGTATAGCCAGCCAAAACCGGGAATGTCAATAAAGGGTACCAGATGCCCCGGCGGCTTTCGAAATAGCCTGCTCTACTTTTTTCCGTCGGATAAATGAGTTTTATTTTCAATGAAAGAGTCTCCTCTTTTGTTTTTCATAATAATCAACAATACATCGTGCCGCTTTGGGAGCTTCAATTGGCTTAAAAGTTATTATTTGCATAAGGCACATTCCTCCCGATGGCATTCAATACCGCCCCGGACACCATTTCATGTTCGTATTGGTCCATAAACTCGTCATAACGCTGCTGGAGTTCTTCCGCCGGCATCGATAACGGTTTGATGGTGACATAATTGAAATTATAATACTTCCAATCATGTTGAATAATTCGATTTTCAGCCAACATCCGGTCGTACAACCGGGTGCCCGGTAAGGGTGTAATAACGCTAAACGTCGTAAAACCGATCGCCTGCTGGTGATCCTGCAAAAATTTTTTCGTTACTTCAAAAATATCCGGCGGTTCACCGTCAAGGCCGAATATGATGGCAGGGAAAACAAGTATATGATTTTCGGCAAATAAATCGATTAACCGGTGGTAACGATCCACGATATTGATTTTTTTATTCACAGCTTTCAATCCTTCTGGTGACAGCGATTCAAAGCCGACAAACACTCCTTTACACCCGGAATCCGCCATCATTTTTACAGTATCCGGGTCATCACCCACATTAACGCTCACCTGCCCCGACCAGTTTATGTTTAATTTCGAAATTTCTTTTAAAAATTCTTTGAAATAACCCGGTTTTCCATATAAATTATCATCCACGAAACCGATGAGCCGCGTTCGGTATGTTAATTTAATATTTCGTACATCTTCAATTAATTTACTAATATTTCTAAAACGGTAATGTTTACCGTAAAAATTTGTCACTGAGCAAAAATCGCAATCATAAGGACAACCCCGCGATACTTCGAATAATGCTATATTACCGTATGCACCCCGGGAAGAACCGGGATCGTATTTCATATATTTTTTAAACAGATCGAGTCGCGCCGGACGATATCTTTCCATATCGAAAAGTTCACCGGGTTTATATATAGGTTTTAGTTCTTTTTTTATAAAATCTTTAATTATTACCGGCCATATGTCTTCACCCTCACCGATAGCAACCGCATCCGCATGTTTGCTTGCCTCGCCGGGAAGAGCGGAAACATGCATCCCTCCAAGAACAACTTTTACACCCTTTGCCCTAAAATTTTTTGCTATTTCATATGCTCTTCCCGATAGATATGTCATGACTGTAATTCCAACTAAATCCACCGGGTCATCGAAATCGATTTCTTCAACCGCTTCATCGATTATTTCGATACTCTCGACTCCTCCTGGCGTATAGCCGGCTAAAACAGGAAATGTTAATAATGGATATTGTGCCCCACCACGGCGTTTCTTTAAATAATCCGGATTTTCATCTTTCGGATAAATTAACTTAACTTTCAAGATAAAATTCTCCTGTTCTGAAAGGCATTTACTTACCGGGTAATCATCATTTTTGTTTAAACATACTTATACCATCCGGTTATAATAACTCAACACAGCATTATACCCGTGATACATTCAAACAAACATAATTATCCGTAAAAAAAAATTTTAAGGTTGAAATGTGATAAATTTGAGGGCAAGCAAAAAAGACCCACATTTCAGTAAACTATAAAATCAAACGACCTCCTGGAATCTTGGTTTGTAAGGTTTTGAAGCTAGATTAAAAAATTAGAATAAGAAATTATATTAAATTAGAATAACCTACATGTCAATATCCTTGCCGAATATTTTTATTTCTATATGGTAAAAAATATTGCTCCAATAATAAAAGCAAGGCAAATAAAAAAAATATAAATTATATTTAACAATTAGTAAAACGATCGGTAGAAAACCGTACAAATACCCCCCGATTCCGAACCACCGCTATTTAACATGTCTCATGCGACTAAGAAAAAGGCGAACAACAAAATTAAACAGCCATATACTCTTGAATTTGCCCTTCTTTTTCTATACAATAACATTTCCTTTTCAATACGGTTTCTTAAAAAACGGTTTTAAAACAGATATTAGGAGGAATAAAAAATGGCAACAAGTCGTTTTCGAAAACAATTAACCGGGTTATTTCTTTTCTCTCTTGGGGTTGCACTATTAATCTTTCCATTATACGGTGAAGAAAAGACATCGACTAAACCGGGGAGACCTGAAGTAATCTCTCTTTTGGGTGAAAGCTTAAATGGGGCGCCGGCAGAGGGTGAAACCCTGGAAAAATTAAAGAAAGAACTGGAAGAAGCAGAGACCCAATTCCACAAGGGGCCTGTGGACGCAGAAAGTTATATCCTGTTGGGAAGGCGGCTGGCGTATTTATGGCGGTATTATGATGCGATTGGGATATACTCGCAAGGAATTGAAAAATACCCGGGATATGCCATGCTCTATCGCCACCGCGGCCATAGGTACATCTCGATCCGCAAATTCGATAAAGCCATCGAAGACCTTCAAAAAGCCTCTGAACTCAAAAAAGATGATTTCGATACCTGGTACCACCTGGGCCTGGCTTATTACTTAAAAGGGAAGTTCGACCCGGCACTGGATGCTTACAAGCAGTGCATGAAATACGCCAAAGACGACGATTCCAAAATCGCTATCTCCAACTGGACCTTCCTCACTTACCTCCGGTTAAACCAACCATCCGAAGGCACAAAACTACTAAAGAAAATCAAACCCGGGATGAAAGTGGTTGAAAACGGCGCATACTATGATTTACTCTTTCTTTACAAGGGTCAAAAATCAATAGACGAAGTCATAGCCAAAGCAGCCAAAACACCGCTGGACATGAATACATTGGGCTTCGGTGCGGCGATATACGAAATATACTCGGGTAATAAAGACAAGGGAACCGAAATCCTGCGAAAAATAATCAAAAATCACCAATATTGGCCGGCTTTTGGTTTCATTGCGGCTGAAACCGAAATAAAACGGATCGATGCAGGAAAGATGCCGGTTTTTTATCATTCCTCTCAAAAAAATCCAATGGTATCTACCACAGATGTGTGGGAAGTGTTGAAAAAGTGGGTCGCGTTTTGGAATACTTATGACCTGGACGAGGTAGATCGACTTTTCCTGCACAGCGATCGACTCACCTATTTCTCTTCTGAAAAAGTCGGGGTCATCACGGGTTTCGATGCGGTAAAAAAACATCATGAGGGTTTCGGTTTTGTTCCCGGCGGGAAAGATGTTTTAAACCAATTATGGATCGATGATGTGCAGGTATCGATTTTTGGAAGTACCGCAGTGGTTACCGGGATTTGGTATTTTCAAAAAGATAAGGGATCAAGTCCCAAAGTTCAACAGGGTCCGTTTACGTTTATTTATACAGCAGACCAGGGAACTTTGCGGTTAGCCCACGCCCATTTTTCCAATTACCCTGCGCTTCGTTGAAGGATACCACTACTCAGAGCGTCATCGATATTCCAAATCGGTTTGCCTAATTCCAATAGCCTCCGGTCTTTCCGGGGAACTACTTGATAATTGATAATTCTATCGAGGTTCTTCAGTCAAAATTCATTTCAAAAGTGTCTTGCTTAAATTTTTATCGAAAGAGCGCAGCTATATTCGTGGATGGGCTTCCAGGATGCCTTTTATGGAATTCTCTCGAAAATTACTTCCCTTATTTCTCCCGGTGAGAGCCCCACAGGTTCCCCATCCTATGCGCTGCCTATCTGGCTTTCCAGCGCACCTACCTGGTGGGGAACCCGTGGGTTCAACGGTCGATATTGTCGACCTGTTTCGATTAAAATCAAATGTAAATGAAGGTAGTCTTTTTTACTTCTTTTAACTCCTTTTTGATTTTTTCTTTTTGTTGTTTAAGATTTTCCAATTCTTTTTTCAAATTTTCATCCAGCTCTTTTTTTAATTTTCCTCGCATTATATACAATTCTTCTTTATCGATCTGGGGAATAGGAACATTGAAATAATGAACCCTGGGGATCCTGACCCGTATACCTTCCAGGCCCTCGCCCAGTTCTTTGAAGAACCCTAAATCTTTTAAGCCGGGCCGTTCTGCCACTTCGACTTTAACGGTTTGTTTGTTTTTGTGTCGAATGACCTGGATATCCAGGGAATCGCCGGCCTTTGATTTTGCTGCGGTTTCAATCGCATCACCCGGGTTTTTCACAGCCTTCCCGTCGATTTGCACGATGACATCGCCGGATTTTAGTCCCGCTTTTGCTGCCGGGCTGTCCTTGGCTACATCCATCACCAGGGCGCCGCCATTTTCTCCGACTCCGAAGTATTCAGCCAGGTCTTTATTCAAGTCCTGCAGTTGGACACCGATGTAACCGCTCCCGTTGGAGAAAAAGGAGAATTCTTTTCCATCTTTACTGAGAAAGTTGAAACTATAGTCACTGGATTTATATTTCTCCAGTGTTACAGTAAAAACTTTTTCTTTACCATCCCGGAACGCCTTAACTTTGGCTTGAGTATTCGGTGCGCATTCTCGAACTGCCTCGATTAAGTCTTCGGTGTCGCGGATTTTTTCATCATTAAAATATTGAATGATATCGCCTTTTTGAAGACCTGCTTTTTCAGCGGCTTTACCCTTCATAACCTGGGTGATTTGAACCCCGAAATCGACTCCCGGTTCTTTTTCCTCGTCGGTCGATAATGGGGATACCATTACACCCAGGTAACCTTTGCCGGTTGTTTTTTCTTTTTCAACGGCTGCTTTTTCGGCCAACAGGTAAGATGTGGCTCCGATTAAAGCCAGGGACAAAACCATCAAAAAAGCTGTTACCATTCTTTTTTTTTCAATCCATCGATTAAGTTGTGAAAACATTTTTGTTTCCTCCTTCTGTACTTTTTGTACTTTATATTTTTTTATATTTTTCCTTTTTTTTATTTTATCTCTATACCTTTAAGATGCATGAGAGAGGAAAAAAGTTTCACCGGATGAAATTTTTTTTAAAAAAAAATTTTTTTTCTTCGAAAGGGCAATTTTCTTGACTGTCCCGAATGCCTCTAAGTTAAGGTTTTTTGATAAAAGGGGGCGTGTCGGTGCGTGTCCCCAATTCACCGTCAGTTTGTCAGAACCCTTTTATAAAAGGGTTCCGGCACCTCCCAAAATTTTTATTAAGGTGAATAATCTAACGCTTTGGGAAGTCCAGAAACCCTTTCTCGAAAGGGTTTTCTGGTCGTCGAAGACATATTTGACGGTGGATTTCGGGTGTCGGTGCCCTGGAACGTCCTATTTGAACATCGTCACCTACACCCCGAAACTCATGCATTAATATATTAACCCCGGTAACGGGGAAATTTTGATCGTCATCGAGACTTTTTGTGTCGTCGTCGACACTTTTAGTGTCGTCGTCGAGACTTTTTGTGTCATCGTCGAGACTTTTTGTGTCGTCGTCGAGACTTTTTGTGTCGTCGTCGACACTTTTAGTGTCGTCGTCGAGACTTTTAGTGTCATCGTCGACACTTTTAGTGTCATCGTCGACACTTTTAGTGTCGTCGTCGACACTTTTAGTGTCGATCGCCGCCATCGATAAGCAAATCGAGACCTAACCGATGCGAGAAACCATCCATTTAAGCTCTTTTCTTATAATAAAAGCGCCGTTCATCCGCTGCGGTTTTTTTTTCATTATTTCCCTCTCGAAGACAAACGGTTTATTTTGGTCTTATAAGTTTCTTGACTGTCCCCTTTTTTCCTTTTTTCCCTCTTGACTTTTTTTTCCAGATTTATTACATTATTATATGCAACAAAAAATAGACCAAAAAACGTGGAGAAAAAAGATTTTATTGGGAGCCGGCATTCTATCCCTCGTTTTGATACTGTCAGCCGAACTCTTCATTATTCATCATGGAATTCTTCCGACCTTCCATTCAAAATCGCAAAAATACCTTTCGGAGCAACCCGAAAAACCTACAGGCAATATCGTGTTTACCGCCGATACCTTCGGGGAGTATAACCTTCACGGCTGCGAGATCATGGGTTCTTTAACCCGGCGCGCAACCCTCCTGGGTAAATTCAAAAACCCACTGTACCTTGACTTGGGCAACTTCACACCGGAACACCCGCGAATCGATAAAGTCGGGATTCGATTTATCGCGGAGGCACTCCAGACCATGGGACTCCAGGTTGCCAACTTCACCAAATACGACTTCGTAAACCTGGGTGAAACCGATGTAAACACCCTTCCCTTCCTGTTGGTTTCCGCCAACCTGCGCATCCAAACCCCTGTGCATCTTCGGAACCTCGTTACCCGGTGCGCGGTTATCCCGTTTTCCCTGCGAAGCAAGCGGGGCAATTACCCGATCCGTGTCGGAATAACCGGGATTACGTTCAATAACCGGCGCATGCATGACAATGTGGTGGAATACGAGGTCAGTGACCCGGTTCTCTCTTTAAACGAGATCAAAACCACCCTGGATAAATCGGATTTAAAAATCCTGCTGTTTAACGGGCCGTTTTACCGGTTGAAAAAGGTGCTGGCCGGCTCTGCGGTGCGGTTCCACCTGGTGATGGCTTCGCAGTCTTTGCCCGGTCAAGAAAGGACCATGATTCGTGTGCATGATGTGCCCGCCGTGTTTACCGACGACTATGGAAGAACCCTGGGCCATGTATGCGTAACGAAAGAATCAAAAGGCTTCGGTTTCAAATACACCCCCCTGATGATCGGGCTCGGTTTGCCTGAGAGCCTGCGCATTAATAAGATGGTCAGTCGCATCGAGGACGCGCTGCACGGGATACCTGCGGGACATGGAGAAACAAAATGAAAACAAAAATTAAAAAGGTTTATATCATTATGGCGATTGTTGGTCTGATACTCATTATCCAATCGATTATGCTGGTGATAGAAAACCGGGGGTTGAGGGTTGAAAACGCGAAACTTCACTTCATGTTGTACACGCCGAGCGAGTTGATCCCGCGACAGCAAAAAGAGATGATGCTGCCGGGAATATCGCTGCGAAATATCGAGACGGGCGAAAAAGGGGGGCTGTTCGACTCCATGAAAGGAGATGAGCTGCTTTTATTCGTGTTTTCCACCAGTTGTTTGACGTGCGACCAGGCTTCCGATGTCTTGAACGATATCTTTTACGAATACGGGGACCGTTTCACCATTATCGGGATATCCAAAGACGATACGCTTTCCATCAAAGATTTTGCAGCGAGGAACCATGTGCGGTTCCCCGTTTACCGGTATGATGCGGGTTCTGAAGCGCAGCCCGTGACCGGTTTGTTTTCGTCGCTGCCGCAAACCCTATTGGCTAACCGGAGAGGAGAAATCGTCTTTAGCTTGAATGGTGTCCCCGGGGAATTGAAAAATAAATTAAAAGGAGGTGAAATCAATGAATAAAGAAACGTGGCTATGTGCAGGGCTAATTGTTCTCATGGTCATTGCAGTGGGTATCTGTACCTATCAACTCTTCTTCAACAAAGTTGAAGCAGCAATGTTTAGATGTGCAGAGAACTACACTTGCAATACTCAAAATGAAGATTGTTCAGGGTCCATCACTTGTGAATGTACAGATTTCAATACTGGACTCGGGAATTATCGATGCCAATTTGACCCTACACCCAATCAGTAAATGAACAATTAGTATGATTGTCATTTTTAACAGCAAAAAAAGCGGCCGGGACTCCCGGCCGCTCCTTTTTTCATTTTGCGATTATCTGAATTTTGAACAAGGGATAGAGCTTTTTCTTTGCCATATCCACAAGAAAGCGAGGAAATGATGAAAAAATCAAAATTGATTGGTTTAGTAATTCTATTGCTATCATGGGCAGCGGTAACCCCATTATCCGCGAGAAAATTGGGCAATATGCCTGAATTATCTCATTACTCTACCTTTTATGTGTATAAGAACCGCCTTTTTGCAATGGATCCTCAAGTCCATGTCGATATTTACTCCTTAAAACCCTTTCGATATATCAAACAAGCATCCCGTAAAGGCGCCGGCCCCGGAGAAAGTATCCGCTCCCCATCGATAATGATTTACCCGGACTACTTATACCTGTACAGGCTGGGGAAGTGCATGTTTTTCTCCCACGACGGCGACTACATCAAAGAATACCGAATTCCCAAACCGCATTTACACCATTTTGCTCCATTGGGAGATAATTTTTTTACCCATAATATTACAAATGACAAGACTGCAAGTAACCATGAGCTATCGATATGTACCTATTCGAAGAAAGAAGGTATCAAACATAAAAAAATTGTATATATATATGTATTCCCCATTCAAAAGAAAAAAGACAACAAAATCCCCTATTCCCCATTCAAGAAATTTGTAAGATATTCCATTGTAGAAGACAAGATTTTTATCCCGGACCCCGACCGCGGGATGTTTGCGGAAATCTATGACTTCAACGGAAACCGGCTCAGCCGGATTAACCTGGATTATGAGAAAATTAAAATATCTGAAGAAAATAAGAAGAAGATAAAAGATATTTTGGAGAGCATCCAGGCATATAGAGATACCGTAGACATGTATTACCTGGATATGCCCGATTATTACCCTTCTTACCAATATGCGACCCTGGATAATGGGAAAGTCTATTTCCTAACCTATTACAAAAAGGGCCAAATGAGAGAAATCATTATTGCCGATTGGAAAGGGAAATTCATTAAGCGGTCGTATGTCCCGGCTTTAACCGACATAGAGGTTGTCTCGTGCGCGATAAGCAACAATAAATTCTATTATATATATGAGAACGAAGAAACCGAGGAGTGGGAACTACATGCGGAAGATATCAAATAACTGTGTTTTTGCCTTGCTGATTACGATTGCTCTGTCAATCGGATCAGCCTTCCAGGTTCACGCCAAAAAATTGGGCAATATGCCTGAAGTTTCTGTTCCCATCCATATCAGGGTAGACAACAACCAGGTTTATATCGCCGATGACCAGGCCGATGTCCACCTCTATTCCATGAAAGGAAACAAACTGACCTATCAAAAACATGTGGCCCATCGTGGAGAGGGCCCACAGGAGTGCATCAGCATACCATTCCTTGTTGTGAATAAAGAAA
>Ga0105104_10000600_pt1 | contig 27786 bp, 24 predicted proteins | sample PPLLaktember2015_3_FD_87034 | JGI IMG/M metagenome (GOLD analysis project Ga0105104, IMG submission 87034) | Freshwater sediment microbial communities from Prairie Pothole Lake near Jamestown, North Dakota, USA - PPLs Lake P7 Core (6) Depth... | ecosystem: Environmental > Aquatic > Freshwater >...
ATTAAACACGGTCGTTCCAAACATTTCAACCAGACGGCGGTACAAATCCCATACGAATCGGGGATTATTCGTCAGTTTGATCATGCCTTCCACGACTTCGTCGTTCAGGCCGATGTTCAGGATTGTGTTCATCATGCCAGGCATGGAGAACTTCGCGCCCGAGCGGCAGGAAACGAGCAGGGGGTTGTTCGCATTACCGAACTTTTTGCCTGTCTGTTTTTCCACCGACTTCATCGAGGCCAGTGCCTGATCCCACATTCCGGCTGGAAATTTGCCGGTTTTGCGGAATTCGTTACAGGCTTCGGTCGTGACCGTAAAGCCAGGCGGGACGGGTACGCCCGCGCGCGTCATATCGAATAGTCCGGCGCCTTTGCCTCCCAATAGGGAGCGAACGCCTTCCCATGAGCCAGCATACTTTTCAGCTGCAGCTACTTCTCCGAAGAGATAAACCCATTTTTTCATATTGAAACCTCCGGGGTTTTAAGATCAAAATTTAGTGTGAAGTTTACCACGAACGCTTGCGTCAAATGTGATATATTCGTCTTACATTTGTCCAATATCAACTGTTAGCCTATTGCAAAGTCAGGAGTATCGTTTATAGATGATAATAGGAACAGACTGGAATTGACTATGCCGATAAAAGTACTTGTTATAGATGACGATAGTGCTGTCACGGATTTGCTCTCGTTGCTTTTAAAATCACAGGGGTTTGAAGTGGAAGCAACGAACAGCAGCACCGATGGCCTTAGCATGATTCGCGATGGTTCTCCGGACGTGGTCGTTCTCGATCTGATGATGCCCGAGATGGATGGCTGGCAAATTTGTAAGGCGGTCCGTGAGTTCAGTCAGGTGCCGATTATTATTCTTTCCGCTCTCAATGATCCGTCCATGATTGCCAGTGTGCTGGACGCCGGCGCGGACGATTACCTAACCAAACCAACTCCCAGCCGTGTGCTGATCGCACACATCAATCGTCTCGTCCATCGGAATGGCTCCGTCAATGCGAGCGCCTCGATGAACGACCCGTACTCCAGGCCGCTACCGGCCTCTTAATTGTCAACGTTCCAAGCTGCGGCTTGTTTCCGCCAAATGGTGAAGATCCTGTCCCCTGACGGGATCTTCGCCGTTTAAGCGAGGTGTTTCAACGCCTCTGCCGTTTTCTCCTTGTTTTCCATCATCGGCATATGTCCTGCGCCGTGGATCTCGACCAAATGCGCCTGCGGCAGAGCCGTCTTGACCTCGCGCGCCCGGTCGATGGGGATGAGCTGGTCCGCCTCGCCGTGAATTAATACCACAGGAAAAGAAAAAGATGAAAGGAGAGGCGTCGAGTCGACGCGCTCAGCCATTGCCTTCAATGCGCCAATGTACGCAGCCGGCGGCTGCCGTTCCATGGATTGACGGGCAAAGGCCTGCAGCTTTTTATCGGCGGTGAACTTTGGTGTCATCGTTTCGACCACGCTGCCAACGCCTTTGTCTGCCACCTCGGCGGCAGACTGGTAGCGTGCCTCTTTGCGCTCGGTCGGATCCGCCAGCACCTGCGAAGCGACCAAGCCCAGCCCACGCACGCGTTTCGGAAACAAGCGCGCGAATGCCAGCGCGACATACCCGCCCATGGAATGACCGGCGATGGCAGTTTGCTGGATGCCCAATTGGTCGAGCAGCTCCGCGATGTCTGAGGCGTAATCTTCCATCGCGTAAAATGAATCCACCGTGCTCGATCCGCCAAAGCCGCGCAGGTCAGGCAGGATCAGATCGAAGGTGTCTTCGAGCAGGGGCACGACCTCGTCCCACAGGTGGTGATCGAGCGGATAACCGTGCAGCAGTACCAGCGGAGTTCCCTTCCCGCGGCGGTCATACGCAAGTTGAATACCGTTAACATCTGCTTTTTGCATAAGTCTCTCCTCTATAATTTTCTAAGCTCCCAGCACCGTCCTCGGCGCTGGACTTTTCGCCGCCGGGACGGCGGCGTGAGCATGAATCATTTCCAGTTCACTGCTACTTTTAATTTGCTACCCAGTTTTGAGTAGTAATGCACAAACCCATTGTCACGCCCAAATTCGTGGACGCGGCGTGTGATGTCCACATCCGACTTGCAGTATTCGGCGACCTTGTCCAGCTCTCCGTTTCGAAACCACTCGACCGACTGGATGCCATCCGCGGTCTTGGTGGTTCCCAGCGTTGCCCGGGCGATCGAATCGAGGCTCAGGCGGAAGTTCAAGGTGCGGAAAATATCCTGCAGCATATCGGTGGAACGAAAGGTACGGAAATTTTCGTTCAGCGCATAAGGCTTCAACACTTCATAGTCGAAACCGATGCTGTTGAAGCCGATCACGCGGTCCGCGGACTTCAGCTCTGCCACCAGGGCGAGGGCATCTTTCTCCCAATATACGGCAAAGTCGTTGCGCGCTGTGGACCAGGTCACGCCGCACGCCAGCAGCAGCTTCGAGGCATCGCGCCCGCCGACTTCATGGAAGAGCTTTTGCGTTTCCACGTCAAAGTAAACGATGTTCATTCACTCTCCGATTTCTTCAATTGCTCACGGGCAAGTTCAAGCGCCTGCTCGCGATTCCCAATTTTACCGGTTGCCTGCCCTTCGCGGATTGCCTCCAGCAGCTGACCGACAAGGCGCCCGGGTTCGATGCCCAGCGCGGACATCAGTTCGTTCCCGTCCAGCAAGCGCGGTGGGGCAACGGTCTCCTGCGGTTTTTCCCAGTAGTTCTCGAGCAGGATGCGTGCCACATCCAGGGCAGCAGCCCAGGTTTCCTGGGTCAATGTGATGCCATGCATACCGCGCAAATCCGCCAGTCCGAGCAGGACCAGATCAACGCCGGCCTTGCCGGCATCGCGAAAGAAGCGATAAATGGCTTTGCGCGAGGGTTCCTGCTTTTCCGCTTCCAGGCGGTTGGTAAAGAAATGGAACCGCATGTGATGCCGGATGACGGTTTTGATCCGTTCCACTTCATCGTTGCTGAGATTGAACGCCCGCCCGCGGTTTGCCGCGACCTCCGCACCCTGGACGTCGTGGTCGAAGAAGCGGATGCGCCCCGTCTCATCCATGGACTTTGTGGCTGGCTTTTGGACATCGTGGTACAGCGCCGCGAAAAATAGCGCCGCACGCAGGGAACGGTCGGTGTTCAGGGATTCGGCAAAGTGTCCGGCAAATTGATCGCGGAATCGTCCGATGCGAAGAGTGAGCAGGCCGGTCAACAGATCGTTCGTATTGTCTGCGTTGTATCCGGGTGCGAGGGCACTGAGGATGCTTTCGAGATGGGAGAGTACGCTCAACGTATGCTCCCAAACGTCATCCATATGCGGTGGGGATTGTGCGATGCCTTTGAGCGCTGAGAGTTCAGACAGCAGATAGGGAAAGACACCGAGCATTTCCAGGGCACGCATGCATGTGTCAGGTTTGGGTCCCTCGAGCATTTTGAAGAGTTCATCACGTTGACGTTCGGGGGAAACCCTCGGCAGCAAGCTCGCGGCTTGTCTCATCGCCTTGCGCGTTTCACCTTCGATCTTGAACTCGAATGCCGCCGCCTGGCGGACCGCCCGCAGGATCCGGACGGGATCGTCCGAGAGGGAAGTGGGGGAGCAGGCACGGATCAATTTGGCGCGCAGATCCGCCCCGCCGTTGAGCGGATCAATGAGAGTCTGCGCACGAGGGTCGAATGCAATGGCATTGATGGTGAAGTCGCGGGAGCGCAGGTCCCCGTCCAGGTCCTTGTCCCGATACACTGCAAAATCAAGGAAGGTGCGCGTGCCGTCGGGTTCGGTCACGATCACCCGGCTGGTATCGCGCTCGCCGTCGAGCACCATGAAATCCGCTTTGAGGGCGTTGGCAACGCGCCGGGCGAGTGCAATGCCGTTCGCAGGCAGGGCAAAATCCAGGTCGTGCGAGAGGCGATTCAACAGCATATCCCGCACCGCGCCTCCGACCAGGTAAATCTCCTGATCCGGGAGGAGGTCATGGACTTTATCGATCAAAGGTGAGTACGAAAGTGGGACGGGCATGTAAACGATTTCCGGTCTCTCTTTATGCCTGCTGATTTGCGCGGCATGCAAGGCTTGTTCGGGAGTGCCTCCCTGGGCGACGATCCGGCCGCGGACCCGGGCAATCCAGCGCCCGGCATACGGCGAAACGGAAGTTTTGGAATTATCGAGCATGACTTATTCACCCTCCTGTGTAACGCCAATCGTAAATCAAAAACCGTAAATCGTAAATCAGGCAGGCGGTTTGTATTTTTTGAGATCCACAACGCCGACGAAAGGCAGATTTCGATAATACTCATCGAGGTCGAGCCCAAACCCGAAGACAAATTTGTTTGGAATGTTGAAGCCGCGGTAATGGATTTGCACAGCGGCTTCCCGCCGCTCGGCTTTATCGAGCAAGGCACAAACTTTGAGACTGCGCGGCTGGCGCAGATGAAGCAATTCCAGCACCGAGGCGATCGTATGACCGCTGTCCACGATGTCCTCGACCAGCAGCACATCCTTGTCGCGGATGTCCATTTGCAGGTCCAGAGAGACGCGGACGGCGCCGCTCGATTCCCGTCTGCCCGCGCCGTACGAGGAGACTGCCATGAAGTCCATCATGTGCGGCGCCTCGATGTACCGGCTCAGGTGAACCAGGAACGGGACTCCGCCGCGCAAGATGCAGATCAGCAGCAGGTTGCCATCGGGATAATCCGCGCTGATTTCCGCGCCGAGCTCCCGGATGCGGGCCTGGAGAGTTTCTTCGTCGATCAATATTTCAGCGAGGATGTCGTTGTAATGTTGCATAAAGTAGTTGCCTGGTTTGATAGTTTCTGATACCGAACTGCATAACTAACGCGGCACTTCGTGGTGGACTCGGCAGCGCGCTTCGTACATTTCTGAGGCGCCCACGATCACGACCGGGTCATCGTAACGCGCGGGCTTGCCGTTGACCAGTCGCTGCGTGCGGGAGGCTTCGTCCCCGCAGACCATGCAAATGGCATGCAGCTTGTCGACGCGCTCCGCCATCGACATCAGAATGGGCATGGGACCAAAGGGTTCGCCACGAAAGTCGGTATCGAGCCCCGCAACCAGGACGCGAACCCCACGGGTGGCAAGCTGCTGTGCGACCTGGACGATTTCCGGGTCGAAGAACTGCGCTTCATCGATTGCAACGACGGTTGTATCCTTTTCGATCTTTGTTAGAACGTCGATGGACTTTTCCACAGGGGTGGCATCGTAGTTCGACCCCGCGTGGGAGGTGACTTTTTCCACTGCATACCGCACGTCAATGGCGGGTTTGAACACCTGTACTTTTTGCTTGGCGATTGTGGCACGGACAAGTCTGCGAATCAACTCGTCCGTTTTGCCGCTGAACATCGAACCGCAAACGACTTCAATGGAACCGTGTGTGTGACGCATAGATCCTTTATTGGTGGTCGAGTAGTGGCGCCCCGTCGAAGAGCCCGTGTCAGCGGGACGCCACGTGTCGAGATCACCCTTTTAAGTTGTGTTTATATGTTGTTTGTTGGTCTCGATACGGGCTTCGGCTGTCGCTTCAGCCCTACTCGACCAACGGTTCGTATCAAAACAAAAACGAGCATGGCGCAAAGCGCCATGCCCGTAAGTTTACCTGAGATTAGTTTTTCTGCAAATCCATCGACTTTTGTTATGCCGCCGCGGCAGGGATATCATAACCAAGCGAGCGCAGTTTCTTCTTGGCAGCCGTCAGGGAAGCCTGACCAAAGCCGGAAATTGCCAGTACGGCGTCATTGCCGCCGTTCAATTTCTCAAGGAATTGACCGAAGTTCTCGATGCCAGCCTTCTTCAGGGAATCGATGGCGCGCGCCGAGATGCCGAGTTCTTCGATCGGGCGTTCGGGCGAACCTTTCAATTCTTCCTTCACCTTCTGCTGTTCCACATAGGTTTGGCGGGCAGAAAGTTTCTTGTAGAAGCGGTCCACCTGACCTTCGATGTCCAGAATACGTGAAGCTTCACCGGTAAAGAACGGATGGCAGTTGGAGCAGATGTCCACGCGTATTTCTTTCTTGGTCGAGCCGGTTGTCCACGTGGTGCCGCAGGAGGCGCAGGTCACCTTTGCATCCGGGAAGTAGGTTGGATGAATTTTAGCTTTCACTGGGAACCTCCACCACAGGCGCAATTTCGGGAACAATGTTTACGCGCTTCTGACCGTGCGTGACGTCATACATCACGATGCCATCAGTCGTTGCGAACAAAGTATCATCCTTGCCGGCTTTGACATTCAAGCCCGGCTTGATCTTTGTACCGTGCTGGCGCACAAGGATATTGCCCGACAGTACAAACTGGCCGGCATAACGCTTCACGCCCAACCGTTGGGAATTTGAGTCGCGTCCGTTGCGGCTTGAACCGCCACCTTTTTTATGTGCCATGACTACCTCTCTTACTTTTTCTTCGAGTCCGTCTTCTTGGAAGACGACTTGGTTGTGGTTGACTTCTTGGTCGTTGCTGCGGGTTTGGCAGAAGTTTTCTTTGCAGCAGGTTTTTCCTTCGTTTCCTTTTTAGCCTTGGCCTGCTTCTTTTCCTTCGGCGCTTCCTCCACCTCGGGCACTTCCGCCACGATCACAGGAGCAGGTTCAGCCTTCTCGACCTTGCGTTCCTCGCCGGGGCGACCGATGAAGTCCACGAGCAAACGTGTGTACTGCTGACGGTGTCCGCCACGCACACGAATGCGCTTCTTCGGGCGATATTTAAATCGGTCGATCTTGGGGCCCTTGATATGGTCCACCACTGTGACCTTGACCAGGATGTCACCCACAGTGGGCGTACCGACCAGTACGTCGTCGCCATCCGCCATCAGCAGGACGCGTTCGAAATCAAACTTCTTGCCCGCATCCACGGGCAGGCGGTCCACTTCGATGGTCCGCCCTTCGACGGCACGGTATTGCTTGCCGCCGCTTTCAACAATTGCGAATCTCATTTTAGTCTCCAGTCATTCACTTCGCCGTGTGCCTGCGGAGGCCTTGCACTCGTCGCCTGCGAACGGGGAAGCTGGTGTTGTTTCGATGTCTCTCGACAAGCAACTACCCCAGAATCCAACCACTGGGGTAGAAGCGCACGATATTATACATGTGGGGGATGGATGTGTCAACCGGCACGGGACATCTATGATGGCTTTCTCAAAGTCTTAACGACCGTCAGTTTTATCCGCTAATCTGCACGAATTTTCAAACAGTTCGCGGAGACATCGTGCCCGCAGGGTATTAGCGTAAATTCGTGGACTCATTTTCGACTTTGAGAAGACCCTGGGACATCTATTGCCAGGACTTTCCTAAACTCCACGGATCAGTAAATCTTTACCGCGAAGCACGCACACCCGCCAGGGCAGGTGTGCGGTTCAAAGGTTTTGCCTGGCAGTCCTTTGAGAATGCCCCGGACAGTCCATGCGCGGGATTAGATTCCCCGGCTGGGAGAGGCGGGGAATCTATTTGGGAAGCATGGCAGTCAATTGCCGGGTCACGTTTTGCAGTTCGCCCGCATGACCCTTGATCCTGTTCACATCCCCGGTCTTCAGACCGATCTGTACATCTGAGATCGTTTTTGCTGTCGCGACATTGCTGTCGATGATCTTCTGTGTCATGCTTTCGAGCTTGATGAGCATATCCAGGATGTTCCTGGGGATAATGGGCAGGCCTTTGGCAATCGGGAGCAAGCCGTCGAGAATGTTATTGGCAATTCCGGCATATTTCACGGTCAGCGTGTGGAGCGTGCTGATCGAGTTGGTGAGTTCGAGAGCAATATCCTGGATCGAATCGATCATGGACTTATGCTCTTCGATCATGCCGGTGATGTCGTTCAGGGAATCGGTCAATTTGTCTGAAAACTTGACAGCCGGTCCTGCTTTGCCAGCGACAACACCCGATCTGGCGACGGGTTTGAGGGCAGGCTTGGCAGTAGTTCTAACGGGCGGTTTGATGGGGGTGGGCATAGGGATCTCCTGTTGAATGAACTGTTGTAAACACTATACTTGAGTTTAGAGTCGAATACAACAGGATTGGGTTGACAACCCCTACAATATTCTCCCAAAAGAGCCTCAGCCTGACCCGTTATCCAAGTGGAGTTTTCTCTACTTGCCTAAGGGCATGAGGCTATGTCTCTGAAGTTACAATAAAAACTGGTGACTGAATACTCCAGCTTGCTATCATTTTATAATAGCCGTTCGTCTCAGATGTATCAACAGTAATGCAAAGACTGGCATCACGGTATCCAGGTAACTGTCCCAGGGACAGATTGTGGATTAGGGATCAGCATCGTTAATTCTGAACCGTCAAGTTTCATAACGAATATCCCATTGAGACTGTAACTTGCCATATGCTGGTTGTCTGGTGAACGGCTGGCAAATAAACCTAAAGATTGGATATTTGTCAATCGGGTCATCTCGCCGCCGGTCACCGGTATCGACCACCAATCCGATGGGACATTGCTGTGGGCTTTGGCAATGCTCACACCCAGTAATTTGTCAAGCCAGTTCGGCTGGTAGGATTGCGTTGGAACATCCGCGCTGAAAATGATGGACTGACCGTCCGCAGAAAACAGGGGAGCGTCCTTGATATCCGGAAGCCGCGGACCGGTAATCACAACTTCGCGCGCCTGACTGCCATCCGCATTTGCCACAAATAGTTTATTCCCCCGTTTAAACAGATCGACGGTTACATAGGCAATTTGGGATGCGTCAGGAGATAGCCTGGGCCAGTAAGCTTTCTCTGCAATTTTTTCCGGTTGACCATCCGGCAATTCCTTGCGGAAGATCGTATACAGAGGATAGATTTGCCCCTCGGCTGGCGGGATGTGATAATTGACATGCGTAAAGTAAATGTACTTGCCGTCGGGTGACCATTCCACCTCAATATAATCATCCTCTTTTGTTGGAGGCGTAAACAACAATTGCGGCGGCTGTGAGCCATCTAAAGGCATACTGTAAATATCCTGGTCTACCGTATTCTCTCCGGGCGGAGGCGCATACGACATGAGAAGCTGCGTATTATCCGGTGAGACGGCAACATAGTAAATCCAGGAGTATTTGGGAGCATCAAAGATCGTGGTGACCTCGCCTGTGATGAGATCCAGGACCTGGACCTGCAATTTAAATGTGTTATCCCCCATGCTGCCATTGATACACACCAGTCTCCCTGTTAGATTCAAATGGGCCCAGGTCACCGGTATTTGTGTGTTTGTGACTGTATTCGTTTGTGGAGCATCCTCAAAGGATGGAGCGACCGTAGGGACTGATTCAAACGTCGGAACCGGCGTTAGGGCCGCTGGTTGATCAACCTCAATGGCACAACTGGAAATGATCAGAGCAACGACAAGAAACCAGAAAATAAAATGAACTTTCATAATCGAGTGCCTTCTTTCTACTGATTAAGAACTTATTATGGTATCCAGGTTACTGTACCATGAACTCCCGGATCTGCTATTAGCCGGGTCAGATTCGAACCATCCAGGTCCATCACGAATAGACCCTCTCCACTCAGGCTGGCAATATACCGTTTATCGGGTGAGATGCTCCCAAACAGGTTTATGGTCTGGATGTTAGTTAATTGGGTTGGCACTCCGCCGGTCACAGGCACGGACCACCAATCAGAAGGGATATTGTGAGCTTTCGCCACTTGAATTCCCATAAATCGCTCCAACCAGTTTGGCTGATAGGACTGACCTGGGACCGGCGCACTAAATAGAATTGATTGCCCATCGGGTGAGAAAAGCGGGGCATCGATGATTTCCGGAGTCCGGAGACCGGAGAAGAATACTTTCTGGGAATTACTTCCATCCGCATTTGCCAGAAACAGGTAATTCCTTCCAGAAGCTGGATCGATGGAAATATACACAAGCTTGGATGAATCAGAGGAGAGTCGGGGCCAGAACGCGTTCTCAGCAATTTTTTCAGGCTGACCATCAGGATATCTCATGCGGAGAATATCGTAAACTGGATCGAGTTGGCCTTCCGGTCGAATCTTGTTATTGTAATGGACGTAGTAAATATACTGTCCATCCGGCGACCATTCAGCCTGGGTATAACGATCATCGGGGGTTGGCAGTGTGAATAGAGGTTGAGGCTCTCCAGTTGCATCCAATGACATTTCGTACAAGATCCGACTTGATGAAGAATTCGATTGCGTCGGCGGTGCATAGGACATGATCAGCACTTTGGAATCGGGGGAAATCGTCGCGTAATAAATCCATGCATCAGGGACGCTAAATAGAGTGGTGATATCACCTGTCGTGAGATCGAGCATTTGAGTATTCGCAACTACTATGTCGTCTTTCGTCGTATTGCTGATATAAACCAGCCTGCCGGTGAGATGTAGATGAGACCAGGTCACTGGTGTATGAGTAGTTGGCAAGAGGGATGTTGGAGATATGGCTGGAATTGTTTCAACCGGTGGAGAGGAAGTCATCCCTGTTGGTTGAGTAATTTCGATGGAACAACTGCAAACAAGCAGAGCGAAAACAAATAACCCAGGCAGGCAAGAAGCTTTTATCATCACGGGCATCTTTATTATGCCAGCGTTTATTTCGGCGCTAGCGTACGGATAAAGTTCACCAGGTTCCAGCGATCCGTATCAGAGAGGGTGGATTTGAACGCTGGCATCTGTGAGCCGGGAAAGCCATTTGTGATCCACTCGAAAAGCTGGGAATCGGTATGGATGCCGGGAATGGCATGTTGCCTGAGATCGGCAGGCCGTGGATTGAGCGCTACCCCAATGGGACCATCCCCTAAGCCAGTCTCTCCGTGACATGGCGCACATTTGGCAGTAAACAAGCCCTGACCTGCTGCAACCGATTCGGCGTTCGGAGGGATTGGGTTCGCCTGTTCATTGCTTACAAGCGTTGGGCGCGCCAGAGAAAAGATACCCAGCCCTACCATTAACAATGTCAAAGGCATGCCCGCCCCAAAACGCAAAGCAGATTTTGCTTTCATGGAGAACATGAACAGTCCACACAAAAGCCCAATGAAAATAATAAGCAAACTAGTTTGTCTGGCTATCCCGGCAGTAGCTTCGTTCGCTGCTCCCGGTTTTTGAAGCGTGAAGTCGAAATTGGCGTATGCATCGAATTTATCTTCACGTCTCACAATAGCCTGGACTTGCCAGTTGCCGGGAATGCTCAAATAGGTGCCTTTCGCAGTGTAGCTTCCATCGCCCAGACCGATCAATTCAAGTTCGGAGGGTGGAATGTTTGCTCGATTCGGCGTAAAACGCAGTAACACTTCTTTCGCAGAATGGAGCGGATGACCAGCGGAGGAAGTCACCTTGAGCATAAAAGTGTTTTGCCCGGCCCGCCCCGGTGAAATGGAAATCTCCATCTTCAGATCATCCACCTTCATTGTGCTTCTCAGATCTGAAGTTGGAGACGCGATTTTTGCCGGGGGGATATAGGTGAGGAAGCTTACGCTCGCTAACAGCAGGCCTGCAAATGTAAGTTCTATAATGAGCATTTTTCCAAACCGCGTGACAAGATTAGTACTGGCAACACCTTGCAGGCGTTCACGCCTCAGGCGCGGAGAAATAATCAGAAGGTTTATAGCTGCAATGACCAGCAACGCTGCCACGAATGCCTGCTTGATGAGCAATGTATGCCCATAGAGGCTCGTAAGGAGCGCAGGCCAGGAACCCACTCGCAGGTAGGCGGAATAAAATCCGGTCAGGCCGACCAGCCCAACAAAGATCAGCGCATTGACCGAGAATCGGGCAGCCAAAAAAGATGTTAATCGAGTGCGCAGTTGGCTATCCGATTGTTGTAAGTGACGAACTCCAGTAAAAAAATAGACAAGCCCACCCAGCCAAAAAGTCATTCCGATCAAATGGAACCAATCGGCAAGAACCGGCAGGAGCGGTCGCGCTTCGGTCGCCGCGTGACTCGTCAATGTCACTGTGAATAGCAAGGCGAGGTTGACCGCAAACCCACTCCAACCCCTCAAGGGCGATTCGTTTCTGCCTGCCAACCAGGCAGCCAGCATGGCAAGCGCGAGTCGGGTAAGCCAAATGACTCCGAGCCGCGTCTCGATCAGGATGCGACCCATCTCCGGATTCCACGGGAACGCCAGCTCACTGCCCGTGGATTGACCTGCCTGCGCCAGCATGCCCAGCCCAATGGAAACGAGGACTCCGATCAAGCCAACCCGATAGAGCGTGATCCAAACAGGTGGCTTGGCTAGCGTGGGGAAAACATCGTTCTCATCCGCCTTGAGTGCAGGATTCCAAACAAGAGCAGTAAAAAGCTTTTGCCCCAACATAAGCGCTAATGCAGCCAGCATCAGAAACTTGGAAATCAGTGTGATGACTGGTAAACGAAAACTTGTGCTTTGTTCGATCGCACCCAATGCAGTTGCATTGACATTGCCTACAGCGAAGGGAAATGTTCCTACGGTTTGATGTCCATCTACTGAAGAGACAACCTTCCAGGTGACCGTGTAAACCCCGTCTGGGAGGACATGCAGGGTAACGGTCATGCGCGTCGGATCGGATGGATCGACGCGTACATCCCCCGCGTCAACGCTGAGATTGTTCGAGTCAAATACTTTGATCGAACTTAACTGTGCTTCCAGCGGCTCGCTAAAGAAAATCTCCACCTGCACGGGCGGCTGTTCCAACACAGCATTTGCCGCCGGGTTGGAACGCACCAACAAAGCATGGGCGGATGCTGATGAGACGGCCCATAAGCTCAACACGATAACAATAATAAACAGCCAAAACGAACGCTTTTTCATTGCCACTAAAGACCAATTTTAAAGAAAGCCAACTCCCCTTTAGTGGCTTTTTCGCCTATTGAGCAATGACAAGGCAAGCCCTGCCAGACCGCTCACCAGGCCGGCAATTGCCAGCCACTCGGTTGTGCCAAAGCTGCCACCTTCCGACTGCGTAGAGTCCACATTAGGGAATTGAAGCGTATCGGCGGGCTGCACTTCCTCCGGTTCCATTTCGGCATCCACAGCCGTATCGCCCAGAGTACCGCCAAAGTGGACCATATATTGTCCGGGAACTGTGGGAAGGATGGGAGCCACGAATTGACCGGGGGTATGCTCATCCAGCGATTCGAGCGTGAGTGTCTTGCTCTGACCGCCATAGGAAATGGTAAGAGTCAGTCCTGACACATCTTCCACCGGCTGTTCATCGCTCGTGGTCGAGACGTGCACCACAATGGCATTGTGCTGCCCCACAACGGGCGGCTCACTAAGCCAGCCAATTTCAAGCGTGTAATCCCCAACGGTGATCGATTCGTGTGCCAGTGCCAATTGGAAATTCAGGATAACTGCCATTAAAGCCACCAAACCAGCCATCCAAAGCGTCTTTTTTTTCATTGGAGGCTCCTCTCTCTGAGTAAGAAATAAATCGAGATGCGGAATTGTAATTCAATTTGCGATGCTTAATGGAGAGTCGGGCAGTAGGCAAAATATTCCGGTTCATACGGGAACCTCACCATGGTTTTCTTAGCGTTCTTCGTGCGCTTAGCGGTTCAAAGCTTTTGTCTGACATTATTTTGAGAAAGCCATGGGAGCTTCACTCCTGCTTCTATTAGATAACTTCAAAATGGTAGTACAATTGTTCTATCTCTGATAATAAATCTTCTCAATCGCCCTGTTCCGTACTCTTACTCCTATGACCGACTCTCTTCCTCCGCCCGGAATAAGCCTTAACCCAATTCAGCGTCAAATTATTGAATCTCCTCTGAACTCAAAGCTCTTCGTCTCGGGCCCCGCAGGGACGGGGAAAACTACCGCGGGCGTCGAACGGATGCGGTACCTGCTCGCGCAGGGTGTGCCGGGCGAATCGATCCTCATGCTCGCCGCCCAACGCAGCGTGCAGGAGCCTTACCTCGACTTGATCTACAGCCCGGAACGCAGTGCAGGCGGGGAGGTGACCTCCGCAACGCTGGGCGGCGGACTCGCCCGACGCGTCTGTGATCTGTTCTGGCCGGTTGCGGCAGAGTCCGCCGGATTTGCTCACCCCGATCAGCCGCCGGTCTTCCTCTCCCTCGAAACCTCGCAATATTACATGGCGCACATCGTGCGCCCATTGCTGGATGAAGGTTATTTTGAATCCGTCACGATGGACCGCAACCGCCTGTATTCGCAGATCCTGGATAACCTGAACAAGGCTGCGATCGTTGGCTTTCACTATACCGAGATCGCCTCCCGCCTGGACGCAGCCTACTTTGGCGACCCTGCCCAGCGCCGCGTCTATGCTGATGCACAGGATTGCGCGCTCCGCTTCCGCGAGTATTGCCTGCAAAATAACCTGCTGGACTTTTCTCTCCAATTGGAAATATTTTCCAATATTCTCTGGCCCCTGGATATCGTTCGGGATTACCTCACGCGGACGTACCGCCATTTGATCTATGACAATGTGGAAGAGGACAGCCCGCGGGCTCACGATATCATCCGTGCCTGGCTGCCGGAGTTCGAATCCGCTTTGTTGATCTACGATGAGGGCGGCGGCTACCGCCACTTCCTTGGCAGCGACCCGTTCACAGGTCGCGCTCTGAATGAGTTGTGCGATGAACAGATCGTGTTGGATGGCTCTGAATCCTTCGTCATGTCGGAGAACATCACGGACCTCGCTTCCAGCCTGGAGCAGATCATTTACCCCGATCCTTCCCTCCCTGAGCCGGAAGCGGCCGGCGGAGAGAGTGTCGGGATCATTGCCTCTCGTTTTTATCCCGAACTTCTTGATGCCGTGGTCGCGGAGACGAAATCGCTCGTCGAAGAGTCCGGGGTTTCACCGGCCGACATTGTGATCATTTCCCCGTTTCTTTCGGATGCATTACGCTTTTCAGTGATGAACCGTTTGGAGGCGGCAGGCATCCCGACGCGTTCCCATCGCCCGTCACGGACATTGCGGGACGAGCCTGCCAGTCAGGCACTGCTCACACTGGCTGCGCTTGCCCACCCTGAGTGGAACATCCATCCGCCGCGCTTCGACGTGGCGTATGCCCTCATGAAATCCATCGAAGGGCTCGATCTCGTGCGCGCCCAGCTTTTGGCGGAGATCGTCTACCGGCCGCGCGAGCTGCGACTTTCCACGTTCGAAGAGATCGATCCGGGTGTCCAGGAGCGGATCACGTTCCTGGTCGGCAATCGCTACACCACAATGCGAGAGTGGCTGCTGGCGTACCGCGAGGGAGAGGAGCTGCCGTTCGATCACTTCCTGCGGAAGCTGTTCGGCGAAGTCCTTGCACAGCCGGGCTTTGGCTTCCACACCGATTTTGATTCAGTGCGGGTGGCATCCAGCCTGGTCGACTCGGTGCGGCATTTCAGACAATCGCTTGAGTCCACCTACTTGTTCCAGGCGGATGGCTCACGCTTCCCCCATCTTGGAAAAGAATATATTCAAATGCTTCAGGATGGCGTGATCGCTGCCTCCTATGTGGAAGGCTGGCGCTCCCAGAACAAGGACGCGGTGCTCATCGCACCCGCACATACCTTTCTGATGATGAACCGCCCGGTCACGGCGCAGTTCTGGCTGGATGTCGGTTCGAGCGGCTGGCACCAGCGCCTTGCCCAGCCGTTAACCCATCCGCATGTATTGACCCGCGAATGGGAGCCGGGCCGGGTTTGGACAGACGCCGACGAAGTGGAGACCAGCCGCCAGGCAATGGCACGTGTGATCTCAGGCTTGCTGCATCGCTGCCGCGAACGTGTCTATTTGTGCATGGCGGAACTGGGCGAGAGCGGCTTCGAACAACGCGGCGACCTGCTGCGGGCTTTCCAAAGAGTTCTGCAGGATAGCGCCGCGAGTTGAGCGCGCCCCATCTACGTTCAGGGAAATTGTAGTGAGAGAGCAGCGTCTCCCCATCCTCTATCTTTTTGCAGCCCTCTTCCTGATTTCAGGAGCGGCCGGGTTGATCTATGAGATCGTCTGGGAAAGGCTCCTGGAATTGTATTTTGGCGTGACGATGATCTCGGTCACGCTGATCGTTTCGGCGTATATGGCAGGGCTCGGTGTGGGGTCACTGATCGGCGGCAGGGTTGCCCGGCATCTCAAGAACACGTTATTCCTGTACGGCCTTTTGGAAATCGGGATTGCCTTGTTCGGAGTCCTCAGCCCGGGGATCATCATCTGGATCGGCGAGGCGACGGCCGGCAGTTCTTATGTTCTTGTATTCCTGATCAGCTTTGCGGTTCTTCTGATCCCTACCACGCTGATGGGCGCTACTCTGCCGCTGCTGACCCAGTCCTTCGTAGATCGGGTGGAAATATCAGATCAGGTCATCGGTCTGCTCTATGGGATCAACACCCTGGGCGCGGCAATCGGAGCCCTGCTGGCTGGGTATGTGCTGGTTGGCTTTTACGGGTTCGAGGGGACAGTCTACGTTGCCGTTCTCCTGAATACTCTTGTCGGGCTGTGTGCATTTGTTGCCTCGCGCCGGCAGCACGTTCCGGCAGTTGAACCGGCGCCAGAACAAACGACAGGTGCCGGCGCCGTTTCGTGGGGCTACCGAGCCATCCTGCTTGCCTCGTTTCTGGTGGGCTTCCTGGGTCTCGGCTTCGAGATGCTGTGGATCCGGATCCTGCTGATCGTCAACAAGAATACCGCCTATGCCTTTCCTTCGATCTTGTTCGTCTTCCTGTTCGGACTGGCGCTCGGTGGATATTTCTGGGGGCGCAAGGCAGACACCTCATCCAACCCGGTCGCGCTGTTCTGTAAAATCGAACTGGCGGGCGCGGCGGTGGCTGCCTTCACATTCCTCCTGTTTGGACTGTCGCTCCAATGGAACGTACCCTGGATCGAAAATTTTTTCGAAACCCAGAACCCTCTCATTCCTTTCATCCGCATCAAGCAGGAATTCTTTTTTGCCAAAAGAGTCCTGCTGGCAAACCTTTGGAATTATTTTTTGCCTATCCTGATCATGGTGCTTCCCGCCAGTCTGATCCAGGGAGGCGGCTTGACTGTGCTCGACCGGCTCTCCATCAATAATCCTCTCCTGGCGGGCAGGCGTGTCGGAGACATCCACCTGGCGAACATCCTCGGCTCAGTCGCGGGGTCGCTTGCGATCAGCTTTCTCCTGCTGCCCGGCATCGGTTCAGAATGGACCTTGAAGCTGCTCATCTTGTCCACATTTTTATTCCCGGCCTTTTATTATCTGGATAAAGCCCAAAAGCAATCTGCGAGGCGCAGCGATTATTCATTGCTTTCGATCGGTGTGGTTGCATTGGTCGGAATTTTTCTTCTGCCGGGCAGGGGCGAGTTTTATCAACGTTTGTATGCTTCCGGCACACAGCAGGAGGTGATCATCTCCGAATCCGGAGATAGCGTCCTGGCTTTGACCTATGAGCCTGATAGCGCTCATCAAAGGGGCATTTTCTGGATCGGTGGGGAAGTGAATAGTTTTTTCCCTCCGAAGGGTGTTTATGAAAATAGGGCACTCGTCTGCGCGGGTGCCTCCAAACCAAAGCGCGTTCTCATCATAGGCTTCGGCGGCGGATATTCGGCACTGTTTTACAAGAGCATCCCGGAGGTGGAGGAAATTGTCGTGGTCGAGCTCCTGGGTGACATTGCCCCCTTTCTGAATGAGAATGTCGCTTCGGCTCGCATCACGCTCGATGATCCGCGCATCACCTATCTGGTGGACGATGGTCGCAGGTATTTGAATGCTTTCCCGAACGAAACATTTGACTTGATCTCGATCGACCCCTTGCGCGAGCACACTGCCGGGCATAACAACCTGTATTCAGAAGAGGCGCTAAAGATCTACCAGAGGCATCTCACTCCCAACGGGGTGCTGTGCGCCTGGATGCATGACTTTCACGTGATCCCATACACTCTGGCTCAAGTCTTTCCGTATGTCGATCAGTTCGAAAACGAGTTTACGGTTGCCGGTAATCAACCCCTTACCTATCATGCCGAGTACATGCACCAGGCCGCCGCGAGCTATGCAGATCTGACCGAAGATCTTTACGGTTCCGCTGGCAGGTTGAGCCTGGCAACTGTATCGGCGTTGAGTCCTTTTTTACGTGATCGAGACCAGATCCTGCAGGACGAAATCCATAAACATATTCTGCGTGACATGGACCCGTGGCTGGAATATTACTTGTTTGTGAAACCGGTCAAGGAGGAGATCCATCGGAACCCGGACGTGATCGTGAATTTTGAAAGTAGAATTAGGTGATGACATGTTGGCGTTGATGTTTGATCTTGCCTCTAGGGAAGTTTCATGAAAAACGAACCGCCAGGAGCGCTAAGAACGCGAAGAATATCACTCTTTGAGTGCTTGACGGCTCAGAAGGAAGGGGTAAAAATGATGGACAATATTGAAGACATTGCAAAAGATATTGTTGATGCGGCGTATAAAGTCCACAAGGAATTCGGTCCAGGTCTTCTCGAATCTGCTTACCAGCAGTGCCATGCATACGAACTTCGTAAACATGGCAGGCAGGTTTTGACTGAATTGAAACTGCCTATTGTTTATGATGGTCAGGAATTTGATGATGGATATAGAATTGATGAACTGGTAGACAACCTTGTTGTTATTGAAAATAAAACAGTTGAAAGTATCTTGCCAATCCACATGGCACAACTCATTACTTATCTTAAACTCAAAGATTGCAGGCTTGGCTTTCTGATCAACTGGAATGTAAAATTGATAAAAAATGGGATTACACGCGTGGCAAATGGTATCGTCGAACCTTCTTTGCCTGTTAAATTCATCAGGAATCCTTAGCGCTCTTTGCGTGCTTCGCGGTTCGAAAAGAGAAACGAACCGCCAAGGTCGCCAAGTCCGCGAAGGAAAACAAAAAGGATCTTAGCGCTCTTCGCGTGCTTTGCGGTTCGAAAAGAGAAACGAACCGCCAAGGTCGCCAAGTCCGCGAAGAAAAACAAAAAAGGATCTTCGCGCTCTTTGCGTGCTTCGCGGTTCGAAAAAACTTAGTGATCAAAAATGTTAAATTTCATTCCTCGTCCCTCTCAAGAACAAATCCTCCGTTACCGCGGCGGTCGCCTCGGTATTGCTGCCGTCCCCGGCGCCGGCAAGACGCAGATCCTCTCCGCTCTCGCGGCGCAGATCATCGCCAGCGGCTCGCTCGGCAACGACCAGGAGGTGCTGATCGTCACACTCGTCAATTCAGCAGTGGACAACTTCGAATCACGCGTCAGGAGGTTTTTCGATAACCCTCTCCAGGCGCTCTACAGGTACCGTGTCCGCACGCTGCATGGACTGGCGCATGACATCGTCCGCGAAAAGCCCGGTCACGTGGGGCTGGATGAGCGTTTCGCCATCATCGACGAGCGCGAAGCCGACTTCATCCGCCGGGAAGCGGTCAAGTCATGGATGAGCGCGCACGCCGAGTCGCTCGACGACTACCTCGACCCGAACATCGATGACCACAAGCGTGACTGGGTCCGCCGTGACCAGCTGCCCGAGATGATCTCGAACCTGGCGCTGGCATTCATCCGTTCGTCGAAAGACCGGCGCCTCACTCCGGACAAGCTGCGTGCTCTGCTCGAGCGCCAACCTGCTCCGCTGCCGCTCGCCGAACTGGGGCTGGAGATTTATGCCGATTACCAACGCGCTCTCACCTATCGCGCCGCCGTCGACTTCGATGACCTCATCCGCCTGGCGCTCGACATCCTCGAAATGGATGAAGAATATCTCGAGCGCGTGCGTTATCGCTTCCCGTACATCCTCGAAGACGAAGCGCAGGACTCGAGCCGCTTGCAGCAGGATATTCTAGGTTTGCTTTCCGGTCCCGGTGGGAACTGGGTGCGCGTGGGCGACCCCAATCAAGCCATCTTCGAGACTTTCACGACTGCCTCGCCTGAACTCCTGCGTGAGTTCATTGCCCGGAACCCGAGCGTGGACATGCCCGAGTCGGGACGTTCACAGCAATCCGTGATCGATCTTGCCAACTATCTGATCGACTGGGTGATGAACGAGCATCCCATCGAAGAGGCGCGGACTGCCCTCTCACCGCCGTACATTGAACCTGTCCCTCCGGGCGATCCTCAGCCGAACCCCCCTGCCGATAAAGCCGCGATCCATTTCGTGACCAAGCGGCTGACCGCAGAGGAGGAAACCAAAGCCGTGGTCGACTCGCTGAGCAAGTGGCTGCCAAAGAATGAAGATGCAACTGTCGCGGTGCTGGTGCCCCGTAACACCCGCGGTGTGGAAGTGATCAACGCCCTCAAAGCGAAGAATATCGAGTACGTTGAGTTCCTGAGCAGCACGTCCAACACGCGTGCGGCGGCTGGCGCGTTGAGCAATCTGATCGCCTACCTGGCGGACCCGCAGTCGGCATCCAAGCTGGCGAAGGCATACCAGGTCTGGCGGCGGGCATGGAAGGATGTCAAAGAGCGGGCACCGTTGATCCACGACACGAGCGCCTGGCTGCGCAAGGTCGGGAACGTGGAGGATTATGTCAACCCGAACCTGGCATTCGCGCGTGGGGAAGTCCTTGCACCAGTATCGCTTGCCACAGCAGAAGCCGTGGTCGCTGAAGGGGAGGCAGAACAGGTTGCCGCAGAGCTGAATGATTTCCGTGTCCACGTCCGGCGCTGGCTGGAGTCGGTCACGCTGCCTATCGACCAGCTGGTGCTGACCCTCGCCCAGGACATCTTCACCGAAGCCGCGGACCTGGCGCTGGCGCACAAGCTGGCACTGGTCCTGCGCAAAGCCGCAGACGATCACAGCGAGTGGCGCCTGCCTGAGCTGACGGCGGAACTGGCAGTCATCGCCAAAAACGAACGGCGCTTCATCGGCTTCTCCGCCGACGATTCAGGCTTCGACCCGGAACAGCACAAAGGCAAAGTGGTGGTGACGACGATGCACAAAGCCAAGGGGCTGGAGTGGGACCGCGTCTATCTGATGAGCGTGAACAACTACGACTTCCCGTCCAACCAGCCGAACGACCGCTTCATCTCGGAGAGGTGGTTCCTGCGCAATAACCTGAACCTGGAAGCCGAAGCGCTGGCGCAGCTAACCGCCGCGACCTCTTCCAGCGAGTACGACTGGTACGACGAAGGCGCCGCCACCCTGGCAGCGCGTGTCGATTACGTCAAGGAGCGCCTGCGCTTGTTCTTCGTGGGGATCACGCGTGCCAAGCGGGAATTGATCGTCACCTGGAATACAGGCCGGCAGGGTGATGCCACGCCGGGACTGGCGCTCTCCGCCTTGATGGGGTGGTGGGAGGAAAGATGAGTAACGTCCAAAATACAGAAACAGCAGTACGGCGTTTGAGGATTTTTTTGTGCTACTCAAGTATTGATAAAGAGAAAAGCCGTGAAATACATAATAGGCTTGCAGCTCTAGGGTATGATGTTTGGCGGGATGAAGAAAAACTTGTTGCCGGACAGCCCTGGCACCTGGAAATCGAGAGAGCCATTGAAGAGGCTGATATTGTGATCGTTTGTTTGTCGCAAGCTTCGACATCAAGAGAAGGATATATTCAAAGAGAAATAAAGTATGCTCGCGACGTCGCAATGATGAAGCCTGAAGGAATAATCTATTTGATTCCTGCACGCCTCGAAGAGTGCCTGGTGCCTAATAGCCTCAGCAATTATCAGTGGGTGGATTTGTCAGACGACCATGGCTGGAATTTGTTGTTAAAATCAATCCGGACAAGAGAGAAACAATTATCTGGAATCGTTGTTGATACAACCGGCCTTAGTGAGTTTGACCATAAAGTGTCTGATAACAAGCCTGAAGCGGCAACGACCAAATCTTGGTCTGGCAATAGCAAGGCTGACGAAGGTGGAGGTTTTATGTGGAAGTTCAGGCAGTTTTTCTGGGCAACGAATACAACTGCTGAATTGATAAAAAGTGTCAGGGAAATTGCAAAAGGTATTTTGAGTCAAAATCCCGGAGATGTAGAAAAAATAGCCGCTTCACAGATAAATTTGCTTACTAATTATTATCTGTTGGTTTTAGGGCAGGCACAGCGAAGTTTTACATGGGCATTGATCTGGGCAGCTGTTGGCGTTTTGGGCTTTATTATGGCCGGGGTCTTTTTATTAATCAACCGAATAAGCGATATCGCTGTGGTGGGAACGATTGGAAGTGCTTTAATCGAAGTAATATCTGGCATTAATTTTTATCTCTATGGCAAAGCATCTGCCCAACTTACAGAGTTTCATACAAGGCTGGATGCAACACAAAAACTCTTGTTATCAAATGCGGTTGCTGAAAAGATCGAAGGCGATTTGAAACAAATAACCCGTTCATACATAGCACTCAAATTTGCGGGCATTGAAGTACGGCCGGAAGATGTGGAGAAATCGTTTGACCTAACTCCAAAAGTACGTATCATACACATTCAATTAAATCCTGCTGGGAGTGATCTTGCTAAAGAATTTGTCACTATCGAAAATTCTGGAAAAGTTGTAGCAGATATGACAAATTGGAGTCTCTCGGATGAAGCTGGGCATAGATTTAGATTTCCCATGTTCTTTCTCAAACCAGGGACTTCGGTAAATGTTTGGACACGAAACGGCAAAAATATTCCGACAGACCTTTATTGGAAAATGAAAAGGGCCATTTGGAATAACAATGAGGATATTGCTTATTTGAAGGATGGGAATGGAAGTTTGATAGATTGCTACAAATACAATCATAGCGCAAGGCAATAACGAGCGGTTTCTAAAATATTCATCAGATCGAGTTTAGCGATTGTACTTGTGACGAAAAAGAAGAAGAAACGGCCCTGGACGAAATATCAGCCAGGCCGTTTTTGTTTGAGCAGGGCTCAAGCCACTTGCTCAGTACATGGAAGCCCGTTGGGCTGGCGCAACCAGTCGGCTTCAGCCGACTTCAACGAACTGAGGCAGGGATTTACGCGTGCCCGCCAGGGTATCCCGCCGAGCCTGGCTGCATTTCCACCAGGTCGTCCGGATTCGCCTCATCCCAAAGCGCCCGCAGATCCATTTCATTTTTGCCGATGTTCTCCGCATGGATGATCCTGCCGCGGAATGCGCCGGCTGCATTCAGGGCATGCAGGATGCGCTTGTCCACCCGCACGTTGACGGTCAGTTCACCTTCCAGGTTGATGCTGGGCGAGTAGGTGGCGATGCCCGTATGCACGGAGCGGCCTTCCAGCAGCAGACCGATCAGCGTTTCCAGTTCGCTTTCCTGCACGTTCCTGACTACGCCTTTCGAGAGGGTGGTATGCTGGGTGATCAACTCCATGAAGCGCTCGGTGCTGGCAGGGGTGTCCAGATCGAGGCGTGGGCAGTAGGCTTTGATTGCTTTGATGCGGTTTGCCATGTTTTTTCTCCCTTTTTTGGTTCCAAGGCTATTGATTTGAAGATCTTTCAAAGGAATTTAAACTTCTTTGAAAGGAAATTATTTTTCTTTCAAAGATAATTTCTTTTCTTTCAAAGAACTTGTTAAAGTATAGGCAGATTTTTTCGATTGTGCCAGTGATAATCGTCACATTCCCGTTCTTTTATTCCCCGATTCAGCGTCCGGAAGCGATTTCGACAGACTCAATCGAAAAAAACCTGCTGGCAAAGTTGCCTAACGTCTATTTTCCCCGTAAATTGGCGCGTAGGGGAACGTTCAAATGGATAAAGTCCAGCTCAGGGTGCAGGTGCCTCTCGTATGGGAACCAGGAGATTTATCTCCTCAAAATTTTTGAAGTGCAGGGTGATCGCAACCTCATCGCCAATTTTGAGATCTTTTTTCAGACCCACAAGCATGATATGCAGCCCGCCCGGCTCGAATCTGACCTCCTCATCCCCCAGCAGGGGAACCGATGCCAGTTGATGCATTTGCATCACATCTCCATTCATCCTGCTTTCGTGCATCTCGACCGCCTCCGCAATCTCGGAGGAGACGCCGGTCAATTCCTCGGCTTCCCGCGCCTGATTGCGGATCACAAAATAGATGGCGCCGTTCTCGCCCTGGGCGGCTGGCCGCGCCCAGGCTTCACGGACTTCAATTCCCCCGGCAGGTGCACAGGCGCCCAGCAGGAATAATATTGCCAGGACAAGTACCAAAATCCGTTTCAAAGTCTCTGCCTCCTCTTTAAAAATATTCTTGTGATATGCCAACTATAACATTAACAAAAAAACGCTGCCCAACCGGGCAGCGTCTCTCGTTTACCAACTCTTCCTATTGACCCGGTGTTTGATAATACGTGCCGGTCTTCAGCAAAGACATATCATTGACCGACTGCGCGGCGAGCATTTGCGCCTGGCGGGCCAGGTTTGTGGACTCTGCCAGGATCTTCAAGGCGTATTCAGGATTGTGGAAGCCTGTGCTGTTTTCTGCCGAGACAAAGTCCCACATGAACTGTGCCTTGCGGTGCAGGCTGCGTGCCTGGTCGAGCAGCTCCGTATCCGCCTCGGGGTTTGCCGCCGCGGCTTTGATGGCGTTGATCGCGTCGACGAGCGCATCTTCCGTATTCTGCTTGGTCCCGGCCACCTGCTCCTGGATCAGGTTGACGCGGCGGACCACGTACTCACTGTCGGTGTGGCATTGACCGCAAGCCTGTTCCGGGTTGAGCAGGGGACTGTGCACGTCATGTGACGAGAACTTCGCCGCACCATCGCTGACATAAGGCATGTGGCAGTCCGAGCAGGAAACGCCTTTTTGGAAGTGTGTGCTGTCCGCAGTAAAGAACTCATATTCGGGATGCTGGGCTTTCAGCATGGGTGTGCCGGCCTCGGGATAGTCCCAATCCTTGAAACCGGCTTCTTCGTAGTAGGAAATGATCTGGTCGATATTTGTGCCCTTTGCCCACGGGAAGGTCAGATACTTGCCATCGCCTTTGAAATAATATTCCACGTGGCAGTTGGCGCAGACCACCGTGCGCATTTCCTGGCGGCTGAACGTCGTCCAGTCCTTGCCCTGGGCTTTGAGCGCTTCATCCAGTGCGGGATTTGTGACGATCAGCCGCATTGTCTCCGCCTCGTGGCAATTGGCGCAGCCGATCGGCTCCTCGATGCGTGCGCCGATCTCCATGAAGCTCATCTTATCGAATTCAGCCATTCCCATTTCATCCCACAGCCCTGGGTTGTTGGAGGATTTGCACGAATAACAAGTGCCGGGAGTATGCTTCGGATCGTCGGGGTCCAGATTCAGGCGCTCCGTGTTGCGCACATCCTCCAGCGCGTTCATATGCCCGCGGTCATCGTTGTATTCTTTGCTGAAAGCATAGCCTGCAAAAAGGATGACCTGCCGCGGGTCGCGTTCGAGCCACGAGAATGCGGATGAGCCGGCGTAGGTGGTGTCAACATTGTTGGTCTCGGTCTTCTGTAACGTTGACCATTGATTGGGAAAGTTCTGCCCCCAGAGCGAGGAATCGGGTTCCATCGCTTTGATCTCGACCAGGGTTTCGAAGGCGCGTTGCTGCGGCGGCTGGTTTCTCATGAATACAAGTACACCGACCAGTACAGCAGCCAGCACGACGATCACTCCCACCAGGATTAAAGGCATGGAAGGCATGTATTTCTTCATAGGTGCATTCTCCTCAACAATATTTTATTTAGCAGGATAAATAACCGAATCTTGATAAGGGACTGCTGAGGCACCGCGCGTGCCATGCGACACGTTGCGATGGCATTCCCAGCAGTGACGGTCAAACGGCTGTGCACCCATCACAATGGACTCGACCATGTCCTGATGACAGCGCAGGCAATTCGATTGGATGATGTCTTTGGTCTTTTCACTGGCGCGGATGGCGACCGGAATGTTCCCCGTTGTGAATGCGTACACGTCCTTGGCGCCCTGCCGGCCCTTTTCCATGTAATACACCGCTACATTTTCGTGAGGCAGGTGACAGTCCACACACTCGGTGACCCGCGCGTGCGGCGCGTGATACCAGTTTTCGTACTGTGAATCCATCACATGGCAGTTGGCGCAGGTTTCCGGTGTACTACCCCCGTAGGCGGGCGCGTCGCTCACATAAACGAAAAATCCCAGGGCGACGACCGCGACAGCGATGGCAAGGAAGAACAGGAGTTTGGACATTAAAAATCCTCACAAGGATAAAGCTAGGGTGGATGACGTTCTTCGATTGTGGCTTTCGTCACATTTTAGCATGGAAATTTAATCCTGGATTAATTTTCTGCCCCGTACTTTCTACCAGTCACGAGCCGTTATTTCGATTTGTACATCCGCCCCTTCCACCTCACGCCTTTGCCTGAAAGCACCCTCCAGGTGGACGTGAACATCATCGCCGCAAACACTCCCGCGCCGAGCGGCAGCGTGAACGCGTACCAGGGCGAGATGCCCATGCCGATGGCAACCCGTGCCCGCGCGTAAATAATAATGGTCCAGAGGATCAATGATTGGATGACGACTGTCAGCGCCAGCCAGCTGCCCGCTTGCAGGTACCAGAAGATTCCGAGCAGGGGCCAGAGGGGCAAAACCAGTGCAGCGACCCATGCCAGAAATGCTCCAAACACACCCAGGACCATGAGCGAACGCCGATCACTCAAGCCAAGGTAAATATTCTTTGTCCAGCCTTCCCACATCTCCGGCAGGGAGGTGTACATGCGCGTCCGGACGAGAGAGTATCCATTGGCAACGATCAGGCGATGGCCGTTCCACTTGACCTGTTCCGCAATCGCTTTGTCTTCCACGATCTGGTCTTTGATGCGTTCGTGCCCGCCGATCGCATCGTAAACCGATCGTTTGATCAGGATAAATTGTCCGTTCGCAATGGCATCTCTGGTCTTTGGGTCGTTGACCTTGCGCGGCGAGAACCCGGTGGACAGCGCACTCATCACGATCGGCATCACAACCTTCTCCCAGAAGGAGCCGAGGATTTGAAAGGTCATGATCGTGAACATGTCCGCGTTGGTTTCGATGGCTTTTGCGTAACAGGAGGAGAGAGTTGTCGGGGAGAGAAAGGTATCGGCGTCCACGAAGCAAAGCCACTCGCCGCGCGCCGCACCCGAAGCTTGCACCAGCGCGTGGGGCTTGCCCGCCCAGCCTGTCGGTAGGTCTGCCCCGTGGATGACTTTCAGCCCGTCATCCTGAGCCGGGAGCTGGCGAAGGATCTCAGCGGTCGCATCCGTGGAGCGGTCATCCAAAACAATGATCTCGAAATGGGGATAGTCCTGTGCCAGGATGGATTCGATGCAGGCGTGAATATTCCGCTCCTCGTTGCGGGCAGGGACACAGACAGAGATGAGTGGCGGATTGGGTGGGGGAGGCGTCGGCTTGACGACGATATCGAGATGGTATTGATTGTGGATCCAGTAAACGATAAAGATGCCGCCAATGAAAAGGACGGTGGAGATAAAAATATAAATCATTGATTCATATGTCGTTGCGAGCCTTCGGGAAGCAATCTCATACTTTCTACACGCGCTTCGTCTGCGGTCTCGACGCTGCGCGTCTTGACACTCCGCTCAGCGCGAGGATTTTATATTACCCGCAGTGTCGACCCGCGATCGGTCTTTTCAACTTCGATGCGTGTGGGAAAGGCGTCCTTAAGTTCGTCGAGATGGGTGATCACGAGGATCTTGACGAAATCGTGCTTCACCAGGTTGATGGCTTCGATCAGGCGCTGGCGGCCCTGGGTATCCTGTGAACCGAAACCTTCATCGATGACCAGGGTTTGCAGGCGTGCCCCCTTGCGCTGTGCCAGGATCTTGGAGAGCGCCAGCCGGATGGCGAAATTAACGCGGAAGGCTTCACCGCCGGAATACATCTCGTAATTCCGTATGCCGGCCGTATCGCTGATCTGGATATCGAGCGTCTCCCTCAGGTCATCGCGCTTCTTGTCTTTGTATTCCGTCTGGGTGACAAACCGGACCGACATGTGCCCATCGGACAGGCGGTCGAGCAGTTCGTTTGCCTTGTCTTCGATCTGCGGCAGCGCCTGTTCGATGA
>Ga0105104_10000602_pt1 | contig 27765 bp, 28 predicted proteins | sample PPLLaktember2015_3_FD_87034 | JGI IMG/M metagenome (GOLD analysis project Ga0105104, IMG submission 87034) | Freshwater sediment microbial communities from Prairie Pothole Lake near Jamestown, North Dakota, USA - PPLs Lake P7 Core (6) Depth... | ecosystem: Environmental > Aquatic > Freshwater >...
AGGGTGGATGCTTTGAAGTGGGTGAGTAAGGTTTCTTCACACTTGCCCGGTTCGAACCGCCAGGCCGGATAGGAGGTTTTGTGTCCCTGGATCCCGTCGTTCAGGACCTGATTATCGGGGTAGAGAATTTCGGCAGGATGTAAACGCGTCAGTTCGGCGCGCAACGTTTCGAGAGGGAGCTCGGTCACGGCAAACTCTCCGGTGGTGATATCGACATAGGAAACGGCAGCAACCTTTTCGTCCAGAATGACCGAGACGAGGTAGTTATTCGAATCCCCGGGCAGGAGCGCCGGTTCGGTCACCGTCCCGGGAGTCACCACCCGGATCACTTTGCGGGGAAAGATCCCTTTGACAGGGGTCTCCCCGACCTGTTCGCAAATGGCGACGTGATAACCCTTCTCGATAAGTCGCGCCAGATAATTTTCAACGGCGTGATAGGGGATGCCAGCCAGCGGAACACGCACGCCTTTGCCGACGGAGCGTGAAGTCAGGACGATATCGAGTTCGCGGGCGGTCAGTTCGGCATCTTCATCGAAGGTTTCGTAGAAATCGCCAAGGCGAAAAAAGAGAATGGTGTTGGGATAGTCGCGTTTGATATCCAGATATTGTTGTCGCGCAGGGGAGGCGTCATCGTTGTTGTGCATAATATTATTCTACCTGATTCCGTTATATAGGATAGAGAGTTCATTCCTCAGAACGTATCTCAGAAAATTGACTTTTCGGTACTCGTCGTAGAGGAAATTGCATGATCCTTAATTTGTCTCTAATGTTCGGGCAATTTCGTGCAGACAAATTTCAGCGTTTGAAAAGATTTTTCAATCGAGTTAGGAGTAGAAAATGTATATAGACCCAAATACAGGTGGAATACTGTTTCAAGCCCTTGCGGGCATTGTTGCGGCTGTATCCGGTGTTCTCTTCTTCTTTTCGCGAAAGATTCGAAGTGGAATTTCTCATCTTCGCCGCGGTCGCCGAAAGGACGAAGAGGATCAGACCCAGTAAGATTTTATCCGCATGAAGACTTTGATTCTGGGGTTCGATTCGTTTGACCCTGCTGTTTTCGAGGAAATGGCAGGGAAAAACCAATTACCCAATTTTGAAAAATTGAGCCAGCAGGGCGGATACGCAAAGCTGGAGGTATGTTCTCCGCCTCAGACGGAAGTATCGTGGACCAGTATTGCAACCGGCCTGGACCCCGGCGGGCACGGGATCTTTGATTTCGTGCATCGCGATCCTGCTAGCTATACCCCTTATGTGTCCATCCTGCCGATGCGCAAAGGCGTTATCGGGGTGCAGTTTGTCCCGCCGTACACAGCGAAAACTTTTTTTGAAGTAGCCGCGGATATGGGCTATCCGGCTACCGCGTTGTGGTGGCCCGCGATGTTCCCGGCGCGCCTGGATGTCCCCATGGATACATTACCCGGACTGGGCACCCCTGATATTCGAGGTCAATTGGGTGTTGGCACGTTGCTGACCAGCGAAGATGAGGTCCTGAAGAAGACAACTGTTGTGAGGTTGACCCCCGCTGGCAAGGATTGTTTTACGGCATCCCTGCCCGGTCCCCAAACACAGGGACGCGAAGGTCTGCGGACGATCAGCTTGCCCCTGAGCCTCGATGTCCTCGATCAGAATTCTGCGCGGCTGACGGTCGGACCTCAGCAGTTCACCCTGCGGCTTGGCGAATGGAGCGAGATCGTCGAGTTGCGCTTTAAAGCCGGAATGTTATTCAATGTACATGCGATCACTCGCTTCATTGCCGCCCGCCTGAGTGGTGTGATCCGTGTGTATGTATTGCCGCTTCAGATTCACCCGCTCCATTCCTCCTGGCACTATGCCTCCTCCACTTCCTTTTCCAAAAAGGTATGGAAGGACGTGGGACCTTATCTCACGCTGGGCTGGCCCCAGGATACGACGGGACTGGAAGACGGCTGTATTAACGATGAACAATTCCTGAACCTTTGCCAGTCCATTTTCGAACGCCGTATCAAGATCCTTGATTACCTGATGAATGATTTCCATGAAGGTGTGCTTGCCAGCATCTTCGATGACCTGGATCGCATCCAACATATGTTCTTTCACAACCGGATGGATGTGGTGCAGGATTGGTACAAGCGGCTCGATCGTTTTGTGGGGGATGTAAGCGCCCGCGTGGCTGAATGGTCCGGCAAGTACCGTTACCTGATCCTGTCTGATCATGGCTTTTCCAACTTTAGAAAAAAAGTGCACCTGAACCGCTGGCTGCTCGACAATGGCTACCTGCTCATGAAAAACGGTGGTGACGATCTAACCGGCGTGGATTGGGGCAGGACGACGGCGTACGCGGTCGGCTTGAACAGCGTTTATCTCAATATCGCGGGTCGTGAAGGTCAGGGCATTGTCCCTGCGGAGAACGTGGAGAATTTGCTGGACGAATTGAAAAGCAAGCTCCTGGATTGGAAGGATGTCGATCGAACCTCCATGATCCAAAAGATGCGGCTCAAGCACGAGACCTATTCCGGTCCCTACACACGCTTCGGGCCTGACCTGGTGGTGGGCTACGCACCCGGCTACCGCGCCTCCGCCGAAACCGGACTCGGCAAAGTCCCGGCGACGGCGCTCGAACCGAACAACGACCACTGGGGCGCGGATCACTGCATGGATGCGGATGCCGTCCCCGGTGTGATCTTTGCCAACCGCGACCTGCGCGACTTTGGCGCCATCTCCTTCCGCGACATCCCTTTCCTGGCGATCGGGAAGCATCTCGACCCGTCGAACCTCAAGCCGCCTTCCCAGATGACCGGCGAGGGACAGAAGGATTTGGAAGAACGCTTGAAAGGTTTGGGTTACCTCTAATGAATCTCCTCAGATCCAACGGCAAAAATACAGCCAACCAACCGGTCATTGTCGTCTCGGGGCTGCCGCGTTCCGGCACCTCCATGATGATGAGGATGCTGGCAGAGGGAGGTGTTCCCATTATCACCGATGAAATTCGCCGCGCGGATGGCGATAACCCCAATGGTTATTTTGAATTGGAAGTGGTCCGGCAGATCAAAGAGGGAAATTTTGCGTGGCTCAAGGGAGCAAACGGGAAAGTCGTCAAGGTCATCTCGGCATTGCTGGAATATCTCCCGCAGGAATATCAGTACAAGGTCATTTTCATGGAGCGCGAGAGCAAGGAAACCCTGGCTTCTCAGAAAAAAATGCTGGATCACAGAGGGCAAAACTCCCGGCTGAGCGATGAGGAAATGGAGCAGCAGTTCCATCAGCATTTGGCTGCCATCAAGCCCTGGCTGGTACGCCAGCCAAATATGGAAGTCCTCTATGTAAAGTACAACACCCTCCTTGCGGAGCCTGAACCTTACTGTGAGCAGATCGCGGAGTTTCTGGACGTTCCGCTCAACCAGTCACGGATGCTGGCTGTTCCAGATAAAAAACTTTATCGAAACCGGGTGGTTACTGAAAGATGATGACCCAGCTATTAAAGCGCCTTCCGGAATCCCAGTCTGTTCTGCAGGTCTACGCGGTGATCGCCGTGATGCTTTCCGGCTGGACGATCACCGCCTTTCTCCGGAAATTGCCTTCCTGGCTGCTCACTTTGAATATGGGAGAGATATTCGCTCTATTTTCCTACTCCATGGTTGTTAATCTCCTGGAGAGCCTGATCGTCCTGCTGTTGATCTTGGCGGTTTGTAGTTTGCTGCCGTCCCGGTTCCTTCGAGATGATTTTGCGGTTCGCGGTACCCTGTTGTCCGTCGGCGTGATCGGGGCGTTGATGGTACCGATGCGGATCTTTATGCAGTTCGGTCTGGAAAGCACAGGCAAATTGTTGGCGGGTTTCCTCGCCGTCTTGCTGCTTACCGCGCTGCTTTTCGTGTTCTCCTCAAGAATTCGTTTTCTGCACTCCGCCATTCTCTGGATCGCAGACCGCCTGGTTGTCTTTCTATTTATCCTCGTGCCGTTATTTGCATTCCTCTTCGTCTATGTGATCGTTCGGAATATTGTTTAGGGAAAGAATGCCCAGGATCAGCCGACGTGACTTTTTGAAATTGTATGCCGCTCTTGCAGCCAGCGCGGCATTTGCCGGAGCCCCGCGGTTCCTTTCTTCGGCGCGCACCGAGCAGAGCGGCAAGCCAAATGTCCTGATGTTTGTATTCGATGCCATGTCGGCCCGGCACCTGTCGCTTTATGGATACGACCGTAAGACCACTCCCAACCTGGAGAAATTTGCCGAGCGGGCTGCGGTGTATCATAATCACTATTCCACAGCGAATTTTACGTCACCAGGAACTGCCTCCCTGCTGACCGGGATGCACCCCTGGACTCATCGCGCCTTCAATTTTCGCGGGATGCTCGACCGTGCGCTGGTCGACAGAAACCTCTTTAAACTTGTGGGAGAGGAATATACCTGTTTTGCGTTTACCCAAAACCTTTGGGCGGATATTCTGCTCAGCCAGTTCGATATGGACCTGAACTTTCATCTTCCCTGTGACGCATACAGCCACACCGACAATTCCCTGTTCCAGCCGGACGATCTGAGCGGCGACCGTACCCTCGCCTATTACGTGTTCCAGGACTTCCTGAATCTCAGAACAGAAGAGACACATCCATTTCCCGGGTCGCTCTTTATCGGCTCCGCCGAACTCTCCAAGGCTCTTACCTCAGACCGGGAGGGTGTCTCTGCCGAGTATCCCAGAGGGCTTCCGACCGTCTATGATTTCACGTATGAGAATGCAAGTGTTTTTGCAGGCGTGGATCACTTTACACAGAGCGTGGCGTCTCAATCGTCGCCATATCTTGGTTACTTTCATTTCTGGTCTCCGCATGGTCCCTATAACGCGCGCAGGGAATTTGTGGGGATGTTCGACGATGACTTGAAATGGCATTCCAAGCCGCGGCATTCATTTGCACAGGGTGATTTTTCTCAAGAGGAACTGCAGCAGAAACACCGTGAGTACGATGAATGTATCGCGGAAGTGGATGCAGAATTCGGTCGGGTAATCTCGGATCTGGAGAAATCCGGCATTTTGCAGAACAGCTATGTCGTTGTCACCTCCGATCACGGCGAACTATTCGAACGCGGCGAGATCGGACATGCTTCTGCCTTGATGTATGAGTCTGTCACACACGTTCCGCTGCTCATCTCAGCGCCCGGGCAGGATGCCCGCTCGGATTTCCATTCTCCGACCAGCATCGAGGACATCCTGCCGACCATCCTGCAGATCACCGGCAAGGAAATCCCGGATTGGGTCGAGGGCAGGGTGCTGCCGGGTTTTGGCGGGACGGAGGATGTCTCGCGCGCGCTCTTCCCCATGGTGGCAAAGGATAATGCCACATTCCGACCCCTCGAAAAGGGGACGTTTGCGATGATCAAGGGTCCCTATGAGTTGCTTTTCTTTACAGGCTACAAGAATCACGAGGATCGGTTTGAGCTTTATAATTTACAGGAAGACCCGGATGAGTTGCAGGATTTGTTCAGTAAGGATATAAATACGGTGTCACAAATGAAAGATGAGTTGCTGGAGGCGGTCGACGCAGCCAATCGCAATTATCAAAAGAAATAATGACAAGGAGACTCTTCAATGTACAAGCTCGTTTTGGTTCGTCACGGACAAAGCTCATGGAATCTCGAAAATCGTTTCACAGGCTGGACGGACGTCGGATTGACTGATCTGGGCGTGCAGGAGGCGCACGAGGCGGGTAAGTTGCTGGTCGAGGGTGGTTATGTTTTTGACGTGGCGTATACCTCGGTCTTGCGCCGTGCCATTCAAACTCTTTGGATCGTTTTGCAGGAAATGAACCTGGAGTGGATTCCCGTCATGAATGCCTGGCAGCTCAATGAGCGCCACTACGGAGCCCTGCAGGGACTGAATAAAGCTGAGACGGCACAGAAGTTCGGCGAAGCCCAGGTGAAGATCTGGCGGCGCAGTTATGATGTCCCGCCTCCGGCATTGGAGTTGGACGATGAGCGCCATCCCCGCTTTGACCCGCGTTACGCCTCACTCACACCCGAACAGCTGCCAGCCACCGAATCGCTTAAGATCACCCTCGAGCGTGTTCTTCCTTACTGGCACTCTACCCTGGCGCCCATGATTAAATCGGGGAAACGCGTCATCATCGGGGCACACGGGAATAGCATCCGGGCATTGGTGAAGTACCTCGATAATATTTCGGAAGCCGATATTACCGAATTGAATATCCCTACGGGCTTACCGCTTGTCTATGAGCTCGATGACGATTTGAAGCCGATCAAGAGTTACTATCTGGGTGATCCAGAAGAAGCGGCAAAGAAAGCCGCTGCCGTAGCGAATCAGGCAAAAGCAAAGTAAAGTTTTACGGAGTCCAACGTCTCCGGACGTTGGTATTCCAATGGCAGGCGTCGTTGGACAATGAGGACACAAAGCAAGTCTTTGTGTCCTTTGTATTTAAACGAGTAAAACAGCTCCCTATCTCTCCACCCTGATTTCATCAACGAATTTCGCAAACGCTTTACTGGTGATACCCTTCCTGACCTGGTGCAAAAATAAATGGACGCATCGCTGCCGATACGTCCATTTATCAAAACTTTTCCAGAAGTCTCTGTTATTACTTCTCTGGCAGGAAATATCGTTTAAGTGTCCACTGGGCAATCTTGCGTCCCAGGTTGGCACCTGCCACATCTGAGCCGCGGTAATGAATGCCTGCCCAGACACGGGCGTTGATGATCTCCTTCGTCAGGTCGGTCGAAGTGGCATAATAGCGGGCTGGAACTCCGGTTACTGTGCTTGGGATCGTCATTTTGATGTGCCGCGTGCCCAGGAACTTTGCAAATACCTCCGCCTGAGAGGATGTCAGGCAGTTATGCGCCGAGGGATATTCCGGGTGAGGCGGTGTTCCAAGCAATGGGGCGAAATTCGGATCAGCCGTGGTGTCATCATTCCCATCTGACTCACCCTGAGAGATGGCAAATGCAGGCCGCCAGAAGAGATAATGATATTTGGCGTCGAAACAGCCGATGAGCGCATCGGCTGCAACCATATTTCCCATGGCCATTAACCGGGCGGCTTGCGCGGCACTCGACCCACGCGTAGTTGCAATTTGCTGGTACGTGAGGTTGTACTGGGTGAGCGGATCCGATGACCAGAATCGTGCAATCGTCGTTTGTTCAGAGGATCGAGCCTCGCTATAGCGATCACCGTAGAGCCGCGTTTCGTTATACTGTTTTGCCCATGTCCGGCTGTTGAGTCTGGGGGGAGGCCCCGGCCGGAACTGGTCCGGGCTTTTCAACATGAACGGCCGCAGCTGCGACAGCCACGGGACCAGCGGATTGACGTTTTCCGGCAGTTCCCAGACTTCCGGCGCAGGGGAGGGCATACTGAAACCAATGTCTGCGTTCAAACCGTCACCCTGACGAAGGGCGATGATCTCGTCGGCGGCCGCAGCGCCCACTGCGATTCCTGCTGTTTTCGCCATCCCATCCGGGATGGCGTCCTTAAACGCAAAATAATCATTATCCAGCGCGGTTTGCTGTTGCGGGAAGTAGTACACTAAAACATTATGAGCAGCGGTTGCGACAGCTGCATCAACCGAGGCGCCCGGGCTTGCTGGCAGGGATGATTTGTAGGGCCGGTATCCACCTTCGATCGCGATCACAGCATTATACACAGCCGCCTGTACAAATGCGGCGTATACAAAGGAGGCTGGCGCTGGCTGCTGCCCGAGCGTAATCACGGTCCGTATCGTAATGGCGTTCCAGGCGATGACCGATGCCGAGCCTGCGGGCGACGCCTCTGCAGTCCTTGCTGAGCTGGCGGCGTTTGTCAACAGCATAGCGATCAGAAACAAACCAATAATGTATTTTGTCGATCTTGCTTTCATGGGTTCTCTCCTTCATAAAGAATTTGCACATCATGCCATCCCCGCGTCTTTTTTTCGTCTTTTTTGATGATAGTTTTGGATTGCAGAATATCGCAAACCTGTTTGAAGTTAGGATTTCCAGCCCACCAGGGAAATTGTCTAATAGATCAAAAATGTACGGAACCAGCGGTAAAATCTTCGTATGTCTCTCCCTATGGATTTCATCAACGAGCTTCGTAAACGTTTCACCGGCGATATTCGCTTTGACCCGGCATCGTGTATTCTCTACAGTACCGATGCCTCCATCTATCAGATCGAACCTCTGGGCGTCGTGCTTCCCAAAACCCAGGAAGATTTACATGCCGCCGTCGAGCTGGCTGCGAAATATGTAGTCCCCGTTCTGCCGCGCGGTTCGGGGTCGAGCCTGGCGGGACAGGCGATTGGCAACGCGCTGATCATCGACTGTTCGCGCTGGCTGGATTCCACGCTCGAAATCGATCCTGAGGCTCGCACAGCTACCGTCGAACCCGGCGTCATCCTTTCCAGGCTTAATCTCGCCGCCGCCAGACATGGATTGATGTTCGGTCCCGACCCGGCTTCGGCGGAACGCGCCACGCTGGGGGGCGTCATCGCCAACAACGCGACCGGCGCGCACTCCCTGTTATATGGCATGACCGCCGACCATTTGCTCTCCGTCGATGTGATCACGGCTGATGGAAGCCTGGGCGCGTTGGGCGAAGGCAGCACCCTGGATAACCCTCTCCTTGCAAACCTGCATTCCACGGTTCTTGATATTCGCGCGCGCTACGCAAATGCCATCGCACAGAACTGGCCCCGTACCTGGCGCAACTCCGCCGGGTATCGCTTGAATTATCTTTTACCGTGGAGCCCATCCAGCCCTTCGCAATGGTTCGGAGAATCGTATCCAGCCAACCTGAAACCTGGCACCTGGAACTTGGCAGCCCTTTTGGCAGGCAGTGAAGGGACACTGGCAGTCATCCGGCGCGCAAAGGTCAATCTGGTCCCGAAGCCAAGGCATACGATCCTGGCGGTCTTGTCCTATCAAAGCAACGCAGATGCCTGTGATGATGTGCCGCGCCTGTTGCTGCATCGGCCCTCCGCCGTGGAGCTGGTCCCGCGCATGATCATCCACCTGGCGCGCGGCGTGCCGGAGTATGCGCGTCAGATGGGGTGGGTGGCCGGAGACCCCGCGGCGTTGCTGGTCGTTGAGTTTAGCGGCGACGAGCCGTCGGTGTTGAAAGAGCGGGCGCATAAGATCGGCGACATCCTGACGATCGCCGAATCCAAAGAAGATCAGGCGCGTGTTTGGAATATCCGCAAAGTCGGTTTGGGCTTGCTGGATTCGCGTCCGCAATCTGCGCGGCCCGCGGCGTTCATCGAGGATTGTGCCATCCCGGTGCAGAAATTGGGCGAGTACGTGCGTGAGGTCGAGAAAATCCTGTTGGCACATGGAACGGAGGGTGGCATCTATGCTCATGCCTCGGCGGGCTGTCTGCACACGCGGCCGATCCTGGATTTGAAGACTGCGCGTGGCGTGACCGACCTGCGCTCGATCAGCGAAGCGGTCTTTGGGCTGACTGTGAGGCTGGGCGGCGCCATGAGCAGTGAACACGGCGACGGCCTGGCTCGCTCCGAATTCCTAGAGCAGACATATGGACCCGAGCTGATGGAGGCGATGCGCCTGGTGAAGCGCGCTGCCGACCCGCAGAACATCCTCAACCCCGGCAAACTCTTCGACGCACCGAAGCTGGACGTGAACCTGCGCTACGGTGTGGAGTATCGAACGCACGTATGGGATACGAAGTTGTCGTTCGCAAGCAGCGGGGGCCTGGACGTTGCGATCGAACAATGCAACGGTCAGGGTGTTTGTCGAAAAGATACGGGTGTGATGTGCCCGTCGTATCAGGCAACGCGCGAGGAGATGCACTCGACGCGCGGCCGCTCCAATTTGTTGCGGGCTTTGATCAGTGGGCCGAGATCGGTCGGCGATGAACGGTCCATCGTCCATGGTCTGTTGTCTTTTGAAAAGACAAAGGTCGATGCTGCAGCAAAGGCTCTCGATCTCTGCCTGGCATGTAAGGGCTGCAAGTCGGAATGTCCCTCCGGTGTGGACATGGCGAAGTTGAAATTCGCGTTCCAGGCGGAGTATTACAAAACGCATCCCAGGCAATTGCGTGATTACGTTTTTGGGTATTTCCATATCACTGCGGGGTTGGCTTCGTCTGTGGCGTTGCTTTCGAATGCGTTGATGGAAGTGCCCGCGATCAGGAACCTGGTCGCGCGGATCCTGGGGATCACACCGCATCGTCCGTTCCCGAAGTTTGCGCTTACAAATGGCAGGCCGCAGGTGAAGCATGGCACGCATAATGGCAGGAAAGTTATTTTCTTGGCTGATGCCTTTGCACGTTACCTTGAACCGGAGACGGAACGGGCGGCGCTCGATATTTTGTCAGCTTGTGGTTTGGATGTGCACGTGCTGCCGGTGCTGGGAGCGGGGGCGTCGTTTTTGTCAAAGGGATTCATTCCCCAGGCACAGCGTCACGCCGGGCGTGTGCTTGACCTACTGAGCCAGGTTGACCCCGGGCACGAGGCATCCATTGTCGGCATCGAGCCTCCTGAAATTTCCACATTCAGGCACGATTATGTTGACTTACTTCCCGGGCGGGAGGAGGAAATCAAACAACGCATTGGCCGAGTGTGGTTGCTGGATGAGTTCCTTTTGCGCTGCCCGGAATTTAATGATCTGCGCATAGTCAGTATAGGGCGGTTATCCAATGTAGAAGATGATCATTCGACCAGGAAAGTGAAGTTCCATCCGCATTGCCATCAGCGCGCCGAGGGACCTCCCTCCGATGGTTCGCCCAACGGAACCAACGCCACGCTTGAACTCCTGCGCCTCTGCGGGTATGACGTGGAATTGATGGACACAGGCTGCTGCGGCATGGCTGGGACATTTGGTTATGAGGCAGAGCATTATGAAGTCTCGATGAAAGTCGGGGAGTTGAAGTTATTTCCAAAGATTCGAGAATGGATGAAAGAGAATAGTGAAGGGATTGATCCTCAATCGAAAATCGAAAATCGGAAATCGGAAATCATTTCCTCAGGCGCGGCGTGCAGGATGCAAATTCGACAGGGGACAGGCGTGGAGGCACTGCATCCCGTTATGTTGGTTGCCAAACTCATCAAAGGGAATGCGGCATAAACAGAATTGTAAAGATTCAGCCATGGATTTTCAACCCTATCATTTTTGTCATTGTATTCCGGTTCTGCTTAATCTATACTGAATCTGAAATAAACACAGCACGCGACTTCAGCTATAGTATATATGGCAGTCTTTAACGGTGATATTCCTGATTTAAACAATTGAGAGCAGTCTTTGTTCCTTCGTTGCCGTGATGCACTTCCTGTGCACACAACGCTAGCCAAGAGGAGTCAAGAATGTCGCATCCAAGCATCTTCAAGCACCGTGGGAGAATCCTGATTGCCACCCTGATCCTGCTGGCTCTCGCCTGTAATATGCCTGGTTCAGGCACTCCACAGGCAAGCACGCCGCAGGCGACAGCCTTCGACCCCACCAAAGCCGCACTGGAGTTTCAAGCCACCGCCATGTCCCAGAAATTGACGGAACAGGCGCAGGCAACAGATGTGCCAGCCACGCAAGCTGTTTCTTTGCCCGCACAGCCGACCAGCGCGCCCCCAACAGAAACAGTTGCTGCGACCGAGATTGTTCCCACTGCGACGCAGGATTTTGAAGAGCGAATGAAGTCAGCCAAGATCCTGATCTATGAGGACACCCCCTATATCGGGTTGTGGATCAAAGATACGCTGCAGGGCATGGGGTTAAAACACACGTTCGTGGGAGATGCCATGGGGGACTTTATGGGGAATCTCAATTCCGGCATTCAATGGGACCTGATCATTCTCGGCGCGGAATCCCACGATTATGTTTCCGGCGATTTCTTTGATGTCATCACGGAGCGGGTCGTTCAGGATAAAACGGCTTTGATCGTTGAAATGTGGTATCTCGACCAGATCAGCGCGGGCCGCATCCAACCCCTCACGACCAAATGCGGCGTCAAATTGCAGAAGAGTTATGATGCGGCCTCGTCCATTTACTGGTTGGAATCGAGCTCGCCTGTTTTCACGGAACCGAATATAGCCGTTCCATTGATCCACTATGACATCTACTGGCAATGGCAGGCTGGAGATTACCTCCGCCTGATTCCGGGCAGTGAGGCAACGCTGCTGGCTGGAATGTACCAGAACCGGGACAGTGACTACGGTGTGATCGCTTCGTGCTTCGAGGGCCGCGTCATCCTTCAGACCTTCTGCAACCATGATTATCACGAAGAAGACATTCAACTGTTATGGGAAAACTATGTTTTCAATACGTTGAAGAGTCGGTTTGCTGCTCTTGATGAATAGACTGGCATTTTGATGACAGTGTCGGGACTTGTCTTGACATTGTCCCTCTCCTGATGTAAACTGCCTTTGTCCACAGGACTGCTTGGCGTGTAAGAAAATCCCAAAGAAAGGAGGCGCATTCCATGGTTCGATTGATCGTGACCGAACGTCATCACAATAAAACACCTTCTCGGAGTGCGCCTGCTGACCGCTAGCGGTCATTGTCTTGGTTTTTATGCCACGGTGCACTTCTGCGCCGTGGTTTTTTGTTTTACTCATGTCGTTGCGATGAGTGCAGTGACGAAGCAACCTCCTCTTTATGCTGAAATCTTCTCTCTGGGAGATTGCTTCTCGAAGACTCACAACGATATACCAGGATTATTTTATGAACCTACCTTTCAAAGCATATTGGGATCTTCTCTCACAGCACATCCGTCCCCAAAAGGGACGGTTTATCCTGCTTAGCATTCTCTTGCTTGGCAGTATCGGCTTGCGGATCTTTGCCCCGCAGATCATGCGCTCATTCATCGATTCGGCGCTGGCCGGGGGAGCACTACAGACTCTTACCTGGACGGCGCTGGTTTTCATCGCTGTGGCTTTGCTGCAACAGGTGATCGCTGTCAGTGTGACTTATCTCGGCGAAAACGTCGCCTGGACAGCCACCAATGATCTGCGCGCCGAACTCGCCTGGCATGCCCTCAACCTCGATATGAGCTTCCATAACGACCACACTCCCGGAGAATTGATCGAACGCATTGACGGCGATGTGACCGAGTTGGCAACGTTCTTCTCCCAATTTGCGCTCAATCTGGTGAGCAATGGATTACTGCTGATCGGTGTCCTGGCGGCCTTATTTCGGGAAGATTGGCGTGCCGGTCTGGTGTTCACTGTTTTTTCGTTCGCGGTCATCCTCATCCTGGGGCGCCTCAAGGATATTGCGGTGCCGCATCAAAAGGCGCGCCGGCAGGCGGAAGCCGAACTGTATGGCTTTCTCGAGGAACAGCTCGCCGGCACGGAGGATATCCGCTCGAGCGGCGCAGTGGATTATTCCATCCGCGAGTTGTTCCGCCATCAGGGCATTATCCTTACCCATAACCGCAGGGCACACTTCAAGCGCTGGATCATTGAGAATGCCATGGGGCTGGCGCTCACAACCGGCACATTGCTCGCGATCGCCAGTGGATATGGGCTCTTTACGGCCGGGCTGGTCACGATCGGTACGGTCTACCTGTTCGTTCACTACATCAATCTGTTGGAAGAACCATTTTGGGCAATGACCCATGAGATCGAGAGCTTCCAGACCATCGGCGCCTGTGTCGAACGGCTGACCGAGTTCCGCAACTTCAAAGCGGAGGTTGCGGATGGACCGGGTGTGGATATGTCTGCAGGATCGCTTACGCTGGCTTTCAAGGATGTGACGTTTTCATACAACGGCAGCGACTCGGTATTGAGTGGACTTTCCTTTCAATTGAAGCCTGGCTCGGTGTTGGGATTACTGGGCCGCACAGGCAGCGGCAAGACAACGCTTGCACGCCTGATCTTTCGCCTGTATGACCCAAAGTCTGGCTGCATCACGATCAACGGGGCGGATTTGCGTGCTCTGCATCTCGAGACATTACGACGCAGCATCGCCATTGTCACGCAGGACGTGCAGTTGTTCCGCGCCAGTATTCGCGATAACCTAACCTTTTTCGACCGTTCGATCCCGGACGAGAAAATCCTTGCCACGCTCGACGAATTGGAGCTGGGTGATTGGTACCGGAGCCTGCCGAAAGGCTTGGACACACAACTGGATACCGGGAGCCGCTCATTATCGGCGGGGGAAGCGCAATTGTTGGCGTTCACGCGTGTCTTCCTGCGGGACCCGGACCTGGTCATTTTGGACGAAGCCTCCTCGCGTCTCGATCCGGCAACAGAACAGCGTCTCGAGCGCGCCGTTGACAAACTGCTTCAGAACCGCACCGCGATCATCATCGCGCATCGCCTGGGGACCGTCCACCGTGCGGACGAGATCATAATCCTGGAAAGCGGCAGCGTCAGTGAGTATGGCGACCGCAAGCAACTGGCAGCAGATACGAATTCACGCTTTTATCAACTGCTGCAAACCGGTTTGGAGGAAGTGCTGGTGTAATTCACCACGGATGAACGCGGACTCTTTTGAACCGCCAAGAGCGCCAAGAACGCAAAGAAAAGGTCTTAAATCTTCGCGCTCTTAGCGTGCTTCGCGGTGAATCTTTTCCGTGTTTGAAAATTGGAAATTGATCATGACCGAAACTACATTTACTCAAAAAGCCCCTGCTCTCCCAGCCTGGCGCGTGATCTGGGAAATGATGCGTTTTCGTCCCTGGCTGTGGTTTGTTGACCTGCTGTGTGTGGCACTGATCCGTTTTTGCTGGCAGGTTGCTCCGGCGCTGATCATCAAAGCTTTTTTCGACATGCTGACCGGCGCGGCGCAATTGACCTTTGGCATCTGGGCGATCGTTGCATTTGCCGTGTCCACCTGGATTGGACGTGTGGTCGCCAGCTATGGTTTTTACTATGCCGATGTGCCCATTTTCGCCGATATCCCGACGTTACTGCGCAAGAATTTGCTGCGACATATTTTGCGCCGTCCGGGAGCAGCTCCGTTGCCCGATTCGTCCGGCGAAGCTGTCAGCCGCTTCAAGAACGACGTTCAGGAGATTCCCCTGTTTGTGATCCTGATCAATGATATTGCCGTGGGAATCATTATCATCGTTGTCGCGATCATCCTGATGGCACGCATCAGTCTTTGGGTGACGGTGATGTCGCTCATCCCGGTGCTGGTGGTTGGGATCATCGCAAACCTGGCGACCAAACGCATCGAGCATTATCGCCGTGCCTCCCGCTCGGCAGCCGGAGATGTCAGCGGATTCATCGGTGAGTTCTTCGGCGCTGTGCAGGCGGTCAAAGTGGCGACGGCTGAAAAGAATGTCATCGCTCATTTTGACAGGCTCAATGAAGAGCGACGCAAGCTGACCGTGCGTGAGAAGTTGTTCGATGCGGTGCTTCAATCCATCTACCGCAATACCTCCACGCTTGGAACAGGTGTGATCCTGATCCTCGTTGGACAATCCATGCGCCTCGGGAGTTTCACTCTTGGCGATTTTTCGTTGTTCGTTTACCTCCTGCAAAGCATGGGCGACCTGACCACCTTTGCCGGGATGCTGGCGGCGCGCTACAAGCAGTTGGATGTCTCGGTCCAGCGCATGTACCGCTTGATGGAGAACGCGCCTCTGGACGCGCTCGTCCAGCACAGCCCCGTGGATTTGAACGGTCCCCTCCCACAGGTGACCTATCCGGCGAAGGGCGAATCAGACCGCTTGACCAGCCTGGCCGCCGTTAACCTGACGTTCCACTATCCCAATTCGACCAACGGCATCCAGGGCGTAAACCTGACCCTCCAGCGCGGCAAGCTGACCGTGGTCACGGGGCGGATCGGTTCCGGGAAAACGACTCTCCTGCGGACACTCCTGGGGCTGCTTCCCGTTGAGGCAGGCGAGATCCGCTGGAATGGCGAGCTGATCCCTTCCCCCGGGGATTTCTTTGTCCCGCCCCGCTGTTCGTATACTGCCCAGGTGCCGCGGCTCTTCAGCAATACTCTGCGCAATAACATCCTGCTCGGGCTGGAACGCGGCGATGAGGACATCTATCGCTCCACGAAACTGGCAGTGATGGACCGCGATCTCGAGGAACTCGATGACAATCTGGAAACCATGGTCGGGGCGCGCGGCGTCAAGCTCTCGGGCGGACAAATGCAACGCGCCGCAGCGGCGCGCATGTTCATCCGTGAACCTGAGTTGCTGGTCTTCGACGATCTCTCCAGCGCCCTCGATGTGGAGACCGAGCGCCAGCTCTGGGAGCGGATCTTTGCACGTGCCGACACGACTTGTTTGGTCGTCTCGCATCGCCGCCCGCTGTTGCGCCGTGCGGACCATATCCTCGTGCTCAAGGACGGCCGCGTCGAAGCAGATGGAACCCTGGAGGAGTTGCTCCAGAGGAGTGACGAAATGAAAGAGTTGTGGAAGAAGGAGAACAACTGACAGGAAACGGTGAATTTCTCAGCGCTGCCCACATAGACGTAGTGGATGGCGCTGAGAATGTTGTGAAAGTGGAATGTCATGTTGATTTTTGGGGGAAAGAATTTTATAATGATTCCATCCGGGCACGTTAAAAGTTGGTGGAAATTCTCAGACATGGAGGCACAAAGAAATGAAACGCAGCAGCATCCTTTCCGCCGTTTTTGGTTTCCTGCTTATCGGCGCGCTCATATTCGCCTCGGCGTTCCTGTTTCCAAATTCGGTCGCCTTTCAGCCATTTGGGGTGGACGACGTCACGCGACTGTTGACACTCCTTGCGCTCATTGCTTTATTCCTGGAACGAGCTCTCGAAGTCTTCGTCAATACCTGGCGAGGTCCGCGCGAAGAGGAACTTAACAATGAGATCGATAATAACAAACGTGTGATTGAGGAGAAGAGGGGTCTTCGTGAAACCAAGATTGAGCAGCCTCAAGGAATGGTAAGAACCACGGAAACGGAAGTCAGCGAAGATCCAAAGAAGGTCACAAAGGAAGAGTCAGTCCAGGCCATCCCGGCGGCGACAGGGAAACTGACAGCCGAGGTGGACCTGGAATTGATAAAGTTGAAGACCAATGAACAACTGCTGTCGGCATATAAGTCCCAAACCCGAAAATTCGCGATGTGGACGGCATTGCTGGTTGGGTGGTTGATCAGTGGGGTAGGTGTACGCTCACTGGATGCCCTGGTTCAGCCCGTCCAGGGTGCCCTGTATTCCGGCGTTCAGTCATTGTTGTTGCACGTCCTGGATGTCTTCCTGACCGGTGGTTTGATCGCCGGAGGCAGTGACGGGATCCATAAGATCACCCAATTGTTTAGCACTTACTTTGAAGAGACCCGTGCTGGGATCCGGGACAGGTCCAACTAGTTTTGACTCCTTGCTTTGAATATAGTAAATCTGTCTCTTGGGAACATCTTAGAGTCGTGGTATGAAATTAGACGGCGTTGACGATGTCACCCTGGTCAAGCTGATCGCCGATGCCCACACCGATGCAATCCAGGAGCTATATGACCGATACAACCGCCTGGTATTCAGCGTGGCACTGACGGTCCTTGGCGATCGCGCGGTGGCGGAAGAGGCGACCCTGGATGTTTTTGTGCGGGTCTGGCAGGGGGCTAAGACTTATCGCCCGGACCGTGCAAAGGTGAATACCTGGCTGATCGCGATTACACGCCACCATGCGATCGATATCCTCCGCTGGCAAAATTCCCGCCCGGATGTGAAAAGCTTGAGTTTGAATGACGTGTCCCTGAGTAATGGGACTGCCGTACCGGATACGGAAGCGCGCGTGGAGATTTCTTTGCAGCGAGCGCGTATCCGGAGCGCGGTTGCCCAATTGCCGGCAGAACAGCGCCAGGCCCTGGTCCTGGCTTATTTTAAAGGCTATACCCATCAACAAATCGCTGAGGTGCTCAAACAGCCATTGGGAACGATCAAGACACGTATCCGCCTGGCAATGCAGAAACTGCGGGAAACACTGTTGGACGAGGACTCGGATGCATCCGAGAGTCCCTAGATTTCGTATCTTCTGATAAGAAGCAATGAGGCAATCTTAAATGGTAAACGATCTTCATGTTTTCGAAGCGCTGCCGGCTTATGCACTGGGGAGTCTGGACGAAGAGGAAGCACGAACGGTAAATGCCCATATCGCTGGCTGTCATTTGTGCCGTCAGGAGTTGGATGCCTTCCAAATGGTTGCCGATCAGCTGCCGCTGGCAGTACCTGAGGCGCGCCCCTCCCGTGAATTGAGCCCCCGGCTCATGGAGCGTATTCAAAGTCTTAACGTCGGGAAGCCTGCTCAACCTGTCGGCTGGCGTTTTCCTGGGCGTCTCTTGCCGGTGGGCGCGCTGGCAGGCATCCTTTTGATCATCCTGCTTGCCTTTTCCAATTTTTTGCTTTGGCAGAGGCTGAACGATCCGGAGGTCCTGACCGGACCGTTAGGTATGCGAGCCATTACTCTGGGAAATACGGCGGCGGCTCCCTCTGCCAGTGGCTTCGTAATCATGGGGGCAGATGGGCAAAACGGTGTGCTGGTCGTGGATAAACTGCCGCCTCTCGAGGCGACGCGCGAATATCAGGTCTGGTTGGTGCGTGACTCAAGTTATACAGGCGGTCCTGTTTTTGCCGTGGATGAGACCGGCTACCGGGGAGTGCGGCTCCAGGCACCGGATTCCCTGCTGTCCTATTCGGCAGTCTGGGTCACCATCGAGCCAGTCGGGGGAAGCCCGGAGCCGACCGGTGAACAGGTGCTGAACGGCTCTTTGTTTAACCCCTAGCAGATTTCCCATATATCCATCCAATCCAACCCTAAATCCCTGTCGTATATGTCCTATGGATGACAGGCCATCGCCGTTTCTGCAGGGTGGAGAATTACGCAGATATCCGGAATTCATCCATTCCCGTCGTCAATTGCATCCAAAGTTTAGAAGTTTTGAGGAAAAGAAAGGATCAATAGGATGAAACGAATCATGACAAGACTTTCCACCATCATCGCGATCGCTCTCGTGCTGGCTCTGCTTTCGAGCGCGGCTCCCGCTCAGGCGGCGCGGGACTATTGTGTATGGCAATCCGGGCGTGCTCAACACATACCAGGTCATCGCTGTGGATTCCGCCGGCAACCCGTCGGCTCCGGCATCGCTACCAACATGTGCCGGGGCGGTCTGTTAATGTGATTTGAGTGTTGAGAAAGAAGAGATCAGTAGAAATGCTGGTCTCTTTTCTTGAAATACGAAAATCGTGAAAAGAAGGAAACAGAGGTTAATGAGCTTTCCTTGCTGCCCGGCGGGAATTGTCCTCCACGTCGAGCAGGATCAGCAGTGCCTGTTGCGCCACCTTCAGCATGGTAAAGTACACCAGGCCTGGCGACAGTTGAGAAAGTTGCATCGTGGGGATGCTCAGACGGTCGAAGATATTCGTGCCCTCATACGAGGCAGCCCCTGTCGCCACATACGACCAAAATTGTCCCACGGAAATCAGTGTGATGTAAACATAGAAAGCAAGCAGCACCCAGCCCAGAATCCCCGCCAGACGCGCGATCCGCAGTACGGCGTTGCGGTCGAAATAAGTGCCCAGGAATCCAGTTCGATTTTCATTTGGTTGGTTCATGTCAACTCCAATTGTTGGTTTTGTATTCGCTCCTCGAGCCCCATTCTACATGAAATTTCCTTTTCATCTCCAGATGAGCGATCCGAAATGCATCGGATTTCATCTTGTGTAATCGGGTCTTTTCCTGTATCCTTGCGACACCACATCTAACATTCATTGACCCAAAGGGGATATGCCCTACCAAATATCCAATAAAATTGCGGGTAAGGAAATGATTGCACGACAAGCTGGTTGTGGACGTGGTGGCTGGGGCGTTCAAGCAAGTGTTGTGAAGGATCTCGCATGCCATATTCCGTAGAACATCTGATTGAAAACCAGGGAAACGTGGTGGTCATTCAAAGAACGGATGGGATCACCACAGCGCTCGATCTCATGATCGAGCATGATTTTAGCCAGCTGCCTGTCGTCGATGAAAAGGGGATCCTCCTGGGGATGGTTACCTACGAAAGTATTCTACGTGCCGCCCGCAGTTTGAACGCGAAACTGGATCAATTGTTTGTCCGCGATGCCGTGATGAATGCACCTTGTCATTACCGCGAAGATGATTTGTTCGATTTGCTGGACGAGCTAAAACTCACAAACGCGGTGGTCATCATCGAACCGGAGGAATATGTGATTGGGGTTGTAACAAGCTATGATGCTGCGCGGTTCCTGCGTAATCGGACGGAAGACTTAATGCATGTGGAAGATATTGAATTCATTATCAAGGAATTGATCAAGAGAACGTATGCTGGCGAAGAACGGTTGAGTTCGGATGGACTGGAGGCTGCCATCGCAAGACCACTCGCGCAGCGCAACAGGCAATCTGGTTCTAAGAACACCAAAGCCTTTGAAGAATTAAATCTGGGCGACTATATCAACTTGTTATTATCCAGAGATATTTGGAAGTTTTGTGCCCCCATCCTTAACATCGAGAAAGAATCGCTTTCCGAGCTGCTTGTGAAAATTCGGCAGACCAGGAATGACCTTGCCCATTTCCGATCCGAGATTTCCCCAGAGAGTCGGGATGAACTTCGATACTGTGCAAGCTGGCTGCGGAGCCGGTATCAGGAGTACGAGAAGGAACAGGGAGGCAGCTTTATTAATACCCTTCTCGAGCAACATGAGCAAAAAGAGATTTTGCGTGTTGCCCGGGAAGAGCCGGTGGCTTACCGAGCTTCCGTGGAAAACAACAATGTATTGAAAGAGGGGAAGGTCACCAGTCGCAGCCGCTATGTTGCATTGCCAAACTGGCTGGCTGGGCAAAAAGAAGATCAGGTTTTGCTTGTGTTTGACCAAGTTGAGGCAATCCTCCATGCCTCGCTGCCCGATTCTGCGCTGCGGCTTAGGGCATGGTGGGCAAATGACCGGGTCGGCCATACTCATTCGAGCTTATGGCTGGAGGCGGGCTGGAAGGTTGCTTATGTTGACCTTGCCGAAGAACAGGTGATATTTGCCCGGGTAAAACCAGATGAGAGTGAATAAGTGCAAGTCAGCCACCGCTTCCAGATGGTGGTGAGGAGAAACTGAAAATGTCTGCCTCGAATCCATCCAAACAAAAGGATCGCAACCTGCTTTGCCTGCTGGGCGCAGTCTCCGGCGATGTCATCGGATCGGTGTACGAATTCAGCCGGCAAAAGCAATACGACTTCCCATTGTTTGGCAACATGAGCAGAGTCACCGATGACAGCGTCCTGACGATCGCGATCGCAGATGCCATCCTCCACGAGCGAAGCTATCTGGATTGCATCCGCGAGTACGCCCGGGCGTATCCTGACAGCGGTTACGGTGGATTCTTCCGCAAGTGGATCTATTCGAATGATCCGCAGCCCTACAATAGTTTTGGCAATGGCTCTGCCATGCGGGTCAGCGCTGTGGGCTGGGCATTCGATACCGTTGAACAAGTGCTGTCCGAGGCGGAACGCAGTGCTGCGGTCACGCACAATCATCCCGAGGGGATCAAGGGCGCGCAAGCCACGGCCCTGTCCATCCTTTTGGCACGCAGGGGCGAAAGCAAGGAAACCGTCAGGCAGGAAGTTGTTTCCCGTTTTGGTTATGACCTGGATCGCAGGGTGGCTGAGATCCGCCCGACGTATGAATTCACAGAATCCTGCCAGGAGACTGTCCCGGAAGCGATTATCGCTTTTCTCGAGTCAGATAATTACGAAGATGCCATCCGCAAAGCGATTTCGCTGGGCGGCGATGCCGATACGCTGGCGGCGATCACAGGTGCCATTGCTGAAGCCTACTATGGCGGCGTGCCTGCAGAAATCGTTGCAGAAGTACGGCAACGTGTGCCTGCTGAGTTATGGGGCGTGATCGAAGAATTTAGCCAGAAGTACGCCTTGCGCTGACATGGAACAAGCGCTCTGCGCGTGCTACAATTCCAACCGGATGAAAAACATGAATAAGAGTAAACCGTTCGAGATCCTTGCTGTTCGATTTCAGATTTCCAGGGAAAGCGCCAAATATTTTCTGATCCGCGTGCAAAAGAGTTTCAAGAAAGAGAAGCCGCCCCATCAAATGATCCTGGAGTTCATGGATCAGCAGAATTTCGAGTCCCTGCCTCGGCCGCATGCTGTCGCAATGCTGATGAATGAGAGCGGCATCTGGTCCCACCCAATGAATCCCGCACCTCGTATCCCCGTCGATGAAGAGGATCTCTATGCCGAATGAACAGCCAAAGGATCCCATGCATGGGGTTACTTTGGAAATGATCCTGACCAGCCTGGTGGAACAATATGGCTGGGAAGAATTGGGGAAACGGATCACGATCAAGTGCTTTACAAATGACCCCAGTATCCAATCGTCGCTGAAGTTTCTGCGAAGGACTCCCTGGGCAAGAAGGAAGGTTGAGGAGTTATATCTGGCATCCCGGAAACAAAGGTAGATCCCCTGACTTCGTGAAAGCAGCCTGTTTGGAAGGAGTTGGAAACGTAATGGACACGTGGTATTCGATCAGTCTGGGCGATGGGATGATGGCTGCCATACCCACCACCGAAATTGAAGAAATATTTTTGCCGTTGTTCTCCGCCGCGGGAGAACCGCCCGAGATGGCAGTGTTCACGCGCCCGGAATCGGAAGGACGGCTGCATTGCGAGGTCATCGCCTACTTCTCACCTGCTGCTGCCGCCGTGGCAAAAGCCCTGGATGCTGAGCCGTGCGAAAAACCCGTCCGAGCCGGGTTGGGTTTACTGGCCGGGGATGAACGTTCGTGGTCTGTGCTTTTCCCTGACAGCGTTTGACTTAAACAAAACCGCTCACTGTGCCCGACAGGAGGAATAATGCGCTTTGGAATTATGGCAATGCAGATGGGCACGCTGGTGATCCTGCCTTTGCAGCAGAACCCTCTTAAAGTGGCTGCCTCATCATGAAAAGATCTCATGTTCTGATCTCCAGCCTCCTTTTCGCCAGTCTCGCGTGTAGTCTGGTTTCTATCGTCACGTCGACTCCGGCGCCAAGCCTGTCTCCCCCAATCCTTGTATTACCGACACCTCTTCCCACAGACGAGTCACCCGCGCCCCTAATTCTTGAAAATGAGGACGGGACGAATATACCACCTGCCACTGTCCCTGTGCCGGTTGCTTCACCTCAGCCCGCCGTTGCACGTCATCGTCTCGGTGATGCTATTATGCTGGATGGGATCGAGATGATCGACGCTCTGAACGGTTGGGCGATCAGTGGAAGAGACGTGCTGTTTACAACTGATGGCGCGCAAACGTGGCGTGAAGCTACTCCGCCTGAGGTGTTGTCTCCAGGTTCGCAAGTTCAAGCCCAGGGCACGTTTCTGGATTCAGACCATGCCTGGGTTGTCTTCTCCTTTGACAATCAGATCCCGGTGAGTGCAGTCGTGTGGCACACCCGCGACAGCGGTCAGACCTGGACGGCAAGCGCCTCACTCGAACATCAGGCGTATGGAGAGCAGGTCTGGGCGGAGTTTTTTACGTTGGATGCAACGCATCTGTGGCTGATGATCCGCGGAGTCTATCTTGGGGCAGGTACCCACTATGCCACGCAGTTCCTGCGTACCATGGATGGCGGGCGTACCTGGCTGCCATCGATCGGTGACGTGGGTGTCGATTACACCGGCATGGTCTTTGCGGATCCGAATCACGGGTTGATCACCTGGCAGACGGCCGGATTTTACGCTGCCTCGCCACCCGAATATGCCCTGACATCCGACGGCGCGGTCAATTGGCAGGTGCACCAGCTCCCGCCTCCCGCCGAGGCAGCGAACCTGTTCGAAACATCTCCATACTGCGAACCGTTCCAGCCTCACATGCTTTCCAGCCTATCCATCCGCCTGCTGGTGGGCTGCTTCGATGAACACGATCCGCCGCAAGTGTTCAGCAGTTATCTGTATTCCAGCGAGGATGGCGGGTCCACATGGACGAGCATACATCTGCCGGAAAAAATCCTGGCGAATCAGGTTGCGCTGTCCTTTTTCGACGAGGACAACGCACTTCTGCTCGGCAGGGATATTTATCGCTCCGCAGATGGTGGTCTAGGTTGGGAATACACAAAGTCGGTCAACTGGGATGCCCGGTTTTCCTTCGTCGATCCGCAAACGGGCTGGGCGATCGCGCGTGCGAACGGTCAAACCGCACTGGTCAAAACATCCAACGGCGGCGCGTCGTGGGTCGAGATCAGACCTGTTGTGGGACCATAGACGATCGCTGATCAAATGATGGCCGATGGCCGATGGTCGATGGTCGCTATTGGAATATTTGGCGTGCTGACACCGGTATCATGCTTCGCCAGTTGGGATTCCACATTCGGAACTAAAAAACAACTTGAGTCCAGGGTTTTCGCAGAAGCCAGGTACTTGCATGCGGCGTTCCTATCCCCGCGCCGTAATTCACCAATCGCAATATGACAGGCATTTAATGCTTTGCCCTGCCTGTCTACATTCAGAGACATTGATTTCTTGAGCAGGACAATGCCTTCGTCAATTTGCCCAAGCTCGACGAGCACCGTGCCGCGCGTGCCCATGATGGCTGGGACCCACGGCAAATGCTTGAGCGCCTTCGCGGAGAGCTGGTCCGCTTCGGGGAGCAGGGACGGATCGTGCAGCAGGGCATCCATATAGGCAATATTGTTGAGGAGGATGTAATGCAGCCCGGGCTCCCTGGCATCCTCGTTTTCAAGGAGTTGTAAGAAGGTCTCGCGTGCAGAGTGATATTCTCCACGCGCCATTTGGATGACCCCCAATATATTGCGGACAATACCCGAGTTGCCATCCAGGGAGAGAGCTTTGTCCACCCATTTTTTTGCCAGATCGAGATCCTTGGCGGCATATGCCTGCATCGCCTCCGCGGCAAAATATCCAATATGGTGTTTGGTGAGTTCACTTTCCTTCAGGAAGGGCACCCGAAACAAATGCCAGCCATCGGTGCCTTGGGGACCTACCACGGTATTGGTTTTTTGCGGAAACAAGCTAACTACCGCCAGGAGGATATTCGCAAAGATCAGCGAACTGGATAGCCGCTGGCCCAGCGTGGATAAAGGAAGGGTTATCTTCAAAAGAATAAAGAGCAGCACCATGAGAACATGGGAAGCAGGTCCCGCCAGGTAAATAAAAAACAACTTCAGGCGCATGTATGGCGCGGGTTGGCCACCGGCTATTGTGATCCCGGCGATCGGCAGAATATTGAAGATCCAATCCATGCCAAGGAACTTTCCTGACCAGACTGTTTTGCCGATCCCAATCGTAATCCCGAACACGCGCGAGCCAACCAGCTTCGCCACACTGGCATGCGCGAGTTCATGGATGACCACCATGGGAATCATGAGAAGCAGAACAAGCGTGGCTTCCGAAGCGATGACGACCACCCATGAGGAGGGATTTAACGCAAAGACCAGGAGTCCAGACCCTGCCACAAGTGCAATGCTGCAGAGAAACGATCGAGCCTCACGCTTGATCGTGCAGTCCGGGCAGAAATGCTTTGACTTCCGAAGAAAACGTTTCTCGGTGGAAAAGGCTTGCTCGACATCCGATTGAAGACCGCAGCGATCACATTTCATGGTGGACTCCTGCAATGGGCGAATTCTACCGTCTTAAACCATGCTAAGCCTTCTGCGGCTTCCTGAGCGACATGACATTTTTATTAGGAATATAATGGTGCTCTATGGCCAGAGTTATGTCGTCCCCCAAAAACATCGTCATTACAGGCTCCTCCCGCGGAATTGGGTACGGCCTGGCGGATGCTTTTCTGCAACTGGGATGCGCGGTGACGGTTAGCGGGCGGAGCCGGGAATCCAGCGCGGCGGCTGTGGGCCAACTTGCCGCGCAGCATGACCCGAGCCGGATATTCGGACTCGCCTGCGATGTGACCGTCCCTGCCCAGGTGGCGTCACTGTGGCAGGAGTCGGCGGCTCATTTTGGGTATGTAGATATTTGGGTGAACAACGCGGGATACGCGGGCGAGATGGGCACAGCCTGGGAACGACCGGCGGAAGAAGTGCAGTCGGTGATCGCCACAAATCTGATGGGCACGATCCTCGGGGCACAGGTGGCATTGCGCGGGATGCTGAGGCAGGGGCATGGTGCGATCTATAACATGGAGGGCATGGGCAGCGATGGACGCAGGCATGCCGGACTGACCTTCTATGGGACGACCAAGTATGCCGTCCATTACTTTACCGAAAGCCTTGCCATGGAAGCGAAGGACACGCCGATTACCATCGGCGGGCTACGCCCCGGTATGGTTGCCACCGATCTGCTTCGTGATCGCTACAAGGACCGCCCTGAGGATTGGGAGCGTGTCAAAAAGCTCTTCAATATCCTTGCCGAGCGCGTGGACCGCGTCACACCCTGGCTGGCTCAACAAATGCTGTCCAACCACAGGAACGGCGCCATCCTGACGTATTCGTCGTCATGGAAACTGCTTTGGAAGTTCATTCGCAGTCCGTTCGTGAAGGAACGGGTGTTTGAGTAGTCCATACGAGCGGGTCTATGGCGCGGATCATTGAATCCGTGATTGGTTGCATTGCTGCAGAGGCGCCGGGTATTACTCCTGGGGCTTGTTGGTATTGTCGAGGACCTGTTGGGTAGTCTGGAGAATTTGTACAATGTACTTGATAATGATCGCGACGGTTGAAAGTGCAAGAGGCAGGGCGAGGTAGAGGATGGCTTCACCCATCCAAAGATATAGCACTGTGAGACCGGCGCCGATCCAGATGGAATTGCACCATTCACAGGTGATTAGTTCGTGGAGTCCCAGTTCACGGCAAAATCGATATTTGTTGCACCATTGCTCTGCAAGCCGGCGGATGCGTTTGAACATCTGCCAGGGACCGTCCTCATTGGCGAGGAGGGAGGCAAGCCTCCATGCAGCAAGCGCAAGGTAGAAAAACACGTCTAGTGGCATCAGATATTCCTTATTAATAAATAACGATCACAGATGCCAGGTATTCTGCAATTTCTTCGAATTGTTTAAAATTTCATGTCCCTTTAATTCAAATGTATATACAGACATTCACTATGTTTTCGTTTAATTCAAGTTGCTACCTACGGGAAAGTCCTGACTATCCAGGAGGATAAGCGCACGGCGAGGGGATTCTGGTTGTGCCCCTGACCAGATATGGGGGGCTCTGCGAGCCCTATAGGATCCTTATAGGATGGATATAGGATGGATATAGGATCCTTATAGGATGGGTATGGGATCCTTATAGGATCAATGGAGGATGACTGAAGGAGCGCGATCGCAGAAAGGAAGGTGTTTGCACGTTTTTGACCCCTACATATGGATGGGGATCTGTGTGTCCCGACCCGTGGGCACAGACACCTGCCAGGGTGCCTCCCAACGCCTGCAGGACGACGGTCAAGGATGCATTCACTTAAAAGACAATTCAGGCAAGGTTTATAGACCTTTGCCAGGGACTGCCGCTTCGCGGCGTGCGCAAGGGACGGCGCAGGGAGCACTTTTGCACCAAGAACTATTTTAGAGTTAAGGAGACCCGATGAAACTGAATTTGAGAAGTGGATCGCTGCTTTTGTTTGGCTTGTCTGTTGTTTTATGGATCGTGTTGACGCTCTTCGAATCCGCCCTGGTGGGGATGTCCCTTACGACGGAAAGGGTAATTACTTTTCTGTCCCTGGTCCTGCCGGCTGCACTGGGAGCTGGGCTGGGCGCGGTGAGCCTGGTGCGCAGGGATGGGCGTATGTGGCTGGCCGTCGCTGGCGTAACGCTGAATGGTCTTTTTGCACTTTTCCATTTGCTGATTCTCGCGTTTGCAGGCTAAAATCCAATCCAAAGGAAAAACCATGACTCAGTTTACCCGGACGGAAAAGAGCCGTATCAACCGCCTTCCCAAACGCGGACACTACGATCGCGAGACGATCTATCAGAT